>Ga0335069_10015090_pt1 | contig 10803 bp, 6 predicted proteins | sample Lox_Sample_11_FD_206714 | JGI IMG/M metagenome (GOLD analysis project Ga0335069, IMG submission 206714) | Soil microbial communities from Loxahatchee National Wildlife Refuge, Florida, United States - Lox_Sample_1.1 | ecosystem: Environmental > Terrestrial > Soil > Wetlands | place: USA: Florida... | reverse complement strand
GTCTGCGGACCCTGCGAGATCAGGTCGGCATCCCGGCACGGGTCTCCTGCGTGGAGGCACGATCGCCACGACATGGCCTGCACCGGTTCGCCAGCAGTCACGAGGCTGACCTGATCGTGATCGGCGCCACCCGTCGCGATGAGATCTCACGCTTGCTGATCGGCGACGACACGCGCGAGGTGCTCGAGGATCCGCCGTGCGCGGTCGCCGTGGCGCCGATCGGATATGCGGAGCGTGTCGGGGATTTCGCCACGATCGGCGTCGCGTACGACGGTTCTGCTGGAAGTGACGAGGCCGTCGCGACGGGCAGGAAGCTCGCTGCTGGGTGTCACGCCACGCTCTCGGTCTTCGAGGCCGTCGCACCACCGGTGTACGCGTGCGATGTGTACGACGTCGAGGGTCAGATCGAGGAGGAGGTCGCGCAGGCCAGGGATCAGATCGCCGCGCTCGGCGGCGTTGAAGCGGACGCGGTCGCCGCCGATCACACGGTCGAGGCGCTCAGGCGCTACGAGGCGACCGTGGACCTCCTCATCGTCGGTCCGCACAAGTACACACCGCTCGACCGCCTACGGGAGCAGACCACACCGCAGCGCCTGGCAGACAGCCATCCCGTCCGCTGCTCGTGCTCCCGGACGCGCCTGCAAGCGCTCGATCACGCGAATTGCGTGATGACCGCTCACTCGATCAACGGCGACGCTCGGTGCACGACGTTCCCCGTCCCCCGACCGTCCCGAGGCGCCCCACATGATTCCCCTGTCTGATGGCATACCGGCGAGAAGGTTCCCATTCGTCAACGTCACGATCATCGTGGCGAACTTCCTCGTCTGGATCCTCTACGAACTCCCGAACCTCGACTCCTCCGTCGCGCACTCCTCCTTCTACCCATGCACCGTCAACGGCACCTGCCACCACGCTCTGCCATGGGCCGTCAGCTGGTTCACGTCCATGTTCATGCACGGCAGCTGGGACCACATCCTCGGCAACATGCTGTTCCTCGCCGTCTTCGGCAAGAACGTCGAAGACGCCTTCGGACACCTCCGCTACCTCGCCTTCTACATCGCCGGCGGCTTCGCCGCCACCGCACTCCAAACCGCAGTCACCCTCATCGCCGGCTCAGCCGCCGCCGCCACCGTCCCCAACCTCGGCGCCAGCGGCGCCATCGCTGCCGTCCTCGGCGCCTACGCCGTCCTCTATCCCAACTCCCGCGTACTGACGCTCATCGTGGTGTTCCCTGTCAAGGTCCCGGCCTGGATCTGGCTCGGCCTCTGGTTCCTCTACCAGCTCGTCGAAGCCAACTACGGACTCGTGTCCGCCCACGCCAATGGAGGCGGCGTTGCATTCTTCGCCCATGTCGGCGGATTCATCTTCGGAATGCTCATCGCGACGTGGTTTATGCGGACCCAGACGCCCTCATACGGCCGCTCAGACCGGCACGTCGGGCCGACGCCGGCCTACTGATGGGTGCACTCATGTTCAAGCACGTTGTCGTCGGTGTCCGCGATGTTGAAACGGGCCCTGATGCGATCGCGCTGGCCGGCCAGTTGACGTCCCGCGGCGGCAGCGTCACACTCGTCCATGTGCGCGAGGTCGCCGACCGGCCGGCGGCCGACTCCGGGGCCGCACGGAGCGCTCACCTGCGTCGCTTCTGGATCGAGCGACTCGCGACGCTCGCGGAGGCGTGCTCGATCAACGCGTCAGCCGCATGCGTCGAGGCCCGCTCCTCGCGGCATGGGCTGCACGAATTTGCGGCGAGCAGTCGGACCGACCTGCTCGTCATCGGGGCGACTGCCCGAGACGAGATTGAGCGCGACCTCGTCCGCGACGACGCCCGGCGCGTGCTCGAAGGAGCGCCGTGCGCAGTTGCGGTCGCGCCGCGGGGCTATCGTCCGGGCCGGGCGACGCTCGCCAGAATCGGCGTGGCGTACGACGGCTCGCCAGAAAGTCGGCGGGCGCTCGCCCTCGGCCGCGCGCTGGCAGCCGAGCATGACGCCGAAGTCGCAGCGTTCGAAGTGGTGAGCGCGCCTCTCTACGCTCACGACTCGTGCGAGATGCACGAGGAGATCGACCGCAGCGTGACGCGGGCCCGCGAGCGCCTCGCCGCGCTCGGCGGCGTCGATGCCGAGGCGGGATTCGGCCATCACGTCGACGAACTGGCGCACTTCGCAGAATCGGTCGACCTCCTGATTCTCGGCGGGCACCGGTACACGCTGCCCGATCGCTTGCTCGAGCGAAGCACTGCTCAGCTTCTGGCGGACAGCACGCCATCGCCGCTGCTCGTGTTGAGCGCGTCGCCGGAATAGGCTGCACGCCTCACGTTGACCGGTCGAATCACGCCGACCAAGCGAGGCGCCGACGTGATCGTCATCGGTTCGGGGAGTCCGAATCCCGTCGAGCAGATCGTCCTCGGCGACGAGGCGCGCGAAGTCCTGGACGGTGCTCCGTGCGCGGTCGCGGTTGCGTCCCGCGGATATGCGGCGCGTGCGCATGGGCTGCGGACGATCGGCGTGGCCTACGACGGATCCGCTGAGAGCGAGAAGGCCCTCGCGACGGCGAGGACGATCGCTGCCGAGCATCACGCTGCTCTCTCTGCCTTCGAGTCCCTCCACCCGCCGGCGTACGCGCACGATATCTGAGACGTCGAGGGCGAGATCGATGAGCGGGTTGCGCGTGCGCAACAGCGGATCGCTTCGTTCGGGGACATCGAGGCGCATGCCGCTGTCGCGGACGACACGGTTGAGGCGCTCAGACAGTTCGGCGCCTCGTCGACCTGCTCGTCCTCGGCGCCCACCGGGATCGACCGCCCGACCAGCCACTGCATCGATCCAAGAGACCGAAGGCGTGGTCTTCAAGGACGAGGAGTTCCCCACCTTCATTACCGCGCTGCGCGCCAGTCCGCCCACCTTCCCGCCCGGACTCAGGGTCAAGCGAGTGCCAGGCAAGCAGCATGTGGGAGATCACCTTCGCGCCCGACGGCCGCGCCACGTTCGCCTACGGCGAGGAGGTCATCCCCGGCACGCCGCACATCATCTGGCGCCGCATCGGGACCCACGACGTACTCCGCGACGCGTAGCGATGACCGCCCGTCGCGACCGCGCTCCAGCGGGCCTCGTATCCGCGCATGGCGTGGCGCGCAGCCCTGTTCCCTCGCTGGGAGCCCGGGAACGCAGGGAAACTCACGGACAGATAAATCGGGGCGCCCGGATTTGAACCGGGGACCCTCACCGACCCGAATTACGGGCGAAACTCGGAGGCATGCGACGAAGTACCTGCAAAATCGCAGATTCCGAGGTCAACTCACCCCCGTGGATCCTCGGATATAGCGGCCGATTCCCGTGGATTAGGCAGCGAAGCGCCTAAAGATGCCAGCCTCGCCCTCGCAGCAATAGACCGCGGCCAACATTGGATGGCCGACGGTTGCGCGTCGTCGGGCCAGCCTGTCAGCCCAGCAACCCACGGATGTCCTCGGCGGTGAGCCCACGCGAGAACAGCCCCCCCTCGTCCAGGACGCCGCGGAACAGCTCGGCCTTGAGCTCTGCCAGTGCACGTACCTTCTCCTCGATCGTCTCGGTGGAGATCAGGCGGTAGACCATCACCTGCCGGGTCTGGCCGATGCGGTGGGTGCGGTCGATCGCCTGCGCCTCGGTCGCCGGGTTCCACCATGGGTCGAGCAGGAAGCAGTAGTCGGCTTCGATCAGGTTCAGCCCGACCCCGCCGGCCTTCAGGCTGATCAGAAACACGGGGTCTTCGCCAGAGCGGAAGCGCTCGATCGTCTCCCCCCGTCTGCGCGTCCTGCCGTCGAGATAGCAGTGGCCGATCCGCTCCGCATCCAAGCGCTCGCGGACCGCGGCAAGGAATTGCGTGAACTGGCTGAAGATGAGTGCGCGGTGGCCGCTGGAGATTACGTCAGCGAGCTGCTCGACGAGCGCGTCGAGCTTCGCACACGGCACGCTGCGGTGGCGGTCGTCTACGAGCCGTGGGTGCAGGCTCAGCTGGCGCAGCCGCGTGATCGAGGTCAGGATCGTGAACCGGTTCTTCTCGAAGTCGTCGAGCAGCGCCAGCACCTTCGCCCGCTCACGCTGGAGGTGGGTGTCGTACAGCTTGCGGTGCCGCGGGTGCAGCTCGATCGACAGCGTCTGCTCCTGCTTGGGCGGGAGCTCTGCCGCCACGAGCTCCTTCGTTCGCCGCTTGATCAGCGGCTTGATCCGCCGGCGCAGGCGCGCGAGTCGCTCGGCGTCGGCGCTGCGAGCGATCGGGTGGGCATAGTGCTCAGCGAAGCGCCTCGGATCCGGGAACAGCCCGGGCGCGGCGATCGACAGCAGCGCCCACAGCTCCATGAGGTTGTTCTCCATTGGCGTGCCGGTGATCGCCAGCTTGAACGGCGCGTCCAGCGCCCTGGCGCAGCGGTAGGTCTTGCCCTGGTGGTTCTTGACGTACTGAGCCTCGTCGAGCAGTAGTCCGGCCCAGGGCACCGTGCGGTATGCGTCGAAGTCGAGACGGAACAGGTTGTAGGTCGTGACGACGATGTCGGCGGCGGCCAGCTCGCCGATCTCCCGGGCTGAGCGCGCGAGCGTGCCAAGCGCCAGCTCGACGCGCAGATCCGGCACGAACCGCAAAGCCTCTGTGGCCCAGTTCGGGGCGACGCTGGTCGGCGCGACGACCAGGAACGGGCCGAGGTCGGGATCGCGCTCGCGCGCGTGAGCGATCAGCGCGAGAGCCTGCACGGTCTTGCCGAGCCCCATATCGTCGGCGAGGATCCCGCCGAGCTCGAGGTCCCACAGCGTGGCCAGCCAGGCGAAGCCGGCGCGCTGGTAGGGGCGCAGCTCGGCGCGCAGCCCCGCGGGCGCCTCGTGGTCCGGGAGGCTGTCGAGGCTCAGCAACGGTGCGACCACCCGCTGCCAGCGCTCGGTCTGCGCGGTGACCACGCCGAGGCCGACCAGCTCCGACCACATGTCCGCCTGGTAGCGGCTGATCCGCAGCTCGCCGGGTGGAGCGTCGACGATCGCCCGCGCCTCCTCGATCAGCCGCGCCAGCGCCACCAGGCGCGGATCGGCGAGCGAGAAGTAAGCACCGTCGTCCAGCAGCAGCCATGGCTGTCCGAGCGCCAGCGCAGCGAACACCTCGGGGAACGGGACGTCGCGCCCCTCGATCGAGATCGTCACGCCGAGATCGAACCAGTCGCGGTCCCGGGCGATCTCCCCGGTGGAGACGCCGATCGACAGCGAGTCGCTGACATCGCGATAGGCGGGCGGCTCACCGCCGATCTCGACCACCAGGCCCGAAAGCCCAGCGAGGCCGGGCAGAACCGCGGTGCCGAGCTCGAGTGCGCCGTGGCCGCGAAGCGCCCTTGGTGGCCCCGGTAGCGGCCGGCCCTCGTGGTCGAGCAGCCCGAGTCGCTCGAGTCCGCTGCCCCGCAGCGCGACGGTGCGCAGCAGCGCGCGTTCTGCGTGCGGGTCGCGGAAGCCTGCCGCGCGGTCGTCAAACACGATCGGCTCGCGCCGGGACCTGGCACCGACCTGGTACGCCCACGCCCACCCGACCTCGACCTCGGTGCCGCTGCCGTAGCGGGCCTGAAGCACCAGCGACGGCTCGGACACCAGCGGCGGCTCGAACGAGCCATCTGAGGAGGTCACCGGAGCGATCCGCTGAAGCGCCGGGCACAGCTCCTGCGCAAACCGATCGATCGCGGCTTCCGGGACCGCGAGCACCTCGCCACCCAGCAGCATCCGCTCGAGCTGCGGCGCCGCCGGCCGCGCCAGCCGCACGAGCCGCACCCGCCAGCCCTCCGGCTCCGTTCCGGCCTCGCAGTCAGACCCATCAGCGCAAACGAGTCCGTGGGCCTCGCGGCCTATGAACCGCACCGGCACGAGCTCCGGCGCCGGCCCGCCGCCGACATGAAGCACGGCCGCGACGCTCCACCCCCGCGTGCCGTTGCGGGTGACATCGAGCACTAGCTCGCCGCCGTCCAGCAATGGGACCTCGCCCAGCTCGGAGCCCGCGTGGATCAGCGGCATATCGAGTCGCGACGCCCGCTCGAGCAGCGTCCAGAGGTGCGGGCACTCGCATGCCGACAGCTCGACCACGCGCTCCGACGAGCCGCTGTAGTAGTAGCTGTGCTGCGTAGTGCTCATCTGATGCAGCGCGTACAGCTCCTGGACGAGCGCGATCTGGTCGGCGCGGTGGCCGGCGTTGCGGAGCTGCCAGCCATCGCGGGACCAGTTGAGCGAGCCGTTCACCCAGCCGCCCCGCGCGCCGGGGCGCATCAAGCGCGCGACGAGTCGTGGCGCGCTGCCGTCGAGGTACTCCGGCACCGCCAGCTTCAGCTCGATCGCGAGCGGCATGCCGGGCGCCGGCAGCCTGGATGCCGCTCCCAGCGCCCGCAGCGGCAGCTCCCAGTCGTCCGTCCCCGGATCGGGCGAGGAGTGCTCTTGGGGGGCCCGATCAGCGGTCCGGCGATCCTCGACCCTCCACTCGGCGGGCGCCGAGGCGGCGGCGATCACGACTGCGGCCACGTGCTTGCAGTCGTAGCCGACCGGGCATGAGCACTCGCCTTCCACGAAGACGATCGCGCCGCGCTCGTCCTCGTCGAACCATGCCACCGTCTCGTACACGGCGCCGTGGCCCGCGACGCGAGCGATCACGAGATACTCCTCCTCATCCCACTCGAGCGACCGCACGTGTCCCGATTGCACGTACCCTTCGCCGCGCTCATAGGTGCTCGAGCCGACCGTCCGCCTCAGCGCGGGCAGCGAAAGGCCGCTGAGATCCGGGATTCCTGCCGCGACACTCATGCGGCCGCTCGTAGGTCCGAAAGCAGCTCGTCGAGCAGCGCCTCCTCGTGCACGCCGCTGTCCGGATTCAGCTCGCGCCACGGTCGCGCGCCTTTTCGCCGCAGCACCAGCTCGGCGATTGCCGCCCCGGCCGCATCGGCGTCGGCGTGGACGAGGATCCGCGTGCCGGCGGCGACGGCGGCGTCGAGTACCGCCGCAACAGCGGTGTTCGGCCAGCCGGAGGTGCACAGCAGCGGCGGGCATTCGGCCCCCAGCTCCGCCGCGGCGGCCGCGACGATCGACGGGTTCTCGCACACGAACAGCACCTCGCCCGCAAGCCGCGGCGGCTCGGCCCGCAGCTCGGCGAGCGTCAGCACGATCGGTTTGCCCGCGCGCGCGGCCGCGCGCAGGCGTGCGGGCAGATAGCCGCGCGCCGAGATCCGCACGCGCAGCCCGAGCGTCAGCACGGTGCACGACAGCGAGTCGCAGCTGACCCCGAACCGCGCCCACAGCGCGCGCCACTCCTCGACCGTCGTCGGCTCGCGCGGCAGCGCGCCCTCCAGCGCGAGGAGCGCCGCCGGCACCAAGCGCCCGAGCGGCCGGCCGCGGTCGAGCGCGTGCGCGTCTCCTCCCCCGCATGAGGCGGCAAGCGCGGCGAGAGGGATTCCGTCGGCGGGCAGCGCGGCGAGCACGTCGAGCGCCTGCAGGACCGTCGCCGTCCGCTCACCGGACGCGCCCTTCCAGCGCCTGCGCGCGTGGTCGAGCCACGGCGCCAGCTCCGCGCGCGCCGCCACCGGATGCGCGAGCACCCGCGCCCAGGCCACCTCGCGCGCCGCGGTCGCCGCTGCGCGCTCGGCCCGAGCGTTTGCGAGCGGCCCGTCGACGGCGACCAGCGCCTCCTCAAGCGAGACGCCCAGCCGCGAATCGCGGAGCTTTGCGTCGAGCCGCGGCAGCTTGATCATCGCCTCACGTCCCGGCAGATACGGCGAGACCGGCTCGAGCAGCCCGTTGAGCGCGAGTGCCTCCTCGGGGGTCAGCGCCGTGAGCGACAGCTTTCCGAACGGGCCGCCGTTGCGCTCGAAGCGCTCCCGCGCGGCGAACATCAGCCGCCGCAGCGCGGGCCGCTCCAGGTAGTCCAGCGCCTCACTGCTCACGCCGCCTCCACCACCTCGATCCGTCGCTCGCCGTCCCAGCGGAAGTGCGCGGCGGCGACACCGGGGATCCCCGGCTCGCGGTGCAGGTGGTAGATCCCGAGCGCTGAGCACTCTGGGTAGCAGCCCCACAGCTCGTGCGAGGTCAGCACGAAGTCGAGGTCGAAGCGCTCGAGCAGGCCGAGCAGCTGGGCCCGCATGCGCTCGTCGATCCCGGCGAACGCCTCGTCAAGCAGAATCATCCTCGGCGCCTCGGGCCGAGCCGCCGCGAACTGAGCGGCCGCGGCGGCGAACAGCGGCAGGTGCAGCGCGACCGCCTTCTCGCCGCCGGAACCCTGCTGGTGACGGCGGCGGGTCAGGAGCTCGCGGCGGCCGTCCTGCACCTGGATCACTCGGAACTCGTGCCAGTTGCGATGATCGAGCGCCGCCATGACGTGCTCGATGCTCGATCCGTGCTCGAGCGAGTGCCGCGCGTCCTCGATCCGCCGGCGCAGGAACTCGACCAGGCGTGCGCGCGCGTCGTCGCCGAGCAGTGCCGCGTCGCGCGCCAGCAGCGCGACCGCCTCGCGCAGCGCCGGGTCGTCGTTTTCGCGCGCGCGCCACTCCAGCTCGATCCCCATGCCGGAGCTGGTCGTGCAGCCGCAGAGCGCGTCGTTCATCGTCGCCACCAGCGCCCGCGCGTTCCCGATCCGCTCGCGCAGCGCGTCGGCCAGGCCGCCAACCAGGAACGACTCGAACAGCCGGCGATCCTCGTCGGCCATCGCCCGCTCGCGCGCATCGAGCTCCTCGTCAAGCCAGCGCTGGAGCGCGACGATCGGACGCACCTGGCCGCTGTGGCGGACCTCGACCCGCGTCAGCTCGGGATCCTCCGGCACACGCTGGCGCGTGACGAGAAAGTCCGCCTTGCCGGAGAGGCTGTGGCGCAGCTCGTCCGCCTCCGTTTCGACGTCGCCCATCAGCGTCTGCCAGCCGCGACGGGTGGCGAGCGCCTCACGTGAGATCGCGCGCAGCGCCGTCAGCGTTCGCTCGAGCGACCACTGCTCCGCGCGCTCGTGGTCCTCGGGCGCCGCATCCCCGAGGGCGAGCCCCCAGACGCCGAGCCCGCCGAGTCGAGCGAGCGCCGCAATCGCGCGACCGACCGCCGACTCGGCCAGCGCGACCTCCTCATGCGCGTAGTCCGCCTCGCTCCCCGCTCGGGCCTCGGCCGCCGCCGCTTCCTCCCGCTCGGACTGCAACTCGCGCATGCCGCGCTCAGCCTCGGCGGCTGCGCGCTCCAGCTCGGCCAGCCGCGCTCGCAACGCTTCCACCGACGCTCCCACCGCCTCGGCGGCCTCCCGGTGCGCCGCGGCGCGTGCGCTCTGCTCCTGCGCGGCGTCCTGGCGACGCTCAGTTGCCGCCGCCAGCGCGACGGCGAACTGCTCGGCCTGGCGCACGGCAGCTGCGGCCTGCGCGTCGAAGTCGCGACGCACCCGTTCGGCGCCGAGCGCCTCGCGACACAGGCCGCGGTAGTCGCTCAGCGCCTCGCGGACGGCATCGAAACCGGGCGCGTCCTCAGGGTCGGGCAGGGAATGCTCGCGCGCGTGCTGGACGGCGACCGCGCGACAGCGCTCCTGCTCCCGCGCGGTCGCGATCATTGCCTGTTGCTCGGAGGCGGTCTGCTCGGCGGCGCGTCGCTCCTCGGCCAGCGCGCGCCGCAGCCGCTCATGGGCACGGACCGCGTCGGTGTCCGCAGGCAGCCGCCGCAGCTCATCCGCGAGCTGGTGCAGCGCCGCCTCGGCCCCCGCGGCCTGGCCGGCCAAATCGCGGTCGCGTCCGTCGAGCTCGGCGAGCAGCGCCGCAACCTCAGCCAGCCGCCGCTTGCGGTTGGCCGCGCGCGCGGCCGCGCCGATGAACCGCGCCGCGTCTGCGCTGTGGCGGCCCCGCAGCGGGCCGAGCGCAAAACCACCGTCGTACGCGACGGCGGCGGGCTGCGCATCGGCAGAGGTGCCCGCAAGCGTGTCGTGTAGCGCGACGCTCGCGAGAACGTCCGCGATCAACGCCGTTGGGACCGCTGCGTCGGCGACTGGGGTGAGCGCGGCGGCGAGCGTCGTGCGGGCGAGCGCCGGCGCCTCGCCAGGCACGAGCAGCGCATCGTCGGCGTCGAGCACCGAACCGTCCGGCATCACCCAGGCATCGAGCAGCCCCGCGCCGGCGAGCGCCGCCTCGAGCCCGGCCCGCCGGCCATCGTCGAGGTGCGCGGCGAAGTCGACAAGCCGCCACAGCGGCGCGCCCGCACGCCCGGCACGATTGGCGGCGCGGACCGGCAGCCGATCGGGCACCGGGTCTTCGTAGGCCTCGAGGCGTGACTGCTCGAGCGCCAGCGGCTCTCGCTCCGCCGCCAGCGCCGCGCGCACCGCCTCGATCCCCGCAAGCTCGGCGTGCAGCTTGCGCTCCGCGACACTCGCCCACTCGGCGACCAGCTCGCGCATGGCCGGTGCCTCCGGGTCGCCCGCCAGCGACGCGCGAGTGCACAGCTCCGCCGCTGCGGCCTGACCGTGCCTCAGCCGCTCGACGCCCGCCAGCCACGCCTCGAGCTGCTCGAGCAGCTCCTCGCGCACGAGCATCAGCCGCTGCTCGGCCTGCGTACGTTCGGCCTGGCGCTCGCGCTGGCGACCCTCGGCCTCCTCGAACCGCGTTCGAGCTGCCGCGTACGCCTGCTCGGCGCGGCGCACCGCCTCGATCAGCTTGCCCATCTCGACCAGCAGCTCTCGACGGGCGTCGGCGAGATCGACGAGCAGCGACCCGACGGCGTCGAGGTCGCGGCGCTCGGCCACCAGCGCCTCGACGGAAGCCGCGTGCGCTGCGATTCCCGCGCGCTCGGCAGCTTCCGCCGCTCGCTCGAGCCG
>Ga0335069_10015088_pt1 | contig 10804 bp, 11 predicted proteins | sample Lox_Sample_11_FD_206714 | JGI IMG/M metagenome (GOLD analysis project Ga0335069, IMG submission 206714) | Soil microbial communities from Loxahatchee National Wildlife Refuge, Florida, United States - Lox_Sample_1.1 | ecosystem: Environmental > Terrestrial > Soil > Wetlands | place: USA... | reverse complement strand
TAGGTATCAGAGGGTCTACTGCAAGTCAACGAACCGGCCCCGACCGAAGGTCCACACACGTGGGATTCACTCCCGAAGCAGCACGCCTCACTCGACAAGCTACGTTCCGCGGTTTGGGAGGCTGGGGTCTCCGGTGCGTGGTGGTGTACTGCGCAGCAATGTTGTTTGCGCTGCGGCCCGCCCTCGCGCAACAGGACTGCTGCCAATGCGGTACCGAGCAGCAGCTTCCCGTGTGTGTCGACCGGCCGCAGGGTGGGGACTGTCCGAGCCAATGTGCGCTCGTTCAGAGCGCAATTTGCTTGGGGGTTCCTGGGACGTGTGCAACGCTGACGCCGACACCCACAGACACGGCAACCAACACGCCCACACTCACCAACACCGCGACACCGACCGCGACGCAGACGCCGGGGCCTAACGATTGTTGTCAGACTGGCCTGTTCTCCTGCGGTCCCGTGATCAATGGCAGTTGTCAGGGGGGTGTGCCTGTCTTCGGCGCGAGTTGCTCGGGGCTGATCGGACAGTGCGTTCCATACACGCCGACGGCCACAAGCACCCCGACGCCAACTCGTACCCCGACGCCGACCGCGACGTCTTCTCCAACCAATACGCCGACGCTGACACCAACCACAACCCCGACGCCAACTGCCACGAACACCCCGACGAGGACACGGACACCCACTCCGACGCAGACTCCAACTCCAACACCGACTCCGGGCGCAAATGACTGCTGTCAGTGCAACTTCTCCGGAGTTCTGGCGTGCGGGTCGGGAGCTAGCGGGACTTGTCTCGGCGGCTGCGTCCCGGTTTTCAATGCGAGCTGCAACGGGTCCACCGGTCAGTGCACCGCCTTCACTCCGACACCGACATTCACGGCAACGCCGACGGTGACACCGACGGCTACCAACACGCCGACACCATCAATCACGCCGACCACAACGTTCACCCGCACCGCAACGCCAACCTTCACCCGCACGGCCACGCCGACATTCACGCCTACGGCGACTCTGACACCGACCACCGTGCCGACGAGCACGTCGACGTCGACTGCAACGGCAACACCGTCAGCCACATCGACGGATACGCCGACGCCAACACCAACGGATACGCCGACGTCTTCCGACACCCCGACACCAACCACAACCGTCACCGCGACCCCGGCCACGCCCTCAGCGACGCCAACGGTTACCAACACGCCGCTGCCATTTCCGACCTCGGGACCCAACTGCCTGGCGATCGGCCCGAACGGGTTGGGCAGCTTGCAGGCGCAGAATCTTGCGCACGGCTGCGGTGACAACTGGCAATGCGCGCGGTCCATCGATGGCGATGTGTCGTACGTGTTCAGCGGGACGAACTTGGGCCAAGGCGGCCGCACCGACATATATGCGCTCGACGATGTCGACCCGCGGCCCGAACCGATCGCGTCGGTCGTCGTACACATCGTGAGTCGCAATACGGTGGCTGGACTGGGGGGGAGCGCGGCGAGGACGGCGCTGAAGATCGGCCTGACGACCTACGCCGGAGGCGCGTTCGCACCACCCACCACCTACGCGGATTCTACGACCGCGTACGCGCTCAATCCGACGACGTTGGTGGCGTGGACCTGGGCGGACATCAACACGTTGCAAGCCGGGGTGCGGCACGACGTGACCACCGGCGAGGAGCTGCGCACGACGGCGGTGTACGTTGAAGTCTGCTGGGTACCGCCCACCACCACGCCGACGCCAACGAGCACGCTGACTCCAACGAGTGTAGCGACGGCGACGCCGACCGTCTCGCCGACGCCGTCGCCGAGTGCCGCCCCGCCGGCAACTCAGACCTTCACGCCGCGGCCATCACCGACGCCGTCGTTCACCGCCACCGCCTTGCCGACGGATACCGCCACGCCGAACCCAAGTGCGTCGCCGTCCCCGACGGCAACGGCGACGGTGACACCGACCGTGACGCGCACCCCGCCGCCGACGGCGACCAATACGCCGTCCGCGACACCCACGCCGTCGTCTTCACCGACACTCACGCCGCTGCCGACCGCCACGCCGACGGCTGTGCCCAGCGCGACGACGACCTCGACGGGCACGGTGACGCCGACGCCCACGCTGTCCGCCACCGCGATGCCATCTCCGACACCGACCGTGACCGTGACGCCGACGATTACCCCCACGGTGACCGTGACGCCGACGCAACCGACGCCCACGCCGACGCCGCTGCCCAACATCCCCTTCCTGTTCGTGAGTGGCAGCAATCAGTTCAACTGCATCTTCAACTTGGCATTCGACCCGCCGTTGATGTTCTCCGCCGGCACGGATTCATTCCGCGACCTGGCGCGCAAAGATCCGGCCGCGCTGCGCGACCTGTATCAAGTCCTCTACGTCGCGCCCGACCTGGGTTCGGACGACTACCAGCAGCTCCAACAGATGGTGGCGCCGGACGGCGTCATCGCGCAGTTCGTGGATCTGGGAGGGGTTGCCGTGATCAACGCCGCCGGCAGCCTCGGCGATCAAGCCAGCATCGCGCCCGGCGGCGTCGGGTTCTCCAGTGCGGCGCAGCACGTCAGTGAGCAGATCCTGAGGCCGTCGCATGCGTACTTCACCGGCGCCGGCTACGGTGGCGAGGCGCTCGGTAGCAGCGACTTTGACAACTGGCAGCCCACCGACTACGGCACGTTGACCAATCTGCCCGGCAATGCGGCGGTGCTCCTCGCCAACAGCGATGACGCGAGCTTGGCGGAGTACCAATACGGTGATGGCCGCGTGATCGTGTCGACGTTGGCCTATTGCTGGGACGGCAAGCCGGCCTCACAAGGCGCCGCGGCGCGCAACCTGCTGCGCTACAGCCGCTTCTACAGCGGCTCTGCGCAAACTCCGGGACCGACAGTCACCCAGACGGGCACGGCGACGCCAACGCGTACGTTCACACCGACACGCACGGCCACGCCGACGGTGCCGACGAGCCCGACGCCCACACCCAGCCCGACAATCCCGATCCTGCTCGGTGACACGAATGGCGATGGCGTCGTCGACGAAAATGACCTGCCGTCGTTGATCGACGCGCTGTTCATGGACGCGCCGCCGCCGGAGGCGGACGTCAACACTGACAGTCAGGTGACTGCTGCCGATCTCCCGGCGTTCCTGGCGCTGTTCCAGTGAAGCTGCTGGGGCGCCGGCTCACGGGTGGGCTTGCGGCGACAGCGGGGCGTGTTCCTTCGGCGGCCCAGCCTTGTCGGCCCACTTCAACATGTCGCGTTCCAGTTCGCGGATCTGTTGCAGGATACGTTCCCGCAGTTCGTTCAATTCGGGCTTTTCATCGGCCTCGGCCAGCGCGTAGTTCTTGGACGCGAGTGTGCGAACGCGCTCTTCGCCCTCGTCGGCGATGTCGGTGGCTTCGAACGAGATGACGCTTTCACCATTCGGACTGTTGCGCACGGTGATGACGGTAATCAGCCGTTTGCGCGTGGCGTGCTTGGCTGTGGGAACGGGGGTGGGAACGACGGGGCCGATCTCCAGGATGACCGGTGGTCGCCCGGGCTTGGGGGTAGCGGCCATCACGACGCCGAGTGCCAAGCCGATCCAGGCTGTCCATTGCATGGAAGATCTCCTTCTCCGGCGCGTGCGCGTCACGCGCCTGGGTGATGGTATGCCGGATGAGCGCGCGCGTTGCTAGCCGCGCCGCGCGCGGATGGCTCACGGCACTTGGATCACCAGGTGTTGCGGGAAGCCGATGTTGCCGCGGTCGTCGCGCACCTGCACGCTGACCAACGTATTGCCACGCGGGAACTGCAGCGCGTCGCTGAGCACGCTGACGGTACAGTACTGCAAGGTGGAGATGAGGGGATGTACGAAGGACGGATTTCCCTGGCTGTCGAAGGTGCACGGAAACTGATTGGTGTGCACGTCGAAGCGGCAGCCGAAGTCGTTGAGCGCCGCGACCACCTGCGTTGAAGAGAAGTCGAAGCTCGGCGGGTCGATTCCCGGCACACCGCCCAGCGGCTGATTCGGTTCCGGTCCCACGTCGCAGATCCGGTCACTGCCGTTGCCGAGGTCGTGGGTGGCCTCGATTTGCAGATCCGGCGGCGTCTTGTCATCGCCGTTCGAGGTGACGCTCCCCGGCGGTCTGCCGCTGCTCCCGGGCTTGACTTCGACGACCAGGAAAAACCCGGCGCCACTGGGCCGATCGTAGACCGGGTTGCCGAGATCGTCGCTGCCCGACGGCGGCAGGACGACATTGGAGGCGGTTGCCAGGCCGAAGAACGTGATCTGCGGTCCCGCGGAGATTGGCAACGTCGGGGTCGGCGTACGCGTCACTGTCCGGGTCGGTGTGACCGTGCGCGTCAGCGTCGCGGTGCGCGTTGGCGTCGGTGTCCAGGTGTTCGTGGGGGCGCGCGTATTGGTGGCAGTGCGGGTGCTCGTTGCGGTTGGGGTGTTGGTTGGGGTGCGCGTGACCGTCCGCGTCGCCGTCGGGATCCGCGTCGGTGTCATCGTCGCAGTATTGGTCGACGTCCGCGTCACTGTCGCCGTGCGTGTAATGGTGGCGGTAGGCGTGATGGTCGGCGTGCGTGTTACTGTCGCCGTCGGGGTGGTCGTTCGCGTGAAGGTCGCGGTTCGGGTGTTCGAGGGGGTGCGGGTGATAGTGGCGGTTGCCGTCGCCGTTGCAGTTCGCGTCGGCGGCCGCGTGCGGGTCGGCGTGAGCGTGCCGAGGATCGTCGGCGAAAAGGTCGGGGTGATCGTCCCGGTGAATGTTCGTGTCGGCCGCGTAGTCGGCGTGGCGGAGCTGGTCGGGCTGAGGGAGCCGGTTCGCGTCGGAGTTGCAGTATTGGTCGGGGTGTTCGTCGGCGTCGCACTGCCGCCACTGGGCGTGGCGGTGGCGGTGCCCGTCGGTCCCACCGTGAAAGTGACACAAAGGCCCGTCGCTCCCGAGCAGCTTGCGTTGAACACCGGCACGCCGCCGGCAGGACACACGCCGCCGCTCGGCGGACCGCAGAACGGTCCCAGCTGGCAGCAGTCATTAGCGCCGGGAGTCGGCGTCTTGCCGGCCGTTTGAGTCGGGCTCACGGTCGGTGAAGGAGTAGAAGTCTCCGACGCACCAGGAGACGTCGGAGTCGCAGTAGGTGTGGGAGATTGCGGGGGGAGGGTGAGGAAGAGCAACACGGCAGTTGCATCGGCGACGCTGACGCGGCCGTCGCCGTTCACATCCGCGCCGTCACAGTCATTGGGTTGACCGAATACGATGGCCAGCACCGTATCGACATCCTCTTGGTCGACTTGCCCGTCGCAGTTGGCATCGCCGGGCAGCGCTGGGGTGGGTTGCGCGAGGCTGACTGTCGCGCACAAGGCGATGAGCAATACCGCATAAACACACTGCATACGCTGCTGCTGGAGCATGACCAGAGACCTCAAAGGGGGCGGTTCCTCAGACTGATTTGTGGCTACACACCTGCTGAGTTGCCGCGATCACTGCGCGCTGAAGACGAACCCCGTGATGATGTCGCCACCCCCTGGGTTCTGATCGAGGGCCGGAGCGTTGAGCACCAGCTTGCCGGGGCCATTCGGATTCTGCCAGTCGGTGCAGGAGAAGTTCTGGCCCTTGTTCGGGGGCGGCGACACAGTTTCGTCGCCGTTGCTGAAGTGGTCGATCTTCGACGTAGCCATGCCGCTGGTCAGAGCGAACGTGATGGCGGCCCCAGGGCCCGGATCAACGCACGGGAGCGTCGACTGAATCGACAGGCGCACCGGCAGGCCGCTGAGCGCGGGCACGGTGTTCGGTGCGATGACCACCGCGCCCGGATCGCTGTCGATGGGACCCTGGCTGCCCACCAGCGGCCCATTGCACACCCCGGGGTGTGGTTTGGTGGTACCGCAGACGCCGTCCTCCGCGCCCGGCGTGGTGTCACAGTCGGCATCGGCGCGGCAGTCTTCGCCGGTGTTCCCTGCCGTGCAGTGCGACATATCGAGGCCACACACCCCATCGCCAGCGCCGCTGGTGCTGTCGCAGTCAGCATTCGTCCGGCACGGTTGACCGATCAGCCCGATGGCGCAGATCTGGTTGGGACTCTCGATGCTGCCGTCCATGCGGGCGCAGTCCTCCGGCGTGAAGCCACCCACACCGACTTGGCCGAGGCGATGGTTCTGGGCGGTGGTGATCCCCGGCAGGCCACCATTGCACGCGATCAGGCCTGCGTTCGGTGCCGGCAGGACGGGCTTGAGGCACAGCACGATGTTGGCGCCGGGGACGGACCGGGCATCGGCAAACAGGAACTCGGACGAGTTGGTGACGTCGATGGTTGCGATCCCGGTCTGCGGGTCGGGTTGTCCGGCCTGGAACTCGAAGAAGCCTTGTTCCGTCTGTCCGTTCGTCTGTCCTTGGAAGGTGCCAATGGTCAGCGTGAAGTTGGGACCGAGCGTCACTTGGAACGGGCTGTTCTTCTTCACGATGGTGAAGCGTCGTGTCCCCAGCACGCCGAGTGTGGGGGTTACCGTCGGCGTGGCGGTAATGGTCGGCGTGGCGGTAGAGGTGGCCGTCTCAGTGATCGTCGGCGTGGCGCTTGGCGTTGGCGTTTCGGTGCGCGTGACTGTTGGCGTCGCGCTCGGGGTCGGGGTCACCGTTGGTGGTGGTGTGTGCGTGTTCGTGGCGCTCGGTGTGGCGGACGCTGTCGCTGTTGCGGTAGGGGTTGGCGTATGCGTTGGCGGTGCCGTGGCGGAGGGTGTTGGGGTGTTGGTCGGGGTTGCAGTCGGGGGCAAGGTGAAGGTCGCTGTGCTGGTTGCCGTGCGCGTCGCCGTCGGTGAGTTGGTAGGGGTTGTAGTTGGGACGACTACCGTTCCGTTGTCGTCATCCCCGCACGCGGAGAGGAAGAGGCAGCTGACGAACACTCCCATGATCAGTGCGTCGCGCCGTAGGGTGATCATACCTCCGCTTCCTCCGTCATGCGGCGATTTCCAGGCCCCCAGCACCTACCGTGGTGGTCGCGGAATTACAAGTAAGCAATTTGCTGGTGCGGCAGCGACCAATCCCGAGAGGGGCGCGCGTGTCGATCGCCTCAGGACCATATCCGCCGCCCATGGTGTCGTGTGGAACCTTCGCTGCTGGATGACTGTTTAAGCAGTCCAGCTGAGACCTGACGGTTGCAACAGGGGCAGATCGCCGCAGGACAAATTGACACTTGCTATGACTCGGCCATACTACGTTGGCGCGGGGGAGATGAAAGAGGAGGAAGTGACGTGAAACCGTTGGTTGCCGCGTTCATCACCGCCGCCCTTGCCGGCGCCCTCACCTGGTCGACACCCGCCGCCGCGCAGGAGGATGTGACCGTCCAAGGAGAGATCATCGACATGGCCTGCTACATGGCCAAGGGAAGTCGCGGCCCGGCGCACAAGGCCTGTGCGCAGCTGTGCGCCAAGAAGGGAGTGCCCATCGGCGTCCTCACCGACGCTGGGGAAGTCTACCTCCTGCTGGATGATCACAACAATCCCGACCCCTACGACGGCGCCAAGAAACTCGCCGGCGAGCGCGCCGAGATCAGCGGGAAGAAATTCAGCAAGCAGGGCGTTGCCAGTATCGTGGTCGGTGGGGTCAAAGGACTCTGAGTTGGCGCACAACGTTGCACTGGGCAACGTTCTTTGCTTCAGCGAACACCGTGCGCCAGCGCGTTGTAAAAGTCTGGGCGCTCCGGCTGGCGCTGGCTGGCTGCTGCCTGTGGATCGGGTGCGCCGGCAACGGGCCCGCGCCCAGCGACACGAGTTCGGCCCCCGGCGACACGGCGCCGAGTTTTGAAGACATTCAACGCACCATCTTCAACGTGAGCTGTATCTCGGGCCCGTGCCACAACTCGACTTCGCAACAAGGCAACCTGGTGCTTGAGGAAGGCGTTTCCTATGGCCGCCTGGTCGGCGTCGCCCCGTTCAACGGCGCGGCGCGCGCTGCCGGGTTGGAACGCGTCGTACCGGGCGATGCGGACGGAAGTTTCCTGCTGATCAAACTCACCGGCCCGAGTCCTCCAGAAGGCAGTCGCATGCCGCTGGGATTCCCAGCGCTGTCGTCGACGGACATTGAGAAGGTCCGCTCGTGGATCCTCGCCGGCGCGCCCGCACCTGGGGGGCCGACGCCGACATTGTCAGCGACGTCATTGCCCAGCGCGACACCGTCCTCGACACCAACCGCGACCGACACCGTGCCGCCCACGCTGGCGCCGACGCCGAGTGAGACGCCCTCAGGTACGCGCCCGGCGACGCCCACCGCAACACCCACGGCGACGCAAACCGCGACCTTTACACCGACGCCGTCGCCCTCAGTGGTGCCCACGCCGACCTTCAGCCTCGACTCCACCTTTCCGCAGATCCAGGCGACCATCTTCAATACGACCTGCCTGGATCTGGGCTGCCACAACGCTACGGACCGCGCCGGCGAGCAGTCGCTGGCACCCTCTGACGCCTATGCGCAACTCGTCGGCATGACGCCGTTCCTTGCCGCGGCGGCACAAGCCGGACTCTTACGCGTGGCTCCCGGCGATCCTGACAAGAGCTTCCTGATTACGAAGCTCACGCTGCCGGCACTCTTCGATTCGCAGTTCGGTAGCCGCATGCCCTTGGGAAAACCGGTGTTGACGGCCGATCAGATCGACCGTATCCGCGCCTGGATTCTGCGTGGCGCGCTGCCTGACGAAACTCCCTGAACGTTGACGGCGGGGTGGCGGACCTTCTAGAAGACCTCGATGACCACGCAAGACCTCGAGGCCTTCCGAACTGAACTACGCAACTGGCTGGTGGCGAACATTCCCGACGATCTGCGCCCGGAAAATGCCGCACGGCTGCCTGAAGGGGAGCGCGTGCCGCGCCTGCGCGCCTGGCAGGCCAAGCTCGCCGCGGCCCGCTGGGTCGGCATTACCTGGCCTCCCGAGTACGGCGGGCGCGGCGCGTCGATCCCGGAGCAGATCGCCTACACGGAAGAGATGGCGCGTGCCGAGGCGCCCGAGGTGATCGGCAGCCTCGGTATCGGTATCGCCGGTCCCCCTCTCATTGCCTACGGCACCGAGGAGCAAAGGCGCCGCTTCGCGTCGCGCATCCTCAGCGCCGAGGATCTCTGGTGCTTCGGCTTTTCCGAACCCGGCGCCGGATCGGATCTTGCCTCGCTGCGCACGACGGCCATTCTCGACGGGGACCACTTCGTGGTCGACGGCCAGAAGGTGTGGACAACGCTGGCCCACCACGCCGACTGGTGCATGCTCCTCTGCCGCAGCGATCCGGAGTCGAAGCGCCGGCAGGGCATCTCTTGCCTTCTCGTCGACATGAAGAGCCCGGGCATCACCGTCCGCCCGCTGCGGCAAATCGGGGGGCAGGCGGAGTTCAACGAGGTGTTCTTCGAGGGCGTGCGCGTGCCGCGCGAGCACCTCCTCGGTGAGTTGCACAACGGCTGGCAGATTGCGACCGCGGCGTTGCAGAACGAGCGCGGCATTCTGTACGTCGTCGAGATGCAGATCCTGCTGGCGAAGGCGCGTGACCTGTTGCTGCGCGTGGCGCGTGAGCGCGGCGCCACGCGCAACCCGGTGACGCGTCAGGCGCTTGCCGACGTGTACCTCGGTGTGGAAACGTTCCGGCACACCTGCCAGCGCACTCTGGACAAGCTCCTGCGCATGGGCATGCCGGGTCCGGAGGCTTCGATTATCAAGTTGCATTGGACCGAGTTGACGCAGGCGATGCCGCGGATCGGGATGTCCATCTTGGGGGCGCACGGCTTGCGCTATGACACGCCTGAACCGGGGAGCGATGCCGGCAACCCGGAACAATGGGTGCAGCGCGCCTTCCTGGGGGCGCCGGCCGCCAGCATCGCGTCGGGCACGTCGGAAATCATGCGTGGGATCATCGCCATGCAGGTGCTCGGCTTGCCCAGAGGCAGCTAACGACGCCGCCCCACGCCGCGTTGGTGGGCCGCCACCAACCCCTCATTGAGCACGGCGACTACCGCTGCCGTTTTGGACACGCCGAGCCGGCGCGCCAGCTCGTAAACGCGCCACAGTATGTTGGCGGGCACCGTGTCGGCGTGATGCGTGACAGCTCGGCGGCGCTGCCTAGACCCTTTCGGCGCGCGGAGGAATATGGCATGTGTGAGATGCGACGCGCGTGTACGCCGAGCGCGGAATGACAAGCAGGAGGACAAAGCATGACTGAGCGAGTGCGAGAGATCTTGAGCTGGTACTCGAGCGATACGCCGGGCACCCGCACAAACATTGCCCGGTTGCTCAATCACGGTCGACTGGGCGGTAGCGGGCGCTTGGTGATCCTGCCGGTGGACCAGGGGTTCGAACACGGGCCGGCGCGTAGTTTCGCCCCAAACTCTCCTGCCTATGATCCGCGTTACCACTTCGAGCTCGCGTTGGCCGCCGGGTGCAACGCCTATGCGGCACCGCTCGGGTTCTTGGAAGCGGGCGCCGCCGACTACGCGGGCGAGATTCCACTCATCCTCAAGCTCAACAACTCCGACAGCCTCTTTGGTGGCGCCGACCCCTGTCCGGCAATCACCGGTAGCGTCGATGATGCGTTGCGACTGGGCTGTGTCGCCATCGGCTTCACCATCTATCCCGCCTCTGCGGCGCGCAATGAGATGTACGGCCAGATTCGCGCGCTCGGCGAGGAAGCCAAGCGCAAAGGATTGGCCGTGGTCGTCTGGTCCTATCCGCGCGGGTCCGGTATTTCCAAGGAGGGCGAGACTGCGATCGACATCGTGGCGTACGCCGCGCAGATCGCTGCGCAGCTCGGCGCCCACCTGATCAAGGTCAAGCCGCCCACCGCGCACATCGAGCAGGCGGCGGCCAAGAAGGTCT
>Ga0335069_10015085_pt1 | contig 10806 bp, 14 predicted proteins | sample Lox_Sample_11_FD_206714 | JGI IMG/M metagenome (GOLD analysis project Ga0335069, IMG submission 206714) | Soil microbial communities from Loxahatchee National Wildlife Refuge, Florida, United States - Lox_Sample_1.1 | ecosystem: Environmental > Terrestrial > Soil > Wetlands | place: USA... | reverse complement strand
TTGGATGGGATAGTACAAATTTTCTAGCATCTGATACAGCAACTAATACACCAATCTATAAGTATGTTGGATTTAGTTCAACTGTTAGTGTTACTTTTAGTTCTCCATCTGCCCAACCTCGAGGAAGTTTTGGATGGGATGGTACTAATTTATATTCTTCATTTACTAATATTAGTACGGTAATTTATAAACATAACGGTTTTTCTTCAACTATAATATCAACTATTGCAGGACTATCATCGGCATCTGGTGAAGGATGGGATAGTACGAATTTATTGTCAATTGGTTCTAAAGTTTATATCCATACTGGATTTTCAACAACTATATCATCTAGTTTTTCTTCTAATGAAACTTCTGATTACGGAGTAGCTGATGATAGCTGGAGTGGTGCATCTGCAACAACTACCAGTACTACGACTACTAGTACTTCTACTACCCATACTACAACTTCGACTTCCAGTAGTACTTCAACTACATCCACTTCATCCAGTACATCAATAACTACTACCAGTTCAAGTACTAGCCTAACTACCACTTCCAGTTCAACTAGTCATACTACAACCTCTACTTCCAGTAGTACATCCACGACTTCAACCAGTTCATCGACCAGTACCACCAGTACTTCAATTAGTACCTCAACCACCAGTTCCAGTACCAGTACCACCGTAACTACAACCAGTTCCAGTACCTCAACTACAACCACTTTAGCTGCTACTACGTCAACCACTAGTACCAGTTCAAGTACTACGTCTACCAGTAGTTCAACAACCCATAGTACCACCAGTACATCCAGTTCCACTTCAACCACCTCAACCAGTAGTTCTACATCCATAACCACTACCAGTTCCAGTACCAGCCATACTACAACCAGCACTTCAAGCTCGACCAGTTCCACTTCCTCCAGCACATCCCATACCACCACTAGTACGAGCAGTTCAACCAGTACCACCAGTACCAGTTCGTCTACCAGTGTTACTACAACCAGTTCTTCAACCAGTCATACTACTACCAGTTCCAGCAGCTCTACGTCATCAACCAGCTCATCCAGTTCTACCAGTTCAACCAGCACCAGTAGCTCAACTAGCACCACTTCAACAAGTTCATCTACTACTCATACTACTACTAGTACTAGCAGTTCAACCAGCTCTACCAGCTCATCTAGCTCAACCACGTTACCAATTACTACATCTACTACCAGTACCAGCTCTTCAACTTCCAGTACTAGCTCAAGTAGTTCTTCTTCATCTACATCTTCTAGTTCATCCACTACTCATACAACTACAAGCAGTTCGAGTAGTACTACATCTACCAGTAGTTCAACCAGTACGACCAGTAGTAGTTCTTCCAGTTCCAGCAGTAGTTCAACTTCAACTATTATGGAACAGCCTAGTATTGATATGTTAATTGATGAAATCAGGCTGGATATAGTCGATGAACAACGGAATCTGGATATTATCCAGGATGAAGTAAATATAGACTACCAAAAGTAGAATTATTGACGGTTCCACTGTAGAATAGAGATAAGGAGATACAACTATGGCAAATTATCCAGTTTCACTTCCCAGTTTTTCAAACCCTTCGTCAGGGAATTATCTTAATAGTCCGGCTCATGCGGCGGGACACTCATCCGTAAATGATGAAGTGGTAGCAATTGCTACAAAAGTAGGAACTGGAGATTCTACGCCTACTGCAAATCAATATTTTGAGGGTACCGGAACCGGTACTTCAGGATATACGAATATTCCTTGTCAAAATGCTTGGGTAACTGCTACAGATGATAATACAATTACATTTGATTTATCCGCCGGTCCAAAACAGTTAGTGGTTCTTGGAGGTAGTCGGATATTAGCTTTATCTAATGTTCTTACCGGCCATACTTTTATTCTGAAATTAACTCAGGATGGTAACGGTTCTCATACGGTTACCTGGTTTAATACTATCAGTTGGGTTCAAGGAACGGTTCCGACTTTAACTACTACTGGAGGTAAATCGGATGTTTTTGGATTTATTCAGACAGGTACCGATACTTATGATGGGTATATTGTCGGACAGAATATTTAATATATGACAATTATGGCAAGTGTTTTAATGATAGGCGGAGGCGCAAGCGGAGGTGGCGGTTGGGCTGGAAATGCAACTGGCGGTGGAGGTGGAGCAGGTGGATACCTTGAAGGCTCCATGTCACTTGCTTTAGGTGCTTATCCAATAATTGTAGGAACCGGTGGTTCAGCTCCGGCAGCACAAACCGTAGGAAATAATGGCGGAGATTCTACTTTTAATGGAGCGACAGCTATTGGTGGTGGAGGTGGGGGACAAGGAGCTAACGGTTCCGGGTTTTTAGGACAAAATGGCGGTTCAGGAGGTGGAGCTGGTGGCGGGACAAATGGCGGATATGCAGGAGGGTCACATACTCAGGGGAATAGTGGTGGATTAACTGGATATGGATATGATGGAGCTTATAATGGAGGTCCATCAAATCATTCTTATGGCGGAGGTGGAGGTGGAGCTGGAGGAGCTGGACATGAATATAGTTCAGGAGCTGGAGGGGCAGGTAAGTCTTCAAGTATTACCGGAAGTCCAGTAACTTATGCAGCCGGGGGTCAAGCCACTAATGGCGGGGATGGAACAGATGGACTGGGAAATGGCGGTGGTGGTGGATATAATGGAGCTGCCGGTAAGGGTGGAAAAGGTATTGTAATTATCAGTCTTGCCACCAGTGATGTCTTAAAATATGCAATAACCGGCGGTACTAAAACTGTCAGTGGTTCAAATACAATATATACTTTTACCAGTAGCGGAACATTTATAATTGCCAGTTTTGGTGGAGCATTTTTATTTAATTTACTATGAAACAATATTTTTGTGACAGTTGCGGACAACAGTTTGGCGGTCCTTTGGATGAAGTACCAATTACGGATGAACATGGGGTAACTACTATGTATGACCTATGTGCTCCCTGCCGGAAAATACTTAATGATACCCAAACAGATGTTCAGCAATCATTTGCTAACTCCATGATGAAACCGGATGAAATTCTATCAAATTACGCCAGTACTATTGCACCTATAGGGAAAGGAATTAAAAATGAACAATAGTGTCCAGATAAAAACACCAACGGTTTCCCAAAACATTCAGACTTCACTGGCTGAAGATTATTTGTCGGGAACGTCATTATCCGTTCTTTCTTCCATAGGATTTGTCATTAATAACTATATCGTGATAGGCGAACCAGGATTGGAAAATACTGAAGTTACCCATTTAACCGTAGCTCCGCCAGATAGCGGTACCATGACTATCTCCGCACTTCAATTTCCCCATCCGAAAGGGACACCGGTTTATTATATTAGTTGGGATAAATATTCCCTGGAATATGAAACGACGGATACTGGTCCCTGGGTAGTTTATGGAAGTATGCCAGCCAGTTTAGCTTTTGATGCCCTGTCTATAGAATACCGTGATTCCAGTGCTACTTCTACGTATAAATGGCGGTATCGGTATTATTCTACGGAGAAGTCAGCTTATTCGGATTATTCGGATGTCATATCCACTACCGGATGGCCCCGAAATAGTGTAGGATACATGATTCGGGAAGTGCGGAAAGCCGTAAATGACCTGGATGCTAAGACTATCAGTGATACGGAGATTATCCGGTTTTTTAATGCCTGTCACGATAAAGTTTATACTCTATATGACCGTTGGTGGTTTCTCTTAAAAACCGGTACAGCTATTCCGACGGTTACCAATACCATTAAATATGCTTTACCTACGGATTTTGGTAGAATGGATAGGCTTCAGTATGAGTACGTATTCGGTTCCGAAGACACTGTTTATAACTTAAAGTATATTAACCGGACGGAATTTGATTACGTTTCCCGTGACCAGACTGCTTCCGGTGATGATAACCTAAAACTCTATTCCATTTATCCGGGAGACTCATCAAATCCTACCGGATATATAAAGGTTTTTCCCCGTCCCAATGCCGGAGCTATGAATATAACTCCCATTTATTACAAAACCTTTACCGATTTGGTCTCCTATGCCAATCAAACGGAAGTACCGGTACCGGATTTACTGGAAAATTATGCGATTGCCCGGATACTGGGAATCAGGAAAGAGGACGATAAAGAATCCGAATACGATACCATGTGGAAATCCCAAATCCAACTTCTTAAAGGATTACAGCGGAAACAATCAGGTCCTCCCCGCCAATTATGGACTTTCCATGGACATGATGCAGACCGGAGATTATATGGTAATCGGGAAAGTTATAATGATAAAAACCGTGAGGATTTTTGGTAACATGACATGGCAGAAACTTACAGTCACGAAACGCATTTTGACTATTCCGGCGGAGTAGACCAATCCGTCGGACGTCTCATCCTGGCCGAAAACGAATCCAACTTCATTGAAAATGGGGAACTCTATAAAATCGGTCCGGTTACTAAAACTCAAGGATATACCCAACGGGGAAGTAATGTTAATCCCAATTACGGTATCCTGGGAATGTGTAATGCCGTTAAACCGTCTACCGGAACCAGAAAGCAAATAGTCATAGCTGACGGAGCTTCCAACAGTGATGCCTATACGATTAATCCCAGTAACGGGGTTTGGACACCTCATGGGTTATCTTTAACAACGGCTGCTAAAGCTGAATTTGAATCATTCCTTAATGGTTTCTTCATGGTGAACTATAGTGATGCCACCCGGTTTAATGATTTAACCCAATGGTATACCACAACTAATGTTACTAATGCTCCTAAAGCTAAATACATCAAACAGTATCTTTCCCGACTGTATCTGGGATATGTGGTAGACAGCGGGACTACCTATCCGTCACGGGTAATCTATTGTGATTTACCGACCGGTACTCCCGAAACAATTACCTGGACTAACTCGATTAACTGGTTTGACGTAGCTACGGATGACGGGGATGTTATCATGGGAGAGGAAGTCAATTCCTCCCGGTTACTTGTTTTTAAGCTCAATTCCCTTTATCGGTATGATACCAATACCCTCTATATTGTTCCCGGTTGTCCCGGTACGGTTTCCCAAAGAAGCGTCAGAACCGTAGAAGGAATGACCCTATATCTTCATACCACCGGGATTTGGGGATATAACGGAGAATCATCCCAACTCATATCCCGTAAAATTCAGGAATTGATTGACGGCATATCCGCCAAAAGCCAGAATGACGCAAACGCCTGGATTAAAGGTGACCATTATTATCTGTATGTGGGGGACGTAAATAATTCCGTAACCGGGTTTAAGGTAGATAAATGCCTGATTGATTATGATGTAGCCAAGAATGCTTTTGCCTGGAGAAGTTTGCAAGATACGCCTTTGGTTTGGATGTCCTATCCCAACGATACGACTAATATTACCTATGACAGTGCTACTATTACTTATGATGATGCCAATACTATGTATGACGGGACTGCTTCTGCAGCTGACCGGATTTACTTCGGAACCGACAGCGGAAAGGTAATGGAATTTAACAAAGGCGGAGATTATAACGGTAAGGCAATTACCTTCCGTTTTGAAACCAAAGATTACTACATGGGTTATCCGTCTTTCTGGAAGCTTTTACAAAAGGTTGTTATCTTTACCGATTATGCCGGGAAGGGACTTAGGGTAATGGCGAAACTGGATGATAAGGATTGGATAACACTCAAGCCATCGTCTAACCAGACTAATCAGGTACAACGGGAATATCTCTTTCCATCAGGGTCTTTATGTAACCGGGTCAGGTTTGCTTTAGTAGAGTCAAGTACTGGAAGCCAATTCTCTTTTGAAGGACTGGATATATATTTGACTGCTCAAGGTTTGTTAAGATAATTATGGAAGACAATGGTAAAATAAATACAGACTGGAAAGACAGTGGATTCGACCCGTTTCAGAAACGGACAATCGACCAGAATCCCAAGCAGGGGTCATACATAAGTGGAGCAAAATTCGATGCGCTTTTGGATAATATGCTGTTTAACCGGATGATACGGTTAAAGGGACTTGTCCAAGCTCCACAGGGAAATGACCCGGGGAAAATATATTGGGATAGTGTAAACAAGAAGTATAAAATTTGGATAGATAGTACCGGAAAATGGTGTGATGTGGTATACACTTCCACCAGTACCAGTACTACAAGTACAAGTACATCATAATATGGCTAACGAATATACTTTTGACCCCACACAAGCTTTTGCTAGTGGTGGTTTAACTTTAGATTATGCTCCGCCTACTACTTCTGCTTCTATAGTTGCAGTTCCTGGTACTGCTCCAGCTCGAACAAGTAATACTTCTTCAAATAATAGTGGAAGCAGTAATTTGCCTTCAACCGCAAATGTTAATCAAGTTGTACAGTCTAATGGTAGAAATTACCGTTGGGATGGAAAACAATGGATTGACAGTGGTCCCATAAATGGTAGTTCTGGTGGGAGTAGTTCAGTGAATGATTTAATCAAATCATATACGGATTCCGTTACCAGTATGGTTAATCCATTAAAACCATATAGTGAAGTCAATCCCTTTTCCTTTGATGAAGCATTGGCGGAACAATCAGCTACGGCTGAATATGACCCGTATTACAAACAGCTTTTATCCGATTATACCCAACAGACCCAACGTACTTTATCCCGAAGTGCTGAAGATACCAAAACTACTTTGGAAAATCTGGCTGCCGGGAAGGAATACTATACCGGAGAACAACGAAGGGCACTGGATGCTTCCATCAAATCCACCAATGAAGGATATGCCGGACGGGGACTGTTTGAATCAGGAGCCAAAAAAGATGACCTGAATAAGATAAATACGGAATATGCGGCGACTACCGGGGAATACAACCGGGAATATCTGGCCAATGTCCAACAGGCCCAAACCGGACAACAGCGGACTGCCGAAGACGTAAATACCGCTTCCGACCAATATACCCGTGATGTCGGCCAACAGGAAAAGACCGCTATTGCAGGACAAGTACAACAGTTGAAAAGTGAAGCCTTAGCAGAATACCAGGCTGGAGAACAAACATATTATCAGGCAAATAATTATTTATAGAATTATAATTAGCTTATGGCAATACCAGACCTAAATTCATACTACCAGACGCCGGAAATACAGCAATTGACTACCAATGCCAATACTGCTGCCGGTACTGCCGGAACCTATGCTGCGGCAGCTCCACTCTTGGAACAGAAGTTAAAACAGGCCCTACAGGAAAAACTGGACTATAACAAGGATATTATCGACCAACAGAGTAAGGCCCAAGCGGATTACTTTGCAGCTCCGGCTCAGGCTAGAGCCCAATATCAGGATATAACCAATCCGTTTGATAGGGAAGCGTTAGTTGCTAAAGCAGTTGCCAATGCCTATTCACCGTATGCGGCATTAAGCTCAATCTTACAAAACCGTCAGGGAAGCGTATCCGATATTATAAATAGCGGGGTAGGAGCCTTTAATTCAGCGGCTACTGCCGAACAAAATGACGCTACCCAAGCCCAAAATGCCCTGCAACAGGCACTCCAGATGGCAGGAATATATGCAGGTAATGCTCAATGGCAATATGAAGTTACCCATCCGTCAGGCGGTGGAGTCGGAAGTGCGGCATATAACCAAGCACAGGAAAAAGCAGCTCAACAGGATGCTTCAAAAGGTATGGGTTTACGGGATTTAATCCAGAAATATACCGGCCAGTTGGACCCAGATACCCTGTATCAGATTTATAGCCAGTATAACTATGGAACCAATAGTGCTCCTGGTGGGTCGTTCCAAGCTGGTAAAGGCGGATATGGAGCTGCCAAAGAAGATACTTCAGCTCTACAGGCGTTAGGAATTACCAGTGCTGAACTTCCGAAAGCCGCTGCCGGTAATTGGAAAACTACCACGCAAGGTGGATTAAAAATAGGTGGAAATCAGATTGGTGGAACGCAATATCTGGTAAACAGCAAAACCGGAGCCCAACTAAAAATGAATAATGGCGAAGTTTGGCTTCAGAATCCGAAAGACGGAACTGTTAAGGCATATCAACCCGGTGACCCGGAAATAGACCAGGATTTGAATGCGGGATGGATACCGTATAACCAATAATATGGGAAGAATAGTACAACCAAAAGAATTACAACAGCAAAAAACCAATACCCTTTTGGGTACTATTGTAGGATGGTTACAGAAAGCCGGAAATGCTGTAGCTCCAGCAACCATGCAAGTAGCTCAGAATTATAAAAATGAAAGTCCTTTGTCTAAAGCTGTTAGTACTTTCCCTCCAGCGTACGCAGCCCAGCATCTCCAATCAGCGGGTGAATTAACTTCACTGGCATTACCGATGGGAGAAGGGGCTTCATCACTTTTAAGTGGAGCTATCAGGGGTGGTATCAGACCGGCTACCAATCCCAACCTTTCTCCGTCGGATAAGTTAAAACAGACAGCTATAGGAGCCGCTACCGGAGCTCCCACTGAGTTTGCCTTAAATAAAGTATTTGAGGGATTATCCAAAGTGTTATTTGGCGGTTCGGTTACATCATCCAAACCTGCTGCCGCCGGAGCTGCTGCTGAGGAAGTCGGACGAAAGATGACTACCGGTATTACTCCCAGAGCCATTAATGAAAGCGTCAATCAGAATGTAAAGACATTGGGAAATAATTTGGGAACTATCCTGAAAAATGCAGATACCCTAAAGGGTAACATTTTGTCTACCCTGGATAAGGGAATACAGGATATTCCCGGTTATAACGTACTTGATGACGCCTGGACTCAAGCCCATGGGGAAGTAACGAATGTAGTAAAAAGTGTAGTTAATAAGTTCAGGAATGAAAACGGGGAAGTAACGGCAAAAGCCATAGATGAGGCCCGGAAAGCGATTGGGGATAAGGTAAAATGGGCAGCTAAGAATCCACCGGCTTCGGATAAGGGATATGCCTTGGATAAGGTCTATAAAGTTACGTATGACTTACTGCATAAAACGGAAAGCGATTTGACTAAAGGTGCTTCCGATAAAGTTTTGGAAACCCAAAGCCAATTAATGAGTCTAGTGGATTCGCTTCAGAATGCTACCAAACCCAACCGGCAACTGGGAATGAGTGTTAATCCGGTAAACGTAGGTGCCCGCCGTTTAAAATTACCTGACGTAATGATGCTACTTTTAAGTAGAATCTTGGGTAATCCCAGTGCCCAGGGAGCTGTATCTTCACAGGTTATTCCCCAAGCCCAACAACAGGTGACTAATCCTCTGATTCAGGGTTTACCCGGCCAATAACCTGAAGAAAGCATAAATCATAAATAGAAATAGTGCTATACAAAAAGCCCAGATAATTGCTTTTATTAATTCTCCGATTAAATCAAACATAACTATCACCTACTAACTATATAGAACTATATCCCCCCTAAAAACCCCCTTGGCTCCCTTGTTTTTTGTCTTTCGCCTCCCTACTCTTTTTTTTCAACGGCTCCGCTAGTTTTTCCCAGTAGCGGTTGGGCGTTGGTCAAATAAGGATAGTTGTTCAGATGTAAGTAAAAATAGATGTTTAGGACAGGAGTAACACATATTTTTCATATCCCAGACAGAAGGAAGATTTTTACATCCATTAATCCAATAAAAACAAACGGCAGTCATATTTACGTTAGGTAAGAATCTAGGTATAGTTTGCATAAAAAATCTCTGTGTTAAGTACAGGTACAGATTTGGAGCTAAACCTATACCTAACACAGAGATTCCAAATCTGTTTGTATTTAACTGCCAATATTATATCATATTAAGTGATAAAATGTAAATATATGAAATTCCTTTGTTACGGTTATGGTCAGGATGTTGAACACGTTGCCCGTTTAGCCCGTGATGGTAATGAAGTCCGCTATTTTACCCCTTTTTATGGATCCGAGATTAAGTTTGAGAATTATGCTCCAGGTCTGGGTTTTGACAAGATAGAGAAAATTCAGTACTTTTTCAACAGCGTAGACTGGGCTGATTGCATTACGTTCTTCGAGGTAGGTGCCGGAGATTTAACGGAGTTTCTCCGGCGAACCACCAAAAAACCCTGTTTTGGAGCCGGTAATGCAGAGAAATTAGAAAACCATAGGGCCATGCTTCGGCAAATCCAGAAGGATATCGGACTTCCGACCCAGCATACAGCCGTTATAACAGGCGTAGATAACCTCAGAAAATATCTCAAGAGCCATCCCAATCAGGTGGTGAAACTGGATATCTTCCGGGGAGACTGCGAGAGCTTCATTGTAGACAGTTACGACAAGATGGAAACCTTCATTGATGAGATTGAGGTAGCCTTTGGACCGTTTAATGAGGAATATGAATTTATGGTCGAGGATAAACTGGAAGGTCAAGAACCGGGATTTGATTTGTATTTCAATGGTACTGATTATCTTAGACCGTATCTTTGGGGTTATGAAGTCAGCGAAAGCGTTTATTTGGGAAAATACTGTGATGAACTTCCTAAACCATTACAACTGGTAGCAGATAAGTTAAAACCGGTACTCCAGAAATATGACTATCGAGGAGCTATCTCTATTGAAGCTATTGTAACCAAAGAAGGCAAACCGTATCTGATTGATATAACTGCCCGGTATGCCTATCCATTATCGCTTCTCTATACTGAATCCATAGCCAATTATTCCGAAGTTATCTACAAAGTAGCTAAAGGTGAATCGGTAACAATTAAAAATACGGCTCCGTATGTTGGGGCTTTACCTATGCGGGCCCAACATGCCCAGAAACACTGGGTCAGAATGGATTTTAAGGGTGACATGAAATATATCAAAACCCGGGAGGCTTCCAAGATAAAAGGGGTTTATTATGCTGTCAAAGGT
>Ga0335069_10015084_pt1 | contig 10807 bp, 9 predicted proteins | sample Lox_Sample_11_FD_206714 | JGI IMG/M metagenome (GOLD analysis project Ga0335069, IMG submission 206714) | Soil microbial communities from Loxahatchee National Wildlife Refuge, Florida, United States - Lox_Sample_1.1 | ecosystem: Environmental > Terrestrial > Soil > Wetlands | place: USA: Florida... | reverse complement strand
GGTCGTGGCGGTGGTCGCCATCCTGCTCGCGTGGAGCACGAACCGGATCGCCGACGTGCGCCTGCTCGTCCTCGCACTCGCGATCGGCGTCGTGTGGGACAGCTTCCTCGCGCGCACCGGAGTGGTGGAGTACGCGTCGCCGGGGCCGCTGCCCCACTGGGCGCCCGCGTGGATCCTCGCGCTGTGGGCGCTGCTCGCGGTGGTGCTGCGCGAGCCGATGCGCTGGCTTCACGCAAGGCCGTTGCTCGCGGCACTGGTGGGTGGAACCGGCGGGGCCATGTCCTACGCCGCCGCGCAGCGCCTGGGCGCGTGCGAGTTCCCCGATCCCACGGTGGCGCTCGCGTTGCTCGGCGCCGGCTGGGCGCTGATCATGCCGGTGCTGCTCATCGCGGCGATGCGATTCGATCGCGCGAGCCCCATCGGCCAGGCGGGATCCAACCTCGAGGCGCGCGCATGATGCCCGGCGCGCAATGGTTCTCGGCCGCAGCCCTCGGCCTGGCAGCGGGGGCGGTGCTCGCCACGGCGGTCTGGGTCGCGAGCCTCGCCAAGCGCGACGTGAGCATCGTCGATAGCGCCTGGTCGTTCCTCGTGCTGGTGCCTGCGCTCGTCGTGTTCGACGCGCTGCCGCAATCGGGCCCGCGGGCCGAAGCCATGCTGGCCGTGGCCGCGCTCTGGGCGGTCCGGCTTTCGTTGCATATCACCTGGCGCCATCGCGGCCAGCCCGAGGACCGGCGCTACCAGGAAATCCGCCAGCGCAACGAGCCGCATTTCGCCTCGAAGAGCCTCTACCTCGTCTTCTGGCTCCAGGCGGTCCTCGGCTGGGTCGTGGCCGCGCCGCTCATGGCTGCCGTGGCGAGCACCACGCCCTGGAATGCCCTGGACGCGCTGGGCCTCGCGCTCGCGGCCTTCGGCCTTCTCTTCGAGGCCACCGCCGACGCCCAGCTCGCGCGCTTTCGCGCAGATCCGCTCAGCCGCGGCCGCGTGATGGATCGCGGCCTGTGGCGCTATTCGAGGCACCCGAACTATTTCGGCGAATGCTGCATGTGGTGGGGCCTGTGGCTGATGGCCCTGGCCTCCGGGGCGTGGTGGACGGTGCTGTCCCCGCTGCTGATGACCGTGCTGCTGGTCAAGGTCTCGGGCGTGCCCCTGCTGGAGAAGGACATCGGCAGCCACCGGCCCGGATACGCCGAGTACGTGCGCAGGACGCCGGCATTCGTGCCGTGGCGGGTGCGCGGATGAGCGCCATGAGCCGCATGGCGCGAATCCGGGCGAGCTTCGCGGCGTGGTTCGATGGCCGGGCGCGCGGCGTCGAAGCGGGCGACCCGCGGCACATCGACTGGCTGCGGCAGGTCCCGTTCATCGCGATCCACGCCGGTTGCCTCGCGCTGCCGTGGGTCGGCGTGAGCGCGGTCGCCGTGGCGACGGCGGTGGCGCTCTACGCGCTGCGCATGTTCGCGATCACCGGCTTCTACCATCGCTACTTCGCGCACCAGGCATTCCGCGCCGGGCGCGTGGTGCAGTTCGTGTTCGCCGTGATCGGCGCTTCGGCCGCGCAGCGCGGGCCGCTGTGGTGGGCCTCGCATCACCGCCACCACCATGCGCACGCCGACGAGCCTGAGGACAGCCACTCGGCGTTGCGGCACGGCTTCGCGTGGAGCCACCTGGGCTGGTTCATGGCGCGCGAGAACTTCGCCACGCGCGACAAGCTGGTGCGCTCGCTCGCGCGGCACCCCGAGCTGCGCTTCCTCGACCGGTGGGACGCGCTCGTGCCGCTGTTGCTCGTGGCGCTGCTCTGGGCCGCGGGCGCGCTCGCCCAGGCCTTCTGGCCGGGGCTGGGGACCAGCGGCCCGCAGATGGCGGCCTGGGGATTCTGCGTATCGACGGTGGCGCTCTATCACGCGACCTTCAGCATCAACTCGCTCGCGCATCGCTTCGGCAGCCGCCGCTACGCCACGCGCGATGCCTCGCGCAACAACTTCTGGCTCGCGCTGCTCACGTTCGGCGAGGGCTGGCACAATAATCACCACCGCTATCCGGCCGCCGCGCGCCAGGGCTTCTTCTGGTGGGAGATCGACTTCACGTACTACGGGCTTCGGCTCATGGCGGCGCTGGGGCTCATCCATGAGCTGAGGCCGGTGCCCGAGTCGGTGCGCGTCGTGGGCGAACGCCGCCCGGTGGGAGAGGCATGAGGCCGCTCAAGATCGCCGTCGTCGGCACGGGAATCGCGGGAAACGTGGCCGCCCACCACCTGCACGCGGCGGGGCACGCCCTCACGGTCTACGAAGCGGACGACCGCATCGGGGGCCACACGCATACGCATTGCATCGAGCTCGACGGCGAGGCGCATCATGTCGACACGGGCTTCATCGTGTTCAACGACCGCACCTACCCCGGTTTCGTGGCCCTGCTCGACAAGCTGGGCGTCGAATCGCAACCGAGCAACATGAGCTTCTCGGTGCGCGATGACGCGCGCGGCCTCGAATACAACGGCACGTCGCTGAACGGCGTGTTCGCGCAGCGCGCCAACCTCTTTCGGCCGAGCTTCGTCGGCATGCTGGCCGAGATCCTGCGGTTCCACCGGGTGGCGCCCGCGTTGCTGCAGGACGAGGGCGACGAGACCACGCTGGGCGCCTATCTCGAGCGCCACCGCTTCGGCGGCCGCTTCGTCGACGACTACCTCGTGCCCATGGGCGCGGCGATCTGGTCCACGGATCCCGCGCTCATGTTCGACTTCCCGGCGCGGTTCTTCGTCCGTTTCCTGCACAACCACGGCATGCTCACGGTCGACGACCGGCCGACCTGGCGCGTGATTCGCGGCGGCTCGGCGCGCTACGTGGAGAAGCTCGTCGCGCCGTTTCGCGACCGCATCCGCTTGAACTGCGCGGTCGAATCGATCCGCCGCCGTCCGGACGGAGTGATCGTGCACGCCCGCGGCTGCGAGCCCGAGCGGCACGACCATGTCTTCCTCGCCTGCCACGCCGACCAGGCGTTGGCCATGCTCGCCGATCCTTCTCCCGAGGAGCGCGAGATCCTCGGCGCGTTCCCCTACCAGCGCAACGAGGCCTTGCTGCACACGGACACGTCGCTGCTGCCGCGCCGGCCCCGCGCGCGGGCTGCATGGAACTATCACCGGCTGCGCGGAGGAGGTGGCGGCGTGGCGCTCACCTACGACATGAACGTGCTGCAGTCGCTGCGCTCGCGCCACACCTTTTGCGTCACGCTCAACGCGAGCGCGCACGTGGACCCGAAGCGCGTGCTCGGCCGCATGGAGTACTCGCACCCGCTCTTCACGCCCGCCGGCGCGGCGGCCCAGCGGCGCCACCACCTGGTGAGCGGGCCTCGCCGCACGCACTACTGCGGCGCGTACTGGCGCTTCGGATTCCACGAGGACGGCGTCTTCAGCGCCCGGCAGGCGCTCGCCCGCTTCGACGAGGCCTGCGGCCTCGAGACCCAAGATGCACAGCGCGCTCTATCACGGGTGGCTTGATCACCGGCGGCTCGCGCCGCGCCGGCACGCCTTCCGCTACCGGCTGTTCATGGCCTACCTGGACCTGTCGGAGCTCGACCAGGTGTTCGCAGGCCGCTGGCTGTGGTCCACCCGGCGCGCCGCGCTCGCGCGCTTCGACCGGCGCGACCACCTCGGCGATCCCTCGCGCCCGCTCGACGAGGCGGTGCGAGCGCTGGTGGCCGAGCGCACGGGACGGCGCCCCGAAGGGCCGGTCCGGCTGCTCACGCACCTGCGCCATTTCGGCTACGTGTTCAACCCGGTGAGCTTCTTCTACTGCTTCGCGGCCGACGGGCGGACCCTGGAGGCGATCGTGGCCGAGGTGAACAACACGCCCTGGGGCGAGCGCCACTGCTATGTGCTGCAGCCGGATGCGCCCGGCGCGGAACGCGTGCACGCCCAGAGCGTGAAGGCCATGCATGTGTCGCCGTTCCACCCGATGGCGTTGCGCTACGACTGGAAGCTGCGCGCGCCGGGCGAGGCGCTCGCCGTCCACATGGCGTTGCGGCCCGACGGGCCGCCGGCGGCCGCGCCGATCTTCTCCGCGACGCTCGCGCTGCGGCGCGTGCCGATCACGGGCGCGTCGCTTTCCTCCACGCTGCTGCGCTTTCCGTGGATGACGGCCAAGGTGATCGCGGCCATCCACTGGCAGGCGCTTCGCCTCTGGATCAAGGGCACGCCGGTGTACGACCATCCCACGCGCTCGCGCTCGGCGCGCTCCGCCGCGCGCGCCGCGGCCACCACCACGGAGCAATCACGATGAAGACATCCACCACCCTCGCCGACCACGCACGGGAGCTGCCGCGCCGGGGCTCGTGGCCGGGAACGATCGGCCGCGGCCTGGAAGGGCTCGCCGAGCGGGCGCTTCGCGGCCGCCTCGCAAGCCTCGGGCACGGACGGATCACCCTCATCGACGGCGATCGCCGCGACACGTACGGGGAGGCGACGGCCCTTTGCGCGCTGCACGCCACCGTGCACGTTCGCGACCGGCGCTTCTACACCGAGGTGGGCTTCGGCGGCTCGGTCGGCGCGGGCGAATCGTTCATGGCCGGCGACTGGACGGTCGACGACCTCACGGCGCTCGTGCGCATCCTGCTCGTGAACCGCGGCCTGCTGGACGGCCTCGACAGCGGTTGGTCGCGGCTCGCGGAGCCCGCGCGACGGGCCCTCCACGCCGCGGCGCGCAACACGCGCTCGGGCAGCCGCCGCAACATCGCCGCGCACTACGACATCGGCAACGACTTCTTCGAGCTCTTCCTCGATCCCACGATGATGTATTCGTGCGCCGTGTTCGAGCGGGCCGGCATGAGCCTCGAGCAGGCGCAGGTCGCGAAGCTCGACCGGCTGTGCCGCAAGCTGGACCTGAAGCCCGGCGACCACCTGCTCGAGATCGGCACGGGCTGGGGCGGGCTCGCCCTGCACGCCGCGCGCAACTACGGCTGCCGGGTGACGACGACCACGATCTCGCGGGAGCAGCATGCGCTCGCGGGCGAGCGAATCCGCGCAGCGGGCCTCGAGGGGCGCATCACCCTGCGGCTGGACGATTACCGCGATCTCGACGGCCGCTACGACAAGCTCGTGTCGGTGGAGATGGTCGAGGCGGTCGGGCACCAGTACTTCGACGCCTTCTTCCGGCGCTGCGGCGAGCTGCTGCAGCCGGGCGGGACGATGGTGCTGCAGGCGATCACGATCGACGACCGCCAGTACGAGGCCGCGCGCGACTCGGTGGACTTCATCAAGCGCCACATCTTCCCCGGGTGCTGCGTCGGTGACGGCGCTCGCCACGTCCGCGGCGCGCGCTTCCAAGCTGCGCATCGTGGACCTCGAGGACATTGGGCCGCACTACGCCACCACCCTCGCCGCGTGGCGCCGCAACCTGTTCGCCAACGCCGGGAAGCTGCGCGCGCGCGGATATCCGGAGACGCTGCTGCGCATGTGGCACTTCTACCTCGCCTACTGCGAGGGCGGGTTCGCGGAGCGTGCCCTGGGCGACGTGCAGCTCGTGCTCCAGGACTCCTCCGTGGCCGTGGCGCCCACGCCCCGCCTTTGAGCCCGCTTGGCGTAGTATCTCCGGATGCCCGAGCATCCTCCCGTCGCGCCTCCTGACCGCCGCGTCGCGGCCCTCGAATCCGCGCTCGAATCGCGCGGCCTCGACGCGAAGGCCTTCGTCGACAGGCAGGTGCGCGTCTCCGAGGAGGACTGGGTCCCGCAGAACGGCGCGCGCGTGGTGGCGAAGGCGTGGAGCGACCCCGCGTTCCGCGAACGGTTGCTGCGCGACGGAAAATCCGCGGTGGCCGAGCTGGGCCTCACGATGCCGGCGCACCATCGCCACCTGGTCGTGCTCGAGAACACGCCGACGGTCCACAACGTGATCTGCTGCACGCAATGCTCGTGCACCGCCTACACGATCATCGGGTTGCCGCCGGACTGGTACAAGGACTTCGAGTACCGCGCGCGGGTCGTCCGCGAATCGCGCACGGTGCTCCGGGAGATGGGCCTCGACCTTCCCCCCGAGGTGGAGATCCGCGTCTGGGACACGTCGGCCGACACGCGCTACATGGTGCTGCCCGTTAGGCCCGCGGGCACCGAGGGCTGGAGCGAGGAGCGCCTCGCCTCCATCGTCACCAAGGACGCCATGATCGGCGTCGCGAGGCTGTAATGGACGGCATGCACGATCTGGGCGGCAGGCAGGGCTTCGGGCCCGTGCGCCACTCGCCGCGCGCGCCGGTGTTCCACGAGGAATGGGAGAAGCGCGCCAATGCGCTCCTCGCGCTCGCCGTGAAGAGCGGCTTCCTCAACATGGACGAGTACCGCCACGCGATCGAGCGCATGGAGCCGCGCCACTACCTCGCCGCCGGATACTACGAGCGCTCGCTCACGGGGCTGCTCACGCTGCTCGTGGAAAAGGGCGTGGTCTCGCGCGAGGAGCTGGAGCGCCACGCGGGCGCCGCGATCCCGCTTTCCAGGCCCAGCGCGCCGGGCCGGCCCAACGCGCCGTCCCGGGTGCGCTTCGCCCGGGGCGACCGGGTGCGCGTCAAGGAGGAATTCGTTCCGGGACACGTCCGCATGCCCGCCTATATCCGCGGCAAGGCCGGCGTCGTCGTGGCCGAATCGCCGGCGTATCCGTTTCCCGACGCGCACGCGCACGGCGTGCCCTCCGACGACGAGCCCACCTACGACGTCGCCTTCCGGGCCGAGGACCTCTGGCCCCGCGGCGCCGACCCGGCCCTCGTGCACGTCGGCGTCTTCCAGAGCTACCTCGAACTCGCCTAGCCCGCGCGGGTCCAACTCCGCATAGTCGCCGCCTATGCTATCGATAAAGACAATCAAATTGCGCGGATTGATTGGCGGCGCCTAGACTGTTTCCGACCTTCCGAGGAGACCCGACATGCCCGACGACGCCAAGTGCCCCTTCCACCATGCCGCCGGCGGCGGCACCACCAACCGCGAATGGTGGCCGAACCAGCTCAAGCTCGAGCTCCTCCGCCAGCACTCCGCGAAGTCCGACCCCATGGAGCCGGGATTCGACTACGCGAAGGAGTTCGCGAGGCTCGACCTGAAGGCGCTGAAGAGGGACCTGCGCGCGCTCATGACCGATTCGCAGGACTGGTGGCCGGCGGACTACGGGCACTACGGCCCGCTCTTCATCCGCATGGCGTGGCACAGCGCCGGCACCTACCGCACGGGCGACGGCCGCGGCGGCGCGGGCTCCGGGCAGCAGCGCTTCGCGCCCCTGAACAGCTGGCCCGACAACGTGAGCCTCGACAAGGCGCGGCGCCTCCTCTGGCCGATCAAGCAGAAGTACGGCCGCCGGATCTCGTGGGCCGACCTCATGATCCTCGCGGGCAACGTGGCCCTCGAGTCCATGGGCTTCCGGACGTTCGGCTTCGCCGGCGGCCGCGCCGACCGGTGGGAGCCGGAGCTCGACGTGTACTGGGGAAGCGAGAAGAAGTGGCTCGACGACAAGCGATATTCGGGCGACCGCAATCTCGAAGCTCCGCTCGCCGCCGTGCAGATGGGCCTCATCTACGTGAACCCCGAGGGCCCCAACGGCAATCCCGATCCCGTCGCCGCGGCGCGCGACATCCGCGAGACGTTCGCCCGCATGGCGATGAACGACGAGGAGACCGTGGCGCTCATCGCGGGCGGGCACACGTTCGGCAAGACGCACGGCGCGGCTCCCGCGTCCCACGTGGGGCCCGAGCCCGAGGCCGCGCCGCTCGAGCAGCAGGGCTTCGGGTGGAGGAACAGCTTCGGCTCGGGCAAGGGCGCCGACGCGATCACGAGCGGGCTCGAGGTGACATGGACCTCGACGCCCACGAAGTGGAGCAACGACTTCCTCGAGAACCTCTTCCAATACGAGTGGGAGCTCACGAAGAGCCCGGCCGGCGCGCACCAGTGGCGGCCGAAGAACGGCGCAGGCGCCGGAACCGTGCCGCACGCGTTCGACAAGGGCAAGCGCATCGCGCCCGCGATGCTCACCACCGACCTCGCGCTGCGCTTCGATCCCGCCTACGAGAAGATCTCGCGCCGCTTCCTGAAGGACCCGAAGGCCTTCGCCGACGCATTCGCGCGCGCGTGGTTCAAGCTCACGCACCGCGACATGGGGCCGCGCGCCCGCTACCTCGGCCCCGAAGTGCCGAAGGAAGAGCTGCTGTGGCAGGACCCGATCCCGAAGCTGAACCACAAGCTCATCGATGCGCGCGACATCGCGGCGCTGAAGGCCAGGATCCTCGCCTCGAAGCTCTCGGTCGCGGAACTGGTGTCGACCGCGTGGGCGTCGGCCTCGACCTTCCGCGGCTCCGACAAGCGCGGCGGCGCGAACGGCGCCCGCATTCGCCTCGCGCCCCAGAAGGACTGGGAAGCGAACCAGCCCGCGCAGCTCGCGAAGGTGCTTAAGGTGCTGGAGGGCATCCAGGCCGGCTTCAACGCCAAGGCGAAGGGCGGCAAGAAGGTTTCCCTCGCGGACCTCATCGTGCTCGCGGGCGGCGCGGCCATCGAGAAGGCTGCGAAGAAGGCCGGAGTCGACGTGAAGGTTCCCTTCACTCCCGGCCGCATGGACGCCTCGCAGGAGCAGACCGACGTGCAATCCATGGCCGTGCTCGAGCCCATCGCGGACGGCTTCCGCAACTACCTCAAGCCGGGCCTCGCCGTGACGGCCGAGGAGCTGCTCGTCGACAAGGCGCAGCTGCTCACGCTCACGGCGCCCGAGATGACGGTGCTCGTGGGCGGACTGCGCGTGCTGGGGGCGAACGCCGGGAAGTCCGCGCACGGCGTCTTCACCCGGCGCGCCGAGACGCTCACCAACGACTTCTTCGTGAACCTGCTCGACATGTCGACGGAGTGGAGCCCGACTACGAAGGAAGCGGCCGTGTTCGAAGGACGGGACCGCGGCACGGGCAAGGTCAAGTGGACCGCGACCCGCGTCGACCTCGTGTTCGGCTCGAACTCGCAGCTGCGCGCGCTGGCGGAGGTCTACGCGAGCGCCGACGCGAAGAAGAAGTTCGTCGCCGACTTCGCCGCGGCCTGGGCGAAGGTCATGAACCTCGATCGATTCGACATCTAAGGAGAACGAGCATGGACGCGATCAAACCCCTCTTCACGGCAACGGCGACCTGCACGGGCGGGCGCAATGGGCACACGCAGGCGGACGACGGCAGCGTGAGCGCGGATCTCTCGGTGCCCAAGGCCATGGGCGGCCCGGGCAAGCCCAATACCACCACGCCGGAGCATCTCTTTGCGGCCGGCTACGCGGCCTGCTTCGGAGGCGCGCTGGACTTCGTCGGCAAGCAGCAGAAGAAGAACGCCGCGGGCGCGACGATCACCTGCGCGGTGTCCATCGGGCCGCGGGACCTCGGCGGCTTCGGGCTCGCGGTGAAGCTCAAGGTCGTGGACAGGAGCCTTCCGCAGGCCGAGCTCGCCGCGCTCGCGAAGGAAGCCCACGAGAAGATCTGCCCGTACTCCCACGCCACGCGCAACAACGTGGACGTGCAGCTGGAGGTCGTGGGCGCCTAGCGCCGCCGCTACCAGGGCGAGGCGGCGACCCGGACCACCTCCGACGAGCCGGTCGGGCCCGCGACGTGCACCGCGCAGGCGAGGCACGGGTCGAAGCTGTGGATCGTGCGCAGGATCTCGATGGGCTGCTTCACGTCTTCCAGGCGCGTGCCCTTCAGCGCCGCCTCGTAGGCGCCGTCCTGGCCCTGCGCGTCGCGCGGCCCGGCGTTCCACGTGCTCGGCACCACCGCCTGGTAGTTGGCGATCTTTCCGTCGCGGATCACGATCCAGTGGCCGAGCGCGCCGCGCGGCGCTTCCATCGTGCCCGCGCCCTTCGCCTCGCGCGGCCACGTGGACGGATCCCATTGCGCCTCGTTGAACGTGCGCAGGTCGCCGGACTTGATGTTGGCGATGAGGTGGTCGTACCAGACCTGCATCGTCTCGGCGATGACCTTGGTCTCGAGCGTGCGCGCCGCGGTGCGCCCGAGCGTCGAGAAGAGCGCCTGCACCGGCACGTCGAGCTTCTTGAGCGTGCCGTCGACGAGCTCCTTGGTGAGCGGGTGCCCCTTGGCGTAGAGCATGAGCACGCGGGCGAGCGGACCCACTTCCACGGGCTTGCCGCGCCAGCGCGGAGACTTGAGCCATGAGTACGACTTGTCCACCTCGAGGTTCTTGTAGGGAGGCTTGGGCCCCGAGTAGTTGAACTTCGTCTCGCCGTCGTACGGATGCAGCCCGCGCTCCTTGCCGCCGCTGTAGTCGTACCAGGAGTGCGCGACGAACTCCTGGATCTGGTCCTGGGCGTGCAGGTCGAGCGGCTCGATCTTCGAAAGGTCCCGGTTGAGGATCACGCCCGCGGGGATGAGGTAGCTCGACGGATCCGACATGCCCTTCTCGGGGAAGTCGCCGTAGGTCATGAAGTTGCCGAGGCCTTCGCCTTGCGCGCCCCAGTCCTTGTAGAACGAGGCGATGGCGAGCGTGTCGGGGACGTAGGCCTGGTCAACGAACTGGCGCATCTGCCGGATGATGTCCTGCACCTGCGCGAGGCCGACCATGTTGACCGACGTCGTCGCGGCGCCGCCCGCGGCGGGCCCGCCCGGGTCGACGCTGATCGCGCAGGGCACTCCGCCCACGAGGAAATTCGGGTGCGGGTTCTTGCCGCCGAAGATCGCGTGGAGCTTGGCCACGTCGCGCTGCCAGGCGAGGGCGTCGAGGTAATGCGCGACGGCCATCAGGTTCGCCTCGGGCGGCAGCTTGTACGCCGGGTGTCCCCAGTAGCCGTTGGCGAAGATGCCGAGCTGGCCGGACTCC
>Ga0335069_10015083_pt1 | contig 10807 bp, 19 predicted proteins | sample Lox_Sample_11_FD_206714 | JGI IMG/M metagenome (GOLD analysis project Ga0335069, IMG submission 206714) | Soil microbial communities from Loxahatchee National Wildlife Refuge, Florida, United States - Lox_Sample_1.1 | ecosystem: Environmental > Terrestrial > Soil > Wetlands | place: USA... | reverse complement strand
ATGAATGGGACTCTCCGCTGTGCGTAAAGTGATTCCATATAGCAAGGAACTAAAAAGTTCGCTGCAAATTTGCAGTCTGAAGATTTTGCTGTACAAATCTAGGGAGAAAGTAGTATATGCTTCTAGATGATGGCCAACAACCGCATTCCGGTTTATGAAAGGTCTGCGCGGCCAGCCTCTCCTCCATTTCGTACCAGTCCAACATTCGCTCGGAAGCTCATAGATTGCAGGGCGGCTAGAGCGATAAACCCGAATGATCTTAAGGTCGGAATAAAGCTGATCATCGGAGAATCATTCGTTGTCGTGCGCGAGTTGTTCTCGGGACATCCGTTCGCGTTTGGCTCTAAGCAGCGGATCGTCTATCAGAATTTGGCCACCGAGACACATCCCCGAGTTTTCAATGGGGGATTGACGCGCACAGAAAAGAAGCCTGCGCCGTTTCAGAAATTCAAAGCTGCGCGGGTTTCTTGTACCGAAGTCTGATTGCCGAACCGAGAGGTTCTGGTGCGCGTCAACATTTCTGTTGGCTCAGTAAATTACTTCGTCTAGATGGCCTCCAACCGCAACCGCACCCCAGTTTTCCCCTTCCGGGTTGCTTCTTCTGGTCCTCCCCCAGAAGTCTCCCATTACGCTTCGCGCCAGCTGGCTGCTCTGTTGGTCGCAGATGCGCTGGCGTTTTACCTGAACCTGAATCAGCCGCAGATGGGAATAGTTCTGAGGACGAAAGAGCCTTGGGCGGCGTTGAAAGCTCAATATCGTCTAAGCAAATCGCAGCCGCGCCCAATCCCCAAGCTCTTGCCACCTCGGAGACCAGAGAACCTAGACCTGAGCTATCCAGCCAGAGGCTTTGAAACCTGCAGGCATGGACACCAAGCATTCATCGACGCTTGCCAGAAGGCAAAGGGTGGCTGCTCATCTCGAAGCCCTGAGGGAGATGGGAGTGCCAGAGCGGGCGGGGGTACGGGAGATCGGGCTCCCGCCTGAAATGAAGCATATTTACAAGACTTTCCACAAACAGCAAGGCCCGTTGTACCGAAGCAAACCATCACCGGATATTTCGTCCCCGAGGCGGCTGGGAGTAAAGGGGACCGACACAGAACCGCTAAGCGGCTGTCGGCTTGGTTCTGGCGAAACGGGAATTCAAGTCCCAGATGGGTTTGCAGAGGATGGGCCGAGCGCCAATGAAGCACGGCCTGCCAACTCTTACACGACAGCAGGGTTGGCAGTTCAAAAGTTGCCCGACCTACAACGCGTCTTGTTCGCCGCAGATCAGATACAGCAAGCGAACGAAGCCATGCGCGACAAAGACATTGACCATCAGCCCTTGGTGCTGCAAATCTGGCAACTCGACTGGGCGGCAGAAATGCACATGGAGCTGATGAAATGACCGACAAGCAGCAAGAAGCGGCCATCTGCGTGGTAATCTGCATCGTGTTGGCTGGATTGATCCTTTTGGGCTTGTATTTGAGCGATTGGCTCGTATGAATTCACGGCAGCGTCACCGCCGCGATGAGGGGCTCGACGTAATCTCCTTGACCAGCACGGGACGACAACTCGCGCATTCGGAAAAAGAGAGCCCCTCAATAAAACTGCTATCTTTTAACGCAGTCAACGATTTATGAAAAGAGACCATTCGAAACTGGCTCCAGTATCTTTCGACTTTGTTCCCAAAGGGCGTTCCAAAGTCGATGCGGAGGCTTACAAGCTTCTGCGTTGGTACGCTCGGGTGAGTCGCCAAGCGGTATACGATGCGACCCTAGCTGCTTGGCGCGACATGTTCACGAACGGAATAGGGTACTTTCGCGTGCATTTTAGTGCGCCCTGTACTGTCGTCGATCCGCTTCCTTGGAAACTCGGCTAAATTTTAACGCGCTCAATCACTTACGCAGAACATGAGAACCGCAGACAGCATCGAAGAGACGAAAGCCTCAAACTCACAGCAGGCAGAGAGCAGGGGCAAGGACGGTAAGCGCAAGGGAAAGCGCGGCAAGCATCAGAACAGCATCAAGAACCTCAAGCCATACGTTCCGGGAGTTTCTGGCAATCCGAGCGGGAAGCCCGGTTATGACGTTTCTGCTGTTCTCGCCCGCGCAGTGATCGAAGGGACTCAGGAAGCCGCGTATCAAGGTTTCGCTAAGCAACTTGCCAACGGCAATGCGTATTGCTTCAAGGAACTCGCAGAGCGCGGCTATGGTCCAAAGCCACAGCAGCACCAGATCACCGGAGCCGACGGCGGGCCGATTCAAGCGTCATTGAAAATCGAGTTTATCAATCCGATTCCAACTTCCAATGAATGAAGATCATAAGATTGCGTGGTTGGCTGGAATATTAGAGGGAGAAGCTCACTTTTCCCTAGAACGAGATCAAAAAGGTTTCCACAACTGCACGATTATACGCATTGTCCTTCGGATGACAGACGGTGACGTGGTTCAACGAGCTGCAGACATTATGGGCAGTCGCGTTTCCCGACATAGGCCTGCTAGTCTCAAGTCGCATTACAAAGACCAGTTCTGGACGAAGGTTAGCGGGCAGAAGGCGGCTAATATTCTCCGTCAAATTCTGCCCTTTATGGGTGCGCGTCGAACCGCAAGGATAAATGGTCTGCTCATGGCGTGGGAAACGCGTTCTACTTATTCGGACGGTGCCAAGCTCCGAGTAGAACGCCAAAGACAAGCGGCTGGATTTCGAGTTCTTCCTTTCCGCAATGCAGTCTGACGAATCAATAAAGTTCCCTGAAAAGTTGCGGTTTCTGTTTGAGCCGCATCGCTACAAGGTTCTATGGGGAGGCAGAGGCGGAGCCAAAAGCTGGGGCATTGCGCGTTCTCTCCTACTGCGCGGGGCCCAATCCTGCTTGCGTATCCCATGTGCTCGGGAAACCATGCAATCGATTGAAGATAGCGTTCATGAGCTGCTAATGCAGCAGATCGAGGCTCTTGGACTCCAATCGTTCTATGAAGTTCAAAAGCGGACGATTATTGGTCGCAACGGGACAAACTTCACATTCCACGGATTGCGCGATCAAAGCGTCCATAACATCAAGTCCCTAGAAGGCGCGGATATATGTTGGGTGGAAGAAGCGCAGAACGTTTCTAAGAGATCATGGGACACCCTCATTCCTACAATTCGGAAACAGGGATCAGAAATCATCATTTCTTTCAATCCTGATCTTGAATCAGACGATACTTATCAACGCTTTATAGTCCACAAAGACAAGCTGGTTGACGCCGTAGTGCAAAAGATTACGTGGCGCGACAACCCTTGGTTCCCAGATATTTTGCGTCAAGAAATGCTTTCTTTGAAAGCTAGGAGCCAAGATGATTACGAACATGTCTATGAGGGCATGTGTAAACAAATCGTCGAAGGAGCGATCTACCGCAAAGAGCTTCTCGAGGCAGACAAGGCGGGCAGGATCACGAGGGTGCCGTACGACGCGATCAAGCCAGTCGACACGTTTTGGGATCTAGGGTTTGGGGACAACGTCTCGATCTGGTTCGCCCAATCGGTGGGCTTCGAGTTCAGGATCATCGACTTCCTTTCCGACTGCCTAAAAGACTTGAGCTTCTACTTGAAGGAACTTCGCAACAAGCCATACCTGTATGGAGTTGACTACCTTCCACATGATGCCAAGGCGAAGACACTCGCAGCGGGAGGAAGGACAGTTCAGCAGATCATCCAAGCGGCCGGCAGGAAGGTGCAGATCGTGCGCCAGACGAGCATCAACGACGGGATAGCCGCTGCGCGTTCGATCTTCAACAAGTGCTACTTCGACGCGGAGAAGTGCGCGGACGGGCTTCAGGCCTTGAGGCACTACAGATATGACTTCGACGAAGACTTGTTGACGTTCAAGAAAGAACCGCGGCACGATTGGGCCTCACACCCAGCCGATGCTTTCAGGTACCTCGCGGTGAGCATCAAGGAATCGGTGACGCTGAAGAAGACTATTGTTCAGCACCGTCATCCTGTATCTGCTTGGGGATAAACCATATGAATCCAAACGCTTACTCTGGCCTGCTCGGGAATTACGCTCCTATGACGCCACGCACTGCGCTTCCACAGTACCCGGTTGGGTCTCCAATTCAGGCTCAACCGGGCCTCCCCGGACAGAATCCTCTGCAGTCGCCTCCGGTGATGATGCCGAATCAGAACTATCTCGCGCAGCTCTTGCGGGCACGCAACGGGATGCAACCAAGCATGCAGTGAGGTGAACAATGGCAGAACTCAAGGCAAAGACGCGCAACGCTTTCGCATCGTCGGTGTTCGGACTACCGGGTCAGAGAAAATACCCGATGCCAGATAGGAGCCACGCGGCCAACGCTAAGGCGAGGGCGAGCCAGATGGTCAAGGCCGGCAAACTGTCGCCATCGTCCAAGGCCAAGATCGACGCCAAGGCCAACCGCATCTTGGGGAAATGACCGGTGCCATCTAAGCCGGACTACTTCTGCTACCTATGCGGGACTGAGCACCCGGTGGGTACCCGCTGTCCGGAACTCAAAGACATCTCTGGTGGCGCCGCTTTTGGGAGACATAACTACTCGATTTCCCGCCACGAACTCATCGAACTGCTCGAAAGATTGTTTCACAACCTTCACAACCTCAAGGAGATCAAAGTGTCGCAAGTACAGTTCAACCTCAACGTAAGCATCGTCGCACCGGTCCAGCCGCTCGCAGAGAGCGCTTCATCGGGCGATGCAACCTTCACGCAGGGACAAGCTGGGAGTTTCACCTTGGCCCAGATCACGGGCGGTCAGCCGCCTTATTCAGTCGCCCTCGATCCTCAGAGCCCGGCGCAGTTGCCTTCTGGCGTTTCGGCTTCGATCGACTCGAGCAACAACTTGGTGCTCTCAGGCACGACAAGCGATGCTCCTGAGACTGGCGTCGCGGTGCTCTTGGACGTCACTGACTCGGATGGGCAGTCTGTGGCTAAGGTCGAGGCGAACGTCAGGAAGGTCAACGCTCCTCCGCCTCCCAAGCCTGAATGATTTTTCCTCCCTGGTTGCCTTCCGGCGTGCTTCCCGAGAAACGGGGCTGATCGGGGCCGGGAGGGAATCAGCCCCACGCTGTAACGCGCTTATTGAGGAACGGCTGAAGCGGGATCGCCCGCACGAGCTGCTCAGAGCGCGGCATCAAAGGAAAAGCAAATGAGTTTGCCGAATCAGAACCCACTCGGAATCACGCAGTTTGGCAGCTTTGGTCTGTCAGCTGCTCAGAAGATCGCCCTCGGTATCGCCCAAGGCTCTCTGGGAACAACGGGCAATGTGTACTACTGCGACCCCGTGAACGGACTCGACACGAACGACGGCACGAGCCCATCGACTGCCGTTCAGACTTTGGCTGCTGGGTATGCCTTGTTGACTTCCGGCCACAACGATGTCTTGGTGCTCATCGGCAACGGAGCTTCGAGCGGCACAGCGAGGATCTCTTCGCTGTTCACCTGGGCGAAGGATGCGGCTCACTTGGTTGGCATCTGCGCTCCATCGGCACTGTCGCAACGCGCCAGAATAGCGCCTCCGACCACGGCAACGGCCTTTGCCAACTTCTTCAAGGTCACAGGCAATGGCTGCCTGTTCTCGAACATCTCGTGGTTTCACGGCTTCACTGCTGGAGTAGCCGCAGAGATTTGCATGACGATCACGGGGACACGCAACGCCTTCATCAACTGCGACTTCGAAGGCATGGGCGATACCACAGGCGCGACCGATGCTGGTTCGCGCTCGATCCTGATCCAAGGCGGAGAGAACTACTTCGGGCACTGCAACATCGGCTTGGACACGGTTCAGCGGACGAACGCCAACGCCTCGGTGGAGATCAAGGGCGGGTCTCCAAGGAACATCTTTGAGAACTGCACCTTCCCGTTCTATTCGAGCGACGGCTTGCAGTATGCGTTCCTCGCCAACGCCGCGGCCTCGATGGACCGCTTCACGCTGTTTAAGGGCTGCAACTTCATCGCTGGCGTGGGAACGATCATCGCGGCAATGTTCAAGCTCGTGGCCGGAGCGGGCGGTTTGGTCTGCTTGGACAACGGCTGCGGGATGTTCAACGTGACTGCCGTGGGTGACGCGACGACCAAGGCGCAGATGTGGGTGTCTGGCGGAACGGCAACGAACGGCGTCAAGGGCGTGGTCGCAACGTAGTGGAAGGCGAACTTCCAGTCGACGCGAAGGCCTCTCACAAGCAGGTGCAGTATGAGAGGCCTAGCGTTCATTCAGGCGAGCGTTGCGGGAACTGCGCGAACATGGTTCCGAACAGCGTTCCGGGAAGGTGCCTGACCGTGGCCAGCCCGATCTGGAGCAACGGCTGGTGCGTCAGGTGGGAGGGCAAGTAGATGCCATGGACTCGCAGGCAAGTCCGTTTCTTGGAATCCAGCGGTTCGCCGCTGACTCAGGCTCAGAAAGACAAGATGAACCGGGAATTACATTCTGACCCTTCGATGGGTCATGCAAAGAAGGGATCAAGCGAAATGAAGAAAGATGGCATGAAACACGAATACGCCCGCACGGAGATCGAGCACCACCGCGACGGGGAAGGCAAACACACCGGTCACACCGTCAAGCATTATCCGATCGCCAAGCCCGCGTCGAAGTCGGGCGCGTTCATGGACCGCGGCGAACCTTCTGTTCACGTCTTCGGCCCGGGAGAAGGCAACGCGCTGATGGCGCACCTGAAAGAGCACCTCGGCATCGGCGCAGCCAAAGCCGCAGGTTCTCAGGAGAAAGAACTGGAAGCGGCAGAGCACGAGCCGCCACACGAGTCTGACGAAGAGGAAGAGGAAATCTCGGAAGGCGAGTAAATGAAATACATGCTCATTGGCTTCGGCGGCTGCACTGTAATGATGAATACGCTGTTCTATTTTGCTTTTCGAGATACGGCGAAATGGCACGGAGATGGACAGTTGGCCCTAGCTATAGTAGGGGCTTTCTGCTTCGTCGCTGGTCTCTGCTTAAAGAGTCGAAATGCCCACAGCTTCTAAAAACTCGGTGCTCGTCAACCGCGAGCTTCAGCGGATGGGCTTCGGGACGCTCAAAGACCCGAATCTATTCGATCAGATGGCGATGGTCATCAGGGACCACCAGCACTTTCGCAGGCTCCTGATGGCCGTCGAACAAGGACAGAGGCACGTCGCGTACGAAGCCCTCGCCGCGAAGCTGAGGTTCAAGGCCAAGCCCTTGGAAGACTACGAGCTTGAATCGCGCCAGTTGGCCGAACAGAACCAATTGCCGCACTACGACCCGAAGACTCTGGCAGTGACCGAGTGGAAGCCTCAGGAGATCAAGACGACTGCATATTTGCAGTCTGTGGCCGAGAAAGCCATCGACCGCGAACTGCGAGAGTCTGAAGCGACTCAGGAATGCACGCTCGTCTGCGCTAAATGCACGTATGAGCAGAAGTTCCGGGTAAAGAAGCGGAGCATCATGCCGCACGTCGCCAGACAAGACGGATGGACCTTCTCCGAGGATGGCAAGAAGGCGTTCTGCCGCGCCTGCAGCAAGCAGTTCATGAACTGATGCCTACCGCTCCAGAACCCAAGGAAATCCGGCAAGCGTTCTCGGATTATGAGAACGACTGGAAGGACATCCGCGAGGAAGCCGCGACCGACATGAAGTACGTCGCTGGCGACCCCTGGACGAAAGAGGACCGCGCAGCTCGAGAAGATGCCGGAAGGCCCTGCATCTCGCTCGATGAGCTGAATCAGTACCTGAATCAGTACAACAACTCCCTTCGCCAGAACAAACGTGGCATCCAAGTCATTCCGAAGGGCAACGGGGCGAACGACGAAGACGCGACGAGGCGCGAGAACATCATCCGGGGCATAGAGAACGAGTCGAACGCGCAAGAAGCCTACATCACGATGGCGGAGAACGCCGCTTCGAGGAGCTACGGCTATTCGCTGCTCAGGACCGAGTACCGAGATGACTATCAGGAAGGCGAAGAGCCGAGCATAGAACTCTTCGACCAAAGGATAGTCATCCAGAGGGTAGCCAATCCGGACACGATCCTGCTCAACCCTCACTTCGAGCATGCCGCGGCAGAAGACGTGGAAGATGGGTTCGTCTGCAAGCGCATAAAACGGTCAGAATTCGCCAGAAAGTACCCGGACGCGGACAAGACTTCTTTCACGGGCGCGGACATGAAAGAAGCGAAGGACTGGATCGGGGAGAAGGATCTCCAGATCGCGGAGTACTGGAAGATGCACAAGACTCCGAAGAAGCTGGTCCTGCTCAAAGGTCCGAACGGATTGATGACGGTCTGGGACGAGGACTTGAAAAGGGCTGGGAAGCCTTCCGGAATCGAAGTCGTCACTACGCGCATGGTCGAAGTCAAGAACGTGATGCAATATCCGACCAACGGCTTAGAAATCTTGGATGAAATCGAATGGGCAGGGACTCGCATCCCGATCATCTCGTGCTTTGGAAAGGAATTGTGGGTCGACGAGGGTTCAGGTGCGAAGCGCAAGTTGATGTCTATGGTCAGACTTGCTAGGGATCCTCAGATGCTCTTCGCCTACATGTGCACGCAGGAAGCCGAAGAGGCCGGAATGACTCCGAAGACTCCGTTCATCGGGGCGAAGGGTCAATTCGAGTCGGCGCGGCAAGTTTGGGAGATGATCAACAAGCAGCCGTACAGTTTCGTTGAATATGACGTGGTTCTGGACTCGGTGAGCGGAGCCAATCTGCCTCCTCCTAACCGTCTCCCGTGGACTCCTAATTTCCAAGAATACGAGGTGGCGAAGGATTCGATCAGGCGCTCGATTCAGGCAGCCATCGGCGGCGTTCCTTTGACCACAGCCGCGCAGCAGGATCAAGAGAAGTCTGGTGTCGCCATAGAGCGCATCGAGACGCAGATGTCAGTGGGGTCGTTTCACTTTCAGGACAACTTCGACAGGGCTTTGCAGAACCTCGGATGGCAGGTGAACGAACTGATCGCCCCGATCTATGACAACCAGCGCGAGGTGCCGATCGAAAAGAAAGACGGGACGCACGATACGCTGCACATCGTCGGCAACACCTCGCACCCGTTGGATGATGAAGGACAATACGACGTTCAGGGAATTCCGACCGATGAAGAGAGCGGCGAACCAGTAGAGCACATGCACACCGGCAAGGGAGACTTCGACGTCACGATCTCCACTGGTCCAAGCTATCAGTCTCAGAGGGAGCAGGCGTCTGAATTCATCGACCACCTGATAGCGAACTGGCAGCAGTTGGCGATTCCCGCGCCATTGGCAAACAAGATTCTGGCTCTCGGAGTGAAACTTAAGGACATCGGTCCTATCGGTGACGCGATTCAAGAGATTCTCGATCCTCCGGACCCGAACAATATGCCGCCGCAGGCTCAGGCAGCGATCGCGCAGCTTAAGGCTCAACTCCAGGAGTTGCAGATCGAGAACGCGGCGTTGCATCAAGATCGGGCAGCCAGAGTCCTAGAGCAGCAGACGAAACTTCAGATCGAAGACAAAAAGATCGCCGCGCAAGGCTCAGCCGATGCCGCAGATCATGCCGTCAGGATGTCTGAAGCCGACAAGGACAGGGAGACGAAGATCGCGGTCGCGGAGATCACGACGAAGGCTCAGAACCTCAACGAGCGGCTGTCTGCGCTCGAGACCTTGATGCAGCAATTCCATCAGCAAGCGCATGAATCCGGCATGCAAGCCGTCGAACATGAGCACGCTCAAAACCTCGCGCAGCAACAGGCTCAGCAAGCGGCACAATCTCAGGCCGCTGACCAAGCCCAAGAGCAGCAGATGGCTGCTCAAAGTCAACCGCAAGGACAAGGACAATGAAAACTCTCGTGGCTGTAGTTCTCGTTTTGTTCCTGATCGGGTGCAGCAAGCCTCCAGTTGTCGGTCGGGTCAACCCTGATCTGCAGGTCGATTTCGACGCTTCCGGGACGAGGGTTTGCCTATTCGACAACGATCCGCATCCGGGAGACGACGTGACGCAGGACAAGAAAACCGGAATCTGCCACGCCGTACCGCACAAGGATTGAGCCATGTTTTTCACCGCCGAATCCTGCAAGGTCGAGTTGTACAAGTGCCCAGTCATCGGTTGCGGTACTTATCTTTGGAGTGAGGCTGGTTGGATACAGCACATGAACACAGCGCACGCCACGGCGACGCTGGCTGACTTGCCTGGGTCTGAAGAGTTGATCAAGGAATTGGAGAGAATCTGCACGATATGAATGTCAGAGTGTTATCCCCGAATGTTGCCAAGCTCCCTTTGGGAAGGGATGGCGGGTCCTGGTTTGCGGCTCTCCCGCAACTCGATTCTCTGACGTCAAGAGTTTAGCACCATGCGCACCTGTGCGTTAAACAGGAATTTTTGAAAGGGAACAATGAGCACAACGAACCAAGCCGTGAACCTGACTGACTCGGCATCGGTCGATTTTGATTTTCCACAGCCCGGAACCCCCGGTTACGACGAATTTCGGAAAAGTGGGAAACTGCCGTCATCGGAGGATTCGGCTCCTCCAGAGAAAGACGAAGCAGCGAAGCTCTCGGAAGAGTTGGACGCGGCGGAAGCCGCCGAGATCGCTGCTGTTGAGAAACCCGCCGTCACTCGCACGGTCTCGGCACCCGTAAAACCGCAGGGAAAGAAAAAGTCTGGCGACGAGCGCATACAGGAACTCGCGAACAAGAACCGCGAACTCTTGGCGCGTCTCGAAGCATTGGAAAAAAAGCCCGCAGAACCAGTGCGTGAAACAGCCGCCCCGCAACCGGCAGCGGAGAAGAAAGAAGCCCAACGCCCGAAGTTGACCGACATCGACCCGAAGACCGGAAAGCCGTTCGAAACGCTCGACGCGTGGAGTGATG
>Ga0335069_10015082_pt1 | contig 10807 bp, 9 predicted proteins | sample Lox_Sample_11_FD_206714 | JGI IMG/M metagenome (GOLD analysis project Ga0335069, IMG submission 206714) | Soil microbial communities from Loxahatchee National Wildlife Refuge, Florida, United States - Lox_Sample_1.1 | ecosystem: Environmental > Terrestrial > Soil > Wetlands | place: USA: Florida... | reverse complement strand
CTTGTCCTTTTTCCTCTCGGCGGTGTATTCATTAACAACAAATTGGCGTACCTGGCCCAGGCAAATGAGGCCAAGCCCCATGAGGAAGTAGGGCAAGCGGGGCGTCAATAGATTGACGAGGGGATCAAGGGCGGCGGGGACCAAATGCTTGAGATGGAAAATAACGGCAAGGAAAATCAGGACAATACCCATCACCAGCCAAGTGGTGGTTGTGAGCAGTTTCTTGAGGGCCTTCACAAACTTGCTTTCGGGGGGAGGCGGCGCGGCCGCTGCCACCGGGGTTTCCACTGGGGGTGGAGGGGGTGGGGCCGACTTCGCCTTCGGATCGGCGCCAGCTTTGGGTTTTGCGGATTCAGCCACGGTAGCCCCCTTGTAGGTCAGACATTAAAAAGCCATATATTCCAGCTGGAACGGACTGCCTGATTTGGCGAACCAGGAAAAAGGCAGGAGCCCGTTCAATAGCTGGTCCAATTTAACCGGCTGGTCGGTCCTGACGGTGGGTTCACCCTTGATTCCCGCCAGGTCGGCCGTCAACTGTACCGCGTCGTAATAGTTCCCCAACTTGTCGATGAAACCCAGTTCGTAGGCTTTCTTGCCAGTCAATACCCGCCCGTCGGCGTAAGGCAAAACGAAGTTCCGGATATCCGTTTCGGTGACCTTATCGGCGGGGCGAGCCAGGAGCTTGGACAACTTCTCCTGAAAAGTTTTCTTCCGGCCTTCCACCACTGAATCCAGGAACTGCCCGAAAACATCATTGATCGTGGACTGCAGGTACTCCCTTTCCTGAGGGTTCATGGGGCGGTTAAAGGACCCCGTGTCCTTGAACTTGCCGCTTTTGACAGTCTGGAAATTGAGCCCCACCTTCTTCAGCAATCCCGAGGCGTCTGGGAATTCGGCGATAACCCCGATGGAGCCAGTCAGGGTTCCCGGGTTTGCCACGATTTTATCGCAGGCCGCCGCGATGTAATAGGCTCCCGATGCCGCCAAACTGGACATGCTGGCCACGACAATTTTCTTGTTTTCCCTCGCGCTCAAGACTTCCGAGTAAATCTCCTGGGAAGGAGCTACCGCCCCGCCAGGGCTGTTCAACCTCAAAATCAGGGCTTTTTTCGAACTATTCTTGAACCGCTTGATGCGCCGCACAATATCGTCGCTTTGGTAAATCGGCCCCTGGATTTCGATCAGGGTAATCTCGTCGGAACCACCTAAAAATGAGGCCGAACTCGATTTTCCAAGCACATGCTGGATCGCCACCACAACGAAGATAAAGCTCAGGATAAAAAAAGCGAAAAAACCAATTAAAACGTACCGAAAAGTCCGATTAGGGGGGATCGCGGAAGATGTCGCCGGTTTCATAAGGCGATTATGGTAACAGAGCCTCAAACCCCGCGCAATAACGACAAAATCAACCTTTAAGTCATCGGAAAATAGGATTTAACACATAAAACTGCAAAATTAGTCGTGCCAGCGGTTCCCAAGGTACCGGCAGTCCCCCGCCCATTTCTTCGAGATTCCCTCTAAGATTTCGGCTTTTACGTCAGGATTGATGGGCATCGTCGGGAATTCCTTGAGGGTATAAAAAGCGGCGTCTTTGAGGACGGCGTCCTGGGTAACCTTGATCTCCGTGCCTTGGGAGGCCACGAGGAAATAGAGGTTTAGGACTTGCCGATGGCGGTTGGGCGGAATGGAATCTTGCACTAGGACCAGCTTACCAACCTCTACTTCGAGCCCTACTTCCTCACGGTATTCCCGGACCAAGGCTTCCCCGGCTGTTTCCCCGAAATCGACCCCACCGCCGGGTATCAGCCAATAGCTTTTGCCGTTCTTTTCATGGCGGACCAGGAGGATCTTGTCGTCCCTGACCAAAATACCAGCGACACGAATTCGAATGTTTTGCACTTAATCCACCGTTTTAGAGTTTGATTTTCATTTCCAAAAGATCAACCACATCGCTCAGGTCCGAAAATTCGTCCAAATTGATCCACTCAACCTCATGCTGGTGCTTAAACCAAGTCCATTGACGCTTGGCATATTGACGAGTTCGTCGGTAGATCCGCTCAATAGCTTGGGGCTGAGTTATTTCTCCTCGGAGGTAAGCCGCCGCCTCAGCATAGCCGATGGCCCCCCAAAGGGGGCTGGTTTCTTGAAGGCCTTGACTCGATAAAGCCTTTGTTTCCTCCAGGAGTCCCCCAGTCCAGATGGACTCCGTTCGGATCATCAGAAGGCGGTCAAGGTTATCCCTGGACCTCTCCAAACCGATGAAACGGACATTCTTTTCCCCCAGGGGCTTAAATTCACTCGAGCCCTTCCCTTTTTTCTGCAGGAAAGGGGTTGTCTCGAGGGTAAAAGTCTTTTCTAAGGCACGGCAGACCCGTTGGGTGTCATTGGGATGAAGGCGCTTCGCGGTAACGGGATCCCTTTCCTTCAACCACCCATGGGCGCCATTCGGACCTAAGTCTTTTACCTTTGTGGCGACCATGGAGCGAATCTCATCTGCGGAGGCCTTTCCCTCAGGCGCTCCTTCCACAAGGGCTTTTAAATAAAACCCGGCCCCACCCACAATCAATGGACGACGGCCATTGGCTTGAACCTTGGAGATGGCGTTCAACGCTTCTTTGGCGAAGGTCACGGCGTTCCATGGTTCCGTGATCTTTCGGATTCCCACTAAATGATGCGGAATTTTTTTTCGCCAGGCTTCATCTGGCTGGGCCGTACCGACTTCGAGTCCCCTGTAAACTTGATAAGCGTCGGCCGAAATAACGTCGGCTTTTATCCGCAAAGCCAATTGATAGGTTATCTCTGATTTACCAACACCTGTGGGCCCAACAATGATGGGAAGTTTTAAATTTTGAGTTTTAAGTTTTGAGATATCCGACATAATTTTGACTTCGCCTCATAAACTTCGAACTTAAAACTTAGAACTCAAAACTGCCTCTTAGTGCCTGTCAAATCTCCGGTAAAGCTCCGTTAAAGGTATCGAAAGAATCGTGGGACGCCCGTGGGGACAGGTAAAGGGCAGGTTGGCTTCCCGCATTCGGTTAATCAACCCTTTCATTTGGTCGTCGCTTAATCGGTCCCCCGCCATGACCGCGCTGCGGCAGGACATGAAGGTGGCAGCCCTTTCCCTCGCCTGATCCAGTTTATTGGCGCCCTTGACTCCCATCGCGTCTTGCGCCGCCAAATCATCCACAAGGTCCTTCATCAGGGAAACCAAGTTCTTCCCTGCCAAATCTGCCGGCACACTTCGGATGAGGAAGGTGTTTCCCCCAAAAGGAGCCGCTTCCACGCCCAGTTCCAAGAGGGTTTCCAGGTTGTTTCTCAAGACCTGGGCCTCCTTGGCGGTCAGTTCCACCGTGACCGGCACCAAGAGGGGTTGGACCTCCAGCTTTTTCTCCCGGACGGCCTTCATCAACCTCTCGTAATTGAGTCGCTCATGAACCGTGTGCTGGTCGGCGATGAACATCTCCGAATCCGACTGAAAAACGATGAAAGTATTGAATAACTGGCTGAAATTATAAAGTGATACTTGAGGGTCTATCCGGCGAGCCTGGAGAGTATCTTTACCCAGTCCATAGCTTTCAAACGCGTCCCCATGAGCGGGAGCGTAGGATGAGGGGGCGGCATCCGGATGTTTTTGGGCCAGGCGTTCATAAAGGCTGGGGGCAGAGGTTCCATAAGATCTGGGGATGATTCCCTCCGACGCAAATAGGGGTTGGGTTGGCATCGAAGGGTCGTAAGGAGCAACCACCGCGGATTGAACCTGGAATTCTGCGGGTGGGGACGCAAGGTTCCCCGTCGTGGCGAGCAGGGCATTCCGGATGGCCCGGACGATCGCCTCATAAACTTCCCGATCCTTGGCGAATTTCACTTCCCTCTTGGTGGGATGGACGTTCACATCCACCTGATCTTCCGGCACTTCAATAAAAAGCACCGCCACCGGGAACCGCCGGGTGGGTAAAAGGGTGTGAAAGGCGGTCATGACGGCGTGGCCCAGGGATGGGTTGGAAATCCACCGCCGGTTCACGAAATAAAGCATGTTCTCCCGCGTCGGCTTGGTGATCGTGGGGGCGCTGACAACCCCGGTAACTTGGATCGAAGGTGTCTTGTAATCCACCGGCAGGAAAGACGCCGAAAGGTCCTTCCCGAAGATTTTGGACAATCGGGCCGCGAAATCCGATGCGGTGACCTGGAGGGTTTCCTTTCCATCGATCGTGAGCTTGAACCCCACCTGGGGAAAGGCCAAAGCGTAGGTCGTCATCACCATGACGATATGGTTTTCCTCGGTCGCCTGCTTTTTCATGAACTTCATGCGGGCGGGAGTGTTAAAAAAAAGATTTGAAATGCTGATGGTGGTGCCGGCTGGGCGGCCTGTTTCCAACTCCTTAGCGGTCCCGCCACCTTTAATTTTGATGGAAAGCCCCGAAAGGGCCTCAGGAACCCGGGTGGAAAGCTCGAAATGGGAAACGGAGGCGATGCTGGCCAGGGCTTCCCCGCGGAACCCGAAGGTGTGAAGGCGGGAGAGGTCATCGGCGCTAAAAATCTTGCTTGTAGCGTGTTTTTGGACGGCTAGGCGGGCGTCCTCGGGGCCCATTCCTTCCCCGTTGTCGGTCACTTTGATGAGCTTACTGCCGCCTTCTTGGACCTCCACCTCGATAAAAGTGGCCTTGGCATCCAGGGCGTTCTCGACCAGTTCCTTGACGACCGAAGAGGGCCTTTCCACCACCTCGCCGGCCGCGATTTGATTGACGACTTTTTCAGGAAGCGTCTTGATCTTGCCCATGGCTAGTGGTTATCGAAGATTAGGGTCTATGTGTCAATCGGTAATTACAGGAAGATCTTGTGGAGAAATGATTAAGAAGCGGTGTTTAATCCGGTCACTTCATAGATCTGCACTTTCGCGGTTTTGCCTTTGAGGGAAACGGATTTGAGTTTGTTGACCTTGACCTTGTTGCCCAACTCCTGAAAGGTTTCTTCGGTGATGAAGATTTGCCCACCCTCGGTCTCGCCTTCCACGCGGGCCGCGGTATTGACCATGTCCCCGATGGCGGTGTATTCCATCCGTCGCTCGCTCCCAATATTGCCCACAATGGCTTCGCCCGAGTTGATGCCAAAGCCCACTTGGATCTGGGGTTTCTTTTCTTTTTTCCACTTCTCATTCAACAGGGCCAGCTTGTCGCGCATTTCCACGGCCGTTTTCACGCACTTGTAGGCGCTCTCGGCTAATTCCACCGGTGCCCCGTAGATGGCCATGATGGCGTCCCCGATGAACTTGTCGAGGGTGCCGTTATTGGCGAAGATGACCTCCGACATGGCGCTGAAGTACTCGTTCAGGAGGCCCACGATGGTTTCCACCGGCTCTTTCTCCGTCAAGGTCGTGAATCCACGGATATCGCAAAAGAGAACGGTGACTTTCTTTTTAGCCCCTCCTAACGATAAACCCGCATGTTCCTTCTGCACCATGTCGTCCACGATGTTGGGGGATAGGTAACGTTGCAGGGAGGTGCGAAGCCGCTCTTCCCTTCTCACGTCGTCAAACAACTTGGCGTTGGCGATGGCGACCGCCGCTTGGTTGGCGAAAGCCGAGAGGAAATACATATCCTCCTCGTTGAAGGTGTTGGTCCCCTCCGCCTTATCCACGTAAATGACGCCCACGATATTGTCCCGCTCCCAAATGGGCACGCAAATGACCGAAGAAAGGGGCAGGGCTTTCAAGCTGTCACGGTTGGCGAAACGCACGTCGTGAGTCGCGTCCAACACCAAAACGGGAACCCGCTCCTTGAGAACCGTATCCACAATGGTCTGGCTGTAGGGAGCCTGGGCCTCGTTGGGGGTCAGTGCGTGGGTGGCCGCCGGTTTCATCTCGCCGGTTTTTTCCTTTAACAGGAGAAAGCCCCGGTTGGCTTGCATGACTTTGATCGCCATGGCCATGATGATGTTCAGCAGGGTTTTGAGTTCAAGCACCGAATTGACGATGTTCCCCACTTCGTAAAGGGTCAGGAGTTTCTTATGAGCCAATTCGTCGATCTTGGGGGTTTTGGCGTCGCTCGTTTCCTTGGTGACTTCCACCGCGAAACGCATGCGGGTTCCGCCGATGGAAATGACATCCTGGTTGCGAAGGGGCGCTTCGGTGATCCGGGTGCCGTTGAGGAAGGTGCCGTTCGTGCTTCCCAAGTCCCGTAAGTTGATACCACCCATGCCGAGGAGAATCTGGCAATGCTGGCGGGAGACGAGAGGGTCGGTAATAACCACTTCGCAGGTGTTGGAGCGGCCCATCGTGGTCGTTGGGCGCGCGATCTTGAAGACCTGTCCCTGTTCGGGACCCGCCAACACCGTAATGGTGATCTGGGGCTTCCCTGAGGACTTGGGTGGGGTGAGGACAATCCGGCCTGGAATCTGGGGCTCGGGGGCGGCGGTTGGGCTCATTGGTCGCTCATTTCTTCAAGGCATAGATCAAGACGCTGCAATTGGCGATATCGGTCACATACAGGTTGTTCTCGGGGTCCATGGTGATCCCGTAATACTTGGGCGCCATCTTGTAGTTGCCCGAGGGGGTCCCGAACTCGGTTAAATAATACCCCTCCGGGTCAAAAACTTGAATGCGCATGTCGCGGTCGGTCACGAAAATATTGCGTTTCGAGTCGGTTGCCACGCCCACGGGGGCGTTGAATTCGCCACGTCCCGTGCCCCGCTTTCCAAATTTATTTTTGAATGCTCCCTTAAGGTTGAAAATCTGGACCCGGTAGTTTTTCTCGTCCACGACGAGGAGGTTCTGGGCGTTGTCGATAACGATGCCGGCGGGTGAATTGAATTCGCCAAGCCTGGCGCCCTGGATGCCGAATTTGTTCAAGACCTTTCCGCCGGGACTAAAAACCCGGATGCGGTGGTTCCCCGTGTCGGAAACGTAAATATTGTCCTTGTCATCCAACGCCAGGGATTGCGGATGGAAAAAGCCCCCCGTGCCAATCTCGATCTTGCCCGTGGTGGGCGAGGCGGGCTCCCCGAACTTGGCGAGCAATTGCCCGCTCCGTCCGATGATCTGGACATTGCACGTCTTGGCGTCGAGGGTGACCAAGTTGCCCCCTTGGTCCACCGCCACAAAAACCGGGTTGAGGAAGGACACGTCCTTTGGGTCGCCGACCTCCTTGCCGAACTTCCCCACTGAATAGAGCAGTTTCCCATCAGGATCGAAGGCCTGGATGTTGCACTTCATCGAATCCACGACGTAAATCCGCTTTTGGGCGTCCACCGCCACTGACACCGGTGAAATGAAGTTACCGTCTTCCTTGCCCCTCGCCCCGATAGTCTTGACCAGCTTGTAGTGGTAACCCTGGTACCGGAGACTATTGATGTCGGCGGCTTCCTTGACTTGTTTCTTCGCGGCTTCCTGGATGATGGTGTGAGTCAGGATTTCCTCAGTCTTGGCCCCTACACCGATGGTGGCGGTCAATAGGGAGGGATTGATCTTTTCCAAGTCGTTTTTCATCTCTCCCGCGGACTGGTAACGTTTCGAGACTTCCTTTTGGAGGGCTTTCATGATGACGGCCTCAAGTTCCTTGGGGAGGTTCGGGTTGAGCTTGTGGGGCTCGGGAATATCGTCCTTGAGGATCTTGTTCAAGACCACCATCGGTACTTCGTCATAAAAGGGGAGCTTGCCCGTGACCATCTCGTAAAGGATAACTCCCACTGAGTAGATGTCGGAAGCCGGCGCCGGATGGCCCAGCACCTGTTCCTTCGCCATGTAATAAAGGGTCCCGCCGATGGTGGCACCGTTCTTCCCCGCTTGGATGAGGGCCGTCCCGAAGTCGGTGATCTTGGCCTTGCGGTCGGAGGTGAGCAGGATATTTCCGGGCTTCAGGTCCCGGTGGATGACATTTTTCTCGTGGGCGTACTGGAGGGCGGCAAGGATCTGGACGACGATATCCACCGCCTCCTTGTAGGTCAGCGGAGTTTCCTGGATGAGCTGCGCGAGGTTCTTCCCGTCCACGTACTCCATAACCATGAAAAAAATGTTCTCAGCCTTATCAACGGTCAGGATCTGGACGATATTGGGGTGATCCAGCGAGGCGAGCAGTTTGGGCTCGGCGATGAGGGTGGTGAATTCCTCTTTTTGGTTGTGGGGGATCTTGATGGCGACTTTCTTGCCAATCCAGGTGTCTTCAGCCAGCCAGACGGTCCCAAAGGTGCCGCTACCCTTGATCTCGAGGAGCTTGTATTTGTCGATATTCCCCTGGAGCATCCGGCCTCCCAGAAATGGCGCAGGGAAGTTATTTTAACAGCCTTTTTTTGACCTGTAACTAGCGAACAAAACCGCCTTTTACGGCTACGCCTTCCTTTTCCAACAACCTTATTTTCCAGTCAATTCCACCGCCATAACCTCCCAGACGGTTCCCGGAAGCCACGACCCGGTGACAGGGAATAAAGAGGGGGATGGGGTTGCGGTTGAGGGCTTGGCCCGCGGCGCGGAATCCACGGGGTGATCCGGCTTTTCGGGCAACCCAACCATAGGTGCGGTATTGCCCCCATGGGATTTGGCAAGTCGCCCACAAAATACGTTGTTGGAAAGGGGTTAAAAAGGTGATGTCAAACTTGGAAAGCCGGAATCCCCTCCCTTTCAGCGCGGCAAGGGTCTGTTTTTGAATCTGCGGCGGAACCTTTGCCAAGGGTCGGTTCCAGATTGCTTCTGGCAGCGGCGGCAAATAGGAAGCCAGTTTTCTTAAAGCGGTTGTTTTACTTTTTCGAGGTAAAACCAAGGCCGACAGGCCTTGGCGGGTCCAAGCAACAGCACAGTAGCCCCTCCCGACGGTGAAAACACCTTTCCACAACCGGGAATACCAACTCTTATTTTCCACTCTTCGCGGTTTCCTTGTGCAATATCCAATCGAGTCCGGTCAATCCTAGGGCCTTCGCCGTTAGGAAATAAACCACCACTCCTAAGGTAACCGGTAGGAAAAAATGAATCAACCGCGCGAAAGGAAAATTTAACTCCCGGATTCCGAAAAGGGTGCCCCATGCGGCCAGACCCATGACGAGGGTTGCGAGAAGGATTTTCGAGGTTTCCCCCGTTAAAAATCCCCATTCCAATTTGACCCCCACCCGGGGTAAAGCCAGGAGAAGCCACAATAAATTCACCGTCGCTCCCAAGCCCGAAGCCAGGGCCAAGCCCCGGAAGCGGGTGTGGGAGTCGGTGATGAAAAGGAAGGCGGTCAAATTCAACCCCGCGTTGGCGGCCATGGCGGCGATGGAGGAGGCGAGGGGCACCCGGGTATTGCGTTGGGCGTAATAGGCGGGCAGGAGAATCTTGACCCCCGTGTAGCTCACCAGCCCCAGCGCGTAGAGGGCCGTCGCTTCCGCGGCCAATCGGGTGGCCTCCGGCGTGAAACGCCCATACTCGAAGGCCAATCGGCAAGCGGGTTCCGCCACGATCCAAATACCTACCGTGCAGGGGAGCATTAAAAAGAGCCCCAAAGCCAGGGCTCGGCTCAGGGTATGCGAAAACTCACCCGATTTTCCCAAATTCGCGTGCCGCGAAAGAAGGGGAAAAGTGACCGTGGCGATGGAAACACCCAGGATGCCGAAGGGCAGCTGCATCAGCCGGTTGCCATAGTAAAGGTAGGTGATGAAGCCCACGGAAAGGAAGGAGGCGAAAAACTGGTTTACCAGCAGGTTCACCTGGAGCACCGACTGACTCACGACCGCCGGTCCCATGAGTTTCAACATTTCAGTCACCCCGGGGTGCTTGGGAGGCCAGGACCACCGGACCTTTACACCCGCCCGCCAGGAGGCCGGAACCTGGGAGATCCATTGAAAGAACATCCCCAGGGTCATGGCCGCGGCCCAAAGGCGGATATTCCGGATTTCATCACCCATGTCCGAACCTTTCCAAACAGTCAGGAGGGCGACCCCCACCACGATTTGGGTTAGGTTCATGAAAACCGGGGCGAAGGCCGCCGCCGTGAAGCGATGGAGGGAATTCAGGGTCCCCATCCAAAGCGCCGCCAGGGACACGAAAAGCAGGACCGGAAAGAGGATGCGGGTTAGTTCGACCGTCAGAAGGAACTTATCCGATCCGGGCGCGAATCCCCGGGCGATGACCGACACCACTTGCGGGGCGAAAAAAATGCCAAGCGCGGAAAGGAACCCGGTCACGAGGAAAAGAAGGGTGAAGACCTGCGACATCAGGTCCCAGGCGTCGCTCCGGTCATCCTTTTCCAGGCGGGCCGTCAGGGATGGCACGAAAGCGTTGGAAAGGGCCCCCTCGGCGAAAAGATCCCTGAGGAGGCTCGGGATGCGGATCGCCATGAAGTAAGCGTCCGAGGCCCAGCCCGCCCCGAAGAGGGCGGCGTTCAGCGTATCGCGGACGTAACCTGTGATCCGGCTGGTCGAAGTGGCCAAGGTGACAAGGCGGAAATGGCCGCCCAAATGGATTTCCCCGCCTTTACCGGGAGTCCTTCCCTTTTCGATGGAGGAATTAGACACGATTGACAGCCCCCTGACCTTCGTTTACGATGTCGCTTCGTTTTTGATGAAAACTAATGGAGGATTCATGCCGATCATCAAGTCGTCGATCAAGGACGTTCGCCGCACCAAGCGCCGCACCGCGCGCAATTCCGCCGAGAAGAACAAGATCCGCACGGCCATGAAGGCCGTCCGGGCCTCGAAAACCGCCGAGGAAGCCTCGAAGAACCTGAAAACCCTCATGCAGGTCATGGACAAGGCCTATGCCCACGGCATTCTCAAGCGCAACACCGCCTCCCGCAATGTTTCCCGCCTCTCCGCTTTCGTGGCGAAAAACTTCAAGAAGTAACAT
>Ga0335069_10015081_pt1 | contig 10808 bp, 8 predicted proteins | sample Lox_Sample_11_FD_206714 | JGI IMG/M metagenome (GOLD analysis project Ga0335069, IMG submission 206714) | Soil microbial communities from Loxahatchee National Wildlife Refuge, Florida, United States - Lox_Sample_1.1 | ecosystem: Environmental > Terrestrial > Soil > Wetlands | place: USA: Florida... | reverse complement strand
ACGCGCAACTCGACGCCAAGTTCGGCGAAGCCTATCCCAGGGTGCAGCAACTGAAGGCGCAACTGGATAAGGCCGCAGCGTCGCTGGCAGTGGAGATCGAACGCGCGAAAGACAGAATCAGAAGCGAATACGAAGCGGCTCTGAGAAGCGAAACGCAGCTTCGTAAGGAATTTGAACAGCAAAAGCAGGAAGCCTACAACACGAATGAGGCTGCCATCCAGGTAGCACTGCTCAAGCGCGACGTCGATGCCAGCCGTGATTTGTACGAGCAACTGGTCAAGCAGTTGAACGAAGCCGGTGTACTCGCCGGACTGAGGGCAACGAATGTCACGGTCATCGATCCGGCCGGCATCCCCGTCGTCCCCGCCGAGCCGCACCTCGCACTGAATCTCGCGTTCGGAATCTTTGCCGGTTCGTTGTGTGGCCTTGCGCTGTGCTTCCTGAAGGAGAACATCGACACCACGATTTCGAATGCGGGCGATCTTGCCAGTCTCGGCACGCTACCGGCGCTCGCTATCGTGCCGCGCCTGACGGATGACAAGTCGTTGGGGAGAATCGTTCCGTCATTGACCAAGGGCGGCACGGTCCGCATCGCCACTCTGGAGCGGCCGGAAGGCGAGGTTGCCGACGCATACCGCTCGTTGCGCACGGCGCTGCTGCTATCCAACCCCGGAGCGCCTCCGAAAGTGCTCTTGATCACGAGCGCGCTCCCGCGCGAAGGCAAGACAACCACCAGCATCAATACCGCGGTGGTTTTCGCCCAAAAGAACCGGCGCGTGCTCCTGGTGGATGGGGACTTGCGTCGCGCCGACCTGAACCGCTGCCTCAACCTTCCGCCCAATGGAGGATTAAGCGCGGCACTGACCGGCGAAGATCCAAGCAAGTTCTACGTATCGCACAATGATCTGCCCAGCCTGCGGATATTGCCTGCCGGTCTTCGGCCACCGAAACCTCCGGATCTGCTCGATTCCGATCGAATGCGCGAACTGATTGCCATATGGCGGCAGGAGTTCGATCACGTGATCATCGATGCCCCGCCGGTAATTGGTCTCAGCGATTCGGTCATCCTGGCCACGATGGCGGACACGGTCGTCTTCGTGGTGCGTGCCCAGCAGAGCCGCCGTCAGGACTTCTGCCTCGCGCAGGAAATTCTGGCGAGCGTGGACGCGAACATGGGCGGCGCGATCATTAACGACTTCCAACTCAACGGCTCCGGCCCCTACGGTTACACCGCTTCGCTCTATAGCGCTTACTTTGATGAGAGGCAGAAGAATGGACGCGCGTGAGTTCAGCAGGATGGCGCTGTTGGTGGGTGTGATGGTTCCGGTCCTTGCCCTGGCGCAGACTCGTGAGCCGGGAACGCAGCAGGCAACTCAATCGCAGTCTCGCCCCGGGCAAGCCGGCAGCAATTCGGCGAACGAGGTCTCCTACACCGGAGATTCCCTCTCCACGGCGATGACCGGCATCCGCGCCCCGCTTGGCCCCGGCGACCTGATCGACATCAACGTTTTCGATACGCCGGAGTTGACCCAGAAGATCCGCGTGAACAGCGAGGGAAAAATCAAGCTGGCGCTGATCGGCGAGATCGGCGTGCAGGGGATGACCCCGGACGAGCTCGAGAGGTTGATCACTACAAAGTTGGTCGGCGGCCACTTCATGAAGAAGCCCGAAGTAGCGGTCTTCGTGGCTGAGTACGCGGGGCAGATGGCATATATCTCGGGCGAAGTGGTTCGACCGGGAGCTTATTCGCTGCTCCGCTCCCACCGACTGCTCGATCTCATCGCGGTGTCTGGCGGATTGAGCGCGCGCGCGGGAAACGTGGTGACGATCAAACGCCAGGGTGAAGGCGTGATGCATGTCGATCTCTCAAACCAGGATCCAAGCCGGAGCAACCCGGAGATCATGCCGGGTGACTCGGTTTCCGTGGAACAAGCGGGAATCGTTTACGTCCTTGGCGATGTTGAGCGACCGGGTGGGTTCATGGTCGACCGGCGAGTCACGCTCAGTGTGATGCAGGCGCTGGCGTTGGCGGAGGGTCTCAAGCCATCGGCGGGAGTCACCAAGGTGCGCCTGATTCGCACCACCGACTCGGGGCGGCAGGATATTTCGCTGGACGTCAAGTTGATCCTGAAAGCGCAGAAGCCTGACCTCACGTTGCAGGCGGGGGACATCATTTACGTTCCAAGCACCTTGCTTCGTGGAATGGGACGGCTCGGCATCCAGACCATTCTCGCGACGGCGAGCGGTGTAGCCATTTACGCGTACCGTCCTTAAACGTTTCGGTTCGCTCGGCTAAATAGCCGAGCGACGTTTCCAGGTTCAATCTCGACCACCCTCCCTGCTTGCCTGGGAGGAGGAAGTCTTCAACATGTCCGTTTCGATCTCAACCCGCACACTTGGCCTGACGGCTCCGCAGGCGATTGCCGGACGCAAGATCAGGCTGGCGATGGTGGGCTGCGGGCGCATCTCGAAGAACCATTTCTCTTCGGTGAGTGCGCACGCTGAGAACCTGGAACTCGTGGGAGTCTGCGACACCGAGCCGCAGCGACTGGAAGCGGCGGTTGCCGCCTGCGGAGTGCCGGGCTTCAAGTCCCTCACCGAGTTGTTGGCCGACTGCGACGTGGACGTCGTTGTTCTCGGCACGCCGAGCGGTCTGCACGCGCGCCAGGCGATTGAAGCCGCCGAAGCCGGACGCCACGTTGTAACCGAAAAGCCAATGGCAACCCGCTGGCGGGACGGCCGACGCATGGTGGAGGCTTTTGACCGAGCCGGAGTACGGCTCTTCGTGGTCAAACAGAATCGCCGCAACGCCACTCTTCAACTACTGAAGCGCGCGGTGGAGAAACGCCGCTTTGGCCGCATCTACATGGCCACCGTCAATGTCTTCTGGACCCGACCGCAGGAGTATTACGACAGCGAACGCTGGCGCGGGAAGTGGGAGTTCGACGGCGGAGCACTGATGAACCAGGCGAGCCACTACGTGGATCTGCTCGATTGGATCGTTGGGCCAGTCGAAAGTGTCCAAGCCTACACCGCCACCCTCGCACGTAACATCGAGGTGGAAGACTCCGGCGTGGTTGGGATCAAGTGGCGCTCGGGTGCGCTGGGAACATTGAGCGTCACGATGTTGACCTATCCCAAGAACCTGGAAGGCTCGATCACGATCCTCGGCGAGAAGGGAACTGTTCGCGTTGGAGGAGTGGCCGCCAACGAGATGCTGCACTGGGAGTTTGATTCACACGATCCCGACGACGACTTGGCGCGTGACAGCAGCTACGTCACCAAATCGGTCTACGGCCACGGCCACGCAGCCTATTATGAGAACCTGATCAAGGTTTTGCGCGGCGAGTGTGAACCAGACACCGACGGTCGATCGAAGCCCCTCACGACCGTCGGCGAGTGTGAACCAGACACCGACGGTCGTGAGGGGCTTCGATCGCTGGAACTGCTGACCGCCATGTACATTTCCGCGCGGGACGGGCGTCGCGTGTCCTTGCCCCTGGAGCATTAAACATGAGCGTGCATCGAGCCGCAGTCCCAACCTATCTCGCACACGAAACCGCGATCATCGACGAGGGCGCAAAGATCGGCCCAGGAACGAGGATCTGGCACTGGGTCCACGTGGGGGCCGCTGCGGAGATCGGCGCGAACTGTTCGCTGGGACAGAACGTCTATGTCGGCAAGGCAAAGATTGGCAACAACGTAAAAATCCAGAACAACGTTTCCGTATACGACGCGGTTGAGCTGGAAGACGACGTCTTCTGCGGGCCCAGCATGGTCTTCACAAATGTGATCAACCCCCGCAGTCACATCGTACGGAAACACGAATACAAGAGGACGCTGGTGAAGCGTGGAGCGACGATCGGCGCGAACGCCGTCATCCTCTGCGGAAACACCATCGGAAGCTACGCGATGATCGGCGCCGGAGCGGTGATCACCAAAGACGTTCCGGACTACGCCCTCGTTGTAGGCAATCCCGCACGAAGAATCGGCTGGACCTGCCAGTGCGGTGTGCGGTTAGAAGTTAAAAGCGGACAGGCTCACTGTTCGGTGTGCGATTCCAGGTATGAAGTGCTCGATACCGGCTGCCGTCCGGTGCGATGAAAGTCGCAGTCGTCGGCGGGGGCATCAATGGCGTGATGTCCGCCTGGGCCCTGGCTCTTCGAGGCTGTTCGGTCGACCTGTTCGAGCGCGGCAGAATGGTCGGAGCCACCAGTTCCGCATCAAGCAAGTTGCTCCACGGAGGGTTGCGCTACCTGGAGCACGGACAGTTCAAACTCGTGAGCGAGGCACTGCACGAGCGCCAGTGGTGGATTGAGAAAGCTCCCCAGCTGGCCAAGCCACTGCAGATCACGCTCCCGATTTACAGGGGCAGCCAACGCCCGGTCTGGATGGTGTGGTGCGGGCTCAAGCTTTACGAATGGCTGGCCGGAGATGCTTCTCTCGGCCCCTGGCGCTGGCGCACCCGCGAAGAGACGTTGCAGACGTGCCCATCGCTGCGCTCCGACGGCTTGCACGGTTCGTTCACGTTCTACGACGCGCAGATGGACGATTACGCGCTCGGTTTGTGGGCAGTCGAGCAGGCATCCGCAGCCGGTGTTCAAGTTCACGCGGATACGCCGGTGGAGAGAATCACGCCCGATGCCTCGGTGGAAGCGGACGGGTTGCGAAGGAACTATGACCGGGTGGTGAACGCCGCAGGCCCGTGGGCGCGGCAGCTTTTGGATGCTAGCAATATCGCAGCCCGGCATGACCTGGACCTGGTTCGCGGCAGCCACCTCCTGATCGAACGGCCGTGCGACGGCGCATTCCTGCTGGAGGCCCCGAGCGACGCAAGAGCGTGTTTCGTTCTTCCATATCAGGGCAAGACCCTGGTTGGGAGCACAGAAGTGCGACAGCAACTTTCAGAACCGATTGCCTGCAGCCCCGAAGAAACGGAGTATCTGCAGGACCTGTATCGGTGCTACTTTCCTCTGAACCGCGCCGCATCGTGCGGTGTGTTTTCCGGGTTGCGTCCGCTGATCCGTTCCCACGCCGATCCGAACAAGGTGACGCGCGAGTACGCAGTCGAACGAATGGGGAAGGTCGTTTCCGTCTTCGGTGGCAAGTGGACGACTGCACGAACCCTCGGGCTCCGCGTAGCTGAAGCGGTAATGGATCAGGACTGAGCGGATCAGTCCAAGCCGGTGGAATTTTTCAAGCATGGATGGGATTCCCGCAGTGATTAGAGAGCTCATTGCCGCAAGACGTGTTCTAGCGATTGCACTCTTCCTCCTGGCGGGTGCTTGCGGATTCGCGGTTCGTGCCACGGCCATGACCGGTGGAGGATTCTATGGGTCTGAAGTGCAATTCGATGCTTTGAACAATGCGCAGGTTGCAGAGGCGGATGTTGACTATCGTTTTCGTGCGGCGGCCAGCGGTGCCGTCAACAGTTTCTTGTGGTACGGCGCGTTTGGCAAGAATCGCGATCGGTTCAGTTGCGATGGCTATGGCTGCGGCACCGGCGGAACAATCGAAATCTGCATTTACCCGGACGACAATACTCCAGACCACCTGTGGGCCGGCGCGCCCCTGGCCTGCGTGACGGATTCCGACTTGCGCAACGGAACCGCACTGCGCTCGGAGACCTTTCCGGCTCCACCAGTCCTGACCGCTGGCACTCTTTATCATCTGCACTGGCACAATAACCACCCGAATCCCGCGAAGAACTTTGTTTCCGTAGACAACATTTTTGTCTGGCACCCCACGACGCCGAGACAACCAACGATTCCCGATACCGACCTGGCGGTTTTGATCGGAAACAAATCGAGCGATCCTCAGAAGCATGTTCCGATCCGGGTGATCGCCACTGACTCGCCCATTTTTCAACTGCAATTTGCAAACGGAGCGGTGCAGGGGCAAGGCTACATGGAACCATGGGTCGAAGCGCCAGTCGATATTTCCGGCGCCGCAAAGGTCAGGGAGACATTTGTCGTCAGCGGATCTGATCGCGTTGTTACAAGCGTTTCGGTGCGAGTCAACCGGGCCAGCGGCAACAGTCCTCTGACCGTCACTCTTGCTTCGAACTCCGGCAAGGTCATTGAACAGGGCGTAATTTCCGCCTCGACTTTTCCGCCAGGGGCGCTGGTGGGCGCCACGAGTGCGGCTACTCCAGCGTGGGGGAGTTACGTGTTTGCACTGCCTTACACGCTGAAGGTGGGAGAGAGCTACCAGTTGGCGTTGAGCGCGCCGGGAGATACCCGTTACCAGACCTACGGAATCAGAAAGGGAACCCTGTATTCGTACAAGGCGCCAACTTTCTTTGGCGACGGCTATGGACAGGTCAGCGCCGACAACGGCGCGACTTGGACCGGTTTCACTCAAGCCGGCGGCACGAGCAACAGGACAGACGCCGACATACAGTTCTACTTTGTTACTCAGTAATTTCGTCTCGGCGAGCGGGAGCCTTCGTGGAATTCATTGATCTCAAAGCGCAATATGCGGGTCTGAAATCGAGTATCGACGCGCGCATCCAGACCGTGCTCAACCATGGTCAGTTCATCATGGGGCCCGAAGTTGGGGAATTGGAAGCACGCCTGGCGGCGAGGACGGGATCGCACTACTGCATCGGATGTTCGAGCGGGACGGATGCGCTACTGATCGCTCTCATGGCGCTCGGCGTTGGGCCCGGCGACGAAGTGGTGACCACGCCGTTCACTTTTGTGGCGACGGTGGAAACGATCGCGTTGCTCGGGGCTAAGCCGGTGTTCGTGGATATAGATCCAGGCACCTGCAACCTCGACCCGGAATTGCTGGAGCCTGCGATCACCGCGCGCACGAAGGCGATCCTCCCGGTCGGGCTCTACGGACAATGCGCGGAGATGGACCCCATCAACCAGATTGCTGACGCCCACGGCATCGCCGTAATCGAGGACGCCGCGCAGAGCTTCGGCGCAACTTACAGAGGGCGGCAATCCTGCAACCTGTCGACGATCGGCTGTACGAGTTTCTTTCCATCGAAGCCGCTGGGGTGCTACGGCGACGGCGGCGCGTGCTTCACCAATGACGAGACCCTGGCGACGCGGATGCGACAGATTCGTGTTCACGGCCAGGACCGGCGCTATCACCATCCGCTGGTCGGCATTAACGGGCGGCTGGACACGCTGCAGGCCGCTGTTCTGCTGGCCAAGCTGGAAGCTTTCGACGATGAAATCGTGGCGCGTGCCCGAATCGGCGCCGCCTACACCGAGCTGCTGCAGGAGGCGGTGACAACGCTCCGCGTGGAGACCTACAACACATCGGTGTATGCGCAGTACACGATCATGGCGGAGAACAGGAAATCGGTTCAGGAGCAGTTGAAATCTGAAGGCATCCCCACGGCGGTGCATTATCCGGTTCCGCTTCACCTCCAGCCGGCCTTCGCCAGCCCCAGCCTCGGACAAGGCAGTTTCCCGCAGGCGGAAGCCGCCGCTGAGCGCGTGCTGAGTCTACCCATGCACCCGTACCTCAGCGAGTTTGAGATTCGGAGAGTGGCAGGAGCCGTGAGACAAGCGATGAGCCAGCCCGTAACCGCAGAGAAGAACTGAGAATACTCTGATGTCTGCAAGCTTGGCCAGAATTCGCCTGCACCCCTTCTTCAGCGACGCACTGATCACGGGCATCACCCAGGTACTGATTCTGGGGGCGAACCTGCTGTTGGTGGGCCTGATCGGCAAATGGATGGGGCTAGTGGCGCTCGGCGAGTACCTGCTCCTGAAGCGCGTTTCGGCCTGGTTGCTGTCCGGTTCGCAACTGGGCCTCGGAGTGGCTCTGCCGCGGGAGATCGCGCATACGAATGGGGATCTTGAGGCGCGCGCAAATCAGTTTTTTGCCGCGGCGTTTGCCGTAGTCGTGCTGCTGATAGTGTCGCTGGGCACGGTGGCGGTGCTGGCTGCGAACCCTGTCGCGAAGTTCTGCTTTGGCACCGAGAATAGACAGCTGGTTTATGCGCTGGTGCTTCTGCTGCTGGGTTCGGGCGCCCAAGTGACGGTGTTTGGGTACTACCGGGGATTGCAGCGGCTGCAACTCGCCAATCTCGTGCAGATTGGCGGCCTGGTTATCATCCCAATCGTCGTGTTCACGGCGGTGCGTTCTTTTCACTCGACGCCTCTCTTGATTGGTACGACCGGAATTACCATGGCGATGGTCTCGATCGTCTGGGCGATTCCTATATTCGTCAAAGCAGGAAAGCTCGGCTTCCAGCTCCTGGGGGATGCCCGCCAACTGCTCAGTTATGGTGTCGTGCGAGTTCCCGGCGACATTGCCGACGGCGCGCTACTGGCGCTGGGACCGGTTCTGGTTTCGCATTACACAAGCATGGACCAGCTCTCATACCTCCTGTTGGGAATCACGTGCCTGTCGATGACGAGCATGGCCTTCTGGCCCGTCGGGATGCTGCTGCTGGCCAAGGTCAGCCGATTGCTCGGAGAGGGAAGGGTTGAGGACGTGGAGCAGTACGTCGGACACCTTCGCGCTGCGGTTCTGCAGTTGTCCACCGTACTTATGACCCAGGCACTGATCTTTATCAATGTGATCGTGCGCTGGTGGCTCGGCCCTGCGTTTGCGGCGGGCGTGCCGGTGATCTGCATCCTGATTCTCGCGATTCCGGGCTTCATGTATTTCCACGCGATGCGCAGCGTGCTCGACGCCGCCAGCATTACGGCATACAACACGCGCAACCTGATCGTAGCGCTGACCGTATTCAGCGTTGCCTCGATCACTGTCATTCGCATCGCGCCCCGGGACCTGGTGTTGTATGGCGTAGCCGCCGCGATGACGGTATCCGTGTACGTGTTGGCGCTCGCGACGGACGGTACGCTGCGCGCGCTCAAACTGGCAGCCCACCCACCCGAAATGAGATCGATGTGGATCGTCCCGCTGCTGGCGGCGGTCAGCCTGGCAGCCCAGTTGACATTCCACTTCGAGATCACCAAGTTCGCGTTCTGCCTGGTCCAACTCGCGAACATCGGATTAGTGCTGTTGCTCATGCGCAGGTCGCGGCCGGAGTGGGTGTCGTTCGTCTGCCGCGTTGCCTTTGCAAAGGGGCAGGCATGAATACCGTACAGACGGTATTTCATCCTCACGTCGGCGCTCCTACAGTCCCTGCGCTCCAGAGGCGGAGTATCGCGCCTCTTACGTTTGCGGCGCAGGTGGTTTTTGTACTCCTGTTCTTCGTTGGCGACGCCAAGGGCAATCCATGGTTTGCATGGATCCCGTTCGATCTCACGGTCGCGACGGGCTGCGTGGTTCTGACTTTCGGGCTGCTCAGTCTCCTGATAACAAACGGGAAGATATCCAAGCAGGTCATGTGGATGATCGCGTTCTTCTTTGTCATGTCATTCGCGGCGTGGTGGACGCAATGGACTCCGTACGGGCTCGACAAGGCTGAACGGTTCTTCACGCTGGCTTTCATGGCGGCGGTTCTCCCGGAAATGCTCTTTACCGATCTGGCGGCGGTGAAGCGCTTCGTCGCGTGCATCATCGTGTTCGGAACGGTGATTTCGCTTGGTGCGCTGTTTCAGTTGGCGGGCGGAAGCCGCCTGGGCGAGCGTGTTACAGGCTTCATCACGATGACCATCAGTCTGGGACGGTTCGCTGGCATGGCGTTGCTGGGGCTGTATGCGACGATGTTCCGCAGCGGAGGGAAAAAGTTGTGGCTGTTGCTGCTCTGCCTGCCCTTGTTTCTGGTTGTAGTGGCGAGCGGAGCCCGCGGGCCGCTGATCTTCCTGGTGGGCGTAATCGCGCTTCTGACTGCGCGTTTCTCGCTCTCGAATCGGTACAGCCTGGTATTGGCGCTTGTGCTGATTCTCGCGACCGGCCTGTTGCTCTCCCGGTATGCCGAATCGCTCCCGCAGGCATCGATCAATCGCATCGAAGGCCTTTTGCAACGACAGTACGACGACTCGGCAAACGAGCGGGTCACGGCGGGAAGTGCGGCAGCCGAGTCGATTGGAAGGAACCCGTTTGGTCTCGGTTTTGGAGGTTTCGGACGGGCGTACAGCTTCGGCATGGGAACAGACCGAAGCTATCCTCACAACCTTGTGCTTGAGATTGCCGCCGAGAATGGCTGGCTGGCCGCCGCGCTCTTCGTCTGTATCGCCGGATTCGCTTTGCTGAGGAGTTACCGCGCCGCGGTTCTAGAACCGGAGTTCCGCCCCTTCCTGGCGATCTTCGTGTTTCTCCTTGCCAACACGCTCGTGAGCGGCGATATCAACGACAACCGGCTTGTCTTTGCCCTGCTTGGCATCGGCCTCCAGGCGCAGACGCTGTGCACTAAGACCCCAGACATGCAATACCAAAGCGGATTGTGAGGACGAGTCTTGCGGCGAGTTGTGGATGTTCTCGGGAGTGCGGCTCTCCTGGTGTTGTTTGCGCCTGTGTTCGTGCTGGCCGGCTTGGCGATTTGGCTGACAGACAGAGGGTCGGTGTTTTACTGGCAAACCCGAGCGGGGCTCGGTAACCGTCAGTTTGAGTTGCTGAAGTTTCGCAGCATGCGGGTCAACGACCTTCCCCTGGACGACGCCAGCGAGGACAGCGAAGTTCGGGGGGAACATCCCCTGGTAACCCCTGTCGGTCGCTGGCTGCGCCGCTTCAAAGTGGACGAACTGCCGCAGTTAGTCAATGTGCTGCGCGGGGACATGGCGCTTGTAGGCCCGAGACCGACTGTGCCTGAGCAGACCGAGAGATACTCGCCGTTCGAACTGCGAAGACTCGAGGTGCCTCCAGGGATGACGGGTTGGGCGCAGATCAATGGCGGTATCGAAATCGCGTGGCCTGAGCGGATCATGATG
>Ga0335069_10015080_pt1 | contig 10808 bp, 14 predicted proteins | sample Lox_Sample_11_FD_206714 | JGI IMG/M metagenome (GOLD analysis project Ga0335069, IMG submission 206714) | Soil microbial communities from Loxahatchee National Wildlife Refuge, Florida, United States - Lox_Sample_1.1 | ecosystem: Environmental > Terrestrial > Soil > Wetlands | place: USA... | reverse complement strand
GATCGACTACAGCGGCACCGGCGGCGGTGCGGCGGCCGGCCCTGACAGTGGCCAATGGGTAAGCTACTCGACCGTCAGGGCTGACCTCATCAACGATGCCTCGCCCAGCGACAGCACGTTCAACGCCTTGCCGGCAGGATCGACTATCCAGGGCCAGTCGAGTGTCGCGGTCTGGAATGCGCAGCTCAAGCTGTGGGGCCTACTTGGCGCCAACGACACCACGACCGACGACGGAACCGCCACCTTCGCCACCGACATCAATCCGAACCTTCTGGTCGGCGTCGCACTGCACGAACTCACCCATGCGATGGGTCGCGTGCCCTACGGCCCCCAGCCGGACGTGTTCGATTTCTACCGCTTCATCAGCCCCGGCGTGAGACTGTTCACCGACAGCATCCCCGCGAATGCCGCCTACTTTTCGTTGGACGGCGGCAATACAAAGGTCGCGGATTACGGCCAGAACTCCGATCCCAGCGACTTCCTCAACAGCGGCGTGCAGGGCGGAAACGATCCTTTCAACGAGTATTATACCAACAGCACGCTGCAGCAGCTGACCGCAACCGACCTGAAGCAGCTGGATGCGCTGGGATTTCACCTGACTTCGCAAACGCTCGTGATCCAAACCGATGGGACAACGAGCCTGGTGCAGGTCGGATCGGCTTATCTCCTCGAGGTCACCGGCAGCGGCACCGGACCACAGCTGAAATATAACGGCGCACCCGTGATTATGGGCGAGTTCGGTGGCTGGACCCCGATCGGCGCCATCCAGACGGCCAGCGGCTACGACGTGGCATGGAAGATTCCGGGCGCCAATCTATACTCGATCTGGAGCACCGACGCTAACGGCAACCGCACCTCAAACCTAACGCCGGGAGTTTCCGGCACCAGCTACGCACTGGAGAGATACGAAACCATTTTCCAACAGGACTTGAACGGTGATGGCACCATCGGGCCGACGAGCAAGGTCATCCAAACCGATGGCTCGACATCGCTGACCGAAGTCGCCAACCAATTCTTTCTCTACGATGGCGGGGTTGGCCCCTCCTTGAAAAACAGCGGCGTGGCGGTGACCGCGGGCGGGATGGGCGGCTGGACCCCGATTGGCGCGATTCAGACGGCCAGCGGTTACGACGTGGCCTGGAAGATGGCGGGTGCCAATTCATACGCGATCTGGAGCACCGACTCTAACGGAAATCACATCTCAAACCTGGTGCCGGCGGTGCCTGGCAACAACACCCAGTTAGAGTCCTACGAGACCATCTTCCACCAGGATCTCAATGGTGATGGTACGATCGGTGTCCGCTCCGCTACATCACCCGCAGCAACACATGCGGCGCAGGCCTCGCAAATCTCATTCGACGGCCAGACGCTGACACTCGACACGCCGTCGACCTTCAGCGGGCAGCTGATCGGATTTGGCGGGGATGGGAGATCCGACCAGATCGATTTGCGCGGTTTCAACTTCGACGCGCTGCACACCAGTTTCAACAGCATGTCTGGTACACTTTCGCTGAGCAGCGGATCGAACGCCGCGTCGCTGCAGTTCCTCGGGCAGTATTCGGAGCACAGTTTTCACTTCGCCAACGACGGGAATGGCGGAACGCTCCTCCTCGCCGCGACGCCCGCAGCGCAGGCGGCCGTCGCAAGCGACGTCTCGAGCTTCGCCGCGCATGAGACCTTCGTATTCGCGCCGAATTTCGGCAATATCACCCTGTCCAGCTTTGCGCCCGCGTCCGATACGCTGCAATTCAGCAAGACGGTCTTTGCCAACGTCGCCGCGCTTTTGGCGGCCACCCATGACGACGGCCCTGGCAACGCCGTCATCACCGACGCCGTTCACGACACCATCACGCTGCAGCACGTGACGACCGCGCAGCTGATCGCCCACCAGAGCGACTTCCACTTCGTTTAGGTGTCGAACCCCGGCGCGCGGTGGCGCGCGCAAGGGGGCAGAATCCGCAGCCAATTAGGAAGCCAACGTGCCTTTGATTGAAAGTGCGCCGAAACTTGAGGAGCGCAAAAACCGTGGTCAAGATCGATCTACTCTGCCGGACCGAGGTCGCCTTTTCGGCCGCCCTGGAGCTTCGTCTGGTAGAAGGCTGGCCTTCCCAGGCGAGAAGATCCTCACCTGCTCGCGCGCTGGCAACCAATGCAGGAGGCACCGCGATCCCTAGCTCTTGCCGGCTTTGAGATTGATAGACGGCCTGAACGCGGCCTCTGATGGCCGCCTTCGTCAGAGTCTCCGTCAGAAGTCAAATGCTTTCGACACGCGCGAAATTGTCCTACCGATGGTGCTATTTGGGCCGCGATTTGTCAGATATCGTCAATCGCAGGCCAAAACCATCTAGTGACAGACAACGGACATTTGCCTAAAGCATTGGATCGAGGTGAACCGGACGCTTCCGACGATGAAGTGGGTGTGGACGGAGGATGGACGTTCGTTGTTCATGGCTGGCGGCTGCACCGCCATCACGGTCAAGTACATTCCATTAGATTTTAGGATTGACAATGGCCGATGCTAAACTGGCAATGGCTCCCGTGCACCGTCGGTGACACGGTCACCGGTGATTCTGGCAAGTACTGCGATGCAGTGCGCATAAAGCTCGATGGCTCCAAAACCACAATCACCTTGCACATGAGGTATCTCAGTTTCGAAGCCGAATCGTGATCAGGAACAGATGAAGCGCCACGCAACTTAGCCCGCCGTGGGTCTATGTCGTTTTGCAGTCGGCGTGTTCTGCGCAAGGCTGGGACCGATCAATGCGAGAACGAAACACGCTGTCGCGGCTATCTTTTTCATTTGCACTTCGCCTCCAGCCAGATTTCGATGCTTGGCCCCTCTTAATTGAGAGGCCGCTATTCGCGCAGCGACGCCGCTCACGATCGGCGGTCCATAAGGCACGTTGCTGCGAGTATCGCGGCAAAGGCGATGAGCCCCCCAACCACCCCAAACTGAGTTGCGATGGTCTTTGCGACCGCGTGCCAAGCCCACATGGCCGGCACAAAGAGCGCGATACACGCGATTTTCATGATGGTGTCCATGGGCGACCTCGTCAGCAGCGTGCGAGCCTCTGCGGCCCGACTTGGGATTTTTCCGGTCGATCTGCTCACGGCCATGTCGTACGAGACCGGCGGCAAGCTCGACCCGCTTGATAGCAGCGTTCATATTGCTATCCCCTATCTAAGATGCTGGCCTGTCCAGACTCTCAGCAGGACTTGTGGTGGCATGGATCGGACTAGCCTCCCACAGTTCTTTCGCGATCGGAAGCGGGGCGACCTGCATGTTCGTCCACCAGTTTGCTTCGTTACCCTCACGGTGTAGCTCCTGATGGTGCGTGCGGCAGAGCGGCACTGTAAACTCGTCGCTGACTTTGCGTCCCAATGAGCGGGGCTGGGCGATCTTCAAGTGATGCGCGTCGCAAGGACTTGCCTTGCAAATGACGCACCGCTGCGAGGCGACGAAGGCGAGGTGCGCCTTGCTGCGCTTGCGGACCGACTTCGCGAATGGGGCGACCGTCGCAGCCGGGGCGGACGACTGCTCGCGTTCGTCCTGCTTTGCCGAAAGCTCCGCGTCAGAAGGTTCGAGAGGCGCCCCGTATTCTTCCGGGCAAGCCTTAAGCTTCGCAACGTAGGCCGCCTCCACCGCTTGCGCATCCCCCAGCGTCAGGGTGTTTTTGACCGGCAATGAGCGATGCGCCCAGAGTGCCAGCTCATCGGCCGTGTCAATCGCGGTTATCTCGCGCTCTAGCTGGTCGCGGACTGAAGCCGACTTGTCCGGCGCAAGTGGTGGAAATCGGGAGCCACGGAGGCTGCCATTACCATTGCTTGGCTTGCGGACAACCGACTGTTCAAGGCGCGGCGGCTCTGGTGGCTGAACAAGCTCTGGTGCATCGAGATCATCTTCGCCTCCGATTCCAACCAGCGTAAAGAGCGCATAGCGCCGCGCGTAGGTGAGGGCTGCGCCCTTTATCTGCGCGGAAGCCTCCGCCGCGTGGCACACGGGCCATAGCGAAGACACCCATTCGCCGGAGGCGTGGACCAGCCGGGTGGTCAACATGATCCGCCCCTGGTCCAGCGCCGTGGTCTGCACGACCGCGATCTGGTGCTGGCCCAGGCATTTCCGGATCAGGTCCAGACCCGTCGCAAGCGAGGCATAACGGAAGGTCCGTTCGCCGCTCCGACCCACGATCGTTGCGCTCAAGGTCTTCTCCGGGTTGACAAGCTCGGCCTGCGCTTTGGCGAGCGCGGTCGCGATCGCGCCGATGGTTTCACTGGAATGATGCATTGCCGGCCTCCACCAACTCGAAACTGATCGCGCCAGCCTTGGACCGCTTTGCCCGTAGCCCGTGTCCGGATGCTTCTCTGGCGTCCTCAGGGACGAGCTTCTTGAGGTCGAGCTTCGCCGCCTCGTGCTGCTCGTAGGCCCTTCGGGTGTCGCGATAGATGACCGCGAGTTCGGCCCAGCTGTTGGATAAGGTCATGTCTACGACGCGCACCGCCTGGAGCCGCGCCCTCGGCGGTTCGATGCCGAACAGGCGAGGGGGCTCACCGCTTTGGACGCAGCGCCAAAACTTCTTCTCGGCTGTCAGCAGCAGGTGTTGGTAGAGCGGATCGCCAAAGATTGTGATCTCGACCCACTTTCCGCCGCCCGTGATGATCGAGAGAACCGCGCTGCGGGCGTTGGTCACCCACATATTGTGCTGCAGCTGGGCCATATGTTTTTCGGCGGCTGCTTCCTCGGAAAAATTCCAGGGGAGCATGAACTTGGCTTCGAACACGGCTCCGGTTTGGCGGATTCTGCCGTCGAGTGTGGCGCCCATCCATTTGTGGATCGGATGGCGGACCCGCCGCTGCACATCCTCGACAGTGTTGCGCGAGCTGCGTTCGTACCAGGTACGGTTTAGGCCCTCGGTGATGCTTCCGAGTTGGACGATAAGGTCTTGGCTGAGGTCCTCAGCTTCGACCTCGCCTCTCTTCTCCCGCCAGAGCCGGAGAAGCCTCGCCTCGTCGTCGCCCATGATGATCCTGGCATCCGAACCGCCGATGAAGGAGCGGCGTTCTGTAATCATTTGTCTATCTCCGAAGTGAAGTTATGAGTGGAATTGGACTCAGCGCGCCGGCCGCTGTTAGGCATGGCTCCGCCGTTCACCGGGAAGGTGTTTTTTGGCCATCTGGATTGCCTTCTAGAGCTGCATTTGATACAAAAGGATCATACGATTATGATCTAAAAGGATCAAGAGGGTTGGTGGATTATTTTCAGTTGAGGGCGGCCAGGGCGCTCACGGGTTTGTCTCAAGCTGAGGTGGCTGAGGCAGCCGGAGTATCCGTCCCCACTTTAAAACGCGCGGAAGCTGAGGGGCCAATCAAGGTGGCCGAAGAAACTATTGCCGCCATTGCCAAGGCGCTCGAAAAGGCCGGCGTCGAATTTATTCCTGAGAATGGCGGAGGAGCGGGAGTGCGGCTCGCGAAGCGGGGCAAACGCTCGAAATAGATGCCGATATGCCAGCGTCGCGTTAGCGGCGAGCAGGAGCTTACAGCTATCGAGAATTGGCGCGGCGAGGACGCGCTCGTCGCTCGCCCGTGTCTCGAAGTGCAAGTACGTACGCTACCGCAAGGTGGCGCGGCATTCCTACTCGCGCTCGCCGCCGGACGGCCGCTAGGCGAGGCGGCCGCAGCTGCTCTTGAAGACAATCCGGAGTTCGACCTCGCCGGCAACCTCGCGGGATTGATCGGCTCGGCCTCCCAGCGTCTGACCAACCTGATCTCGGTCTTTTGCATCCTCAGTTGGCGCGTCTTCTGGATGACGATGCTCAATGGCTCAGCTTCAGGGGCAATGCCGATTCTTGCGTTGACCGCGACTGAAATCGCCCTGCTCGATCGCCTCGTGAATGACAAACCGCAAGCTCGACGGAAAAACCTCTCACATTACCTGACCAAGATCGCCAGGCTCGGCGGCTATCTCGCCCGCGCCAACGATCCTCCGCCCGGCAACACGGTCATGTGGCGCGGGCTATCGCGCCTCACCGACATCGCGTTGGGGGCCATGGTCGGTGCAGAAATTGTGGGTAATTGAAAGGCTCACCGGAGGGTTACGCGGACCCTGCGCGTCGTGAGCTTGAGGATCAGCGCATGGTCGGACCTAGCGCACTTATAAAGTTCCACGGTGCCCTTGATGATCGCTCTTGGTCCCCACGCCGCTCGTTTCCGACCAGCGGCGGATCGTCGAATAAAACGTCTAGTTCTTTTGGTGGTGATCTTCTCTGCGGTAACGAGTGAACGGCTCGTGGGATACCTCCGAATGCCGCATCGGTTCATCAACCAAGCGGCGATGTCGGGGCCTGTGAGTCGGAAAGTTTTGTAATCAAGTGATAACGGTTCTGACAAGAGATAACTTGTTTTGACTGGAGTCGATCCAAAAATCTTAGCGGTTGTCAAATGTGGTCGAGATTGCTCTTCATGGGATGCGACCATTTGATCAAAGCTCATTCGGAGGATCCCATGAGCCGTTCGCTCGTTACCGCAGAGAAGATCACACCACCAAGAGAACTGGAAACGTTCTTCGACGATCCGCCGCTGGTCGGTAACGAGCGGCGTGAGGACTTTGAGCAGCTTTTCTTGACGATCGCGGCGGCTGTAAAGCCTGCTGACGCGATCGAGTGGATACTGACCAGAGATGTTCTCATGTACGCGTGGGAAATCCGGCGCGAGCGCCGGATCAAGGCCGATATCATCGAGTTAAAGCGGAAGGACGCTCTTAGAGAATCTAGCTTCAGGTTGACCAGGGAAGCCTATATGCGTGAGCAAGCAATAGCCAAGGGCGAAGCGGAGAGCTCGAGCATGTTCAGGAAGAAGGAGCCGAAGCCGGAGGCTAAGAAGGAGGATCCCAGGTCGGGGCTGCCGGAGGCATTTATCCTCGGTGACCGCGACATCAACGTTATCGACACGCGGATCGCATCTTATGAATATCGGCGCAATGCCGCCCTAAGAGACCTTGCTTCGTATAGTGAGGCCAAGGCGCGGAGGGCAGAGAAAGCTACCCGTGACGTCATCGACGGCGAATTTACCGAAGCCGCGGAATAACGCCGATGCCAGATCCCTGCCAATCGCAACAACGCCGAGAAAAGTACCGGCCCCCGCTCCGTGGCGGGCCGTGAGGCCGCGCGACGGAACGCGCGACGCCATGGATTGGCAGTTGCGTTGGTGGGTTGGCGGTGATCCAGCCCTTCATGAAGACATCGAGAAGGTAGCAAAGGCGTTGTCGCTCTCGAACGGCACGAAGGTGAGAGAACACGCTCGCGAAACCACGGGATAACGCCGATGCCATCGGATCGAAAAATTACTGCCAACCGCAACAATGCCAAGAAAAGTACCGGCCCCCGTTCCGCCGCGGGCCGTGAGGCCGCGCGACGGAATGCGCGACGCCATGGATTGGCCGTTGCTATTGGTGGTGATCCCGCATTCCACGAGGATATTGAGAAGTTGGCAAAGGCGCTGTCGCTCTCGAGCGGCACGCAACAGGTGAGCGAACACGCCCGCGAAGCCGCCGAAGCCGAGCTGGACTTGGCGCGCATCCGAAGGGTCCGCGCCTTTCTGTTTGAAACGCTCTACTTCGCAGATACTTCGGCCCCCGATGGCATCGCGGATTTAAACAGCAAGCTCGCCAAACTTGAACGATACGAGCGTCGCGCATTTTCAAGGCGCAGGCGCGCCCTGCGCGCCATGTAAAAAACGCCTGCGCTTCCAAATGCAGGAACCTCAAGAGTTTTCTCTGCAGCTATCGATGATCGCAGCTCTCCTGGCGTCCTTTTGTGTCCTGCATGAGATAGCGGTCATCATCGTCGAGAGCTTCGGGATCTCGGGAACGGCGTATGCTGCAATTTGCAGAAGCGCACATGCAAGTGCTAGCAGCCCGCAATCAGGTAGGCTGGTTTAAGAAGCAAGAGCATCGGGTCGAGTGCGAGTTACTCCAATATACGACTTAAAAGTGTTAATATTAGTGTCGTCTATCAAGACTACTAGATCGCGATCCGTTTTGGCAGAACGAAGCCAAGAAGTGCAGCAATTTCAAAGGCCCAGGATCGACCATGCGAGGATGACATCATCCGCAGGCGCCCAAGAAATCCTGCGCCAGGCTCAGACCGGCATCCGGCGCTGTCGCGGCCATCTTTTTCATTTGCGCTTCGCCTCTAACCCGATCTCGGTAATATCACCCTGTCCAGCTTTGCGCCCGCGACCGACACGCTGCAATTCAGCAAGACTGTCTTTGCCAACGTCACCACGCTTTTGGCGGCCACCCATGACGACGGCTCTGGCAACGCCGTCATCACCGACACTCTTCACGACACCATCACGCTGCAGCACGTGATGACCGCGCAGCTGATCGCCCATCAGAGCGACTTCCATTTCGTGTAGCTGGCGGGCTTTCAGACCCAATGGCTGGCGTCAGCTCCCGGCGCCGCTTTGCACAGTAGCGCACGACGCTCGCATGCTCGACAGCGCGGCTGCCCCGAGCTGATCCCTGCGCCAGGATCACGCCACTGCGAGGCTAGCCTCGACCAGCCGCGAGCTTCGAAGCGGCGCCATGGCCGGTGCCTGCATCGCGACCGCCGCCTTCATCGTGTTTCCCTCGACCGTTGGAACTTTCGCCTGGGGCAGCGGTGTGATTGCCGTGGTGCCGGCTACTCCTTTGTTTTGCGTGGGCGTGAGTCTGCTGCTTCGGTCTGACGGCAAAGATTGGCCACTCGGACTTGGACTCGGATTGGCGCTGCTGTCGCATCTGTCCTATGAGGCGTTCTATTTCCAGGAGATAACGGTCGTGCTGGCCGCAGCCGCGCTGGGCGGGGCGACCATCAGACATCTTCCCTGGCGGATATTTATCGGCGCGCTCCTCGTCAACGTGAGCTGCATTTCCTTCAATCGCTTCGCTGGCGGCGTCCAGAAATCCTTTGACTGGAACTTTGTTCAAACATTCATGGTGGGATACTCGCACGCATTCGACATTTTCGGCCACGCCACGCGAGAGCACAGCCTGTTGATCGCTCGAGCAGCGCTGCTCGCGGCTATGGCAGGACTGGTGTGCCTCGTAAGGTTTGTTGGATTTGCGCGGGTGCTGGTCGCAGCCGTCGTGTTCGCCTGCGGAATTTTGGCATCGGGCCTGCTCTATGCTTTCGCCAGCTATGGCCTTGCTGCCGAAGGCACCATGGCCCGCGTCAGCATCGTCATCGCGACATATTTTTCGATTGCCGCAGGGCTGATGGCGGCAGCCGCCGGGCGCGGGATAGATGTACACCGATGGATCGCGACCGGATTTTTCCTTTGCGGCATCACTGCATTCTTTGCGCTGGGCCTGACTGCACGATCGCGGGTCGGCGACTGGGCGGATACCTGGACGTACGAGACGGAACGACTCTCACGGCTTCCCGTGGCGAGCGCGTCAGCGGATCATCAACCGATGCCAAATTTGAGCATTTAAGGCAGATCAGAAGTTGAAGCCATGTCGCCAATCGTAATACAGTCGTCGATCGAGACAAAGGGTGCGAAGGAGCAAGGTGATGCTGTCAAGAATTAAGAATTCAGTCGTCAATCGTGGCAATAGGTTTGTTGGCCGCTTGCGTGGAACGATGCCCCCGCACAGTCAAATTGGCTTTGATCACGAGGATGCACAGAAATACGAATTTGAGCACAATCGACAGACGATCAAAGAGCATTTTCCACGAGTCTACGCAGACGTCGAAAAGGAAAAGGCAGCAGGAGGGCTGTGGCAATCAGCAAACGATCAATGGTTTCGCGGCGATGTAGAGCTCTTTAACTCTTGGGCTGAGCACGTTCGAAATCGCAAGTGCCTCGAGATCGGCTCTGGTCCGTTTGGGCATATAGCGCCGTGTTATTGGATGAAGGATCGCGTGATTATCGAACCGCTGATTGATCAATATCGTAACGCGCAGCTTGAACTGACTGGCAAGACATTTTTCACAGCGGATATTAAGTGCTACGCATCACCCGCCGAACAAATAATTCCTGAATTAATCGGCAAGGTTGATGGCTTCATAACTTGTCGCAATGCACTCGACCATTGTGAAGACCCAATGACAATCCTCTTAAATTTGGCAGATTATGCTGCGCCAGGATGTTGGTTTCTTCTTTGGACTGACATTTGGCACCTCGCGGGTCTTGACGCGGGTCACCACAATATCACGAAGTCGCAACGCGCCATGGATGCTTATCTTACAGGTCTCGGCTTCGAAATTCTCAAGAAAGGCGAAAAAATTCGCGACGCGGCCGAATACGTTGAATATGGCGTGATTGCGAGGAAGCGCCAAGCCTCATAGGCGAGTTACTTCGAGTTCGCGCGAGATACCAAAGTCCGCTCCGGGTCGATGCTGTCGAGAAAGGCCCTGTCGCAAGCAGTTGCTGGTCTGTTTGGTATCTCCTGGCCCGTGCATGACGGCGACCGGGCGAACGAATCGCCCGAATTTGCGATGCACTTACGCAATCGACGCGCACATCTGACCTGTTGGCGGACCGAGCAGATGGAGCGCCATCGTCTTTAGGTTCTGCGCGATGGCGGCAATAAACTCATCGCGTGCGCCAGAGAGACCTCTGAGCCTCATACGTTCGAAACCGTGATGGGTCTTGAGATGAGCAAAGCGCATCTCAACGCGCTTGCGTTCATCGCGCGATTTGAGGAAGCGCTTCGTCCCCATGAGCCGTCGCGCCATATCGCTGGCATCTTCGTGAACGTCACGGGGCACCTGCCGGGCAGCCATATTCGGACAGCATCGCATCTTCATCGGACACGCATCACAGTC
>Ga0335069_10015079_pt1 | contig 10808 bp, 10 predicted proteins | sample Lox_Sample_11_FD_206714 | JGI IMG/M metagenome (GOLD analysis project Ga0335069, IMG submission 206714) | Soil microbial communities from Loxahatchee National Wildlife Refuge, Florida, United States - Lox_Sample_1.1 | ecosystem: Environmental > Terrestrial > Soil > Wetlands | place: USA... | reverse complement strand
CGCAATTGCTTGATTTTGCTGAGTTTCTCCCCCAGCTACGGCAACCTTGACCCGCGCGTACCGGGCGTCCGGGCTGACATGCACCTCGCTGACCGCCACCGCAGTCAGCCTCGGATCGTCCAGCTCGAACGAGATCAGCTCGGCAAGCTCCTCCTTCACCGTCTCGGATACCCGTGCTGTGCGCCGTTCGTCCATGAGTCGTCAATCAGCCACCCGCCACCGGCTGTGTCGCTCCTCGGGTCTGGCATCGCCTCTCCCAGGCCAATGGCAGCCCGCGACAGAAGGCTGACGGCTAATGTCTGACTGCTTCATGCCAGCCACTCCAGCGACGAGCCCACCAAGGCTTCGCCCAGGGATTCCGCCGCTTCGGAATCCACCGCGCGCAGTACCTTTTCCGCCTGCTCCCGGTCCGAGGAGACCGTAACCGCGGCCAGCACCGCTCTTTGCCACAGGTCCTGGCAGTCAATTTCCGCCACGGCTACGTTGAAACGGCCGCGCAGCCGCTCTTTCAGGCTGCGCACCACCTGGCGCTTATCTTTCAGCGAATGGGAATGCTCCAGCCGCAACTCCAGCGTGAGAATCCCGACCGAAGCCATGGCCTCAGGCGAAGACTTCCGAGGCCACGCGCTCGGTGACAAACGCCTCGATCACGTCGCTCTGCTTCACGTCCGAATAATTCTCGAGCGCGATGCCGCACTCCATGCCGCTCTTGACCTCGTTGACGTCATCCTTGAAGCGCCGCAGGGAGCCGATCTTGCCCGTGTAAACCACCACGTTATCCCGCAGCAGCCGCACCTCAGAATTGCGCGCGATGGTCCCATCCTGCACAATGCAGCCCGCCACCGCCCCCACCTTCGGGATGCGGAAGGTCTCGCGCACCTCGGCCTTGCCCTTGTAAACCTCGCGGAACACCGGTTCCAGCAAGCCGGACATGGCCTTCTTGATCTCGTCCTGCAGGTTGTAAATGATGGTGTGCAGGCGCACTTCCACCTTTTCCTGCTCCGCCACGGCTTCGGCCTTGCGCTCCGGGCGCACGTTGAAGCCGATGATGATGGCGTTGGAGGTGGAAGCCAGAAGCACGTCGGATTCGTTGATGGCACCCACGCCGGAGTGAATTACGCGCACCTTCACCTTGTCGTTGGAAAGCTTCTGCAGCGTCTCCGTAAGCACTTCGGCGGAGCCGCCCACGTCCGTCTTCAGCACAATGGGCAGTTCCTTCACTTCGCCCGCCAGCATCTGCTTGTGGAGCTGTTCGAGCGTGAGGCGGCTGGATTTCGCCAGCGCCGCCTCGCGCGCCTGCTGATCGCGGAAATTCACGATCTGCTTGGCCTTCGCCGTGTCGGTCACTACCTGGAACTCGTCGCCCGCCTCCGGCATGGATTCCAAGCCCAGCACTTCCACCGGGGTGGAAGGTTCGGCCTTGCGGATCTGCAGCCCGCGGTCGCTCTGCATGGCGCGGACCTTGCCGAACACCGAGCCGCAAATGAAGAAATCGCCCACGCGCAGCGTGCCGTTGCGCACCAGCACCGTGGCCACCGGGCCGCGGCCGCGGTCGAGCTGCGCTTCAATCACCGTGCCCATGGCCGGCCGGTTGGGGTTGGCCTGCAGTTCCAGAATGTCGGCTACCAGGAGGATGTTCTCGAGCAGCAGTTCGATGCCCGCGTGCGTCTTGGCCGAAACCGGAACCATGACGGTGTCGCCGCCCCAGTCCTCGGCCAGCAGGTTGCGGTCCGCAAGCTGCTGCTTGATGCGTTCCGGCTGCGCTCCCGGCTTGTCCACCTTGTTGATGGCCACCACAATGGGTACCTTGGCCGCGCGCGCGTGGTCAATGGCCTCCAGCGTTTGCGGCATCACGCCGTCGTCGGCCGCCACCACCAGCACCACCACGTCGGTCACCTTGGCACCGCGCGCCCTCATGCGCGTGAACGCTTCATGGCCGGGCGTATCGATGAAGACGATCTTGCGGTCGTCCAATTGCACCTGGTAGGCGCCAATATGCTGCGTGATGCCGCCGGCTTCGCGCGCCGCCACGTTCGATTCGCGGATGGCGTCCAGCAGCGACGTCTTGCCGTGATCCACGTGGCCCATGATCGTAACCACGGGCGCGCGCTTCACCAGGTCCTTCGGGTCCTCGGCCGTCTCCACCGCCAGCATGGCTTCCTGCTCGTAGCTCACCGTGGAGGTGGACGCGCCGAATTCGCGCGCAATGTCCGCCGCCAGCTTGGAGTCCAGGGTTTGGTTGATGGCCGGATAGATGCCGCGGTCCATCAGTTTTTTGATCAGCAGAGCCGCCTTGACGTCCAGTTTCTCGGAGAGTTCCTTGACCGTGACGCCCTCGGAAATGGTGATCTCGCGGCTGATGGGCGGCGGGCCCGCATCCACATGCCGGCGCGACGCCGGCCGTAGAACCTTCTCTTCCTCCACCCGCTCGCGCTGCGGGCGCCCGGTGCGCTTGTCTCCGGGCCGTCCGCGCGGCGCCTCGACCGGCGGCGGCATTCCCGGCTCCAGGCGCGGACCGCGCTGCGAAGTGGGATGCTGCGGCCTCGGGCCGCCCGGCCGCGGACCGGGCACTCCAGGATGAACGCCCTGGCGGGCCACCATGGGCTGGCCAGGCCGGATGGGGCCGCGATAAATTGGCTGTCCAGGGGCCGGCGGCGCGTGCGGCTTGGGCACACCGGGACGCGGCGGACCGGGCTGCGCCGGCATCGCCGGGCGCGGCGTCGCCAGTTTGGCCACCAAGTCAGGACGGGGCGGAACTACCGGCCTCACCGAGGGCTGTCCCACCAGCGTCCGCGGCGGGAGCGGGCCCGTCATAGGCGGATGCGCGGCTCCCCGGCCTGTTTCCGAAGCGCCCTCTGGCCGGCGCATTTCCGCCGGCGGGCGCGGGATGGCGGCGCCGGGACGCGGCGGCTCGCCCCCTCCGCCCGGGAACGGCTGGCGGGGCCCTGTTAGAATCTGGCCCGGACGGACTCCGGTTGGCAGCGGTCGCGCCACGGGCGCAATGGGGCGGCCCGGCGCTATGACGGCGGCCGGCGGCCCGGCCGGACGCGGAGCCACTTCCGTGTGTGGCGGCGCCGGCGCAGCGGGCGGATGAACCGTTACCGCCGGACGCGCTACCGGTGGCGGAGCCGCCGGAGCATGTGCGCCAATAGGCGGATGAAGAGGACGCGCCGCGGCAAGCGGCGGACGAACCGGCGCCGCCGGCCGTCCTTCTGGAGCGGCTTCGGGCGCGGCCTGCGTCGGCGCGGCGGGATGCTCCGCGGCGGCTTCCTCGTGCGCATGGAGCACGGGCTGCGGGGTCGCCGATACCGGCGTCCGCGCCGGAGCGGACGCCGCCGTCTCGTTCTCTGCCTGCTCGGCGCCGGCCTCGGTCTCGGCCGCTTCTCTAACGGCCTCCTCGGATACTTCCTGCCCGTAAAGGCGCCGCAGCTTTATCGCCGCTTCCTCATCGATGGAGCTGGAGTGGGTCTTTTTTTCCGTGACGCCCACTTCCGGGAGCCGCTCTAACAGCTCGTGAGCCTTGACTTCCAACTCCCGCGCCAGCTCGTTGATCCGAATCTTCTTCATAGATAAAGCTGTCTGCTTCGCTCCGCCAAGACCTCTCTACTCGCCGCCAGGAGCTTCCTCCCGGTCTTCGAGGCCTTCGGGACTCACCGCCGATTCCAATTGTTGAGTTGGAGAACCCGCGTCTTCCATCGTACCAGACTGCTCCGCGATTTCCTCCGCCGCGCCGGCCGCGTCCTCTACGCCCTCGGCGGCCTCTTCCACGGCGCCCTCCGCGGCTTCCAGGCGGGCTGCCTCTTCCAGCGCCGGCGGCGCCGCGGGTTCCTCAAACTGGCTGTAGTAGGCGTTCACCGCGAGTTGGAGTTGATCGACAGACTCCTGCTCAATCCCCGGTATGGCCTCCAGTTCCTCGGGCGTCATAGAGCCGAGCTCTTCAATGGTTCCCACGCCCGCCTCCACCAACTTCTCCGCCACGGCTTCCGCCAGTCCGTAGTCGATCAGCACGGAGACCGGCGCGCCAGGCGCCACCAGCGCGGCCATCTGCGATTCCACCTCCTGCCGCTTCTCTTCCTCGCTCTTGATGTCGATCTTCCAGCCAAGCAGCTTGGCCGCCAACCTCACGTTCTGGCCCTTCTTGCCGATCGCCAGCGAAAGCTGCGAATCGTCCACGATCACTTCCATGTGCTTCTCCAGCGGATCGAGGATCGTGATGCGGCTTACCTTGGCGGGGCTCAGCGCATGAGTGGCGAAAACCACCGGGTCTTCCGAATACTCGATGATGTCGATCTTCTCACCGCGCAACTCTCGGATGATCGATTGCACGCGCATGCCCTTCATGCCAACGCACGCACCCACGCTATCCACATCGCGGTCGCGGCTCTGCACCGCGATCTTGGTGCGCTCGCCGGCCTCGCGCGCGCAGCCCTTTATGGCTACCGTGCTGTCGTAGATCTCCGGCACTTCCTGCTCAAACAGACGCATCACCAGTTCGGGCGCGGCGCGCGAAACCAAAACCCCCGGCCCCTTTCCGGATTTGTCCACCAGGCGGATCACGCAGCGCACCCGGTCGCCCACGCTGTAGCTTTCCAGCCGCGATTGTTCCTTCTTCGGGAGCCGCGCCTCGGTCTTGCCCAGGTCCAGCACGTAGTCCGGGCCTTCCACGCGCTTGATGGTGCAGTTCACCAGCTCGCCCGTGCGTCCGGAGTACTCGTTGAACACCGTCTCGCGCTCGGCTTCGCGCACCTTCTGGAAGATCACTTGCTTGGCGGTCTGGGCGGAGATGCGTCCCAGAGCTTCCGTGTTTTTCTGTATCCGGACCTCCGAGCCCAGCTCCGCATCCGGGTCCACACGGCGGGCTTCCGCAAGCGTCATCTCGTGCGCGGGATCGGTTACCTGCTCCACCGCCTTCTTCACGGCGTAAAGGCTAATGGCGCCGGTCTTGGGGTCCATGTCCGCGACATAATCCTCGTTCGTGCGGTAATGCTTGCGGGCGGCGATCAGCATGGCGTCCTTGACCGCGTCCAGCACGATCCGCGGATCGATGCCCTTTTCCTTGCTCAAGATTTCGACGGATTGAAAGATCGTATCCAAAATGCCCTCGTTGTGCGTGTGAATTTTTCCGCTGACGATTATCCTCGGCGAGTTACCACTCGAACTTCAGGTTGGCCTTGCGGATGTGCTCAAACGGGAAGTGCTGCGTCACGCCCGGTCCTGTTTCCAGCGCCACGGCGCCGTTCTCAAACCCGGCGATGGTGCCTTCCCAATTGCGCCGGCCATCCAGGGGATCGCGGAGAGATATCCTGGCTTTGCGGCCTTGGAACCGCTGGTAATCCTTGGGGTTGAGAAGCTTGCGTTCCAGCCCCGGCGAGCTGACTTCCAGCGTGTACCGGCCTCCCGGAATCGCGTCCTCCACGTCGAGTATCGTACCCACCTGCTGCGAAATGAACTCGCAATCTCCGTGCGTAACGCCCTCGTTCTTGTCGATGGAAATGCGCACCAGCCGGCTCGCGCCGCCACCCAACACCTCCACCTCAACCACTTCGAGACCTTCCGGCTCGGCTACCCGGCGCGCAATTTCTTCGATCTTGGAGGCTACGTCGGCCCGCATGCTTTTCGCCGCTACCAACAAAAAAGTGGGCTTTCGCCCACTTCAAGAGTTCGTCCGTAAAACATCATTGTACCGTGTTTGCGGTCCCCATGGTAGCCCGCCAGTGGACGTTCCAGGACGTTCCGCCGAGCGCTCGGGCGGCCGGACAGATCCCGCTCCCGGGAGGAAGTGGGCGTTACATTACATTGCGGCCCGGTCCCGGAAAGATGCCCGAACACCCGCCTGTAACTTTCCTTTATATAGGTCCGCCTTAGCCGTCACTATGACCAAAAAGCTGCTTTTTGCAGGTGTGATGATCCTTGCCGTGGCCTTGATTGCCACGGCCGCCGACAACATTACCGGCAAGTGGACGTATGAAATGCAGATGGGCCGGGGTGGTGGAGGGGGCGGTGGCAACGGCGGCGGCGCTCCGAGAGTAGCAACGCTAGACTTGAAGGTGGATGGGAGCACGCTCACCGGTACGCTCACCCAACCGGCATTCGGCCGGGGTGGTGGCGGCGGCGCGGCCCCAACGCCCACCGAAATCAAGAACGGCAAGGTAAATGGCGATACCTTTAGCTTCGATGTCACCCGCGCCGGACGGAACGGAGACCAGACGACGAAGTACGAGGGGACCTTCTCCGGCGGCCAGCTCAACCTGAAGATCACTCGCGATACCCAGAACGGCCCGATGACTCAGGAAGTGGTCGCGAAAAAGGCCACAACGTAACTCAGCCCAATAGGCTCACCGTGCCATTTGCGGCTGCCCCGCGAGAGCGGTAGCAGCCGCTTTTTCTTGCGCCCTCCTACTGCCGCACGCCTTCCATGTCAATGGTGAGCTTCACCTCGTCGCCCACCAGAACGCCGCCGGTTTCGAGCGCCGCATTCCAGGTGAGCCCGAAGTCCTTGCGGTTCAGCTTGCCGCTAGCCGTGGCGCCGATGCGCAGGTTGCCCCATGGGTCTTTGTGCTCCGGGGCCGGTCCCTCCACATCGAGGGTCACTTCCCGCGTCACCCCGTGGATCGTCAGGTCGCCCTTGAGCCGCAATTCGCCGCCGCTTCCCGAGATCTCCTTGCTGTGGAAGGATATCACCGGGAATTTTTCCACGTCGAAGAAATCCGCGCTCTTCAAGTGCGTGTCGCGCTGCGGCTCCCGCGTGTTGATGGACGCGACGTCAATTTCGGCGTCCACCTTCGAGTTGGCCGGGTTGGCCGCGTCGAATGCCACCGTGCCGGACACCTTGCTGAATTCGCCGCGTACATTGGCGATCATCATATGACGGACGCTGAAATGCGCCGACGAGTGCGCGGGATCGATTTGATAGGTAATCTGTGCCATTGAATGGTCCTTTCTCGAATTCACTCCAGATTTCAGTTCTTGTAGCTAGCCATGGCCGGCCCCATTGCGCCGCCCCAGCCGCCTTCATACGCCCAGTCGGATACTGGCCTGCGCGAGCGCGGGGCAATCTCCCGGGCCCGCAGTTGTGGGTCCAGCGCATCCGGATCTCCCAGGTAGCCAATTGCCAGCACGGCAATCGGCTCGATGCCCGCCGGGACGCCCAGAGCCGCCCGGGCCGCTTCGTGGTCAAAGCCGCCTATCTGATGAACCGCCAAACCCATTGCCGTAGCTTGAACACTGAGCATGGCCACCGCCTGCCCGGCGTCATAGAGCGCGGTCGGGTTGGGCTTGCCGCTCTGGCTGAAGTCCGTCTTCGCGGCTACCAGCGCCAGCACCGGCGCTTGGCTCGCCCAGCGTACGTTCGCCGGCGATAGCGTGGCCACGAGCCGCGCATGTCCTTCCGCGTCCCGGCTGCGGTCCGCTACCACAAAGCGCCATGGCTGCTCGTTCATGGAAGAGGGCGCCCAGCGCGCCGCTTCCAACAAAACGTCGAGTTCCGCCACAGGCACCGGCGCCGCCGCAAATGCCCTCGGGCTCCAACGCTCGCGAAGCAGTTCGTGCACGCCTGGCGCCGCCGCGGCCGGCTTGCCCATGCCCCGCCGCGAGACTTCACTTGCCATAACGGAGTCCGTGTTCACGTTGTTTGTCATAACGATCATTCCTCCAAAAAAGATGCTCACGCCTCGCGAATGGATTCTAAAACGTCCACGAACTGCTCCAGCTTCGCTTTGCCGACGCGCCCCACCAGCCTTTCAATTAGGTCCCCCAGGGGCGCATCAATGGCGCTCAGAAGCTCCAGCCCTTGCGGCGTGATCCGGCTGAGAACCACGCGCCGGTCCTTGCTGCTCCGTTCCCGGTGGATCAGTTCGCGCGCTTCCAGGCGGTCCAACAGCCGCGTGATGTCCGGATCCGCCGCCACCATCCGGTCCGCCGCCTCCGAACAGGTAAGGCCGTCCGGCCCCGCGCCCCGCAAAATGCGCAGAATGTTGTACTGCGTGGGCGTAAGCTGAAACGGCTTGAAAAACTCCGCCTGCCGCTGCATCAGAAACTCATGCGTCCGGATGAGGTTCAGCAGGGCCTCTTCCCCGGGCGTCCGGAAAGGCTTGTTCTGCCTGATCTCCGTGGCTAGTTTCGCGCTCACAAACAAATATTAACAGTTATAACGACTATTGTCAAGAGGAATACCTGCGAATTCGCCCAACCATTCCTACTTCGAGAGAGTCTTCGCGCCCGCTCCGAGCTGTGCACGCACGAGAGCGCAGGCTACAACGCCTTCGCAAACAGAAAGCTGCCCTATCCGCCGCGCCGGAGAAGCGCTCGATGGTCTAAGAGGACCCGTGCGCCTCGGGGATGGCCAGTTCCCGCAGCAACCCGTTCGCTTTGTATACCTTCCGTAGAGCCTCCGCAATCCCGCGGATATCTACATGCACCGCTCTGGCCTGTTCGTCGGTGTACAGATAGGTCACCGGCAGGCTCTCCAGATTTCCATCGAACGTGACGCCCACCAGTTCGCCCGCGCGGTTAACCACCGGGCTGCCGTAATCACCGCCGCCAATGTCCACCGTGCTCACGAAATCGAGCGGAGCCACCGGGTCCAACGAATCCTTCACCGATACCCACCGCTCGGAAACCTGCCACGGCCCGCCGTTATCTTCCCGGTAGAACATGCCGCTGATGGTGGAGGCGTAAGGCTGCGTCACCGCCGCGCGATCCGTGTAGCCCTTCACCGTCCCGTATTCCACCCGCGGTGTGGAACTGCCATCGGGGTAATCCGTCGATCCGAATAGCAGCATGCGGTAGTTGGCGATCTTCTCAGCCGCCGTCACTTCGAGCGCCCCAATGATCTCCTCGCGCTGCTTGCGCAAGCGCGCCGCCGCCGGTTCGAGCGCCGCCGCCAGCGCCACAATACCGTCCGTGGATTTGGCCGCCCCCTCGCGCGCCTCCGCCATGCGCGCGCGCGCCGCAGGGTCCTTCAACTGCGTGGCCTTCACCAGCCGCTCGGCAGCTTGCTGCGCCGTGCCGCCAGCCAGAACGGCCTTCAGCGGTGCATCCTTGTCGCCCAGCGCCATCAATTCGTTCAAATACGTGGCAAGCATGGCGGATTCCATCGCGTCCGTAAATGGCTCGCCGGAATCGTCCACCTTCTCGCCCCGCACAATCTGCTGCGCCATGTGAAACAGACGGGACCCGGGCGCCGAGTTCAGAATCTCGTACTCCCTCTCCATGGGCTGCCACTTGCGGTACGCGGCAGCCACCTCATCCCATACTTTGGTGGCGTCCGTGCCCAGCTTGGAATCCGCTTGCACGGCGCGCTTGATGCGGCTTTCGAAGTTAGTCTTGCGGGCCACCAGGTTGTCGTCGCGCAGCCCAATCAGCTTACCGGCATCGGACTTGTACTGCGCCAGCAGCGCGGAGAGCGTTGCTTGCGCCGCTTGCTGGTTCGCCGCGCTGGCCGCAGCGTAGGTGTTCCACTGCGTCACGCGCGGCTGAAGGCGTCCCAGAATCGCGGGCAGCATAGTGTCGCGGTAGAACGTGAGCTGCGCGGAAGTCGAAAGGCGGGAAGTGGGCGCGGGATTGCCCGCCGCAAACACCAGATCGCCTTCCCGCACTCCCTCCGCGCTCCACTTCAGATAATTCGGCGTGGCGGCCGGTTTGCCGTTCTCGTAAGCGCGCAGGAAGGCGATGTTCAGCCCGTAGCGCAGGTAGGAAATGCTGTCGCGCTCCTTGCCGAAAAACGCCGCCGTATACTCCGGCGCGAACACCAGCCGGATGTCCGCATAGCGCTTGTAGCGGTAGAGATCGTAGCGCCCGCCCGAGAACAGCCGCACCACGGAGCATGCGTCTCCGCTCTTGGCGCAGTCTTTTTCCAGCGCCGCAATGGCCGCATTACGCTGCGCCAACGTCTGGCCCGCGGTTTTCACCTTGGCGGTCACGTCCTCGATGCCCATCAGGACTTCCGCGTTCACGCCGCCGCACGGCAGCTCATCCGCGGGGACGGAAGCCTGGAATCCGTCCATGTAGTAGTTCCGCTGCGCAGTGCTGAGGCCGGTCAGGCAATCGCCCGCCGCCTGCCGCGCGGTCAGCAGCAGCCCGGTTGGCGAAACAAACGCCCCAGATCCGCCGGGCAGCTTCACCGACGAGAGTCGAAGATGGTCCAGAAACGCGGCATCGGCGTTGAATCCCAGCTTTTTCACCGCATCGGCTGGGAACTGGTTATAAGGCCACAGGCCCTCGTCGGCCTGGGCCGAGGCCGCCATCGAAACGGCAAGAGGCAGACAAAGCAGCGGAGCGGGACATCGCATAAGGATTCTCCAGGATGACGGCGCGCGCGGCGGAACCGGTTACCACGGTTCATGATTTGCAGCCCTGCAGCCCGAAATCGGCGCGGCAGGGTATTTCCCTGTTTGTCGCCTAGCCCTAAAGAGTTCCATTAAGATCCACAAAGACCTATCCGGCCGTGCGATATAATACAAAAAGTACTGATTCGTCGCCGTACGATTCGACTTTTCAACGAGTTACGCTTGCCGCGGATCCTAATTGTCGATGACGAAGCCTCCATCCGTTCCCTCTTAGCGACGGCCTTTCAGAGGGAAGGATATGAGGTACGTACCGCACCCGACGGGCCTGAGGCGCTGGAGATCTGCGCGTGTGAGTCCTTCGACGCCGTCCTCTCCGATGTCGTCATGCCGCGCATGAACGGCCACGACCTGGCTCGCTCCATAGCTCAACTCCACCCAGCTACGCGCACGGTCCTCATGTCCGGATTCGATCTGGGCTGCCAGCATTGCCCATATTCGCCGCGCTGCCATTTTCTGCAAAAG
>Ga0335069_10015078_pt1 | contig 10808 bp, 11 predicted proteins | sample Lox_Sample_11_FD_206714 | JGI IMG/M metagenome (GOLD analysis project Ga0335069, IMG submission 206714) | Soil microbial communities from Loxahatchee National Wildlife Refuge, Florida, United States - Lox_Sample_1.1 | ecosystem: Environmental > Terrestrial > Soil > Wetlands | place: USA... | reverse complement strand
GCCCGCGCTCGAATCCCTGGTCCCCGCCGATGCCGTTATGGTCGCGGGCGCCAATCTCGACCAGATTCGTAATACGCCCGTCTACGAAAAGCTGATGTCCCGCCTGCCTCTGCCGCAGCTCGACGAATTCACACGCCAGACCGGCCTCGACCCGCGCAAGGATATTTCGCAATTCCTGATGTGCTCCGACGGCAAACGTCCGCTGGCAATGGCGCGCGGCAAGTTTCATCCCGCGGATCTGGAGTCGCGTCTCGAATCGAAGGGCGCCGCCCGCTTCACTTATAAAGACCACCGCCTGTTCGGCAACGAGCAGGGCGCTGTCTTCTTCCTGGACGACGCCACCGCCATTGCCGGACCAGCCGCTGATTTGCGCTCCATCATCGATCACAAGTCCGGCCGCGGCTTGCCGCCTGCTTTACGCGACCTGCTACGCGCGCTTCCCGCCGACGACCAGATCTACGCCGCCTTCACTGGCGGCCTGCAGAGTTTCGATCTGCCCATCCCACGCACCGGCAACTTCCAGAATTTCGCGCAAGCGCTCCAGTCGGTGGACAGCGCGACACTCGGCATCAACGTTTCGCACGGGATCGACGCGCTGGCGCTGATCAACTGCAAGAGATCCGACGACGCCAAGTTCGTCCACGACATGCTGAAAGGCCTGGTCGGCTTCGGGCGGCTCAACACACCCGACAATCAGCCGGAGCTGCTCAAGCTCTATGACGGAATTCAGGTGACACAGGATCAGGCGCAGGCCAAGATCACGGCCGACATCCCGGCCGACCTCACCGATCGTTTCCTGGAGATGCTGACGAAGCGGTAGCTTGGCTTGCTGGCGCGCGCGGCCGGATTGACAGCATTGGTAAAATCGAGTCGTGACCTATCCTGAACATCTGATTGCTCCGATGCGCGCAGACCTGACGCGCCATGGTGTGGAAGAAGCCCGGACACCGGAAGATGTCGACCGGCTGCTGGCCGGAAGCGGCACGGTTCTGATGATCGTCAACTCGGTGTGCGGTTGCGCGGCTGGACGGGCCCGGCCCGCCGTCGGGATGGCGCTCCAGCATCGCACACGGCCTGCCAAGACCGCTACTGTGTTCGCCGGCGGAGACGAAGCCGCGGTTGCCCATCTGCGCCAAATCCTTTCCGACTATCCGCCTTCATCGCCGTCCATGGCGCTGTTTGAGGACGGTAAGCCGGTGTACATGCTGCATCGCAGCGATATCGAAGGGCGCGATCCGTTTCAAATCGCCCAGCTGCTGACGCTAGCCTTCGACAGGTTTTGCGCCGCAGGCGCTCCAGCGCAAAAGTAGGAGGTCCTTTGTCCATTCGACCTGTCAAGCGGCTGGTGAAATCCAAGCCGACACTGGAGGGCGCGGGCGTCCACCTGCGCCGCGCGTTCGGCTTCGGCAATACGACCGATTTCGATCCTTTTCTCCTGCTGGACGACTTCCGCAATGATGTCCCGGAAGACTATCTGGCGGGCTTCCCGTGGCATCCGCACCGCGGCATCGAAACCGTGACCTACGTGCTGGCCGGGACCGTCGACCACGGCGACAGCATGGGCAATCACGGAACCATCGCCGCCGGCGACGTCCAGTGGATGACCGCCGGCCGCGGCATCATTCACCAGGAGATGCCCAAGGGCGACGCCACCGGCCGCATGCACGGCTTCCAGCTGTGGGCGAATCTGCCTTCATCGTTGAAGATGACGGCTCCGCGCTACCAGGAAGTGAAAGCGCCGGAGATCCCGCTGGTCACCGACGACGACGGCACTGCCGTGCGGATCGTTTGCGGCAGTTTTTGGGGCAAGAGCGGGCCGGTGGACGGGGTGGCGGCCGACCCGATTTATCTGGATGTCTCCGTGCCGCCGGGCAAGCGCAGGAGCCTGCCGGTGGACACCAGCCGCCACGCCTTCGCCTACGTGTTTGCGGGCGACGGGAAGTTCTGCAACGCATCGGGACCGCTGGCAGTGCCGACGGAGAGCGTTGGTTGGGCGGACACGCACCCGCCGATCGACGCCGACAACCGGTCGCTGATTCTGTTCGACAGCGGTGACGAGGTCACTGTGCAGGCCGGCGAGGACGGCATCCGTTTCCTGTTGATTTCCGGCCAACCGCTGGAAGAGCCGGTGGCCTGGTACGGGCCGATCGTCATGAACACGCAACAACAGCTTCGGCAGGCCTTCGACGAACTGGAGCAGGGAACGTTCCTGAAAGCCGCCGGCGATTAAGCCCGGCCTTCCACCAACGAACGCAGTTGCGCCACCAGGTCCGTCATGGAGACGGATTGCGCTTCGAGTTGCTCCGCCGATGCCGCGGTCTCCTCCGAGCTGGCCGAGTTGGATTGCGTCACGCTGGTGACCTGGCTCATTTGACGATTGATGTGCTCTATGCCCTGGCGCTGGTCCTGGGAGGTAGCGGCAATGGCGCCGATGCGGGCATTAATCTGAGAAACCTTCTCAGCCAGTGCTTGAAAGCTGCCGGCGAGGGCGGAGCCGAGCGAAGCACCCTGCTGGCTTTTGGAGATGGAGTCGCTGATCCGTTCGGCGGAATCGTGTGCGCCCTGCGCGGCTCGCTTGGCTAACGCCCGAACTTCATCGGCAACCACGGCAAATCCGGCGCCCGCCTCGCCCGCCCGCGCCGCCTCCACGGCCGCGTTCAGAGCCAATATGTTGGTCTGGAACGCAATCTCGTCGATGGTCTTAACGATGCGGCCGGCCTCCTCATTGGCGTGGCTGATGGCTGCCACCGCGGAGCTCAGCTCCTGCATCTGCTCGGCGGCGGCGCTGACCGCGTCATTCATCTGATTTGCCTCGTCGCGAATCGTGTCCACGTCGGTGGTGTTGCGGACGATATGCGAAGTCACTTCATTCAGCGAACGGGTGATTGTGTCGACGGCCTCGGCCTGTTGCTCGGCGCCCGCGGCGATGCCCTGGCTGGCTTGCGCCACCTGTTGGGAAGCCGCCGAGACCTCACCGGCGCCGGAGTTCAGTTGACCGAGGATGGCCGAGATGGGCTTGGTGACACGTTGGCCCATCCACCACGCCAACGCAAAGGCGAGCACAGCGGCCACCAAGCCGCCGGCTGCCACGGCGGTGGTGATCCAGCGCAGTTCAGCCTCCACATCATCCTGATAAATCCCCGTGCCGATGACCCAGCCCCACGGGCGATACATCTTGACATAGGAAACCTTGGAAACAGGCTTGTCGAAGCCGGGCTTGGGCCACATGTAGTAAAGCGCGGCTTCGCCTTTTTCATTCGTGATGCGAACCGCCTCACGGAAGATGTATACGCCGTTGGGGTCCTTGTAATCCGAAAGGATTTTCCCCTCCAGCTGCGGCTTTGCCGGGTGCAGGACAATACGGCAATCCCGGTCGTTGATCCAGACGTAATTCTCGCCGTCAAACCGCGCGCTCCGCAGGACTTGCTTGGCCAGTTCTTGTGCGCGCTCACGCGGGAGAGCCCCGGAGGCGGCCTGTTCGCCAAAGTAAGTCAGGACGCCCGCTGCCGATTCCACCAGCGCCTTGGTTTGGGTGCGCTTCGCGCCGTAAGCCCAGTCCCGGAAGTGTGGCAGTATCCACGCACTGGAGAGGGCCATCGCCACAATAATCAGAACGCCGAGACCGGCAATCTTGGTTCGCAAGCTCACTTTGTCCACAAGTTCCCCGTTTGGCGGTCCGCGATGAGGACGAAGCGCCCTACCAGGCGTATCGGCAAGCTTGGGGGGATCTAGAGCGGAACCTGGAGTTCCCGATCGTGGTTACCGCGCAGGACGCAGCGGTGGCTTCAACACCAGGACCTTCCGAACGGGGTCCTCCCCGGGCTCAATGATGGTCTCGTCGGAAAGCCGCAGTTGCAGGAAGTCAGTTCCGGGCGGTTGAAGAATCGCATGGATCAAGTATGTGGCGATAGTGTAACCATGTGCTCTGACGCACCCGGTTTCGTCCGTTGTGAGTTCTCCCACGAGTTTGGCGCCATTCTGCAAAGGTAATCCGGACGCAATGTCCACTCCAGGCGTCGCCTTGCCGTCCTGATCGACCACGCAAACCCGTATCTCCCGCAGGCGCCCAAAATCAGGCAACGTGAAGAGAAGTTTGTCTACAGGCTCCCCCAGGCGAACTTCAATCGACGCGGCAGCGTCTCTTGTTCTCGACCCTGGATAGAATGCCGGAGGCGTAGGGGAAGTGGCTTGCCCGATGATGTTAGTTCCCAGCAAATATCGGCCGGGAGAAACGGATTCGAAGTCAAAATGTCCTTGGGCGTCGGTCTTGGTCAAGAAGAAAGGTCTGTTCAGCGATATCTTCTCGATAGGCCCTTCGGGTGCAGAGATAAGCTCCAAGGGCAACCCGGGAACCGGCACACCGCTTGTATGAAGCACCACGCCGGCGACAACCGGATCCGGCTTGACGGCGATTTGCGCGCTTGGGCAGGAACCGGCAAGGACGGCCAAATCCGGTATGGACGACGACTCCGTGTCAGCACGATAATGCACGCGGGCCACAGTCGCATGATAACTTCCCGGTTTAATGTCGTCGAACCTCGCGAGGCCATCAGCGCCCGTTCGCCCCTTCAGAGTTCCGTTTGGGCCGTTGATTTTGACCTCAAAGTCAGACAACGGCTGATGTTGATCGCTCACATAGACGGTCAGCGAGGTCTTCGCTTTTCCCTTCGCGCGCTGCCGCAGGAAGTCCAAAACCGGAGCGGTATATTCAGATGTAGTCTCGCCGGAAGCTCCGCAGATGTTCGGATAGAGTTGCTTGTCATCACCCTCAGAGGCGTCAATCAGGTAGGCACTTCCCTTCAGCAGCCAAGATCCTTCCGCGGTCACGACCACTTCCTTCGTTAAGCGCGGGATTCCCATGAACACTTCATCCACCTGAAAATGGACGTCGTAGAACTGGTGATCCTTGGGCGACTCAACAGCATCCGAGCCGAGAACTGTACCGACAAAGAGGACGCTGCCAGGCCGTACAATGCCGCAAGGCGGTGGAACGGCGCAGGTCGTCGCGGAAAGATCGCGCTGGAACACAGCGGTCAGAAGCACCAGCGCAAGAGCCGGCAGTCTCATAATCTAGGAACCAGTGGTGACTGACCGGTAGGCCGACGCGGCCTTACCCGACCCCGCGCGAGAAGCCAGCGGCAGCACGCGCCAGCGGGCATAGCCGACGTACGCCGCCAGCAGTCCCGTGATCAGCGAAAACACGGCCGGGCCCGCGCCCATCGTCTGCGCCGTTATCGTCACTGCGCCGATCATGACGCCCACAAGGCCCAGTGCGGCGAGGGGCGTAAGCACCGTGCAGACCCGCAGCAGGCCGGGCAGAACCAGGCCGAAGCCGCCCAGCACCTCGCACACGCCGATAAATCGCAGGAACGGCCCTGATAAACCGGTCTGCTTCACCATCGGTTCAATCGGCATCAGGAGTTTCACTCCGCCCGCCATCAGAAACAGCAGCGCGAGCAGCACTTGAATCACCCACAGAACATAGGTCAGCTTGGATTTCTTCTCCACGGCCGGTTCCTCCCCGTTTCGTGCTAATTATAGGCGAAAGGCCAAGGAATGTGCAGGAATATCAAGAACCTCTTTAACTTCGATCCGCCCGTCACCGAGGACGAGATTCATGCGGCATCGCTGCAGTTTGTCCGGAAGATCAGCGGCTTCCAGAAGCCGTCGAAGGCGAACGAAGCGGCGTTTCTCGCCGCCGTGGACGAGGTCGCCGGAGTTTCCGGGCGATTTCTGCGGTCGCTCCACACCGACGCGCCGCCCAAGAATCGAGAAGAAGAAGCCGCGAAGGCCAAGGCTCGGTCGGCTCAACGATTCGGGGATTGAGTCACCGCGATGAAGAATCCGTCGCCTTCATCCAAGCCGGGCAGACGCATCGTGGTCTGCCATTGGCCGCCGACGGCGTCCAACACCTGCTGGTTCTCTTCCGGTTCGAGCGAACAGGTGGAGTAGACCAGCCGGCCGCCGGGACAAAGGCAGGCCAGAGCTCTTCGAAGGAGCGCGACCTGCTTGGAGTGCAGCCCGGCCAGATCCGCCGGCTTCAGCCGCCATTTGATTTCCGGATTGCGCCCTAGCGTGCCGGTGCCCGAGCAGGGCGCGTCGACGAGAATCCGGTCAAACCCGGTCCGGAACGGAAGTTCGCGCGTGCCGTCGAGAACCACCCGATCGCACGCGAGGCCGCGCATTTGTTTCAGGCGGCTCAGGTGGACATCGCAAGCCACGGCTCGCACTCCGTACTCCAGGGCCTGCGCGGTCTTGTTGCCGGGCGCGGCGCAGAGGTCGAGAAAACTCTGGCCCGCGTGCAAGTCGAGCGAGGGAACGATGGACTGCGCGCCAATGTCCTGCATCCGCCCGGTGCTGGCGACGTATTTCTCCGGTGGCTCCAGGAACGCGGCGGCGATTCGGCCGGCCGTTTCCGCGCCGTACTGCCGATCCCAGCGATCCAGCAGCCACCGAGGCATGGAAAGTTCGGTGGCGCGATCCGGCCACGCCACTGGCAGGCGATTCACTTTCCGCAATACTGCGTTGACCAGCCCGGCGGCCGAGGGCTTTTGCGCGCGCTTCACCAGCTCGACGCTTTCTCCGACAGCCGCGTGGGCGGGGATGCGGTCCAAATAGCGAAGCTGATAGATTCCCATCCGCAGCGCGATGCGAACTTCAGGATCCAGCGGGCGCGCCGCGAGCCGGCCAATCAGATCATCGAGCTGCGCCTGGTAGCGCAGGCAGCCGAAGACGATTTCGGAAGCCAGGCCTGCGTCGCGCGAGTCCAGCGGGGCGGAGCGCTCCAGCAACAAGTCCGACGCGTACCCGCCCCGGCTCACTTTTTCCAGTACGTCGAACGCAACCTGGCGAGCCGGAGAGATCAAGTTTTATTCTAGTAGCCGGTGCTGAAGCCCGACGGACGATATTGCGACGGTTGCGGCCAGCGGCTTCCTCCGGCGTCGCGGCTGTCCCGGCAAACGTTGCCGAAAGCCGAGGCCGAGGCGATGGGTGCGAGCGGGACCGAAAACGCCGACGGCACAGTGACCATCGACCTGTGCTTGCACTGTCGCGTGCACCGATCCCATCGGATCAAGCAGGGCCCGGCGTGACTTAGTTCGCCGCTTGGTTGATGGGGAATCCGGGGCAAGATGAACGCGCTACCGGGACGTTCACACCAGGCGCATCTGGAATGGACACCGTCAGGGTTGTTGCATCGGGCCTCGTGTGGAGCAGATCAGTGATCCCACGCTGGCCCATGGCATCCTCGACCGGCTAGTCCACAACGCTCACCGGATTGAGATGAGGGGCGATTCCATGCGCAAGGACCGCGGCGAGTCGAACACGTAGATGCTTAGTTAGGATGAAAGATCGAGGCACCGCACAGGGTTCTCGCGGGTCCCAGACCCGTGGTAGAAAATAGTGATGTTGGAGCGAACCGCCGCTCTGTTGCTCTTCGCATCTTTGGCGAGGGCTGAGTCTGCCGCAGACAAGAGCTGGAACAATCTTGACCATACGATCAAACAATCCAGCTATACCGTAGCGATACGCGATGGGCGCTGCATCAACGGCCATATCCAATCCTTTGACGACAAGTACCTGACGCTCGACTCCTTGAAGCTGGACCGAAAAAATATTGTCCGAGTTGGCGATGGAACAAGCGTGGCCGATCACGATCCCATTTATGGCGGTCGAACTTCATGGGCCGATCTGCAGCAAAGCGAGCCTAATAAGTATGAGCTTGTTGAGCTTGAACTGAAAGACCATCTATTCGTGGTAATCGGAGCGCTATTCGCGCTCCGGGCTACTGTGTGCTGAGGCGGGGGCAAGGGCTACCGCCCCTTCGTCGCTATGCTCCGGGGTTTTCGTGATGATCCCGGAATGCCGTTCGGCTTCCCATCGGGATGAGCGCTCAGCTTCACCGGAATCCTCAGTCGACGCTGATCTCCGATGAACCCGTGCCTCCCAGGGCCTTGCGGACCTCGTCCACCAGCGCGTCGTTGTGAAACGGCTTCCGGAGGGTCGCCGACACGAGCGGCTTCACCGCCTCCATCGGATCCGACGACAGCAGCATGATTTTCAAACCGGGATAGGATTCCACTAGCCGCGTCGCGAATTCCAGGGTCTCCTGCGCCGGCAGGGCGAAATCGGCGACGAGCAGGTCGACATGGCGGGAGCCCAGCCTGGCACCCAGATTGGCGGCTTCCGACAATTCCGTCACTAAGTAACCGCAGCGCTCCAGCAGCCGGCGTAGCAATCTGCGGATCGCCGGATCGCTATCGAGAATCAGAATCGAGGTCGACGTTGGCGCCTCCGGCGCAGCAGGCGCCGTGAAGAAAGGATCGACTTTTCCGCTCGCCGCCGGTGGAGGTGCGACGTTGGCCGGTCCGTGCTCGCCGGGAAGCGTCGGCCGGAAGAATCGCTTGCGGCAATCCAGGCAGCGGTAGGGAGCGAGCAGGAGAAATCCTAATGCCGAGTCCATAAAACTTCTGCGCTTCGAATACCGGACCGCGCGCGACCGGCAAGCGGGGCAGCGGCGCGGCGGATGAAAGACCCAGCGGATCGCCGCCGAAGACCACCCCGGCTTTGTGGTACTTGGATCTCGGCTTGGAGCGCGCGCCATAAAGGTGCGAATCTGGGGTGAGGCAGCCCCTATGATTGTAATCGCAATCACCCGCCAATGGAAACATTTCTTGATGATTTTGTGCGGGGCTGGAATCGCGTGCACGCAACCGGCCGACCTGGTTTTGCGTAACGGCAGGCTGGTAACGCTGGAGGCAACCGACCCCGAGGCGCAGGCGCTGGCGGCGCGCGACGGAAGGATCGTCGCGGTCGGATCGAATGCGGCGATGGCTGCGTGGATCGGCCCACGGACCCGCGTCATCGATCTTCACGGCCGCCTCGCGATTCCCGGATTCATCGAAGGTCACGGGCATTTTATGGCGCTGGGCGAGTCGAAACTGGAGCTGAATCTGCGCGACGCCAGGAACTGGGACGAGATCGTCGCGCAGGTAGGGGCCGCCGCACGCGAGGCCAAGCCGGGAACCTGGATTCTGGGCGGCGGTTTCCACCAAGCCAAGTGGGATCGGACGCCGGAGCCCAATGTCGAAGGTTTTCCTCTGCACGACGCGCTGAGCAAAGTGTCGCCGCGTAACCCGGTCTGGTTGACGCATGCGAGCGGCCACGCCGGATTCGCCAATGCCGAGGCGCTGCGTCTGGCCGGCATCACGGCGAAAACGCCCGATCCTCCCGGCGGGCAGATTCTTCGGGATCAGCGCGGCCAGCCGACCGGCCTGCTAAAGGAAGAGGCGCAGGAATTGGTGGAGCGGGCGCTCGCTTCGTACCGCGCTCAGCGATCCAAGGCGGAGACGGCCGAAGAAGCCCGGCGCGAAGTGGATCTGGCGCAACGCGAGTGCCTGTCAAAAGGAGTTACGACCTTCGAAGACGCCGGATCGCCGCTCGCGGTTGTGGATCTGCTGCGTTCGCTGGCCGGGCAAGGCAAATTGGATCTGCGCCTCTGGGTGATGCTGCGCGCGCCGAACGCGGAGCTAGGGCCGAACCTGGCGAAATACCGGATGACGGGTGTTGGCGAAAATCACCTCACCGTCCGCGCCATCAAGCGCATCTCCGACGGCGCCCTTGGATCGCGCGGAGCATGGATGTTGGCGCCCTACTCCGACCTGCCGCCGGATGCGCCGAATCGAACGGGAATCAACACGGAACCCATCGCCGACATCCGCGCCACGGCCGAACTCGCCATCCGCAACGGATACCAGCTCTGCGTGCACGCGATCGGCGATCGCGCCAACCGCGAAGTGCTGGACCTTTATGAGTCGGTGTTCAGGGAACACCCTGACAGCAAGAACCTGCGCTGGCGCATCGAGCACGCGCAACATCTCGATCCCGCCGATATACCCCGATTCGCGCGGCTTGGTGTGATCGCGTCCATGCAAGGCGTGCACTGCACCTCGGACGGGCCCTTCGTGATGGCGCGCATCGGCCGCGAACGCGCGCAGGCCGGCGCCTACGTCTGGCAGAAGCTCATGAAGTCCGGCGCGCTCGTCACCAATGGAACCGACACGCCGGTGGAGGATGTCGATCCGATCGCCGGCTTCTACGCTTCTGTCAGCCGGAAGCTAAAAGACGGCACCGTGTTCTTCCCGGACCAGCGCATGAGCCGGATGGAAGCGCTACGCTCGTATACCATCAGCAACGCCTACGCAGGATTTGAAGAAGATCAGAAGGGCTCGCTGCGCGCCGGAAAGCTCGCCGATGTCACGGTGCTCTCCAAGGATATTCTGGCGATCCCGGAAGACGAAATTCCGTCGGCGAAAGTCGATTACACCATCATCGGCGGAAAAATAGTGTATGCGCGGACTAGTCTTCCCAGGCGCGATGAAGTTCGCGGCGGACCTCGTCCATGATCTCGCGGCGGGCGCGCGCCTGCTCGCGCTCCAGCTCACGCCGCTCCGCCTGGACTTCCTTCCGGAGTTCCTTGGCGATCCGCTCGGCTTCCCGGCGAACGCGCGCGGCTTCCTTCTGGGCGTCGCGAGCGCACTCCCTGGCTCTCAGCTCCGCGCGGCGAGCCTCGACCCGGCCCTCCGTATCCCAGTCCGTATCGTGAGCGGCCCAAGCGCTCCGAGCTGCCAACAAAGCACCCACGAGGACAACCAGTGCGATGAACTTCATCCGTCCTCCTATTGTTTGTTTAAGACGAGCCAAAGCTGGATTTGTTCCAAAAAAGTTCCGGCGGTTACAGCAAGGCCGTCTCTTCAATCGCCCGGCCCTCTGTAAATCGTTGTAAAGTAAGGTCTCTATAGTCGATCACG
>Ga0335069_10015077_pt1 | contig 10808 bp, 8 predicted proteins | sample Lox_Sample_11_FD_206714 | JGI IMG/M metagenome (GOLD analysis project Ga0335069, IMG submission 206714) | Soil microbial communities from Loxahatchee National Wildlife Refuge, Florida, United States - Lox_Sample_1.1 | ecosystem: Environmental > Terrestrial > Soil > Wetlands | place: USA: Florida... | reverse complement strand
TGGACGCTCGGCTAGGGCGAGCGCGGAAGGCAAGCGGTTCAAGAATGGATCACGCGCGGAACCAAGGCCGGCGTGATTCCTGGGCCGGATACCGTAGAGTTTCTGAGCGAGTAGCCGGCCGCCTCCGCTTTTTTCGAGCCGATCCAGCAAAGCCGCGAGCTTGACCGCTCTTCGCGATTTACGTAGTGTCCTCTCTCTATGCACACCCGCGCGTTGTTGAGGTTTGCCCTTCTGTGCTTGCTGCAATCCGCCGTAGCGCTTTCCCTTGCCGGGCAAAACGCCGCCGAATACAAGGAACGAACGGAATCGGAAAAATCCTGGCCGAAGCAGGCGGTGCGCGGCGCTCACGGCATGGTGGCCACCGACGAAGAGCTGGCATCGCGCGCCGGCGTGGAAATTCTGCAAAAGGGCGGCAACGCGGTGGACGCTGCCGTAGCTACGGCGTTTGCGCTTGCGGTGGTCGAACCGGCCGCCGGCAACATCGGCGGCGGCGGCTTCATGCTGGTGCGCATGGCCGACGGCCGCACAAAGTTCTTTGACTACCGCGAGGTCGCACCGGGCAAAGCCACGCGCGACATGTATATCAAGCCCGACGGCAAGCTCGATCTCGAGGCTTCGGTTTACGGCTACCGCTCGGTGGCCGTGCCGGGAACCGTGGCTGGCCTGGAACTGGCGCTGCAAACCTACGGCACCATGAAACTCGCCGATGTGATGGCGCCGGCCATTCGCCTGGCGGAGCAGGGCTTCCCGGTCAGCACCAAGCTGGCGCGCGAGTTCAAGGACGAGCGCAAGTATCTGCAGCGCTACTCCGTCAGCGCGCGCATTTTCTTGAAGAATGGCGCGCTGTACCAGCCCGGCGAAACCTTTCGCCAGCCGGAACTCGCCGCCACGCTGCGGCGCATCGCGAAAGACGGCGCGGTGGAGTTTTATCGCGGCGAAACCGCGAAGATGCTGGTCGCCGACATGGCCGCGCTCGGCGGGCTGATTACCCTTGACGACCTGGCACAGTACCAGCCCAAGGTGCGCGATGTCCTGCGTGCGAAGTACACCATCGACCAGCACAGCTGGGAAGTACTCTCTTCTCCGCCGCCGAGCTCGGGCGGCGTGGCCATCATCGAGGCCCTGAATATCCTGCAGGCGACGCCGCTGAAAGATTGGGACGACCCGAAGAGCGTGCACCTGGTGGCGGAAACCATGCGCCGCGTCTTCGCCGACCGCGCCGCGTACCTGGCCGATCCCGATTTTTCGAAGGTTCCGGTGGATGGTTTGACCAGCGGGTGCTACGCCAAAGAGATCGCCGCAACGATTGATCCCACGCGCGCGTCCTCCAGCAAGAATGTCAAGGCCGGTCAGCCCCATGTTTGCGCCGAGGAGGCATCTCTCCCGGCTCCTGCGGAAGTCAGCCTCAATGACGGCCCGCACACCACGCATTTGTCTGTGGTGGACGCTGCCGGCAATGCCGTCGCCAGCACCACAACACTCAACGACAGTTATGGCTCGCACGTTACCAGCACCGCCGGCTTCCTGCTGAACGACGAGATGGACGACTTCACCACACAGCCCGGTGTTCCGAACGCCCTGTTTGGACTGCTGCAGTCCGAAGCCAACGCCATCGCGCCGGGACATCGCCCGCTAAGTTCCATGTCTCCGACGATTCTCGTGCGCGACGGCAAACTCAGCTTCGTTACCGGTTCGCCGGGCGGACCGACCATCATCTCGGCGGTGCTGCTCACGGTGATCAACTGGATGCGTCTGGGCATGGACGCGCAGGCGGCCATCAACGCACCGCGCTTCCATCACCAGTGGCTGCCCGACATGCTGCTGATGGAGCGGCAATTCCCCGCCGGGCTGGAACGCGCGATGAACGCCATGGGCTACAACACGCGCCGCCGTGGCCACATCGGCCTGGTCAATGCCATAGGTATTGATTCGCAAACCGGGGAAAGATTAGGCGCCGCCGACCCTCGCGACGATGGTTCGGCCGTGGGATACTAGCGCCGCGTCCGGCCGCCGCCAAACTTTCGCCTGCGAGACCTGGTTGACATGCAGAAAGTCCTCTCGACCTATCTGTTCATCTCCCGCAAACTGACTCCCGAACTTCTTGCGCAAATTGCCGGAGCCGGTTTCCCTGCGGTGGAAATTTTCTGCTCGCGCGCACACTTTGACTACTCTTCCAAAACCGAAATCCGCGCTCTTGCCGCTGCGCTGGATGCCGCTCACCTCTCGTTGAGTTCCTTGCATGCTCCAACCAGCAAGGACCTGAGCGCTACGCGGGAAAGCGGCACGCCGCTATCCGTCTGCGAAGTGGAACGCGTGCGCCGCATCGAGGCTATGGACGAATTCAAGCGCGCGATCGATGTCTCGGAAGACCTGCCGTTCTCGCGCATGGTGCTGCACATGGGTGGCAACCGGGAAGCCGCGGATCCTCGTAAACGCGATGCGGCCTTCAGCTCGCTCGAGCACCTGGTTCTGCACGCCCGGCATGCGGGCGTTACCCTGGCGGTGGAAAACACCACCAGCGAGATGGGCGATCCCGCCTATCTGCGTTCGTTCGTGGACGAAACCCGGCTCACCGGCCTGCGCTTCAATTTCGATATCGGGCATGCGCACCTCGCGGAGGGGCCGCTCGAGGAGCGGGTGGCCAGGAGTTTCGAACCGATGCGCGAACTCATCGCGTCCGTCCACCTGCACGACAATCACGGCGAAAAAGACGAGCATCTGGCGCCCTACGAAGGGACCATTGACTGGGCCAACGCGATTCCTCTGCTGCAGTCCGTGCCGCTGGAGAGCCTGCCCGTCGTGCTCGAACTCAAGGAAAAATTCGGCCCCGATGCGCCGCCGGTGGCCGATCAACTGACCGCGGCCGCCGCCGGTTTCGAGAAATTCCAGTCCGCCTGGTAGTTCGCTTCTCGGCGTAGAATGGCACCGGCGCGCGCCTTGCGCCGGGAGCCTCCATCATGAGCCGTGTTCGCGCCTGCTGCATTTTTCTTCTCGCCATTGTTTTTGTGCGTGCTTCGCAGTTCGCCGCTGCGCAGACTCCGCCCGTTGGCGCGTTCGAATCGCACGGCGACGTCGGCACCGTTCTTCACCCGGGCTCCGCGGAATACGACGCGGCAAAGGACGCCTACACCGTGAGTGCCAGCGGCGAAAACGTCTGGTTCGCGAAGGATGCCTACCAATTCGTATGGAAAAAAGTATCGGGCGATGTGAGCCTCGCCGCCGACATTTCCTTCCTGGGCGCGGGGACCAACCCACATCGCAAGGCGCTTCTGATGATTCGCCAGAGTCTTGACCCCGACTCGGTGTACGCGGACATCGCGCGCCATGGCAATGGCATGACCGCGATTCAATTTCGTTTGCAGCAGGGCGGCCTGACGCGCGAGGTGCAAGCCGCTACCTGGAGCCCAACCCGGCTGCGCATCGAAAAGCACGGCGCCTATTTCTCCATGTGGCTGGCGGGAAGCGATGGCCAAATGAGAATTGCCGGCGCATCGCCGCGCATCGAATTGAAGGAGCCGTTTTACGTAGGCATCGGTCTTTCCAGCCACGAGCCGGATATCGTCGAGAAAGCCGTGTTTTCGAAAGTGGAAGTGAAAGCGCTGCCGCCCGCGAGCGGCAGTGAAAAGCCTACGTTGTACAGTTTTCTGGAATGGGCGCCCGTGGATTCCGGCGACCGGACGGCGATCTACGTCTCACAGGGCCGCTTCGAAGCACCGAACTGGTCGCCGGACGGAAAGTTCCTGCTCTTCAATCGCGATGGGCGTCTGCTGCGCCTGCCCATCGTCGCCGACGCTTCGGCGCCGCCTCCGCAGAATCAGGCCGAAACCATAGACACCGGCTTCGCGAACCGTTTGAACAACGATCACGGCCTATCGCGCGAGGGCACGCTCGTCGCCTTCAGCGATCAATCGCAGGAGGATCATCGTTCCCTGGTCTACATCATGCCGCTTGCGGGCGGCGAGCCGCGCCGCGTCACCAAGAACTCGCCTTCTTACTGGCACGGCTGGTCACCCGACGGGAAAACACTGGCCTTCGTCGGCCAGCGCAACGGCGATTTCGACATCTACACGATTTCAATCGAAGGCGGGGCGGAAACGCGTTTGACGACAGCGCAAGGACTCGACGACGGGCCGGAATATTCGCCCGACGGGCAGTACATCTATTTCAACTCGGAACGCACCGGACACATGCAGATCTGGCGCATGAAGACGGACGGCTCGGAGCAGGAGCAAGTGTTTTCCGACGAGCTGAATAACTGGTTTCCGCACATTTCCCCGGACGGAAAATACATGGCCTTTCTCACGTTCGACCGCAGTGTCTCGGGCCATCCCGAGAATAAAGACGTGCAACTTCGCCTGATGACCCTTGCCGACAAAAAAATCACTGTGATCGCGAACCTTTTCGGCGGCCAGGGCACCATCAACGTTCCCTCGTGGTCTCCGGACAGCAAGAAAATTGCCTTCGTTTCCTACGCCCTCATTCCTGGCCAGGCAAAGTAAGGCGGCCTGAGGAGAACAACGGAGGACGTTCGCCCGCCACGGCAAACGCGCGTTCCAGCGCGATTCCGGCAGCGCACAGCGTGCCTTCTTCGAAGAGTCGCCCGATCAACGTCACGCCATGCGGCACCCGTTTCGGTGAGGCAAACTTGGGCAACGGATGCCCGGGGTCGGGCGCCCAGTCACTGCGCGCCTGCAAGACCTCCACAAAACCGGCGCGCAGGGTCAGCGAAGGTTGCCCGGTGAAGTTGCTGATGGTCAGCATCTCGTCGCGCAAAGACGGCACCAGCAACAAGTCCACTTGCGAAAAGACGCGAGCCATCTCTTCCGCCACCCTGCGCCGCATGCGGTCCGCCTGCACGAAGTCCACCGCGGAAAGAAACCGCGCTTGCCGGAAAATATTTGGCCAGGCGTCGGGAACCTGCGCCTTCAGCTGATCCGCCTGGTGGCTTAGCGTCAATTCTTCGAACGCCGCCGCGCCCTCCGCGAAGAGGATGAGCTGCAGACAGTCATACGGCCAGTCGGGGAGCGACACCTCTACTGTCTGCATTCCAAGCTTGCGCACCGTCTCCAGAGCGGCGCGATCCACATCGGTCGCGGGATTTTCTTTCATCCACGCCGGAAAATAGCCGACGCGCAATCCTTTCGGCGCGAGGTTGGCGTCGAAATTGAGCTTGCTCGGAACACTCGAAAGATCGCCAGCGTCCGGCCCGGCGATCGCTTTCAGCACGAATGCCGCATCTTCCACGCCGCGGGTCATGGGTCCCAGCTTGTCCAGCGACCAGCACAGCGTCATCGCCCCGGTGCGCGGGACGCGGCCGAAGGTCGGGCGCAGTCCGGTCACGCCGCAGCGCATGGACGGGCTCACGATGCTGCCGCCCGTTTCGCTGCCGATGGAAAATCCCACCAGGCCGGCGGCCGTCGCCGCGCCAGGGCCCGCGCTCGATCCGGAAGCGCCTTCTTCCGGCAGCCAGGGATTCACGGTTTGCCCGCCGAACCAGATGTCGTTCAGCGCCAATGCACCCAGACTCAGTTTGGCAATCAGCACAGCGCCTGCTTCACGCAAGCGGCGAACCACCGCCGCGTCTTTTTCCGGCACCCGATTGCGAAACGGCTCGGCACCGTAGGTCGTCGCGATCCCGGCCGTGTCCAGCAAATCCTTGCCGCCCCAGGGAATCCCATGCAACGGCCCGCGATAGTTCCCCGCCGCGATTTCTTCGTCCGCCAGCTTGGCTTGCCGCAGCGCGGTTTCGCGCGTGACGGTGATGACGCACTTCAGTTGCGGGTCGTAGCGCTCGATGCGCCGGAGGTAGATTTCCGTCAGCCTTTGCGAAGTCAGCTTCCTGGTCTCGATCCATCGGGAGAGTTTGCTGACGGGAGCGTAGGCGATGTCCTCATCCCTTGCCGGCAAAGGACCAGGGTCGCTATCGCTGCGCACAAAGCGATCGTGCGCGGGCCCGGCCGTCTGCCCGGGCAACACCGGGTTCCATTGCGAATACGGTGCATCGCTCGTGGCCAGCGCCATTTTTTTCGGGCCGGTCCGCCGCTCATAGAGCGCGGACATATTGCCGCGCCAGCTCTTCGCCGCCATCTCTCTTTCGGCCGCGGTGAGAGTAACCTGCACTAATTTTTCGGCCTCTGAAAAGGTTTCGCCGGAGACCGGCGGTCCATAACCTTGCGATGTCCCGAACGCCGGAGGCATCCCCGCCGGCGCGGGATTCTGCTCCGGATCTTGAAGCGGCGTCTCCCTGTCATTCGAATGCAAGCCCGCGGCGGCGCCTGCCAGCCCCGCGGTCACGCTCGCCAGGAAATCCCTGCGCGAACTGCTGCTCATTGCTCCTCCTCGTGCCTCGCCGAGGGTGCCTCGTCAAGGGGGCCTTGCCAAGGGCGGCATTGTATCTGTTCCCTGAGTTTCGCGCCGCGAGTTCGCAATTCCGGCCGCACGCGATATTCTAAGGAGTTGTGACCCGCGCCCCGGGCTGCACCGTCGGGCGCCAAGCGGAGCCGAACGCGCATGACCATCATTGCAATCGAGCAGGCAGGCAAGTACGACGGCCAAGAAGTGACGATCCGCGGCTGGCTTTACAACCTGCGCGAATCCGGCAAGCTACTCTTCCCCATCTTTCGCGACGGGACGGGCATCATGCAGGGTGTCGTTTCGCTCAAGGAGAACCCCGAGGCTTTTGCCGCGCTCAAGGGCCTGACGCAGGAATCGAGTGTCATCGTCACTGGCAAGATTCGCGCCGAACAGCGCGCGCCCGGCGGCTACGAGATCGGCGTTACCGGCATTCAGGTACTGCAGAAAGTTCCGGACGAAACCCCGTACCCGGTGCAGCTCAAAGAGCACGGCGTGGACTTCCTGCTCGACCATCGCCATCTTTGGATTCGTTCGCCGCGCCAGGCCGCGATTCTCCGCATACGCGCCGAGGCCGTACGGGCCGCGCGCAACTTCATGGACGCGCAGGGCTACACCCTGACTGACGCGCCGATGTTTACGCCCTCTGCCTGCGAAGGCACGTCCACCCTCTTCGAAGTCAACTACATCGACGACGAAAAGGCCTACCTCACACAGTCCGGGCAGCTTTATATCGAAGCGACGGCCATGGCTTTGGGCAAGGTGTATACCTTCGGGCCCACGTTTCGCGCGGAAAAGTCCAAGACCCGCCGGCACCTCACGGAATTCTGGATGCTGGAGCCCGAGGCCGCTTACGCCACGCTCGACGACATGATGGACCTCGGCGAGGGCCTGGTCAGTGCCATTGTGCAGGCCGTCCTGAAGAACCGCTCCCGCGAACTGGAAACCCTCAAGCGCGATACCAGCAAGCTCGAAAACGTCAAGCCGCCCTTCCCGCGCATCAGCTACGAGGACGCCGTGAAGGTCCTGAACAAGCACGGCAACCCGGCAAAGTTCGGGGACGACTTCGGCGGCGACGAAGAAACCGTCATCTCCAGCGAATTTGACCGGCCGGTCATGGTTCACCATTATCCCTCGGCCATTAAAGCGTTCTACATGCAGCCGGACGCCAATGACCCGGCCAAGGCGCTTGCCTTTGATATGCTGGCGCCGGAAGGCTATGGGGAGATCATCGGCGGCAGCCAGCGCATACACGACTACGATCTGCTGGTTAAACGATTGAGAGAGCACAACTTACCGGAAGATGCCTTCCGGTGGTACCTTGATCTGCGGCGCTTCGGCAGCGTCCCGCACGCCGGCTTTGGCCTGGGTCTGGAACGCACCGTAGGCTGGATATGCGGCACCGAGCACATCCGCGAGGTCATCCCCTTCCCGCGAATGCTGTACCGGGTGTACCCTTAAAGTTCCACGCAGTCAGGAGCGGTTGGCTGCCGGTTCGGCCGGGCGTCCGGGTAGGCGCCTGATCACCGTCCCGGTCCAGTTCGCCGCCGAATCTGGATAGTGATATGCCTCAAAAAGTTCGCATTATTGGTGTGCCCATGGACCTGGGCCAGAGCCGCCGCGGCGTGGACATGGGCCCCTCGGCATTACGCGTGGCCGGGCTGCAGTCCAAGCTCAAGCAGCTGGGCCATACCGTCGAGGACATCGGCAACCTCGAAGTGAAACAGCCGGAAGAGATGCAGGTCGGCGAAAAGCGCGCCAAATATCTCCAGGAAATCGCGGAAACCTGCCAGGACATTTCGAAGAACGTGCAGCAATCGCTGACCGAGGGTTTCTTCCCGCTGGTCCTGGGCGGGGATCACTCCATTGCCGCGGGAGTCGCCGCCGGCGTTTCCGCGCACTTCCGCAAGGAAAAGAAACAGATCGGCTATATCTGGCTGGACGCGCACGGCGACATGAACACGCCGGACAGCTCGCCTTCCGGCAATGTGCATGGCATGCCTCTGGCGGCGATCATGGGCTACGGAGCCGAAGAACTGGTGAATCTCGGGGGTTTCAAGCCGAAGGCGGAGCCCGGGAATATTGTGATCGTCGGGGCGCGCGACCTGGACGCGCAGGAACGCAAGATCGTCAAGCGCTCCGGCATCCACGTCTTTACCATGCGCGATATCGACGAGCGCGGCATGCGCGAAGTGATGTCCGACGCGTTGAAGTACGCGACCGACGACACGGACGGCATCGCGGTATCGCTGGACATGGATTTTGTCGACCCGCAGGACGCGCCCGGTGTGGGCACGCCGGTGCGCGGCGGCGCGACGTACCGGGAAGCCCATCTGGCGATGGAAATGATCGCCGACAGCGAAGCCATGGTTTCGCTGGAAGTGGTGGAGATCAATCCGGTCATCGACGAACACAACCGCACCGCGTTGCTCGGCGTGGAGCTGGTGCTCTCCGGCCTCGGCCAGAAAATTCTATAGCCTTTCCGTTTCGCCCAGCCTGTACGCACGGGCCGTTCCTGTTTGGCCGCAGTGCGCTGCGGAATCTCGCGGGCTGCTGCGTCTTCGACGCTACACTGGGAACGATTCGCGCGGCACCGGCCAAACTCCGCGCGCGGTGTGCGTGAGCTCATGACCAACGAAAAGAAGCGGTTGCGGGTGGGTGTGCTGTTCGGCGGACGGAGCGGCGAGCACGAAGTCTCGCTGGCTTCCGCGGCTTCGGTGATACGTGGTCTCGATCCCGATAAATACGAAGCTGTGCCGATCGGCATCTCCAAGGAGGGCCACTGGCTGATCGGCGGCGCGGCCCAGAAAATGCTCCCGGAAGTGTTGAAGGCCGGGCAGCGCGTGGTCATGGCCGCAGACCCGACCGACGCCGCGCTGATTCCGCTGGACCGCAGCGGCGGCGGCCATCGCCTGGATGTGGTTTTCCCGGTCATGCACGGAACTTACGGCGAAGACGGCACCATCCAGGGCCTGCTGGACCTGGCAGGCCTGCCTTTTGTCGGCGCCGGCGTGCTGGGCTCCGCCATCGGGATGGACAAGGACGTCAGCAAGCGCCTGCTGCAACAGGCCAATATTCCCGTCGTGCCCTGGGTGACCGTCTATCGCGCAGATTGGGAGCGGGATCGCGACGCGATTCGCAAACAGATCGAGAAAAGGTTCAAATACCCGGTCTTTGTGAAGCCCGCCGCCCTGGGCTCATCGGTTGGCATGAGCAAGGTCCACTCGCGTGCGGAACTAGGTCCGGCGCTGGACCTGGCTTCCGAATTTGCCACCAAGATTCTCGTGGAACGCGCGGTGAACGCGCGGGAAATCGAAGTTTCGGTGCTGGGCAATCACGATCCGAAAGCATCGGTGCCCGGTGAAATCGTTCCGCACCGCGAATTCTACGATTACACCGCAAAGTATCTGGAAGAAGGCACGGCGCTCATCATCCCGGCCAAACTCAAACCCCCGCAGGTGCGCAGAGTTCAGGAAATTGCCGTCGCCGCCTTCCGCGCCCTGGAGCTTTCCGGCATGGCTCGCGTGGATTTCTTCCTGGAGAAGAAAGGCACGAAGCTCTATCTCAACGAGGTCAACACCATTCCGGGCTTCACCTCCATCAGCATGTACCCGAAGCTGTGGGAGGCCTCGGGAATTCCCTTCCGCGAGCTCATTGACAAGCTCATTGCTCTGGCACTCGAGATTCACGCCGAAAAGGCCCGCACCAAATACCAGATCGAATTGCCGGAAGGCGCCGGCGGGGCACTGGAAGCCTAGCCGCGGCGTCTAACCATCGAAGCGCAGTTGCCGCGGAGCGCCTAGCTGAAGTGTCCGCCCCTTCAGTGCTACGATAGACGCTGCGCATCGCGCGGACCACTTTATGTCCTCATTGCTTTCGCCGCCCTCCGAACCGTCGAACAAGCCAAAGGCGATTGTCTATGCGGCCGCCGGAATTCTGGTGGCACTGCTGATCGTGGGCTACTTCCTGTTTCGCTACTATCCGGAAAAGAAGGCCACCGAACATTTCCTGAATGCGCTGGTGGCGGGCGACACCAAGAAGGCGTATCAATTGTGGAAGCCCAGCGAGAGCTACCGTTTCGGCGACTTCCTGGCCGACTGGGGACCTGAAGGCTACTACGGCCCGGTGAAAAGCTACGAAATCGTGAAGGCGGAATCGAAGAGGGGCGCCAACGGGGTGATCATCAGCGTGCGGGTGAGCCGCTTCGCGCCGATGCCGGACAAGGCTGACCTGGAAAAGAGCCGCTGGACCAAGCAAGTCAGCGTGTGGGTCAAGAGCGCCGACAAGTCACTCAGCTTCCCGCCGTCCTTCTGACGGGGATGGGAAGCTTCAGCGGCGCAGATCGGCCAGCGCGTGGCTCAACTCCGCGATGGTCACACTGGCCGTGCCCAGTTTGCCCACCACTACGCCCGCGGCCGTGTTCGCCAGGATTGCGGCGTCTGGCAAAGATGCTCCGG
>Ga0335069_10015076_pt1 | contig 10808 bp, 8 predicted proteins | sample Lox_Sample_11_FD_206714 | JGI IMG/M metagenome (GOLD analysis project Ga0335069, IMG submission 206714) | Soil microbial communities from Loxahatchee National Wildlife Refuge, Florida, United States - Lox_Sample_1.1 | ecosystem: Environmental > Terrestrial > Soil > Wetlands | place: USA: Florida... | reverse complement strand
CATCGGCCCCGTGCCCGTCTTGGCGTTACTTCCTCCCTTGCCCTTCGTTGCGCTCATCAAGGCGCCGGGGCTGCCCTTACCGACGACCGCCGGCGGAACGCCCTTGGGGATCGCCGCCCCGGCGTCGGCTGCCGCCCGTCCCCGTTTTGCGGCAGCAGCCTGAGGCATGTACATCGCCTTCAGATAGTTGAATGCCTGGTCCTCGCCGAAGATCTGCGACATCGCGGCGATCGCGAAGTAGGCCGGGCCGGATGTCTTGGGATCGCCGATGCGGACCTGGCCCGCGTATCCGGGCTTCGCCAGATCCTTCCAGCACGCCGGCGCGGCCAGCTTCTTCTGCGTGACGAGCGCTGAGTTGTATCCGATTCCCACCACGCGCGCAAAGACGCCGACGCTCCGCGACTTCGATTGCTCGACGACCTTTTGTGCCCAGGGCTGCAGCTCCTTGGCGGCCGGCGGCGCGTACTCGTCGAGCAGAGCGAACTTGGTAGCCCGGTAGTGCGTTGCGGCCGATCCGCCGAACCACACGTCGCTCTGCGGCTTGCCCTTTTGGTCGGCGATCGTTGGGAACGCGGCGCGTCCCTCCGGCGTGGCGGACAGCAGCGCCTTGATGCCCGTGTCCTTGTTGAACTCGTCGACGAGAAGCTTGCACAGCTCCGCCGTGGCCGAGCACATCACGTTGAGCTGAGCGTGAGCGACCGTCGGCAACGCGCCGAGGAGCGCGACCGTGGAAATGGCGGCGAGACTACGAAGCGGCTGCACGAGGTGCCTCCTTGACCGCGGAGAATCCGAGCGACGCGGTAATATTCAATGATGCCACGAAGTCACCCCCTAAGGGCGCGCCGCGCGCCGCGAAAGTAGCGATTGCAGCCGCCGCTGCGCTTCGGCATCGACTTGGGCGGGACGAAGATCGAGATCGTCGCGCTCGCTCCCGACGGCGAGGAACTCCTGCGCCGGCGCATTGTCACGCCGCGTGACGACTATCGCGCCACGCTGGCCGCGGTCGCCCACTTGATTCGGGAAGCAGAGCGCGACCTTCGAGCCGCAGGTCATGTCGGCATCGGAACACCGGGGTCTCTGTCGCGCGCGACGGGCCTGTTGCGGGGGTCGAACTCCACGTGCCTCAACGGCCAGCCCATCAAGCGCGACCTCGAGGCGGTGCTCGCTCGCGAAGTGCGCATCAGCAACGACGCGAACTGCTTCGCGCTCTCGGAGGCGGTGGACGGTGCCGGCCGCGGAGCGCACGTCGTCTTCGGCGCGATCCTTGGCACGGGTGTGGGCGCCGGGATCGTCGTCGACGGGCGGGTCCTCGACGGCGCCAACGCCATCGCCGGAGAATGGGGGCACAACCCGCTGCCGTGGCCACGCGACGACGAGAGGCCGGGTGCAACGTGCTTTTGCGGCCGCGCCGGCTGCATCGAGACATGGCTCGCCGGGCCGGGCCTCGCGCGGGATCACGAGCGGGCGACCGGCGAGCGGCTATCCGCCGCGGAGATCGCCGCTCGTGCGGCGCGCGGCGACCGGGACTCCGATGCGACGCTCGCGCGTTACGAGGAACGCCTCGCGCGCGCGCTCGCGCACGTGATCAACCTTCTCGATCCGGACGCGATCGTCCTCGGCGGCGGGCTGTCGAACATCGACCGGCTTTACGCGAACATCCCGCGCCTCTGGGGGGCGTGGGTGTTCTCGGATCGCGTCGACACGCGCCTTGCGCGCAACGTCCATGGCGACTCGAGCGGCGTGCGCGGCGCAGCATGGCTCTGGGGGGGTAACTGAGCACGCGGGAGGATTTGCGCTTCTCCGTGTAGCGCCCGCGCGCACGGTTGCACGGGTCGGTGCGTTGAGGCGCGCGCTCGAGGCGAACTCGGAAGCGAGCGCTTCGCTTGAACAACCGCTGCGCAAGTGCGAAAGTATCGTGCGGCCGTTCGGCGGAGCGGGTGCATGCGCCGGACGAAGCGCCGCCTTTTCCCGCCGGAGATTTCGGTGAAAGGGTCGAGACTGACGTCGCGCACGATCGTGCTCGTGTATTTCACGTGCTTCGCGCTGGCGTGGCTCGCGCTCGCCGCATCGCAGGTTGCTGCGCCGTCGCCGGAGATCGCCCATGGGTGGCTGCAGGCCGATCGCGCATCGGGGGGGCACGTCGGATTGCTCTTCACGCTCGCGATTCACGCTGCAGTGGTATCTGCAACGGCGCGGCAGGCGCCGCACTGGTTCTTCGACCACGGCCCGCTTGCGGTCGTCGCGAGCGGGGCGCCGCTCGTCGCATTGCTGGCGCATCTGTGGTTCGTGCCGGCCTTCTTCTACTTGATCGCGGTGCTGCATGTCTGGCTTGCGTGCCGCCACGAGTCGATCGGCAAGCTGCAGTCGACGCGCTCGCCGTCGATGGAGAACGGCGGGTCCTGACGGCCGGCAGGCGACCTTGATGAAGCGCAGCGGCGCTCGCTCTGCGGGCGGATGCCTCACCCTAAGGCCGCGGAGCAAGCGCCGCTGCGCTCCACGCGGCAGGTGTTCCGCTACATCCCCGGGTAATTCGGCCCGCCGCCCCCTTCCGGCGTGACCCAATGGATGTTCTGCAGCGGATCCTTGATGTCGCAGGTTTTGCAGTGGACGCAGTTCGCCGCGTTGATCTGCAGCCGTTTCTCAGGGGCCGAACCGGCTGCTGAGGCGTCGGCCTCGACGTCGACGAATTCGTAAACGCCCGCGGGGCAATAGCGCTGCTCGGGGCCGTCGTAGCGCGCGAGGTTGATCGTGACCGGCACGTCCGGGTTGCGGAGCTGCAGGTGCACCGGCTGATCCTCCTCGTGGCTCGTGTTCGATACGAACACGGACGAGAGCTTGTCGAATGTGAGCACGCCGTCGCATTTCGGGTAGTCGATCTTCGGCATCTCGGCAGCCGGCTTCAGCGACGCACTGTCGGGCTTGTCGTGGCGCAGCGTCCAGGGCACGAGCGCGCCGAGGCCGAGGTCGTTCAGCCACATGTGAACACCGCCGTGGATCGTCCCGGCCCACATTCCCCAGTTGAGTCCGGGCTTCACGTTGCGGACCTTGTAGAGATCCTCGTACACCCAGGACCGCCGGAACGCCTCGGGGTACGTGGTCAGCGCGTCGTGCTGACGCCCGGCGCTGATCGCAGCGAACGCGGCCTCGGCGCCGAGCATCCCGGTTTTCATCGCGTTGTGCGAGCCCTTGATCCTCGGGAGGTTGACGAATCCCGCGGCACAGCCGATCAGCGCGCCGCCGGGAAAGACGAGATTCGGCACCGACTGCAGGCCGCCCTCGTTGATCGCGCGCGCGCCGTAGGCGATTCGCTTGCCGCCTTCGAACGTCCCGCGGATCGCCGGATGCGTCTTGAAGCGCTGGAACTCGTCGAACGGCGACAGGTACGGGTTCTCGTAGTTCAGGTGCACCACGAAGCCGACGGATACGAGACCTTCGCCGAAGTGATAGAGGAACGAGCCGCCGCCAGTGCGCGAATCGAGCGGCCAGCCCTGGCTGTGCAGCACGAGCCCCGTCTTGTGCTTGTCCGGTGCGACCTGCCACAGCTCCTTGATGCCGATCCCGTATTTCTGCGGGTCGACGCCGTCGCGCAGGTTGAATCGCTGCATGAGCTCCTGCGAGAGCGATCCGCGGCAGCCCTCGGCGAACAGCGTGTACTTCGCCACGAGCTCCATCCCGGGCTGGTATTCGCCTTTGTGGGTGCCGTCGCGCGCCACACCCATGTCGCCGGTTGCGACACCGCGCACTGCGCCGCTCTCAGAGTAGAGGACCTCGGCTGCCGGAAATCCGGGATAGATCTCGACCTCGAGCGCTTCCGCCTGCTGCGCGAGCCACCGGCAGACGTTGCCGAGGCTCACGATATACATCCCGTGATTGCTCATGAGGCGCGGCAGCGCCCATTCGGGAATCCGATACGACTTCTCGCGCGTGAGCACGAGGAAGCGATCCTCGGTCACGGTCGTTTCGATCGGAGCTCCCTGCGCCTTCCAATCCGGCAGCAGCTCGTTCAACGCGCGCGGGTCGATGATCGCGCCCGACAGGATGTGCGCGCCCGGCTCGGAACCCTTCTCGATCACGCAGACCGTGAGCTGCTTGGCCGCACTCGCTGCGAGTTGCTTCAGGCGGATCGCCGCAGCGAGACCTGCGGGGCCTGCGCCGACGATCACGACGTCGAATTCCATGGATTCGCGTTGCACGCTGGTGACTCCTCTGACGGAAGACGGCAAGCGCGGGCGTCGCGCGAAGGACGGAATTGTATAATGCGTCGAGAATGACGCATAAGCCGCGGCTTCTCGTGCATACGTCGCGCCAACCGATTCGCTGGGGTGACATGGACATGCTCGGCCATGTCAACAACACCGTGTTCTTCCGCTATTGCGAGCAGGCGCGGATCGAATGGACGTACGGGCTGCACCCGGACGGCGACGCGTACGCGGGAACGGGTCCGGTCATCGTCAACGCGAGCTGCACGTTCCTGCAGCCGCTCGTCTACCCGGGTGAGATCGAAGTGCGGATGTATCTTGGCGACCCGGGCCGCACCAGCGTGGGCACGTACTACGAGATCCTCAAGAACGGGACGAAGTACGCCGAGGGCGCGGCGAAGATGGTCTGGATCAATCTCGCGACCGGTCGCAGCGTTCCGCTTCCCGACGTCGTGACCGCGCCGCTGCACGCGCAGGAATCGGCGGAGGGCGAAGCCGCGCAGCGCGGATAGGCCGCGCGCCGCACGGCTGCGCGGGAACGGAGGACCCCGACGATGACCACCAGCGCCATGTTGTGGAAGCCGTCGCGCGAGCGCGTGGCGCGCGCGAACATCACGGAATTCGCGCTGAAGCATGCGGCGGCGGGAAAGAACGCCGACTATGCCGCGCTGTGGCGCTGGTCAAACGCCGAGCGCGAGGCGTTCTGGCGCGCGGTGTGGGACTACGCGGGCGTCATCGGCGAGCGCGGCGAGCGCACTCTGGTCGATGCCGCGAAGATGCCGGGCGCGAAGTGGTTTCCCGACGCTCGGCTCAACTTCGCCGAGAATCTGCTGGCACGCCGCGCCCCCGACGATACCGGCGACGCGCTCGTCTTCCGCGGCGAGGACAAGCTCCGGCGCCGGATCTCCCACGCGGAGCTCGTCGCGACGGTATCGCGGATCGCCGCCGCATTGAAGGCCCAGCGGATCGGTGCGGGCGATCGAATCGCCGCCTACATTCCGAACATGCCCGAGGCGATCGTCGCGATGCTGGGCGCGACCAGCCTCGGCGCCGTGTGGTCGTCGTGTTCCCCGGACTTCGGCGTGCAGGGCGTGCTCGACCGCTTCGGCCAGATCGAGCCGCGCGTGCTGTTCACGGTCGACGGCTACTGGTACAACGGCAGGGCGCTGCCGATTCTCGACAAGGTTGCCGAGATCGCCGAGAGGCTCCCTTCGGTCGAGCGCGTCGTCGTCATCCCCTACCTCGAGGCGAGTGGGCAGGGCACGGCAAACCTCGCCGCGGTTCGCGCTGCGACCCCTTGGGGGGACTTCATCGGCCCGTTCAGCGCGGGGCCGATCGACTACGCGCGCCTTACGTTCGACCACCCGCTCTACATCCTCTACTCCTCCGGAACGACGGGCGTGCCGAAATGCATCGTGCACGGTGCGGGCGGCACGCTGCTCCAGCATCTGAAGGAGCACATGCTACACGGCGATCTCAAGGCGGGAGACCGGCTGTTCTACTTCACGACCTGCGGCTGGATGATGTGGAACTGGCTCGCCTCGGGTCTCGCCCTGGGGGCGACGCTGCTTCTCTACGACGGGTCGCCGTTCATCGACCGCGGCAAGGTCCTGTGGGATTTCGCCGACGCCGAGCGCAACACCCACTTCGGAACCTCGGCGAAGTACGTCGATCACGCGAAGAAGATCTGCGTGGTGCCGCGCAAGGACTACGCGCTCGCGCATCTGCGGACGCTCTTCTCGACGGGAAGCCCGCTCGCGCCCGAGAGCTTCGACTACGTCTACCAGTGCGTGAAGGACGATCTGTGCCTCTCGTCGATCTCCGGCGGCACGGACATCGTGTCATGCTTCGCGCTCGGCTGCCCGACACTGCCCGTGTGGCGCGGTGAGCTGCAATGCCGCGGCCTCGGCATGGCGGTCGACGTCTACGACGAAGAGGGCCGGCACATTCCGCCCGGCACGGGCGAGCGCGGCGAGCTGGTCTGCACGGCACCGTTCCCGTCGATGCCGATCGGCTTCTGGAATGATCCGGACGGTGCGAAGTACCGCGCCGCGTACTTCGAGCGCTTCCCCGGCGTCTGGTGCCACGGCGATTACGTCGAGCTGACCGAGCACGACGGCATGATCTTCCACGGCCGTTCGGACGCGACGCTCAATCCGGGCGGCGTGCGCATCGGCACCGCGGAAATCTATCGTCAGGTCGAGCAGCTTCCCGAGGTGATGGAAAGTCTCGTGATTGGCCAGGACTGGCCGCCGGGCGAAGTCGGAGACGTGCGCGTGATCCTGTTCGTGCGTCTCGCCGACGGTCTGACGCTCGACCAGGCGTTGACCGAAAGGATCCGCCAGCACATCCGCACGAACACGACACCGCGGCACGTTCCGGCGAAGGTTGTTCAGGTCACCGATATTCCGCGGACGAAGAGCAACAAGATCGTCGAGCTCGCGGTGCGCAACGTCGTCCACGGGATGCCCGTGAAGAACATCGAGGCGCTCGCGAACCCCGAAGCGCTCGAGCAGTTCCGCGACCGCGAAGAGCTGAAGACGTGAGCCCGCCGGGCCGTTCCCAAGGGCGAACAAGCCCCGAAGCGCGAAGCGCGAAGGGCAGGCCGATAGGCCCGCCGGGCCGTTCCCAAGGGCGAACAAGCCCCGAAGCGCGAAGCGCGAAGGGCAGGCCGATAGGCCCGCCGGGCCGTTCCCAAGGGCGAACAAGCCCCGAAGCGCGAAGCGCGAAGGGCAGGCCGATATGCCCGCCGGGCGGCCCCGATGGCGAACACCGGAGCGCTCAGCGCGAAGGCAGTCCATGACCGCGCTGCCGTCGATCGCGGCGGCACGCGGCGAGGGGCCCGAGCGAGCTGCCCCGCGTTGCCGCGCCGCCGGCGTGCGTGCCCTGGACCGATGAACCTGCTCGCCATTCTCTGCGCGCTCGGGCTCGAGCAGTGGCGTGCGTTCCGCTGGCGCGCGAGCGCAGAGCGCGCTTTCGTCGCCTACCTGCGCGCGATCGAGCGCAGGCTGAACGGCGGCACCGCGCAACAGGGGACGATCGCGGCGGTGATCGCGATCGTGCCGCCCGTCGCGGCGGCGGCGGCGGTCTTCTTCGCGCTCGCGGCGATCCACCCGCTCCTTGGCCTCGCATGGAACGCGCTGGTGCTCTACTTTCTGATGGGATTTCGGCGCTTCAGTCACGCGTTTACCGACGTGAGGGAGGCATTGGCAGCAGGCAATCTCGGAGCCGCGCGGCGTGCGCTCGCCGCCTGGCGCGGCGTCGACGCCGGCGAGCTCTCCGCCTCTGACGTCGCGAAGCTCGCGATCGAGCGCGGTCTCGTGGATTCGTACCGGCAGGTTTTCGCGACGCTGTTCTGGTTTACCCTGCTTCCCGGTCCCGCCGGGGCCGTGCTCTATCGCGCCGCCGTGCTGCTCGCCGCCGAATGGCGGGCCCCGGCCGCAGGCACCGACCCGACGCCGATCGGGCTTGCGCGGGCTGTCTTCGGCGGGCCCGCACGGGCGCTGCTCTTCGCCATCGACTGGATTCCGGTGCGGCTGACGGCGCTCTCCTTCGCCATCGTCGGCGATTTCGAGGACGCCGCGCTGTGCTGGCGAACGCAGGCGAGGGACTGGGCTGCTCAGGAGGGCGGCGAGCACGCCGGCATCGTCCTCGCAAGCGGCGCGGGAGCACTCGGCATCAAGCTGGGCGGACCCTTGCCGGAGGCCGGTGACAAGGTGGAGCTGCGTCCCGATCTCGGGCTTGGCGACGACCCCGACGCGCAGCTTCTTCCGAGCGCCGTCGGTTTGGTCTGGCGCGCGCTCGTACTCTGGCTGCTGCTGATCCTGCTGCTGACGCTCGCGAACTGGGCACCTTAGGACGGCGCGGCGGCGTCTCTCCGCGCGCGGTCCAGCGCTCGTCGCGCCTGGCCGCTCCGTTTTCCTCTCGACGCTCATCGTGGGACATGTCCTTGGACAGCGCGAGACATTTTGCAAGTCTGCCAGCCGAAGCCTCGAGGGGCGCTCAGGGGCGTCGGATAGCTAACGTGCGGCTGCACGCCGCGCCTCGCCTTCTTTAACCAGCCGATGCAGCAGTGCGACGCGATGCGCCGCGATCTGGCCACGTGCGACGGCCTCCTGTACCGCACAGCCGGGCTCTCGATCATGGCGGCAATCGCGAAAGCGACAGCGACCGATGAGCGGGCGGATCTCGACGAACGCGCCGGCAAGCGCTTCCGCCGCGACGTGCGCCAGCCCGAACGCCTTGAGGCCGGGCGAATCGACGATCCAGCCGGCGTCGATCGCGCGGTCCAGCGGATAGAGCGTCGATTCCGACGTCGTGTGCCGGCCCGCTGCCAGCGCCTCGGAAACTTCCGCAGTTCTGGCGTTCGCTCCCGGCACGACGGCATTGAGGATCGTCGACTTTCCCATGCCCGATTGTCCGATAAGTGCGGTACGTTCGCCGGCGAGGAGGGGGGCGAGCGGCGCGGCATCGTGCTTCGCCGCCATCGCCACGACCGAGTAACCCAGCTTTGCGATCCTCTCCAGCCGCGCGAGGAGTCCGGTGAAGCCCGGCTCATCGGCCTTGTTTGCGACGAGCACGAAGCGGCAGCCTTCGGCTTCTGCGGCAACGATCCAGCGATCGACCAGCTCGAGGTCGACGCCGATGCCGGGAGCCACCACGCCGACCACCTGCGTGACGTTCGCCGCGATCAGCTTCTCGTTGAAGGCGTCGGAGCGGTAGAAGAGCGTCGAGCGCGGTACGACTTCCGCGATCGCACCGCCTCCGGCCACGCCCGCGACGCGTACACGGTCGCCGCAGGCGACGATCGTCCGCCGGCCCCTGAGCACGCATTCGACCAATTCGCCGTCCTCGAGGCGCACCGTGTAGCGCCTGCGGCGGTGGGCGATGACGAGCCCCTCGACGAGCGCCGCATCGGCCGCACCGGAATCATGTGCCGCGCGGCTCACGCGTGGCTGCCGACCGTCACGGCCCGAACTTGTAGAACTCGAGGTTGAGGTAGGCGGCGATGTGCTCCTCCTCCTCGGGGAAGTAGCCCTTCCCGAGTTCGACGTTGCATGCCTGAACTTGGGCGAGAAGCTGCGCCGGAGTCCTGACGCGCCGGTCCGCGCGCCGGTAGATCTGGTCTGCATCGCCGGCGTAGCGCTGCGCGTGACAGCCGACGCAATCGCGGTCGACGATCGTCCTGCCATCGGCGACCTTGCCGGCGGCGAACGGCGCTGGCTGCGCCTGCGAGAACGCGAGAGCGGCGACCCAGCACAGGCCGAGCGCGAGCGTCGAGGCGACCGTGCGCGAAGTCGCGTGGACGCTCACTCGCGGATCTCCGGCTACGCGCCCTCGAGTCGCGCGACACGCAGCGCGGCAGGCGGGTGCGAGTCGTGGAACGCCGAATAGTACGGATCGGGCGTGAGCGTGGCCGCGTTGTCCTCGAACAGCTTGACGAGCGCGCGGACGAGCGAGGCGGCCGACGCATGCTGCGCCGCGAACGCATCGGCCTCGAACTCGTGGCGGCGGGAATAGAGCGCGGAAAGCGGTGCGAACACGAACGTGAACGCCGGGAGCGCGAGGAAGAACAGAATCAGCGCGACGCCCGGACGATCGGGTGCGGGAGGCACGCCCAGCCCTTCGTAGAACCACGCGGAGGCGGCGAGCCATGCGAGCAGCGCGAGAAAGCCGAGCGACAGCGCCGCCGACCACAGCATGCGCTTGAGCACGTGCTTCAAGCGGAAGTGGCCGAGCTCGTGCGCGAGCACCGCTTCGATCTCGTCGGGCGCCAGCCGCTCGAGCAGCGTGTCGAAGAACACGATCCGCTTCGCGCGTCCGAAGCCGGTGAAGAAGGCGTTGCCGTGCGCGGAGCGCTTCGAGCCGTCCATCACATAGAGGCCCTTGTTCTCGAACCCGCAGCGGGCCAGCAGGCGCTCGATTGCATCGCGCGCCGAGCCAGCCGGCAACGGGGAGAATCTGTTGAAGAGCGGCGCGATGACCGTCGGGTAGAGCGCGAGCACGAGAAGCTGGAACGTGACCCACGCAACCCACGCCCAGATCCACCACAGCGTGCCCGCGGCCGCCATCAGCCATAGCACGAGCGCGGCGAGCGGCAATCCCAGGGCTGCGCCGACGGCGACCCCCTTCGCGAGATCGGCGAGCCACAGCGCGCGCGTCATCCGGTTGAATCCGAACTTCGCTTCGGTGCCGAACGTGCTCGCGTACGAGAGCGGCAGACCGACGATGCCGGCGATCAGCGCGACCGCGACGATCAGCGCGAGGTCGCGCGCCAGTCCAGGCAGAGGCAGATCACTGGTCCACGCGACGAGCGCGGCCAGTCCTCCGCCCACGGTGAGGGCGAGAAGCAGCACGGTCTCGACGGTCGCCTCGACCATACCGAGACGGGTGCGCGCGACCGTGTAATCGGCGGCCTTTTGATGCGCGGGCAGGCGCACGCGGTCGGCGAACGCGGCGGGAACCGCGTCGCGGTGGCTGGCGACATGCAGCGCATGCCGGCGCGCGAGCCAGAGCTGCAGCGCGAGCGATGCGGTGACCAGTGCCACGAAGGCGACGGTGAGGGCGGACGGTGTCACTGCGGCGGGGCGGCGGCTCGGGGCCGAGAGC
>Ga0335069_10015075_pt1 | contig 10808 bp, 11 predicted proteins | sample Lox_Sample_11_FD_206714 | JGI IMG/M metagenome (GOLD analysis project Ga0335069, IMG submission 206714) | Soil microbial communities from Loxahatchee National Wildlife Refuge, Florida, United States - Lox_Sample_1.1 | ecosystem: Environmental > Terrestrial > Soil > Wetlands | place: USA... | reverse complement strand
TACGCAGCGGCGGCGGCCGCTCCGACGACCGTCAGCGCCGCGACGGGCAGCCAGCGCCCGAGCAGGCGGTCGAAAAATCGCATCCCGGTATTATCGGCCGGGGATCCGGACTGCCTGACCTTCTGTTTCCGCTCCGAATGTCCTGCGAACAGCATGCTGACGGTTCCCTTACGGCATCGGACTAGGATCGGCCGAGCATGAGCGGAGAAGGCACAGGCCGCAGCGCCCTGATCACCGGCGGCGCCGGCTTCATCGGCTCCCACCTCGCCGAGCTCCTGCTCGCCGCGGGCTGGGAGGTCTTCGCCCTCGACGACCTGTCCACCGGCTCCGAGCGCAACGTCGCGCACCTGCGCGACCGCCGCGACTTCCACCTCGTCGTCGATTCCGTCCTCAAGTCGTCCGTCGTGAACGAGCTCGTCCACCGCTGCGACGTCGTCTTCCACCTCGCCGCGGCCGTCGGCGTCCGCCTGATCGTCGAGCAGCCGGTGCACACGCTCGTGACGAACATCCAGGGGACGGAGAACGTGCTCGAGCACTGCAACCGCTTCGGGAAGCGCGTGCTCGTCGCGTCGACGTCCGAGGTCTACGGCGACCGGCGCGAGCCGGAGGCGCTCGACGAGGAGAGCCGCCGGCTCTACGGGCCGACGACGGCGCGCCGCTGGGCGTACGCAGAGTCGAAGGCGCTCGACGAGTTCCTCGCGCTCGCGTACCACCAGGAGCGCGGGCTCGACTGCGTGATCGTCCGCCTGTTCAACACGGTCGGGCCGCGCCAGAGCGGGCAGTACGGCATGGTCATCCCCCGCTTCGTCTCCGCCGCGCTCGCGGGGCGGCCGCTCGAGATCTTCGGCGACGGGACGCAGACGCGCTGCTTCTGCCACGTGCAGGACACGATCCGCGCGCTCGTCGGGCTGATGGACGCGCGCGACGTCGTCGGCGAGATCTACAACGTCGGCTCGACCGAGCGCGTGACGATCGACGAGCTCGCCGACCGCGTGCTCGCGCTGACCGGGTCGAGCTCGGAGATCGTCCGCATCCCGTACGAGGACGCGTACGGGCAGGGGATCGAGGACATGCTCCACCGGCAGCCGTCGATCGAGAAGGTCACCGCTGCGATCGGCTGGCAGCCGACGCGCTCGCTCGACGAGATCCTCGCCGACGTGCTCGCGTCCATCCGGACGGCGCCGGTGCTCGACGAGACCGTCGAAGCGGTCTAGCGCGGCTCAGTCGACCTTCCGCAGCGCCGGGAAGAGGATGACGTCCCGGATCGACTCGCTGCCGGTGAAGAGCATCGCCAGGCGGTCGATGCCGAGGCCGATCCCGCCCGTCGGCGGCATGCCGTACGACAGCGCCTCGACGTAGTCGGGGTCGCCGTGCTCGGCCTCCGTGTCGCCCGCGGCGCCGGCGGCGAGCTGCTCCTCGAACCGCGCCCGCTGCTCCTCGCTGTCGTTGATCTCGGTGAAGGCGTTGCCGAGCTCGATGCCGCCGGCGAAGTACTCGAACCGCTCGACGATCGTCGGGTCGTCGTCGGTCGTGCGCGCGAACGGCGACAGCTCGATCGGATAGTCGTAGAGGATCGTCGGCCGGATCAGCGCCGGCTCGACGAAGTGCGAGTGGGCGTGGTCGATGAGCTTGGCCCAGGTCGGGTCGTGAGAGACGTCGACGCCGCGCCCCTCGAGCGTGCGCCGCAGCTCGTCCTCGTCGCGCGTCCACAGGCCGTGCTCCGCGAGCGCGTCGACGAACTTCACGCGCTCCCACGGCGGCGCGAGGTCGATCTCGTGGCCGCGGAACGTGACGACGGTCGTCCCCAGGGTGTCGTTCGCCGTGCGGGAGACGAGCGTCTCGATCCGGGCCATGGTGTCGCGGTAGTCGGCGAACGCCTCGTACCACTCGAGCATCGTGAACTCGGGGTGGTGCTTGAAGGAGACGCCCTCGTTGCGGAAGTCCTTGCCGATCTCGTAGACCTTCTCGAGCCCGCCGACGATCAGCCGCTTGAGGTACAGCTCCGTGGCGATGCGCAGGTAGCGGTCCTCGTCGAGCGAGTTCCAGTGCGTGACGAACGGCTCGGCGAACGCCCCGCCGTAGCGCGGCTGCAGCACCGGCGTCTCGACCTCGACGAAGCCCCACTCGTCGAGGATCCGGCGGATCGCGGCGACCGCCCGAGAGCGGACGAGCGCGTGGTCGCGGGCCTCGTCGTTCATCAGCAGGTCGAGATAGCGCTTGCGGTAGCGCAGCTCCACGTCGGTGAGCCCGTGGAACGTGTCCGGCAGCGGCGTGCGGATCCGCGCCAGCGGCTCGAGCGCGTCCACCATCAGCGACGGCTCGCCGCGGCGCGACTTCGCCGGCGAGCCGGTCGCGCCGACGACGTCGCCGAGGTGCACCTCGACCTCCCCCGTGCGCTCGACCGGGCAGAGGAGCTGGATGCGGCCGCTGCGGTCGACGAGGTCGAGGAAGACGAGCTTGCCCATGTCCCGCCGGGCCATCACCCGACCGGCGAGGCGGCGGGTCGCGTCGCCGGTCTCGCCGTCGGCGAGGCGCTCGGCCTCGGCGCGGACGGCTGCGATCTCGTCGCGGTCGGGATAGCGCTTCGGGGCGGACATCGTCGGGCGAGTCTAGTGCCGCCAGGGAAGGCGGCGGCCGCCCTTGAAGGCGGGTCTCGGCGGCGGCGCGACGGCCGCGACGATCGCAGCAGGGACGTCGTGCGTGAGCCAGCGCGCGAGCGCCTCGTCGCCGACCGCCTCCGCGGCGGCGGCCATCCCGACGGCGCGGACCGCGGGCGCGTGCCCGTCGCTTGCGATCAGGTGTGCGAGCTCCGCGTCGAGGAGCGTGCGCGACGCGGTGGCCGAGGCGCGGCCGATCCGCCCGTCCACGGATGCGGCCGTGAGCTGCACGAGCACGCCGGCCTCGACGAACGGGCGCAGCCGCTCCGGCTCGGCTTGCACCTCCGCGTTCCGCTCCGGGTGGGCGAGCACGACACGGAAGCCGCGCGTCTCGAGCCGGAAGACGAGGTCTCGCAGCTCGAGCGGCCAGCCGTGGTACGGGAACTCGAGCAGGAGCGCGGCCGGGTTCCCGCCGAGCCCGAACCGGCGAAGCGTCTCGTCGTCGAGCGCCGCGGCGTGCTCGAGCGCGAGCTCCCCGCCGCGGAGCACCTCGACGGCGACCCCCTCCGCGCGGGCGGCCGCGTTCACCTCGTCGACGAGCCGTTCCATCGTCTCCGGGCCGGTCGGATAGTCGTCGCGGACGTGCGGCGTCGCGGCGATGCGCGCGATGCCGTCCTCCGCGGCCGCACGCAGGATCTCGAGGCTCCCGTCCATCGCCGCCGGGCCGTCGTCGACGCCCGGCAGCACGTGTGAGTGGAGATCGATCACGGGCAGACCCGAAGGTCTACGCCGCCTTGATGTCCATGATCTTGAACTTCATCTTCCCGCGCGGCGCCGCGACCTCGACCGTCTCGCCCTTCTTGCGGCCCATGATCGCCTTGCCGACCGGTGACTCGTTCGAGAGCTTGTTCTCGGCCGGGTTCGCCTCGGCGGAGCCGACGATGTGGTACTCGACCGTCTTGTTCGCGTTGACGTCGCGCAGGCGCACCTTCGTGCCGATCGAGACCTCGCCGGACTTGATCTCCTTCTTCGTGACGACGCGGGCGTTCTTCAGCCGCTCCTCGAGCAGCGCGATGCGGGCCTCGAGATGGGCCTGCTCGTTCTTCGCCGCGTCGTACTCCGCGTTCTCCGCGATGTCGCCGAACTCGCGCGCGACCCGGATCCGCTCCGCGATCTCGCGCCGCCTGTCGGTCGACAGCGTCTCGATCTCATCCTTGAGCTTTTCGTACCCCTCGGGGGTGAGGATTACTTCCTTCAAATCGTCCTCCTGCGCCTGCAAAAAGGGCCGGCGGCAGTGGAATGCGCCCTCCGGCGGGGGCGGATGGTACCCAGGAGTGGAACCTCCGTCAACAGGGTGCGGGCTACGATTCCTCGGTCGTGCAGGCGAACCTCCGCGAGTCCTGGTGGATCGGCGACGTCGAGGTCCCGACGCGCGTCGTCCTGGCCCCGATGGCCGGCGTCAGCGTCCAGGCCTTCCGCCGCCAGGGCCGCCGCTTCGGCGCCGGGCTCGTCTGCTCGGAGATGGTCTCCTGCGCCGGGATCGAGCACCGGAACGAGCGGACGCTGGGCTACCTGCGCGTCGGCCGGGACGAGCATCCGCTCGCGATCCAGATCTTCGGCTCGGAGCCGCGGGCAATGGCGGAGGCGGCTCGGATGGTCGAGGCGGCGGGCGCGGACATCGTCGACATGAACTTCGGCTGCCCCGTGCGGAAGGTGACGAAGACGGGCGCCGGGGCGCACCTGCTGGAGGAGCCGGCGCTCGCGTGCCGGATCGTCGAGGCCGTGAGCGGCGCGGTGTCGGTGCCGGTGACCGTGAAGATGCGGCGCGGGGTCGAGGACGGCTCGCGCGCGTGCCTCGAGCTCGGGCCGCGCTTCGTCGGGGCGGGCGCGGCGTCGCTGACGCTCCATCCGCGGTCGGCGCGGCAGATGTACACCGGGTACGCGGATCATTCGCTCACGGCCGAGCTCGTCTCGCTCGTCGACGTGCCGGTGGTCGCTTCCGGCGACGTCACTTCCCGCGTGAAGGCAGAGGCGGTGATCGGCGCGACGGGCGCGGCGGCGGTGATGGTCGGCCGCGGCGCGCAGGGGAACCCGTGGGCGCTCCGGGAGATGGTCGACGGCGAGGCGGCGCGGCCGTCGCGCGAGGAGGTCGCGGCCGAGCTGATCGTGTTCGTCCGCGAGACGGTGCGGGAGCTCGGCGAGCGCCGCGCGTCCGGGTTCCTGAAGAAGTTCTACGGCTGGTATCTCGGTCACGGGCGGTTCCCGCGGCCGTTCAAGCAGGAGCTCGTCCAGCTGCAGGACACGGAGGAGGTCGTGACGCGCCTGCTGGCGGCGGCGCCGGGCGCGGCGGAGATCGTGGCGCGGCTCGAGGCGGAGCTGCCGGATCCGGCGGACGAGATCCTCCTCGACGAGCTGCCCATCTCCCTGTACGGCGGCGGCTGACGTGTCCCGGGGGGACCCGTGGTTCCCCCACGAGCCCCCTTCTCCGGCGCTGGTGGCGTTTCGTCGTGCACCGACCCGGGGTCAGACCCCGGGACCTGTCCCGCGCAGACGCTGACCCGGGGTCAGACCCCGGGACCTGTCCGCCCGCCTACTGGTTCCGGGTCAGACCCCGGGACCTGTCCGCCCGCCTACTGGTTCCGCTCCCAGACGAGACGGAGGCCGTCGAGCGTGAGGAACGGCTCCACCGACGAGATCGTCTTCGAGTGCGGTGCGATCAGCTCCGCGAGGCCGCCGGTCGCGACGACCGGGGCGTCCGCGCCCAGCTCGCCGCGGATCGCCTCGACGATGCCGTCCACCTGGCCGGCGAAGCCGTAGACGAGCCCCGACTGGAGCCCGCCCGCGGTCGTCTTCCCGATCACTGACGGCGGCTCGACGTAGTCGACCTTCACGAGCCGCGCCGCCCGCGCGAAGAGCGCGTCCATCGACGTCTCGATCCCGGGCGCGAGCACGCCGCCGACGTAGTCGCCCTCGGGCGCCACGATGTCGAAGTTCGTCGACGTCCCGAAGTCGACGACGATCACCGGCGCGCCGAAGCGCTCCTTCGCGGCGATCGCGTTCGCGATCCGGTCCGGACCGACCTCGCGCGGGTCGTCGTAGTGGATCGCGATCCCCGTCTTCACGCCGGGCCCGAGCACGAGCAGCGGCGCCTTCGCCCAGCGCTCCGCGAGGTGCTCGTACTCGCGGATCAGCCGCGGCACCGTCGACGACAGGCAGATGCCGTCGATCGCGGACAGGTCGAGGAAGTCGCCGAGCAGCGCCCCGAGCTCGTCCCCGGTCCGGTGCGCCTCGGTGGCGATCCGCCAGCGCTCGCCGAGCTCGGCCCCGTCGTAGAGCCCGAACACCGTCTGCGTGTTCCCGACGTCGACCGCGAGCAGCATCGCGGCGAGACTATCGGTCTAGAAGTCGTCTTCGCGCCGCGGCTGGCCGAGCTTCTCGGCCAGGTCCTCGGCGGTGAGCGTCGGCTCGTCGCCCTCGCCGCGGAGCTCCTCGATCGTCACGTCGCCGGAGACGACGATGATCTCGGTGCGCGGGATCATCCGCGTGGGGCGGTTCTTGTCCCAGACCCAGACGTCCTCGAGCCGGAGGTTGATGAACGGGTAGGCCTGCTGGGGCACCACCGTCCGCTCGAGCCGGTTGCAGAGATAGGTCGCGTCCGGGGTGAGGATGCAGTACCGGAAGAGGCCGAAAACGGCCTGGTACTCCTTCCGCAGCTGCAGCTCGAGCTCGGCCTCGTACTCGTCGAGATCGTCGAGGTTGGACATCGAGCTCAGTGTAGCTTCGCCAGAAGCTCCTGCACCCGGCCCTTTTCCGGGATCTCGAGGGCGGGATCGAGATCCGCCAGCGGCTCCAGCACGAAGCGTCTCTCGTGCATCCGCGGGTGGGGCACCCGCAACCCGGGCTCGTCGATCTCCGCGTTGCCGTAGAGGAGGAGATCGAGGTCGAGCGTCCGCGGGCCCTGGGCGGGGACGTCCTCTCGGTTGCGGCCGAACCGCTGCTCGACGGCCAGCAGCCGGTCGAGGAGCCCGCGCGCGGACAGCTCCGTCTCGACCGCGGCGACGCCGTTGAGGAAGCGCGGCTGGTCGAGGTAGCCGACCGGCTCGGTCTCGCGGAGCCGCGAGACGGCGATGACCTCGATCCCCGGCTCGCCGGCGAGCGCCTCGAGCGCCGCGCGCAGCGTCGCCTCGCGGTCGCCGAGGTTCGAGCCGATGGCGACGTACGCGCGCGTCACCGCGCGAGGCTATCGGTACGCTGACCCCACGTGGCGCCCAGGCCCGTCCTCGCCCTCGCAACGGTGGTTGCGGCCCTCGGTCTCGCCGGCGCCGCGACCGCTGCAACCGGCCGCATCTCGGACGATCCGCTCCGGTCGCAGGAGTGGTGGCTGCACGACGTCGGCGCGGACCAGGCGACGCCGCCGGGCCCGGGCATCCCGCTCGCGATCGTCGACAGCGGTGTCGACGTGACGACGCCCGAGTTCGCCGGGCGACCGAACGTCACCGTGCTCAATAACCAGACGACGTTCGGGCCCGAGGAGTGGCACGGGACGGTGGTCGCCTCGGTCGCGGCGGCCCCCGCCAACGGCGTCGGCATCGTCGGCGTCTATCCGCAGGCGGTCCTGCAGATCTGGGACGCGAGCCCGGTCAGCAGCATCCTCACGTTCAGCGCCGCCGTCGGAATCGAGACGGTCGCCCAGCACTGCCCGGCGGTGATCAGCCTCAGCTTCGGCAGCCGCAGCCCGAGCCAGCAGGTCACGGACGCCATCCTCTTCGCCCAGCACAAGGGCTGCCTCGTCGTCGCGGCCGCCGGGAACGACGGTGACCGCGGCAGCCCGCAGTCGTATCCGGCAGACCAGGAGCATGTGCTCACCGTCGGGGCGACCGACCAGGCCGATGCGGCGGCGGACTTCTCCACCGTCTCGCCGAACGTCGACCTGGCCGCGCCGGGGACGGACATCGTCGGCGCCGTGCCGCTGACGGCGGATCCGAGCGGCTTCATGACCCAGCTCGACGGGACGAGCTTCTCGGCGCCGATCGTCTCCGCCGCGGCCGCGTGGATCTGGACCGTCCGCCCCACGCTCGACTGGACGCAGCTGTACGAGCTGCTGCGCTCGACGGCCCGCGACGTCGGCGATCCCGGCTTCGACCCGGCGACGGGCTTCGGGATCCTGAACATCCCGGCCGCGCTCGCCGCGCCCGCGCCCGCGCGGGACCCGCTCGAGCCGAACGACGACATCGACCAGGTGAAGCCCGGAGCGCTGTTCCCGGAGGGGGAACCGGCGATCACGACGCCGGCGAAGCCGTCCATCCGGATCGCCGGCAGCCTCGACGCGAACGACGACTCACGGGACCTCTACCGGATCTGGGTGCCGGCGAACCGCGTGGTGCGGGTGTCGGTCGCGGCCTCGGTCGCCGCCGCGGGGCGGATCTGGGGGCCGCAGACGACGAGCATCGACGAAGGCCCGGCCGCACGCCGGCGCGACCTGCGCGGCACGCAGATGCGCGGCGGCCCGCGCGGCTCGAACGCCTACGTCGAGGTGCTGCCGACCGGGACGACGCCGCGCACGCGCTACGTGCTGACGGTCAAGTCCTCGAGATCCTGACCGAGGCCGTGCCGTCGAGGCCGCCCGGCCGGACGGCCGGCTTCGTCACCCGGACGACCGCGCGCTCGGCCGAGAAGCGCTGCAGCAGCTCGTCGGCGACGGCGGCCGACAACGCCTCGAGCAGGTCGTACGACCGCGCGTCGGACACCTCCTGCACCGTCCGCGCGACCGCGTCGTAGTCCACGGCGTCCTCGAGCCGGTCGGAGACGCCGCGGTCGCCGACCTCGAGCCCGACGTCGAAGACGAAGTCCTGCCCCCGCTCCTTCTCCTCGCGGTGGACGCCGTGGCGGCCGTGGAGCCGCAGCCCGTGCAGCTCGATCGTGATCACGGGCCGGCCGCCACCGCGCGCGCGACGGTCAGCGCCTCGACGTGCTCGCGGACGTCGTGGACGCGGAGGATGGTCGCGCCGCGGTCGTACGCGGCGACGGCGGCGGCGACGCTCGCCGACAGCGGCCCCGCCGGCTGCCCGAGCAGCCGCGCGAGCGAGCTCTTGCGGGAGAAGCCGACGAGCACGGGCCGTCCGAGCGCGAGCAGGACGTCGAGGCGCCGCACGAGCTCGAAGTTGTGCTCGAGCGTCTTGCCGAAGCCGATCCCGGGATCGAGGCAGATCCGCTCCTCGGCGATCCCCTCGGACACGGCGAATGCCATCCGCTCCTCGAGGAACGCCGCCACCTCCGACGCGACATCCTCGTAGCGCGGGTCGTCCTGCATCGTGCGCGGCTCGCCGCGCATGTGCATGAGGCAGACGTACGCGCCCGCGCCCGCGCAGACGCCGGCGAGTCCGGGATCCGCCCGGAGCGCGGTGACGTCGTTGACCATCTCCGCCCCGAGCGCGAGCGCGCGGCGCGCCACCTCGGCCTTCGCCGTGTCGATCGAGATCGGCACCTCGCCGCCGAGCCGCTCGAGCACCGGGACGACGCGGCGGAGCTCCTCGCCGGCCGACACGCCCTCGGAGCCGGGTCGCGTCGACTCGCCGCCGACGTCGACGATCGCCGCGCCCTCGTCCATCATCCGGCGGGCCGCCGCCGCGGCGACGTCCGCGTCGAAGTGCACCCCGCCGTCGGAGAACGAGTCGGGTGTGACGTTGACGACGCCCATGACACTGGGTCGCGGGAACCGTTCCTCGATCGGGATCACGCCGGGATCGTTGCACGAAGTCGGCACACCGCTGCGAGGAAGCGACGGTGACGCTGTCGAGGCGGGAGGATGCCGGTTCGAGTCCGGCCCGGGGCGCCCTTCATGGCATACTCGGACCCGGGTGACAGTCGGGTTCAGTAGTTGAGTTGCCTGGAAGGCCCGCTCCGGCGGGCCTTCCGCGTTCCTGCGGAGCGACCCACCAGCGACGACGGTTGCGCTCCCTCGATGCGCCATCGGTTCAGACTGTGCCGCGCTCGGTGAGACCGCGCTCGCGCCGAGCGCACACAACGAGACGCCACGCGCACCCAGAACCCCGCGGAGAGCGCTAGCTCTTCGCGGGATCGGGCGGCGGCTGCATCGTCGCGCCCGGGAGCGGGAACGGGCGCGGCCGCGTGCGCGGCTCGCGGCGCGGCTCCTCGGGCGGCTGCGGCGCGGCCGGGGGCGTCTCCGCGGGGAAGACCGTCGCCTCGTCCTCGCCGGCGAGCAGCCGCTCGAACTGGTCGCGGTCGATCGTCTCCCGCTCGATGAGGATCAGCGAGATCTTGTGCAGGTCCTCCATGTGCTCGCGGAGCGTGCCGCGGGCAAGCTCGTGCGCCTCCTCGATCACGCGGCGGATCTCGTCGTCGATCTCGCGCGCGATCTCCTCCGAGTAGTCGGCCTCGGCGCCGTAGTCGCGGCCGAGGAACGGCTGGTCGTGGCCGCGGCCGAGCACGCGCGGGCCGAGCTTCTCGCTCATGCCGAACTTCATGATCATCTGCTTGGCCATCTGCGTGATCTTCTCGAGGTCGTTGGCGGCGCCGGTGGTCACCTCGTGGAAGACGATCTCCTCCGCGGCGCGCCCGCCGAGCGTCATCGCCATCTGGTGCATCAGCGCGCTCCGCGTCGTCAGGTAGCGATCCTCCGTCGGCAGCGAGATGGTCAGGCCGAGCGCCTGCCCGCGCGACACGATCGTGATCTTGTGCACGGGGTCGGTGTGCTCGAGGAAGTGGCCGACGATGGCGTGGCCCATCTCGTGGTACGCGGTGATCTTGCGCTCGTGCTCGGAGAGGAGGCGGGCCTTCTTCTCCGGACCGGCGATCACGCGCATGATCCCTTCCTCGAGCTCCTCCTGCTCGATGATCTTCTTGCCGCGGCGCGCGGCGAGCAGCGCGGCCTCGTTGACGAGGTTCGCGAGGTCGGCGCCGGTGAAGCCCGGCGTGCCGGAGGCGAGCGTGTCGAGGTCGATCTCCGGCGCGAGCGGCTTGCCTTTCGTGTGCACCTCGAGGATCTTTCGGCGGCCGAGCCGGTCGGGCCGGTCGACGACGATCTGGCGGTCGAAGCGACCGGGGCGCAGCAGCGCCGGGTCGAGGATGTCGGGCCGGTTCGTCGCCGCGATCAAGATGATGTTGTCCTTCATCTCGAAGCCGTCCATCTCGACGAGCAGCTGGTTCAGCGTCTGCTCGCGCTCGTCGTGGCCGCCGCCGAGCGCGAGCAGA
>Ga0335069_10015072_pt1 | contig 10809 bp, 5 predicted proteins | sample Lox_Sample_11_FD_206714 | JGI IMG/M metagenome (GOLD analysis project Ga0335069, IMG submission 206714) | Soil microbial communities from Loxahatchee National Wildlife Refuge, Florida, United States - Lox_Sample_1.1 | ecosystem: Environmental > Terrestrial > Soil > Wetlands | place: USA: Florida... | reverse complement strand
TGCGGCCGCCTTTGCCATGGTCTCAAGACGGTAGTGGATCTGCCCCGGATATACCCAGTCGTCGCCTTCATAGTCGTCTGGACCGATCCGCACCGTGGCGACGAGGGCGCCGTTGTTGCCCAGGCAATTCGCCGTCTTTTCCAACCACGCCCGTATGAGCTTCATGGGCATGTGGATGAAGATGGCGCTCGCCAGTGCGTAGTCAAAGCGCAGCTCCGGATCGACCATAGCCGGCTCGGCCGCAAGGATGAAGCGCGGGCCCTTGATGCGTATGAGGTCGGCGCCTGTCTCGTTCTTGATCCCCTCTTTGACCAGCCAGCGATTGGGATCAAAGCCGACGTAGTTTCCCTTGTCGAGGTAGGTGATCAATAACCGACCGATGCGCAACGAGCCGCAGCCGATATCCAGGAGACGATGACGCTCGCGCAGGCCGAGCGTCGTCAGCAGGTTGAACGTCGCCGCCGCGGCGACGTCGAAGCGATCCTCCGCGCCGACGAACTGTCGATGGGTCACCTTGTCCGCAAATGTGTCGCGTGGCGTTGGAGCCACCACTGCCTGCCGCTCGATCCGGCCGCAACGGTAGCAAGCACGTGTCTGGCCCTTGGTCCCGTCCTGATACAACCACCAGCCACTCCAGCTATGACCAGTGGCCCAACAAAAAGATGCGCTCAAGTCTGCCCTCCAGGTTCTTCTTGTCACCATGTGCGATGCCGTCAGATAGACATCGTCTTATCGACCGCCAATCGGCCTCAATATCCACGATCCATGGTCGCGCGTCGACCCGCTCTGCCCATGCGATCAGACCGACACCGCTTGCAAGTGACGCCGCACAAAATCGACGATGTCCCGCACATACAGTGCGTCGATGTAGCGACCATCCTGCATCAACAGCCTATCGAACGAGAAATCGCGCCGCTGAAAGCGCGTTTCCAACGCTACGACGAGCTGAATGATGTCGACCGAGACAAATCCCAATTCGGCAATGACCTCAGTATCGCCGGTGATCTTGGCATTGGGGTCCCAGTCAACGGTCATGTCCTTGATGATGCCGACACACTCATCCAAGATCGCATCTTGGTCGACAGACTCCAGCGTGGTCATTCAGTCCTCACCATGCAGCCGCGGCAGCACGTAGTCCTTCTGAGGGCCGCTCCCCTCCGGGTCCAACCCGTCTCGAACGGCCAATTCGATACTATCATTTTGACGTTCCAAAGCATAGTTAAGCGCGAGTGTCATGCCGCGGCGATCGCCTCCGGAATGCGGATTCTATCCACAAATGCCAGCAAAGGGGCGGCCAGACGATCGGGGAATTTGGCCGGAAAGAAATGACCGGCCCCGGGAACGATTTCCAACTGCGCCCGCGATAGGATCTTCTGCAGGCCGAACGCAGATGGCAGCGCTTGCGACAACTCGCCATAGACGAGGAGAGCGGGCATCGTAAGAGCAGCGATTTCCTCCCGATGAATAACGGCGCCCTTGCTGAGTTCTTCCCGGGCACTTGTTGTCGCCATAAGCTCCAACCAGCGCCGCGCGGCCGCCTCGCCGCCGATGCCTGTAAACGGCGATGCAACTTGCGCCAACGACTCCGCCAATCGTTCCGGCTGCTCGAGGCGAATGTGCGCCACGCGTTCGAACAACTCGAAGCCGATATCTTCGGCTTTCTCGTCTATTCTGATGCCAAGCTTGTCGAAGTAGCTGCGACAATGCGGCCACGCCGCCCATTCTTGCAACTCGACTTTCGGCTGCACCGAACGTACGCGCACATCCGCCAAGGTCAGGCTGGCCGTCCGTTCGGGGAAAAGGCAAGCGAAGTGAAGGGCGGCATTGCCGCCGAAGCTGTGCCCTGCGATGTGGACGCGGTCGACACCCAAGTGGTCGAGCAGGTCTCGGAGATCCTCGGCTATGCCGTCGCCGGAGTATCCTGTCCGCGGCATGGAGCTGCGCCCATGGCCGCGCAAATCCAGCATCACGACCCGATGATGGCGCGCGAGGGCCGGGGCTATCCGGAGGTACCAGAAAGCGAGGTTTGCCGCGAGCCCGTGGACGAGCAAGAACGGGGCACGATCGCCGTGCGGTTCATTCGGCCCCATCGACACATAGTTGAGGCGCACATCAGGAAGATCGAGGAACGGCATGCCTACTCCATGTATCCAAGCAGCTGTAGTTGCTGAAGGATCTTCTCCTTGTCGGCGTCGCCCATATCACCCGACTGCACCTCACCGTCCTTCACCGGCAGCGTGGGCGAGCCGATGCGCACGGGGTGACTGCGCCGACGGTCGGACGTCAGAAACGATTCGGCGACCTTGCCTTCGAAGTCTGCCGGCACGGGGAGATCGAGGCTGTGAAGCAGAGTCGCCGCCACATCTGCCACCTGCTGCAGACCCGTCCGGACGCCCCGCTCAATACCGGGGCCATAGGCTATCAAGATCCCGTCGGGATGATGGGTTCCCATGGCGACCGGACGCTGCGTGATCGCCGGCCGGCCATCGCGGATCATGACGAACCCGTTGTCCCACAGCCCCAGCACGATGTCCGGCGCATCGGTCATGGCCGGGCCCGAAAACAGCTCCTCGCGCTTGCTGACGTCGCGGAAGACCGGCCGACCTGAACCCTCCTCGCGCAACTCCCGCAGTTGGCGGATCAGCCGTTCGCGGAAGGGCTCGTAGGTTTCCGGCGACACACCGGGTTCTCCCGGCTGGCGGGCGATGCGGATGTTGACGCCGTTGCTGGACGGCGTCCGACAATAGGCCACCGTCTTGTGCCAATCGAGATTGGCGAACCACGCCTTCTCCCGGCGGATGCCGGCTTCGCTGGTATCCTTCTGCTGCCACTCAAGATAGCCGAGATCATGCAGAATGGTATTGATGCGCACGACATCGGTGGTGGCGCAAAAGCCGTGGTCGGAAGCGAAGAACACCTGGGTATCCGGACCAGCCAGCGTCACCAACCGTTCGATATAGGAATCGAGGTGGCGGAAATAGTCCCGGCAATGGCCAATCATGCGCTTGGCGAAATCCGACTTGTCGCGATCGATGAGCTCGGGATCGAGGAACCGCCAGGCCTGATGCTGGATCTTGTCGGTACCATCGAACATCACGGCCATGAGATCCGGCCGATCTTCCGCAAGCAGCTTCTCGGCGATACGGAACCACTGTTCCTCGCGGGCCACGTGATAACGGACCCAGTCCTCGGCCTCGTTGGGACTGAGTTCGACGGCCGCCTGGGGCTCCTTCTCGAAATCCCAGGCGAGTTCCTGGGCGTTGAATCCGGGCACCGTCTTCAGGCGATCGAACAGGGCCGGCGGCGTCACGTTCCGACGAAGGTGCCGCCAAGAGACGAAGCCCGGCACGAGGGAACCGTTCACCGGCCGCGGCGGCGCCGTGATCGGGAAGTTCAGGGAAACCATCGTTCGACCCTGGCGGCTCGCAATCGACCAGATCGTCTCGACGCGAACATCGCGCGCGTCCGACAGCGTGAAGAAAACCTCGTCGTTGCGCTCCTCGGCGCGAACGAAATCGAAGACTCCGTGATGCCCCGGTGTCCGCCCCGTCATGATCGAGACCCAGGCCGGAGGCGTCAGCGGGACGGGAGTCGAGCGCAGGGGCGCGCGGGCGCCATTGGCCATGACGCGCTTGAGAAACGGCATAACGACGTCGGCCTCGGTGCCGGCGATAAGCGAATCGAGGACGGTGTAGGTGGCTCCATCCAGCCCAATGAAAAGCGTGCGCGTCATCACCGTGTCTCCTCGATTCCAGCCGAACCAAACTTCACAGAGCCCATCCCGTCCTTCTCCTTCCAAGACCGCGCGCCATCGTGGCATCGATCGGTCCGCTTTGCGTTCGAAAGCAAGCGGTACCGACCCCCACTCCTTCGCTTCAGCAAATCGCCAATACCTCGCTTCCCAGCTGCCAGCAGCGCACGCGGTAGGCGATATCGGCGTGCTTCACCGTAATGTGGCCGGCCTCCGGCTCGAAGCCGTCGACGACCCAGTTTCGCGGTTCGCCACCGAGGCCTGCGCCGCCCGCCTTGGAAGCCGCTTCCTTCGCGCACCACAACTGCAACACCGCCGTGGCGCCGTGCGTGGCGTCGACGCGGTCGAGAAGGCGCAGTTCCCGGTCGAGGAACGACTTCTTCAGCAGGTCCGTCGAGCGGACGTCCTCGAAGCGGGCGAAATCGATACCGATCGGCGTTTCCGGCTCGGCGACGGCGGCCACGATCGTCCCGCGGCTATGGCTGATCGACACGCGTGGCAGCAGCCCGTGACGAGCCAGCATTGCCGAGGCGACCACCGGGCGGCCGAGCGAATCCGGAAGGACCTCGATGTCGGTCGGAGCCAGGGGAAGGCCATAGCGCCCTTGCGCCCACTGGCGCACCGCGTCCTTGGCGGCGATGCGCCCCAGCAGCCATTCGATACGGCGCGGCCCGTTCTCCGGCAGACCAATCCAATATTCCTGTTCTCTGGGCGCCAATACCTGCAAGGCCATCATGCGCGCCCAGGTGGCGGAGCGACGCCCCTGGCCATCAGCGGCTTGATCATCGATGCGCCGGCACATCAGTCCGGTCTCGTTCTGCATCCAGGGTTCCGACAGGAACTCCAAACGATCGGCTCCATTCGGTAGCGGCGCGGCAGCGCCCGCATCACCGCGGGACGGCACAGCCCCAAGCTGTGCCATGACCCTGGCCTGACTATCCAGGAAGGTGCGCATGAGGTCGAAATGCGCGCGGACGCCGGCCAGTCGCGGATCAACGCCGGCTGGCTTGCTCCCCGCGGCTGTCGCCGGCGCGGTGTGCCCATTGGCGCCATTGCCCACCGGCGGTAGAGAGACCGTTTGCACGACCGGCGCCGCCGGCGATGCCGCATTCAGCTGCCGGCGCACGCGCTCGATAAACTCGGCATCGAGGCCCATGCGCGGGTTGAGGGTCTCCAGCATCTGCGGTGGACGCTTACGCGTCGGCACGGACTCGGCCGCGGCATCAAGGGAAACACGGCGCACCGGGCGGTGCGCGAACAGCGGCGCCAATCGGAGGTCAGCCCCCTGGACGAACAGCCGCGCCAGAAGCTGCTGCAACTGCGCGAGGCTCGGCTTGCCTGCCATGTTCGAGGCCAGCGCCAGATGCTGGCGCCGCTGCAGAGTATCGCGCACGAAGCCCGTAAGATTCGAGCCGGGACCGACCTCGATGAAGGTGCGGACGCCCTTTGTGTACAGGTTCTCCACGATTTCGCGGAAGCGCACCCGGCTATATTGCTGCCGCGTGGCAAGTTCACGGATCGCGACGATATCCTGCGGGAACGGCTCGGCGGTCGCGCAGCTGTAGACGGGCACGCCGCCCGGGCCGATATCAAAACTCTCGTACATCTGCCGTAGGGCCGGCGCCGCCGCCGTGACCAGCGATGTATGATAGCCGCGGGCGAACGGAAGCGGCATGCAGATCGCACCATCCCCCTTTAGCCGACTGGCGAGGCGATCCATCTCGCCGGAGTCCCCGAACAGCACGACCTGGTTCGGACAATTGTCGAGCGCGATGTGAATCCGCCCGGACGACTCGGCGACCAGCCGTTCGACGAGCCCACGATCGATCGCGCCGACGGTAAGCAGCATGCCCGTCGGGATCTGCTGCGTTTCCATGAGCTGGCGGTGGGTCAGATAGAAGCGGGCCGCACCATCGCGATAGTCGTCGTCGGACGAATTGCGGATGATGCCGGACGCGACGAGGGCGCTGAACTCTCCCGTGCTGTGGCCGGCCATCGCATCGCAACCGACGTGCATCGACCGCAACAGCTGGAACAAGGCGATGTTCGACGCGAATACCGCCGCCGAGGCGACCTCCAGGCTCATCAGTGCCGCGTCGAGGCGCGCCGACTCCTGGATCGTCAGGCTTGTCGGCGCCGGATAGATCACCTGGCTCGGAAGAATGGGGGCGTGCTGCCCGAGCGCGTCATCAAGCCGATCGAACCACTTGCGCACCTGCGGCAGATGCAGACACAGGTCGGCCAGCATTTCCTTGTGCTGGCCGCCTTCGCCGGGGAAGAGAAATGCAGTGCCGCCCCGCTCCTCCTGTCCGTCACTGTCGCCGTAGAATATGCCGGCGCGCGGCGACAGCCGTGGACGTTGCCCGTCGGCGAGAGCGGCAATGGCCTGGTCCAGTTTGCCCGCAAGTTCGACCAGGTCGCCACACACGAGGGCCAGTCGGTGGCTGCCGGTGTCCGCCGATGCCAACGTGAAAGCCAGATCGGCAAGCGCGAGCTTCGGCTGCCGCGCCGCCAGCTCTTTGACTTGCTTGAGCTTCCCGACGAGGCCAGGACGGTCTGCGGCGGCAAACACAAGGATCTCCGACGGCCAGCGACCATGGACCTGGCGCTCTGCCGCCCCGTCCTTCGGCCGGTACTCCTCCAGGATCACGTGGGCATTCACGCCGCCGAACCCGAACGCATTGACCGCGGCGCGGCGCGGCTGCGCGGCGCCGTGAATCCACGGCCGCGTGCGATTGTTGATGTAAATGGACGTCCGCTCGACGCCGAGATCGGGGTTCACGTTGTCGCAAATGGTAGGCGGCAGCACGCGATCGTGCAGGGCGAGCGCCATCTTGATGAGCGAAGCGGCACCGGCCGCCGGTATGCAATGGCCGATCATCGACTTGATCGAGCCGAGGGCGCGTTTGGGCAGCGCTTCGACGCGCGGCCCGAATATCCGCGCCAGAGTCTCCATCTCCGTCTTGTCGCCCAGCGGGATTCCCGTGCCGTGCGCTTCGATCAGCGTAATCGAATCCGGATCGATGGCCGTCTGCGCATAGGCACGCTGGAGCGCCAGGATCTGCCCCTCCTTGCGCGGGGCCAGAAGACCGAGCGCCCGTCCGTCGCTCGAGCTGCCAACGCCCTTGATCACCGCATAGACGCGATCGCCGTCCCGTTCGGCGTCCGCCAGCCGCTTCAGGACGAGAATGCCCGTACCTTCGCCGAGCAGTGTCCCGTTGGCGGCGCCATCGAACGGACGCAAGTTCGACCGTGACAGGGCGTCGATGGTGCAGAACAACATGTAGATCTCGGGCGGCGTGGCCGCCTGGGTGCCGCCGGCCAGCACCATGTTGCAGCGACCGCTGGTGAGTTCCGCGATGGCCGCTTCGACCGAAAGCAACGACGACGCGCAGGCGCCGTCCACGATGTAGTTCGGCCCCATCAAGTTGAGGCGATTGGCAATGCGGCCGGCGATCACATTAGGCACCAGGCTCGGCGAGGTTTCGGCGCTGAATGGCGGCAAGCTCTGTTTCAGCTTGACGCGCATCTCCTGCGCCAACTCTTCGCTCAGCGACGGCTGCAGTTGCTTGATGAGGTCGACCACCTGGTCGGCCTGGACGAGCTGCGCCGCGGCGCTGTAGCTGCGCGTCAACATCGTCCCGCGGCCAAGGATGACGCCGGTATTCTCCCGGTCGAAGTCGCGCTCGCCGTAGCCGGCGTCGGACAGCGCGTCGCGTGCCACCTTCAGCGCCAGAAAGTGGTCGACGTCGCCGGTCTGGGTCGTGTTCGGCATGATGCCGAATTCCATCGGATCGAACTCAATCCGGTCACCGAGGAAGCCGCCCTTGCGCGTGTACGTACGATCGAAAGCCGCGGCGTTGGGGTCGTGGAAATGCATCGCCCAATCGTTCGAGGCTTCGTGGATCGCATCGACGCCATCAAGGATGTTCTGCCAGAACGCCGCCAGGCCGGATGCCTTGGCGAACATGGCGGACATGCCGATGATCGCGATGTCGGCGCTGTGCGGTTTAATCGTCATGCCGTGCCGCCGAGACGGTTGAGCGCGCGCGAGCTCGGGCACTCCATGTTCTGCATGGTCAGCCGCACCTTGCCGTCGCGATCGATGAACGTCGCGTCGAACACGACCCGGAAGTCCGTGGTGCGCGGCGTGATACGCATGCGCAACTGCAGCGGACCCGCGATCGCGCCCTCGCCATAGCGGGCGATGAGGCCGAGGTGCCCGGGCAATGCCGTCGTGTTCTGCCGCACGCGCGCCCAGACGAGGGCCAGCTGAAACGCCGCATCCAGAAGGCCCGGATCGAACAGCCAATTGAACTTGTCGGCGCCCGGCCGCTCCAGCTGGCCATTGAGCCAGCGGCGCGGCTCGCTGGGGACGACGCTGGCATCGCCGCCGCCGGCACCCAGCCGATCGATCGTGGTGAGCAGCTGGAAGCACGGTCCGTGAAACAGATATTCCTGATAGGCACGCCGGGTATCGATCGGCTCGCCCGACGACAGCAGGCCGACATCGCCCGGCAGTGGCACGGCCATCCGCGGCAGCAGCGTCGCCGTCGTCTTGTAGTAGAGCGTGTTGCTTTGCGGATCGGCAAACGTGGCGGCAACCTTTAGCGATCCGGCATCGGCGTGACTCGACGCACGGGCGCGAAACATGGCGGGCTTGGCCCCGTTGCCGTCGAGCCGGAACCCCTTGAGGACTCGCACGTCGTTCAGCTCGTGGACCACCCAATCCGGCCAACCCGATTGGACGAGTTGCGCCATCCATTCCATCGCCGCCGCCGCGGGCAGCACCGGGATGTTGTCGAGGCGGTGGTCGTTGAGGAACGGATGGGTCGCGACATCGAAACTATGCTCGACGGAGACCGAGCCATCGCCCAGCATGGTGGGCGGCGCGATCAGGATTGAGCCGTGGCCGTTGACGAGCGCCGCAGCCGGTTTGGCATCGACGGCCTTCACCTGAACCGATGGCGCTAGCGTGGCCTCGGCGTGCCAGGGTCCGGCGCCAGCGACGACCTCGACATCGCCGCGCTTGCCGAAGCGGATCTCATCGGCGAAGAACTGGCGGCCGAGCGTCGCCTCGATGGGTGTTACGGCCCGTTCGCGGAACTTGCGCCGCACTTCCGCGGTCACCATGCCCGACGAATCCCAAGGACCCCAGTTGATGGCCACGACGCGCGCCGCCGGCCAGCGCCCCTGCAGATGCCAAGCCAGGCGATTCATCGTTTCATTGGCCGCCGCGTAGTCACTCTGTCCCCGATTCCCATAGCGTCCGGAGACGGAGGTGAACAGAACCAGCAGCTTCAATGAATCCGGCCGCAGCCGCCGACCGAGGATGAACGTGCTGTCGGCCTTCGTGTCGAACACGCGCGCGAACGAATCCGGCGCCTTGTGGACGATCAACTTGTCCTCGATGATGCCGGCGCCATGGATCACGGCGTCCAGCCGTCCGTACTTGGCATAGACATCGTCAAAGAGTCCGCCAAAGGCGCTTTCGTCACGAACGTCAACATCGCGATAGTCGATCTGTGCGCCAGCCGCAGCGAGCCGCGTCAGATTGCGGCGGATTTCGCGCTCGGCCATCAGCTTCTGCACGGCACGGTCGATCGCCGCCGGGGTCATCGCCTGGCCGCCGGTCCGTGCAAGGAAGTGCTTGCGCAAGGCCGCCGCATCGGCGAGCGCGGCCGTTTCCGGCGACTCTGCCGCCGGCAGCGACGTGCGTCCGACGACAACGATGCGCATTCCCGGCCTTGCCAGCTCGCCGGCAATCTCGGCAGTGATGCCGCGCGCGCCGCCGGTGACCAGCACGACCCAATCGGATGCCGGCGCGAGATCGGCGCTCGCTGTCCTGTCGTATGACGCCGCAACGGTGCGGAACGCGGTCCGCCGCCCATCGACGACGCCGATTTCGACGGTGCCTTCGGGGAGCCCGAATTCGGCGAGCAGTCTCGCGGCGATTTCGGCCGGCGCGGTCGCCGGGTCGACGTCGACATTGCGCGCCGCCAATCCCGCCCATTCCATCCGCACGCTCTTGAGCAGTGCCAGCACACCCCCCGCGGTCGGCACGCCGGTGCCGCGGCCATCACGGCCATAGCTGCCGCCCATCGCCGTCGCCGCAAGCAGCCAGCCCTGTCCCTTGGTCGCAGCGCCGATCAGATCGGCCGCGCATGCCCGCAGCAGGTCGTAGAGGGCCTTGACGTCCACCGCCGTCGCCGTGCGCCACGACGGCAGATCATGCGGCATCGACCGGCGAGACAGGGGCGCCAGATGGATGATGCCGTTGACCGGACCATGTTCGGCGGTGAGCGCGCTCACGCGTTCGCCCAGGGCCGCGCTATCGACCATCGTCGCGCGCGCGATGACTTCCGGCCGGGCGCCGCACGCCGCCAGCGCCTTTGCCAGCAGCGGCGCCACCGAAAGTTCGTCCTCGGTGATCAGAAACAAGCCGGCGAGCGAGGGAGGTTTGCCTTCCGCCAACGGCTCCACGAAGGCGTTGATCCGAAAGCGCGGAACGGACTCGATCACGGTCGGCTCGGGCGGCGCCACGACAATCGGGACTTGTCCCTTGATCGGCGCCGCATCCGGTTGAATCTCGGTCGAAGCCATCAACCGGTCGACGATGCCGTTCAGAGTCTTGACCCGGGTCAACGTCTCCATCTGCTCCTTGACGCGCGCGACGACGGCCTCTGGCAGGCGTTCCTGCAGCGCACCCAGGATCTCCACCCGCTTGATGGAGTCGATGCCCAGCTCGGCCTCGATATCCTGGTCGAGGCCCAGCATCTCCGGCGGATAGCCCGTCCGCTCGCTTACCTGATTGAGCAGCAGTGCCCGGAGCTCGTCGCGATTGGCCGCGCCGGCGGAGGGTGGCGCCACGACGACCGGCCGCATCGCCGATGCCGCGGCGGCGGGGGCGCCCTCAAGCAGGCGATCCAGGAGACCGTTCAGCGTCTTTACGCGCGTCAGCGTCTCCATCTGCGCCTTGACGCGCTCGACGATCGCCGCCGGCAGACGCTCCTGCAGCGCGCCGAGGATCTCCACGCGCTTGATGGAATCGATGCCGA
>Ga0335069_10015071_pt1 | contig 10811 bp, 6 predicted proteins | sample Lox_Sample_11_FD_206714 | JGI IMG/M metagenome (GOLD analysis project Ga0335069, IMG submission 206714) | Soil microbial communities from Loxahatchee National Wildlife Refuge, Florida, United States - Lox_Sample_1.1 | ecosystem: Environmental > Terrestrial > Soil > Wetlands | place: USA: Florida... | reverse complement strand
GGCCGCGGCGCTGTCGCCGCCGGCCGACGTGACGCTGAAAGAGCCCGGCAACTGGCAGTACATCGGCAATGCCAAGCTGCCGCGCCTCGACTCCGTCGACAAGACGACGGGCCGGCAGCAATTCACCATCGACGTGCGGCCGCCGGGCACGCTGACCGCCATGGTCGTGCGGCCGCCGCTCTTCGGGGCCACGGTGAAGTCCTTCGACGCTACGGCGGCCAAGTCGGTCAAGGGTGTCGTCGATGTCGTGCAAATCCCGCGCGGTGTCGCAGTTGTTGCCGAGAACACCTGGGCGGCCAAGAAAGGCCGCGAAGCCCTGAAGGTCGAGTGGGACGACAGCCAGGCCGAAAAGCGCGGCTCGGCCGAGCTCATGGCCGAGTACAAGCGCCTGGCGAGGGACGGCAAGGCCACCGGCGCCCGTGATGACGGCGATCCCATCGCAGCGTTCCTGGCCGCGGCCAAGGTGATCGAGGCTGACTTCGAATTCCCCTATCTGGCGCACGCGGCCCTCGAGCCGCTCGATGCTGTCGCGGCGAAAAACGGCGACATGATCGAAATCTGGGGTGGCCATCAGATGCCCGACCTTTATCAGGCCGTGGCGGCCGAGATTGCGGGTGTCACGCCGGACAAGGTGAAGCTGCATGTCATGATGACCGGCGGTGGCTTCGGGCGCCGCGCGGTGCCGGATGCCGATGTCGTCGCCGAGGCCGTGAGCACCGCCAAGGCGATCGGCTGGAGGGCGCCGGTCAAGGTGCTGTGGACACGTGAGGACGACATGACCGGCGGCCGCTACCGGCCGATGTACTTCCACACGATGCGGGCTGGCCTGGATGCTACCGGCAAACTCACGGCGTGGGAGCATCGCATCGTCGGCCAATCCATCCTCAAGGGGACGCCGTTCGCCGCGATGGTGCCGGCGGGCGGTCCCGATCCGACCTCGGTCGAAGGCGCGTCGACGCTTCCCTACGCGATCCCAAACATGCTCGTCGATCTCGTCACTCCCGACGTCGGCGTGCCCGTGCTCTGGTGGCGGTCGGTCGGCAGCACGCACACGGCCTACGCGACGGAGGTGTTCATCGACGAGCTGGCGCGCGCGGCGGGCAAGGACCCGATCGAGTTTCGCCTGGCCATGCTGACCGACAAGCCCCGCCATCGCGCCGTGCTCGAGAAGGTCCGCGATGCAGCCGGCTGGGGCGGCGAGGTGCCGGCCGGCATCGGCCGCGGCGTCGCCGTGGCGGAGTCCTTTGGCACCTACGTGGCCCAGGTCGCCGACGTGCGCGTCGACAAGAACGGCATCAAGGTCGAGCGCGTGGTCTGTGCCGTCGACTGCGGCACGGCCGTCAATCCCGACGTCATCGCCGCGCAGATCGAGGGCGGCATCGGCTTCGGTCTCGGCGCCATCCTCAAGGGCGAGATCACGCTCGATGCCGGTCGGGTCGTGCAGACCAACTTCGACGGCTACGAGGTGCTGCACATCGACGAGATGCCGAAGGTCGAGGTGCACATCGTCGCATCGAGCGAGAAGCCGAGCGGTGTCGGCGAGCCCGGCGTGCCGCCCATCGGACCCGCGGTGGCGAATGCCGTGTTCGCCGCTACCGGCAAGCGCATCCGCGTCTTGCCGATGAGCAAGCAGGATTTCACGTCGTCCTGATGCTCCTTGCAGAAGAGAGACGTTTTATTCGCCGGCGCCGCGTACGGGGGGTGGTCGATAGTGCCGCCCCAGGCACCGCTGCTTTCCCAACCCTTGCGGAATCGAGAATGGCTTGCCAAAAAGCGATGCCGGCGGTTGACTGTCGGCTGCCATTCGAGAAGGAAGTGCCGAAATGAGCGACACTTCTCCGACCAGCCAGCAATCGCCGAGCCCAGCGCCAGGTCCCGCACCTGCGGCGGTGTCGCCCCCTGCCGCGCGACGCGGCAATACGACAACGGCGATTGTCGTGGGCGCTTTGATCATCGTCGTTGGCGCCGCAGTCGCCTATTGGTATGAGGGACGCGGAACCCCGGGAGAGTCGGCGCAGGCCGCGACCCCGCCTCCACCGCCCGCCGTCACCGTGGCCACGCCGCTCCGCAAAGAGATCGTCGAGTGGGACGAGTTCACGGGACAGTTCGCCGCCGTCGAATATGTGGAGATCCGTGCCCGCGTCAGCGGCTATCTGGACGAGATCCATTTCACCGATGGCCAGACCGTCAACAAGGGCGACCTGCTCTTCGTCATCGATCCCAGACCCTACCAGATCGCGCTCGATTCGGCGAAGGCGCAGCTGGATGAGGCCACCGCGAAGCTGGATCTCGCCAATCGCCAGCTGGCACGGGCGGGCGCGCTGCGCAGGAGCGACTTCGTGGCGGCCAGCACCTATGACGAGCGCGCGCAGGATGTGGCCTCGGCCACCGCCGCCATCGAAACGGCCAAGGCCGCGATCAATGCGGCCGAGCTGGATCTCGAATTCACCCATGTGACGGCACCCGTGACGGGGCGTGTCGGCAATCATGAAGTAAGCCTCGGGAACCTGGTCAGCGGCGGGTCCACCGGCGGAGCCATCGGCAATACGACGTTGCTGACCACGATCGTCTCGCTCGATCCGATCTATCTGAACTTCGACGTTAGTGAATCCGATCTGCTCGCCTATCAGCGGGCGGTCGCCAGCGGCCGCCTGAAATCGCCGCGCGACCACCCGATCGGCGTGTTCGCCCACCTGCCCGACGAGACTAAGTGGAGCTTGGAAGGGCGGCTCGATTTCCTCAGCAACCAGGTCGACCGCTCGACCGGCACGATCCGCGCCCGCGCGACATTCCCGAACCCGGGCTACCTGATCACGCCCGGCCAGTTCGGCCGCGTGCGCATCCCCGCCTCCGAGCCCTACCAGGCGATCCTCATCCCGGACGAGGCGATCGTGACCGATCAGTCGCAGAAGCTGGTGCTGACCGTCGGCGCCGACGGCACCGTGGTGCCGAAAGTCGTCCGCCCCGGCCCGAAGTACGATCCGCTGGGCCTGCGCATCGTCCGCGAGGGGCTCGATCCGTCCGACAGGATCATCATCAACGGCCTCATGCGGGCACGGCCCGGCGCGAAGGTGACGCCGACGCCCGGCACGATCCAGCCGCAGCCGCAATCCTGATCCGATCCGCCGTCGATGCGCCTTTCGCATTTCTTCATCGATCGACCGATCTTCGCGACGGTCCTGTCGGTCTTCATCACGCTGATCGGCGGCTTCGCCTATTTCACCCTGCCGGTTGCCCAGTATCCGGAAATCGCGCCGCCGACCATCGTCGTCAGCGCCACCTACCCCGGCGCCTCCGCCGAGGTCGTCAGCAACACCGTGGCGACGCCACTCGAGCAGGAGATCAACGGCGTCGAGCACATGCTCTACATGAACTCGCAGGCGACCGGCGACGGCCAGCTCTCGATTACCGTCACCTTCGCGCTCGGCACCGATCTCGATATCGCACAGGTGCTCGTGCAGAACCGCGTCGCCGTGGCCGAGCCGCGGCTTCCCGAGGAGGTAAACCGACTCGGCGTTACCGTGCGCAAGAACTCGCCGGACCTGATGATGGTCATCCATATGAGCTCGTCCGACGGCTCGCGCGACCAGCTCTACATCTCGAACTATGCGACATTGCAGGTGAAGGACGTGCTGGCGCGCCTCGACGGCGTCGGCGATGTGCGCGTCTTCGGCTCCCGCGACTATTCCATGCGCATCTGGCTCGACCCGGAGAAGGCGGCCGTACGCAACCTGACCGGCGGCGAGATCGTCGCGGCCCTGAAGGCGCAGAACGTCCAGGTGGCCTCGGGCCAGCTCAACCAGCCGCCGGTGCCGAAAACAGGCGCCTTCCAGATCAATATCGAGACGCTGGGGCGGCTCACCGACACGCGGCAGTTCGAAAACATCGTCGTCAAGACCGATCCCGATGGGCGAGTCACCCGCATCCGCGACATCGGAAGGGTCGAGCTCGGCGCCCAGGACTACAGCGCCAACGGCTACCTCGACGAGCGCACGGCCGTGCCGCTCCTCATCTTCCAACGGCCGGGGTCCAACGCGCTCGCCACCGCCGAGAAGCTCCTGTCGACGATGAAGGAACTGTCGAAGCAGTTCCCGCCCGGCGTGCGCTATGACATCATCTACAATCCAACGGAGTTCATCGCCGAATCCGTGTGGGAGGTGGAAAAGACGATCGGCGAGGCCGTCTTGCTCGTCGTCATCGTCGTGATCCTGTTCCTGCAGACCTGGCGCGCCTCGATCATCCCAATCGCGGCGATCCCGGTGTCGCTCATCGGCACCTTTGCCGTCCTGGCGGCGTTCGGATTCTCGCTTAACAATCTGTCGCTGTTTGGCCTCGTGCTCGCCATCGGCATCGTCGTCGATGACGCCATCGTCGTCGTCGAGAACGTCGAGCGCAATCTGCGCCAGGGGATGAATCCGCGTGATGCGGCGCACGAGACCATGGACGAGGTCGGCGGCGCGCTCATCGCCATCGCCTTGGTGTTGACGGCCGTCTTCGTGCCGGCCGCTTTCATCACCGGCATTTCCGGCCAGTTCTTCCGCCAGTTCGCGGTGACGATCGCGGCGGCGACGATCATCTCCTGCATGGTCTCGCTGACGCTGAGCCCCGCGCTCTGCGCCTTGCTGTTCAAGAAACACGAGGAGAATCCGAAAAAACCGCCGCTCCTGGTGCGGCCCATCCGAGCCTTCTTCCGCGGCTTCAATTTTGCCTTCGACAAGCTGTCGCTCGGCTATGGCGGACTGACGCGGAGGTTCGTGCGGCTCGTCGTCGTCATGCTCGTCATCTATGCCGGACTCCTCGGCGTCACCGCCTGGCAGTTCGCGCATGCGCCAACCGGCTTCATCCCGCAGCAGGACCAGGGCTACCTGATCACCGTGCTGCAGCTTCCGCCAGGTTCGTCGCTGTCGCGCACCGACACGGTCGTGCGCAACGCCGCCAAGACCATCCTCGGGATCAAGGGTGTCGCCCATGTGGTACCGTTCGCGGGATTCGACGGTGCCACCTTCACGAACGCGCCCAATGCCGGCGCCATCTTCGTCGTGCTCGAGCCGTTTCGCGAACGCGCCGCCAAGGGCCTGACGACGCAGAGCATTCTGGGCGAGCTCGGCAAGAAGCTTGGCGCCATCCAGGACGCGTTCATCATCACGATTCCGCCGCCGCCGGTGCGCGGCATAGGCAATGCCGGTGGCTTCAAGATGTTCGTGCAGGACCGCCGCGGCCGCGGCCTCGATGCCCTCGATGCGGCAACCCAGGATATCGTCGGCGCCGCCAACAAGACCCCCGGTCTCACCGGCGTCTTCTCGCTCTTCAACACACGCACGCCCAAGATCTATGCCGACATCGACCGGGTACGGGCGGAGATGCTGGGCGTGCCGGCCGAGCGCGTGTTCGAGACCCTCGAGGTCTATGTTGGCTCGGCCTTCGTCAACGAGTTCAACTATCTCGGCCGCACCTACCGGGTGACGGCCCAGGCAGACGGCCGCTTCCGCCAGGAGCTCCATGACATCGCCAACCTGAAGACGCGCAACGACAGCGGCAATATGGTGCCGATCGGCTCGGTGGCGGCCTTCCGCGACATCACCGGGGCTTATCGCGTCCCGCGATTCAACCTCTATCCGGCCGCCGAGGTGCAGGGCAACACGCTGCCGGGCTTCTCGACCGGCGACGGTCTGGCGGCCATGGAGAAGCTTGCCGCCGAGCGTCTGCCCGATGGCTTTGGGTTCGAATGGACCGAACTCGCCTATCAGGAAAAGCTCGCCGGCGGCACGGGCCTCCTCGTCTTCGCCGCCTCCGTCATCTTCGTCTTCCTGGTTCTTGCGGCCCAGTATGAGAGCTGGGCACTGCCGCTGGCCGTCATCCTCATCGTGCCCATGTGCCTGCTGGCCGCCGTCACCGGCCTGTTGTGGCGCGGCCTGGACGTCAACATCCTCGCCCAGATCGGCTTCGTGGTGCTGGTCGGACTGGCGGCAAAGAACGCGATCCTCATCGTCGAATTCGCCAAGCAGGCGGAACAGCACGGCGCCGACCGGCGGGAGGCGGCGGTACAGGCGGCACGCACGCGCCTGCGCCCGATCCTCATGACGTCGTTCGCCTTCATCCTCGGTGTCGTGCCGCTGATGATCGCCACCGGCGCCGGAGCAGAAATGCGACAGTCGCTGGGTACGGCCGTCTTCAGCGGCATGCTTGGCGTGACGTTCTTCGGCTTGCTGCTCACGCCGGTGTTCTATGTGACCGTGCGGTGGTTCGGCCGCGAGCGCAGCGCCCGCGCGTCGTCGCAACCCAGCACGGCAGCCATCGCCACCGACACGGCTTGACAGTGCCTCTGCCGCTGGAAGAATCGTTTTCTTCGGGGGCTTACAAGCAGGAGCGGCAATCCATGCAATTGCTTTGCTTTTCGCCGGGCAGCGCGGCGACGGCGCTGCGCCAGAACGCGGCTGCTTGAGTCCAGGCGTTGACGGCATGGGTCCGCGCCCGCCAGCCGAAATCGGCGAGTTCTGGTTCAGCGAGAAGGCACGTCGGCTCTGGTTCGAGAAGAACCAGGCGTTCGATGACGAAATCCGCACGCGCTTCGGCGCCACCGTCGCGGCGGCCTGCGCCGGCGAGCTGGACGGCTGGGCGGCGACGCCGGAGAGCTGCCTCATATTGCTGGTGGTACTCGATCAACTCACGCGCAACATCTTCCGGGGCACGCCGCGCGCCTTTGCCGCCGATGCCAAGGCCCGCGGCATCGCCGGTACCGCGATCGACCGCGGGCTCGATCAGCAGACGGCGCTCGACCGGCGTTTCTTCTTCTATCTGCCGTTCGAGCATAGCGAGGACGCCGCCGACCAGCGGCGCTCGGCCGCGCTGTTCCGGGCCTGGGCCGAGGCCCATCGCGGCGCCGGGCGCGACAGGGCGTTCGACCAGCTGACCTATGTGCTGCGCCATCAGGAGGCGATCGAGCGTTTCGGCCGCTTCCCGCACCGCAACGCCATCCTCGGCCGCGAGTCGACGGCGGAAGAGATAGAATTCCTTAAGGAACCCAAATCGTCGTTCTAAGGCGCGTCGTGGCGCCGGCTGCGTCGCGGCTGGCGAGGAATAAGGCAGCGGCGTGAATGTTCATGCTTCTGTAGCGACCAGACCGACCCAGCCGGGAGGTGCCCTATCGAAGACTTCGACACGCTGATCACGGCGCAAATTCCGCATCTCCGGCGCTATGCCTTCGCCCTTACCGGCAGCCGGGACCGGGCCGACGACCTCGTGCAGGACTGCCTGGAGCGGGCATGGAGCCGGGCGCATCTGTGGCGCCAGGGCAACATCCGCGGCTGGCTGTTTACCATCATGCACAACGTCAGCGTCAACGCCCGCCGGCGCGACAACCGGGGTCCGGCCACGACCTCGATTGACCTGCCGGGTCTGGAGCCGCCGACGCGGCCGCTGCAGGAAGACCGGCTGGCGGTGGGTGCGATCAACGATGCCGTCAACGCCCTGCCGCAGGAGCAGCGCTCGGTCATCCTGCTGGTCGGACTGGAGGAGTTCAGCTACGCCGAAACCGCCGAGATACTCGGGGTGCCCATGGGCACGGTCATGTCGCGCCTGCACCGCGGCCGCGAACGGCTGCGCCAGCTGCTGGCGAACCAGGGCGCCCCGAGCCTGAGGAGGGTCAAATGACCAACGAGCAACATGTCACCGACGACGACCTGCATGCCGCCGCCGACGGACGTCTGGCGACGGAGCGGCAGGCCGCCGTCGAGGCGCATCTTGCCGAGGACCCCGCCGCAGCCGCCCGCGTGGGCTTCTACCGCCGGCTCAACGCCGGACTCCACGAGGCCTACGACGGAGTGTTGAGCGAGCCGGTACCGGATCGACTGACGCGCCGGCCGCGGTCGTGGAATTGGCAGAACTTCACGCGCGTCGCCGCGGCCGTCGTGCTGCTGGTCGGCGTCGGCGGCGCCGGCGGCTGGTTCGCCCACGACCATTTCGAGACGTATGAGCAGCCGGCCCGGGAGCTGGCCGATCTCGCCGCCTACGCCCATGCGGTCTATGCCGCGGAGGTGCAGCATCCGTTCGAGGTTCCCAGCGCCGAAAAGGACCATCTGCAGACCTGGCTGTCGAAGCGGCTACACCATCCGGTGCAGGTGCCGGAGTTGACGGCGGTCGGCTACAAATTCATGGGCGGCCGGCTTTTGCCGTCGGACCACGATGTGGCGGCGCAGCTTATGTACCAGAACGCCACCGGCACCCGTGTGACGCTGTATTTCAAGCCCGCCGACAATCAGCGTGATACCGCCTTCAGCTATGCCGTCGATGACGGCATCTCCGTGTTCTACTGGCGCGATAGCAATTTTGCCTATGGGCTGGCGGGCGAACTGCCGCGCGAGCAACTGCTGCCGATCTGCAGCGAGGTCTACAAGCAGCTCAATCCGGGCGCCGGCCCGGTGAGCTGGTAGCCGGCATAGCCGAACGGGGCGCCGGAGCGCCCCGTTCTGGCAACATCATCGGCGAACCCGGCCTACTGGACGGTGCCCTGATCGGGCGGGATATCGCCTGGGCCTTGGTCCGGCGTCCCATCGTCGTTGGCCGCCTCGTCGTTGTCGTGGTCGTTGTCATCTCCATTGTCGTCGCCGGCATCGTGGTTCGGTCCGTCGTCATCGCCGCCGCCTGGCCCGCGGTGATCGCCGTCGTCGCCGTCCTCACCGCCATGGCCCGGCCCGCGATTGCCGCCATCGTCACCACCGGAAGCACCGCCATGACCTTCACTCTCGCCGCCATCGCTGTCGGCGAGCGCCGCGTTCATGTGCGGAGCGACGCTGCCGCCATGAAACCTGACCGGAGCGACCGTCATGAGCAGGGCCGAAAGACTCAAAGTCGCGAGATAGATCGTGCGCCGGGACCTGGCGCGAGTCCGTCGGACGTCGTCAAACATCGGTGCGAGAGCCGCGAAATCGTTCATCGAAATCTCCTTTGGCGGGGATCGGACGAATGCGCTGTTAGCAACAGCGTATTCGCATCGACAACGGGCTTCAGGCGGGCTTATTCCGCCGACTCCGTCGCAATCTGATGAGACCGTGATGGATATGTGCCGGATCGCCGGCGGGAAGAAGGAGTCGGCCCGGTTCCTCAGCGCGACACAGTGCGCGAGGGCGGAAGCCGGCAGATCACCGTGGTGCCGCCGCCGAGCTCGCTGATCAGCTTCAGCGATCCGCCATGCAGCTCGATCAGGCTCTTCGCCAGCGGCAGGCCCAGGCCGGTGCCCTCGTATTTTCGGGCGAGGCTGTTGTCGACCTGCTTGAACGGGGTCAGCGCCTCCGGAATATCGGCGGGTTCCATGCCGATGCCGTTGTCGGCGACGCGCAGGATGATGGCGCCATCCGCTTCGCACGCTGCGGCGATCTTCACGCTGCCACCGGTCGGCGTGAACTTTATCGCATTGGACAGGAGATTGAGCAGCGCCTGTCGCAGCTTCCGCTGATCGCCGCGGAGTTCGGGGACATCGACGCCGGCATCGACCGTGAGCGACAGGCCGGCGCGCTGCGCCCGATCGCGCACCAGGCGCACGCAGTAGTCGATGAGGTCGCGGCAATCGACGTGGTCCTCGCCGAGTTCCACGGCGCCGGCCTCGATGCGCGAGAGATCGAGAATGTCGTTGATCAAGGTCAGCAGGTGCTCGCCGCTGCTGCGGATGTCGCGTGCGTACTCGAGATAGTGCTCGTTGGCGATCGGCCCGTTGACCTGCATGGAGATGAGCTCGGCGAAACCGATGACGGCGTTGAGCGGCGTGCGGAGCTCGTGGCTCATGGTGGCGAGGAACGTGCTCTTGGCCTGGTTGGCGATCTCGGCCGCCTCCTTTGCCTGCAGCACCGCCGCTTCGCGCCGCTTCAGCTCGGTGATATCGGCGTATACGCCGACGATGCCGCCGGCCGCGGTGCGGCGTTCGGTGATCCGGATCCAGCGGCCATCGGACATCTGCTGCTCGATGGCATGTTCGCGCGGATCCCGATGGAGTCGCGTGCGCTCGGCGATCCACGCCTCCGGATCCGTACGCGCGAGATCGTCGACGAGGACGCCGGCCTTCATGCCGATGCGCGCGAGGTCCCCGAACGACATGCCCTTGAGGCCGTCCCGCGGCAGGAACGGATAGGTCTCCAGGTACCGGCCGTTGTAGAGGATCACGCGATCATCGGCGTCAAAGAGGACGAGCCCCTCGGAGATGCTCTCGATGGCGTCGGCCAAGAGTGTGCGCGCCTGCTCCAACGCCGCCGCAGCCTCGCGACGCGCGGAGACGTCGCGCTTGACGGCGACGTAGTGGTCGATGGCGCCGGACGAGTCGACGATCGGAGAAATCGTCGCCTCCTGATAGACGATGGCGCCATCCTTGTGTCGGGCGATCAGGTCGCCGCGCCAGACCTTGCCGGCGCTTATCGTCCGGCCGATCGATTCGTAATAGGCGTCGTCGAAGTGCCCGCTGCGCAGCATGGAGCCTGGCGTCCTGCCAATGACCTCGGCCCGGCTGTAGCCGGTGGTGCGCTCGAAGGCCGGATTGACATATTGGAGGCGGATTTGCGGGTCGGTGATCTCGATGGCGTCGCCGGCATGCTCCACCGCCGTCGCCAGCAGGTCGTGACTGAGACGCCGTCGCACGTCCTCGTCGACGTCGAGGATGATGCCGTCCCAGGCCACATCGCCGCCCGGCAAGACCGTCGGGCGCGCCGTGAGCCTCACCCAGCGCTCGGCGCCGTCACGCGCCCGGATCTGCAGCTCGGTATCGACGGGCATGAGCCAGGGCGTCGGCTGGTTCATCGCCATTTCCAGGCGGGCCCGATCGGCCGGCA
>Ga0335069_10015070_pt1 | contig 10811 bp, 8 predicted proteins | sample Lox_Sample_11_FD_206714 | JGI IMG/M metagenome (GOLD analysis project Ga0335069, IMG submission 206714) | Soil microbial communities from Loxahatchee National Wildlife Refuge, Florida, United States - Lox_Sample_1.1 | ecosystem: Environmental > Terrestrial > Soil > Wetlands | place: USA: Florida... | reverse complement strand
AGATCTGGGACTACTTCCAGGAGCGAAAGTTCACCTCGGGGCTCACGTACTGCGGCCACGCGCTGGCCTGCGCCACCGGGATCGCCAACATCGAGGTCTACAAGAAGGAAGGGCTCATCGAGAAGTCCGCGAAGGACGGCGAGTACCTGGCGCAGAAGCTGAAGGCGCTGGAGGCAAAGCACTGCTCCGTGGGAGACACGCGCTGCAAGGGCCTGTGGGCGTGCATCGAGCTGGTGGCGGACAAGAAGACCAAGGCTCCCATCGCGGGCTACAACGACAGCATCCGCAACATCTCGGGGCAGCTCGGGAAGATCTTCATGGACAACGGGCTGTACCTGTACAGCAACTGGGACTACATCTTCATCTCTCCGCCGCTCATCATCACGCGGCCGCAGATCGACGAGATGGTGGCCGTGATCGAGAAGGGCCTGGAGTGGGTGGACTCCCTGGTGAAGAAAGGGTAGGGGCGACGACGGCTGCGGCGGTGTGGTGACCGCCGCGCTGCGACCTGGTTCGGTCAAGGACGGCCCCTGGAGCGGGGGCCGTCTCTTTTTCCCGATTGCCCGGGCGGCTGACGCGTGGATACCTTTGGGCGATGACGCGGGGAGAAACACCTGTCGCGGCCGGCGGTGCTGCCGGGCCTCACCGGGTGGCGGTGATCGTCCTGCTGCTTGCCGCGGCCGCCGCCTGGGGCCAGCACCCGGATACCTCGGCCGCCTCCGCCCCGGATGCTGCGGGAGGGACGGGCATGCTGGTGAGCAGCAGCGTGCGCTTCCGATCTGCTCCGTCCACGACTGCTTCCATCCTCACGGTCGGCAACGCCGGGACCCTGGTGACAATCCTTTCGCGCTCGGAAAGGTCCGAGGACCTGACCGGCGCCGGGCGCTTCTGGTGGTACAACGTCCAGCTCGCCGACGGCAGGAAGGCCTGGGTCTACGGGCAGTTCGTCTGGATGCTGCATGACTCTCCCAGCTCGCTCAGCACGCCGATGCCGGTGACCGTGGGCGCGGAGCACTACCTGGTGGAGCTCTTTACGCCGCAGGGTGATTCCGGCCGCGAACAGGCCGGTGAGGTGACGGATGCCGTGGTCCTGGCCCGGGAAGGGGGAGGCCAGGCCGTCCCGGTGGTGGTGGATCCGGGGAAGGCTCCCCACCCGAACCCGGACCACCTGCTCGTCGTTGTCGGCACCCTGGACAACGGCGGCGAGGGCGTCAATTCAGTGGAGACGGCCGGAGACGGCGGGATCAGGATCGTCGTCCATTCCGTGAACACTCACTACTCGAGCGACCAGGGCGCGGAGATCATCGAATCGTTCGATACGTCGTACCTCTGCGCGTATCGCAGCGGCAGCAAGGGCCCCGTCTTCGAAGTCACGGGTGTCGAAGAGGGGAAACACACCATCGAAAAAGGGATGGGCAAATAGCCCTCTGGACGGCCCGCGGGCGCATCAGCCTGCGGGCCGTCCTTCTTGGGCGCCTGCGCGGTCGGGGCGCTCAAGCGTCCCGGTCCCGCGCTCACCAGCGCAGGCCGAACCCCATCCCCATCCTTCCCATCGGACCCATGGGCCCGATCATCGGCACCAGCGTGGGCTGGAACGTGACCTTGCCGCTCTCAATGGCCTGCCGTGCGTCCTGCTCGGCGTGCCGGCTCGCGAACCAGCGAAGGACCATCTGCGCCGCCATGCCGCCGATGGCCACGCCGATGCTCGGCCCGTAATCCGCCAGCGTGTTGGACTCCCACGTGGAACGGATGGAAGACAGCGGCGTGTTCAGGTAATCCAGGGACGCGAACTGGACGTTCGAAGGCAGCGTGTAGTAGATGCCCACCAGGGTGGCGCCCACAAGGACCAGGTCACCCGTGAGGAACAGCGCGCCGCCCAGCGCGTCCCCGGTCTGAAACTGCCCCGCCCCCGGCACCACCCAGGATGCTACGCGCGCGTGCCGGATGTAGGCGTCCTTCTGGATGGCAATCGAGACCTCGCCGGCCACCTTCTGCAGGTCGGCCAGGGTCATTGTGCCGATCTGTTGGCTGTTCTCCGCCAGGATCGAGGTGATCTCGGCGTTCAGGGCCTGGGGGTCCCGGCCCGCGCCGGGGCCCCACGGAAGGGCGAATGCCCCTGCCGCTGAAAGGCCCAGGATGGAGATTGCGATTATCCTGCGCATCGGTTTGTTCCTCCCTTGTGCGCTCGTGATGTGCATCAACGTAGCGCGCGGCCGTTTCGAGGGGATTGAGCAATTCTTGAGAAAGTCTTAAGGCTGCCCCTTCCCACCCCTCTCCAAATTAATGTTTCTGCAAGCACCGCGTAATAGGAGCGAAAGCCCCTGCCGCTACGTTGTCCCCGTGACGACAGGAGGTCGACATGCGTAGTTCGAAATCGCGCGCCATGACGTGGACGCTCGTGGCGCTCGGGGTCGTGATGATCGCCCTTGCGGGCGTGCTGGCCGCCACCTTCCCGTGGCAGCAGGCGCCGTGGAACGCGGCCGCCGCAATGCAGCAGGGAGTGCCGCAGGGGACTCCGCAGGGCGACGGCGCGCAGGCGCCGGGTTCCACGGGACCCGGGCCACAAGCAGGCGCCCCGCCGGCAGGTGTACCGCAGGGCGTGCCGCCGGGCTTCTACTATGGGCCGATGTACGCCTGGCACGGCTGGCACCACCCCTGGTACGGGTACGGCTATGGTTATCGCCCATGGGGATTCTTCCATGGACCGAGGTTCTTCGGCGGAGGCTTCCTGTTCCTGGCACTGGTCGTGGTGATCGTCGTGGCCCTGGTCCGCCGGCGCCGCGGGTGGCACTACCGGCACTGGGATGACTCGGCGGATGCCGAGGAGATCCTGCGCCGCACCTTTGCCGAGGGCCGCATCACCGAGGAAGAGTACAAGAGCCGGCTCGCCGCGCTCAGGAAGTGAGGACGGTCATGGCATGGTTCATTGCCGGTTTCGTTGCCCTCAAGCTCGTCGGCGTGGCGTTCGTCATCCTGCTGGTGAGTCGAGTCGTCGGCGCCTTCCGCGGAAGGCACGACCGCGCGTCGGACATCCTGCGCGGGCGCCTGGCCTCCGGCGAGATCACCGAGGACCAGTTCCGCCACCTGCGGGACGTGCTGGACGTGTAGTGCAGGTCACTCGATCCGCGGGGGTGAACGCCGCTTGCGCGGCGCTTCGTTCGACGGCTGTCGGCGCGAGCTTTGACAGCCGTCGCCATTTCGCGGACAATCGCCCCGGGTGAACGAGCCGCCATGACCATCCGACGCCGCGTGAGGGCTGCCTTGCTGCTGATGCTCGTGGTGCCGATCTTCCTGATGGCGGCGGCCTTCGGCGTTGTCCGCCGCGTGGGCGCCGGGCCGGGCGGGGCGGACCCGTTCCAGAAGCGCCTCGTTGCGGAGCTCAACCGGCGCGTCAACGACAACCCGGGCTCCCTGGCCGACCCCGCAACCCTCGCCATGCTGGACCGGCAGTTCGAACCGGGACAAGCCGGCGGCTGGGTCGTGCTGAAGGACGGAGTCGAGCTGTACCGGTCTGCCGGGCTGCGCCCCGTCAACCGGTCCATGGGCGGAATGCGCGGCCGGGGCCGGGCGTTCGTCTCCGCGGCGCCCATGCTGCGCTGGGATTTCCGCTACCCGGATGGAAGCGGGGGGACGCTCGAGCTGTACGGCGGCTTCCCGTGGAGCAACCCGTGGAGAGGACCGGGATGGGCTCTCGTATTCCTGGGCGTGCTCGCCGCCTGCAACGGCCTGCTGGGGTGGTGGGTGTCTTCCGCGGTGGTCACCCCGCTGGCGAGGCTCCGTGACGCGGCCGTGCGAATCGGGGACGGCGATCTTGGCTTCACGCTGGCCCGGGACGTTCCGGGAGAGTTCGGCCAGGTGACCCTGGCGTTCGAGACCATGCGGGAGAAGCTGCAGGCCGCCGTCAATCGGCAGCTCGCGGAGGAGGCATCCCGCAAGGAGCTCATGGCCCACGTCTCGCACGACCTAAGGACACCCATCAACCTGGTGCGCGGCTACGCGGAGGGACTCCGAGACGGCGTGGCCTCCACGCCCGAGATGCGAAGCCGCTACCTGGACACCATCCTGGAGCGCGCCGGGGAGCTGGAGCGGCTCATCGAGCTCTTGTTCTCCTATTCCACCATGGACCTGGAGGGAGTGAAGCCGGCCATGGGCGATGTCGACCTGGCGTCATTCCTGGAGGATCTCAGGTCGTCCATTTCGGGGATGTTTCCTTCTGCCACGATTTCTCTTGCCAGCGGCGCGGCACGGCCGGTGGTGAGGGCCGACCCCCACCTGCTCCGCCGCGTGATGACGAACCTCGTGGAGAACGCCGTCAAGCACGGCGGCAAGGAGAACGTGGCCATCACGTGGACGGTGACGGCAGGCGTGACGGCAGGCCCCGCGGCGCGGGCGGTGGAAGTCTCGGTGGGAGATGACGGGGCCGGGGTCCCGCCCGGGGACCTGCCGCGCCTCTTCGAGCCGTTCTTCCGCGGGGACCGCGCACGGTCACGGGGCGGGGGCGCCGGCCTCGGGCTTGCCATCGTGCGGAAGCTCGTGGTGGCCCAGGGAGGTTCGGTGAGGGCGGCGGGCTCCGCGTCGGGCGGCCTGGAGGTGACCCTGGGGTTCCGGGAAGGGACGGGCGGTGGGAAAACGGATCCTGATCATCGAGGATGAGACTGCCCTCTCGTCCCTTCTCACCGACTACCTGGCCGCGGACGGCTTCTCCGTGGAGGCGCGAGCCGACGGGCCGTCGGGACTGGAAGCCGCCCGGGGCGGCGGCTTCGACCTGGTGCTGCTGGACCTGATGCTTCCCGGCATGGACGGCTTCGAGGTATGCCGCCGCCTGCGGCAGGAGGCCGACATGCCGGTGCTGATCCTGTCCGCGCGCCGCGAGGACGGGGACAAGATCCGCGGCCTGGGCCTCGGAGCGGACGACTACGTGGTGAAGCCCTTCAGCCCGGCGGAGCTGGTGGCGCGCGTGAAGAGCCACCTCTCGCGCTACGAGCGCCTCACCGGCCGCGCGCGGGCGGACCGCTGGATCACCGACGGCGGGCTGGAAGTCAACGTGGAGGCGCGGCGCGTCCGCAAGGGCGGCATGGAGGTGGCGCTCACGGCCCGGGAGTTCGACCTGCTGCTGCTGTTCATCCGCAACCCCGACCGCGCGTTCACCCGGGACGAGATCTACGCCCGCATCTGGGGAGACGACCTGTTCGTGGACCCCTCCAACATCGCCGTACACGTCCGGCGGCTGCGGGAGAAGGTGGAGGACGATCCCTCCGAGCCGCGGCACATCGAGACGGTGTGGGGGGTGGGTTACCGCTGGAAGCCGCAGGCATGATCCTCGCAGACGCCCGCGCCGGGCGCGACGCGCCACGCGGGCGCCGCCCGGCCCCCGCCGTCATCGCCCGAAGGGCTGCTTTCCGAGGATGCTCATCGCGTAGTCGATCCTGCCGAACGGGGTGGAGAGCTGCACGCCGCTCACCGCTCCCGTGAGCGCTTCCAGCAGCTCGCGCGCAATCGCGGTGCCTTCCTCCAGGGCGGACTCCCGGGTGTCGCACCGTGCCATGCGTTCCACCACGGGGTCCGGCACGTAGACCCCGGGGACCTCGTTCTTCATGAACTCCGCCATGCGCAGGCTCACCAGCGGCCAGATGCCGGCGATCACCGGGATGCGCCGAAGGGAGGCCGTTCGCTCCAGGAAGCGAAGCAGCGGCTCGGCGTCGAACACCGGTTGGGTGATGGCGAACTCCGCGCCGGCATCCAGCTTCCAGCGGAAGCGCTCCAGCTCGCGGTCCAGGTTCACCGCGCTGGGGTTCAGCGCCACGCCGTAGCAGAAGGACGTGGGCTCCCCCACCGCGTTGCGGCCCAGGTCGAATCCCTGGTTGAGCAGGCTCACCATGTTGCACAACCCGATGGCGTCCACGTCGAAGACCGCGGTGGCGTCGGGGTAGGTGCCGATGCTCGGCGGGTCGCCGGTAACCAGCAGGATGTTGCGGAGCCCCAGCGCGTGCGCGCCCAGCACCTCGGCCTGCAGCGCGAGCAGGTTCTTGTCCTTGCAGGTGATGTGGGGGATGGCCTCGATCCCCGAGCACTGCTGCAGCACGGCGGCGGCGGAGACCGCGGCCATCTTGGCCTGGGCCCGCGGGCTGTCCGGCACGTTGACCGCGTCGATCCCCCTCTCCTTGAGGGCCTTTGCGCTTGCCACGAGCTTCGACATGTCGATGCCCTTGGGCGGCACCAGCTCCACGCAGGTGAGAAACTCGCCTCGCGCGATCCGGGCGCCCCACGCGCTCTTCTTCTCCAGCGGCACGGGCGGCTTTGCCTGCGCCGGCGGCTCCACGCGCACGCTTTCCCGCGGACGGCCGGGGGCCAGGGCCTTGATCTCGTTCCTGATCTCGTGGATGTGCGCGGGGGTGGTGCCGCAGCAGCCGCCCACGATTCGCACGCCGGACTGGATCATGCGCTTGGCGTACTTGGCCATGTACTTCGGCGTGGTCTGGTAGATGTTCCGGCCGTTGACGTTGACCGGGACCCCCGCGTTGGGCTGCACGCACAGCGGGTGGTGCGCGGCGTGGGCCATCTTCTCGGCGGCGTCCAGCATGCCGCGCGGGCCGACGGAGCAGTTGAGGCCCAGCACGTCCGGTGCCAGCCCGTCCCGCTCCAGCGCCTCCAGCTCCGCGGTGAAGACCTCGGGCTCCGTGCCGAACGGAGAGGTGCCTTCCGCGTTGATGGTCATGCTGGCGATCAGCGGTAGCGCGCAGGCGCCGCGGACGCCGCGGATTGCCGCTTTCAGCTCCGCCACGTCCACGAACGTTTCCAGGGCAATGAGGTCGGCGCCGGCCTCCGCGAGCAGGGACGCCTGCCGCGCAAACAGCTCCTCGGCATCCCGGGTGGAGAGCGCGCCGATGGGCTCGATCATCACGCCCAGGGGGCCGATGGAGCCCGCTACCAGCGTGCTCTCGGAACGCCCCGCGTCGCTCGCGGCCTGGAGGGCCAGCGCCACGGCGCGCGTGTTGATCTCCTCGAACTTCTCGGGCAGCCCCGCGGCGCGCAGCTTGGGGATGCCGGCGCCCCAGCTGTTGGTGGTGATCACCTCCGCCCCCGCGTCCAGGTACTCGCGGTGGATCCCGAGCACCATCCGCGGGTCCGACAGGCACACTTCCTCGAACGAGCGGTTGAGAAAGACGCCGCGCTCGTAGAGCATGGTGCCCATTGCACCGTCAAAGAGGATGGGCTGGTCGCGCTGGAGGCGCTCGCGGAACGGTACTTTCGTAATTCCTCCGTGCGGGCGGCCGGGACCCCGGGATCCTGGACGCCCGCGGCTGCCGGCGTGCTACCGGCCGCGCGCGGCCGCCGGCTCGCGCCCCGCCTTTTTCTCGTGCTCTTTGCGCAGGTCCTGCGCCGCCTTCACCATGGCGGCGAGGGACGGCTCGGTCTCTTTCCACTGCCGGGTCTTCAACCCGCAGTCCGGGTTGACCCATAGCTGTTCGGGTGACAGCACGGTGAGCGCCTTCTCCAGGAGCTCGTGCATCTCCGCCGCGGACGGCACGCGCGGGGAGTGGATGTCGTACACCCCGGGCCCGATCTCGTTGGGGTAGCGGAAGTCGCGGAAGGCCCCCAGCAGCTCCATGCGGGAGCGGGCGGATTCCACGGAGATGACGTCCGCGTCCATGGCGGCGATGGAGGGCACGATGTCGTTGAACTCCGAGTAGCACATGTGCGTGTGGATCTGCGTGGCGTCCTTGACGCCGGAGGCGGCGATGCGGAAGGACTCCACCGCCCAGTCCAGGTACTCGGCGCGGTCTGCCCTGCGCAGCGGAAGGCCCTCGCGGAGCGCCGGCTCGTCGATCTGGATCATGCGGATGCCGGCGGCTTCCAGGTCCGTGACCTCGTCCCGGATGGCCAGGGCGATCTGCCGGCAGGTCTCCGAGCGGGGCTGGTCGTCCCGCACGAAGGACCACGCCAGGATGGTGACGGGGCCGGTGAGCATGCCTTTCATCGGCTTGCTGGTGAGTGACTGCGCGTAGGTGGACCACCGCACCGTCATGGGCCGGGGACGCGCCACGTCGCCGAAGATCACCGGCGGCTTCACGCAGCGGGAGCCGTAGCTCTGCACCCAGCCGTTGCGGGTGAACGTGAAGCCCGACAGCATCTCGCCGAAGTACTCCACCATGTCGTTGCGCTCGAACTCGCCGTGCACCAGCACGTCCAGGCCGAGGGCCTCCTGCTTGCGCACGGTCTTCTCGATCTGCTGCTCCAGGAACTTCTCGTACTGCGCTTCCGTGATTGCCCCGGAGCGGCGTTCCGCGCGGGCGGCGCGCACTTCCTGCGTCTGCGGGAAGGAGCCAATGGTGGTGGTGGGAAACGGCGGGAGCTTGATGGCCGCCGACTGCGCTTTCCTCCGCTCGGCGTAGGGGCTCGCCCTGCGGGCCATGGCCGGCGTCAGGGCCGCCATGCGCTTCTGCACCTCCGCCGAGTGGATGCGCGTGGAGGACTTGCGGTCCTGCCGCACGCGGGCGCTCTCGTTGAGCTGCGCGAGCGAGCCCCCCACGTCCCCGTCCAGCGCCTTCGCGATGGCGGAGAGCTCATCCAGCTTCTGGCGGGAAAACGCCATCCAGCTTGCGATCTCCCGGTCCAGCGAGGTTTCCCCCGAAAGGTCCTCCGGGCAGTGCAGCAGCGAACAGCTCGGGGCCACGATGACCCGGTCCGCCCCGAAGGCCTCCAGGAACGGGCGGGCGGTGGACACCGCCGCTTCCAGGTCGGCCGCCCAGATGTTGCGGCCGTCGATCAGCCCCAGGGAGAACGCCAGCCGCGTGGGCTTCCGGCGCAGGATTTCGGCGGCCTGCCGGGTGCCGCGGACGAGGTCCACGTGCAGACCTGCCACCGGCAGGGAAAGCGCCAGCTCCAGGTTGTCCCCGAGGTCGCCAAAGTACGTGGTGAGCATGATCTTCGCCGGGGCCTTGGCCAGGCGCGCGTATGCGCGCGCGAAGGCCGAGCGTGCCGCCGACGAGAGGTCGGTGACCATCAGGGGCTCGTCCACCTGGACCCACTCGGCCCCGGCGCCCGCGAGTGCCGCCAGTTGCTCATCATACACCGGCAGCAGGGCGTCCAGCCGGGACAGGGGATCGCCCGACTTGTCGGTAGCCTTGGCCAGGGCGAGGAAGCTCACGGGTCCCAGCAGGACGGGGCGTGTCTTCACGCCCAGTGCCGCCGCCTCCTCGAGATGATCCACGGCCTTGGTGGAGGACAGGGCGAAACGCGTGCCCGGCCCGATCTCGGGAACGATGTAGTGGTAGTTCGTATCGAACCACTTGGTCATTTCCATGGCCGGCACGTCACGGCCGTCCGCCTGGCTTCCTCGGGCCATCGCGAAGTAGGAGGCCAGCTCTCCAGGGAACGCCTTGTAGCGGTCCGGCACCGCGCCGACCGCGCACGCCGTATCCAGCACGTGGTCGTACAAGGAGAAGTCGCCGCTGGGGATGAAGTCCATGCCGGCCGCGGTCATGAGCTTCCAGTGGGCCGCGCGGATCTTCGCCGCCGCGTCCCGCAGCGCCTTCTCGTCCAGCTCGCCGGACCAGAAACGCTCGAGGGCCTTCTTGAGCTCCCGGTTGGGACCGATCCTGGGGTACCCTAGAACTGCCGTTGAAATCATGTTGGGCACAAGATAGTTAACCGCGCGTGGGCGGGCAAGGAAAAGCCACGGCTCCGGCGGGGCTCCGCGCGCCCGCTCCGAGCCCGTTCCGTCCGCGCGGCCGGCGGCGCCCTCCTATTGCCCAGGGAGCGGAGGCAGCATTTCCTTGGACTTCTGGTGGTCTTCCTTCAGGAAGTACGTCAGCCACGAGGCGCGTCGATAAAGGCGCCAGTCCCGCGGTGGCACGATGAACTGCAGGCTGTGCACCAGGTCGCGCCGTCGGGCGCGCCAGTACACCTTCTCCCAGGCGCACTGGCGGTCGGGAAAGTGTTCGCAGTGTCCGTCCGTCCGGTTGCCCCCGCAGGGGCCGTTTCTCATGTGCTTGGGGCAGCTGGATTCGGGGCACATGAAGAACAGGTCGGGCAGCATGCAGTCTCCGCATTCGCGGCAGTCGAACAGCGCCCGCTTGGCGCCGCGTTCGAACCGGTAGACCGCGCGCACGAGCCCCGGGTGCGGTTCCATGGCCTTGCTGGCCGCGGTCATGAGCCGGTGGCCGGGCGTTCCCTCGTGGAACAGGAGCCAGTGCAGCGCCTGCGTGAGCCAGAAGAGCGGAGAGGGTACGCGCCGGCGCATCGTCGCGGTCAGCCGAAGCGGGGCGTCCCCCATCCAGTCTCGGGCAGACCCCTGCAGGATGTAGTAGGGGCGGCGCGGGGCGGACCGGAGCTCCTCCAGCTGGTCGCGCCAGTAGCTCTGGAGCTCCCGGGCTCGGCCCAGGATCTCCTGTACCTCCTCGAACTGGAGCGAGAGCCCTTCGATGTGGGCTCCCTGGTAGCCCAGGCCCTTCAGGGTGGCCACCTGGAGGGCCGCCCTCTCCCTGCGGGCCCGGCGGCCCTTGTCGGGGAACTCCGCTTCCCGCTCCACCTGCGCCAGCAGCTCCGGTCCCACGTAGCACCCGGGGACCTCGCCCTTCCGCATGATGCGCGCGGCACCGGCGGTGAGCACGTACACGCTGCCCAGGAGCGCCGCGCGGATGCCCAGGTTGCGCCGTGCGTGGGAGATGAACTCCACGTGCTTCCACGAGTCATATCCCAGCTGGGTGATGATGAACTGGGCGCCGGAGTGGACCTTCTTCACGAGCTTGGCGTATTGCCCGTACAGCAGGGCTTCCCGCCACTTGAACGGGGAAGCCATGGCGCCCAGG
>Ga0335069_10015069_pt1 | contig 10811 bp, 14 predicted proteins | sample Lox_Sample_11_FD_206714 | JGI IMG/M metagenome (GOLD analysis project Ga0335069, IMG submission 206714) | Soil microbial communities from Loxahatchee National Wildlife Refuge, Florida, United States - Lox_Sample_1.1 | ecosystem: Environmental > Terrestrial > Soil > Wetlands | place: USA... | reverse complement strand
CTCATCACGCTCTTCAATTCGTCGCTGCTCGTGCAGGCCGCGGCGGCGTGGGCCGAGGCCAACAACAAGCTCTACATCGCGGCCTCGTCCGACTCGGCCATCGCCACGGTGGCCTACGTCGCCTCGGGCGCCGACGTGTTCAACAAGCTGCGCGACGCGGCCTACGCGCGCACGGGGCCGATCTTCCACACCGCCCCGGACGACTTCGCCGACGCGGCCGAGATCGCCCGCTGGTTCCCCATCGACCCGGGCGGGGACAACTGGGTCTACAAGACGCTCGCGGGCGTGAGCATCAAGACCTACACCGACACGATGGTCACGAACATCACGGCCAAGTACGCTAACTACTACGCGGATCTGGCCGGGGTCAACGCGGTGCAGGGCTCGGGCCTCGTCTCGGCCAACGAGTACATCGACGTCATCCGCTTCCGCGATTGGTACGTCGCGCGGCTGCAGGAGCGCGTGGCCAACCTGCTCATCGGCGCCGAGAAGGTGCCGTTCACCGACGCGGGCATCGCGCTCATGGAGACGCAGGTCAAGGCGCAGAACACCGAGGGCGTGCGCGCCGGCGGCATCGCTCCCGACTCGCCCGACACGCCGATCACGGTCACGGCGCCGACCCTCGCCGATATCTCGACCTCGGACAAGCAGGCGCGCTGGCTCAAGGGCGTCACGTCGACGTGGACGCTGGCCGGCGCGATCAACAAGCTCTCGGTCACCGTCCAAGCGAGCCCGTAAGGAGAACCAATGGCCGAGTGGGATCCCACCAAGTTCACGATGTCCGTCGGTGCCAACACCATCGTCGAGTACGCCGCGGGCACGTTCATCAAGGCGTCCTTCGACGAGGACCAATATTCGCTCGAGATCGGCGCCGACGGGCGCGGCTGCCGCATCCGCAACGCCAACGAGGCGGGCAAGTTCGAGATCACGCTCCTCAAGTCGAGCCCCTCGAACGACCTCCTCTCGGCCCAGGCCATCCTCGACCGCCAGACCGGCCAGGGCGTCGTCCCGATTCAGGTCAAGGACGGCAACGGCGCCGCCGTGGCGAGCGCGCAGAACGCCTGGATCGTCAAGATGGCCGACCTCGAGCGCGGCAAGGAGCTCGGCGAGGTGACCTGGACGATCCAGACCGACAAGCTCGAGATGGTCCAGGGCGGCATCCTGCCGCTGGGGCAGTAGGCTAGATGGTCGACAACACCCTCAAGATCGGGACCGACGTCTTCACGGTCTCGCCGCTGCTCGGCGAAGAGAGCTTCCTCCTCCAGCCGCGGCTCATGCCCATCGTCGCCGACTGCATGACGGGCTTTTTCGCGATGCACGAGAAGGTGGCCGACGGTCAACTCGATTACGTCGCGCTCGCCGACAAACTGTCGCCGCTGGTGCAGTCGATCGCGTCCAAGCTCCCCATCGAGGAGCTGCGCTTCATCATGCGCTCGCTGCTCCGCGGCGCGACCATGAACGGCCAGCAGCTGTACACGCCCGCGGGCAATCCGATCGACGTGCTGCTCCAGCAGCGCTCGCTCGACGTCTGGCGCCTGCTCTTCCACGCGGTGAAGGTGAGCTACCCCGATTTTTTTCAGGCGGCCCGGCGCGTGCTCGCCGGCGCCGCCGCGGCCCAGCCGGCAAGCAGCTCCGCGACGTCGACCACGTCCAGCCCTGGCCCGTCTGGCGGCTCGTGATGCGGAAGTGGTGCACGCTCGGCGAGGTGCCGACGCTGACGCGGCAGCGCATCCTCGACGCCAACGATCTGCTCGACGCGCAGGACGAGGCTGAGGACGACGCCCGGCGCGAGGCCGAAGAGAAGCGACGATAACGCAACGCGGCGGGCTAGCTGGTAAGAGGTGGCCCGAGGAGAACGAACATGGCGAACCCGACCGGCTACGCAGGCGTCCCCGTTACGACTCATCAGTGGCTTCAGCCGCTCTACCACTGGCTCAAGGGCTGGGGCACGGCCTCGGTCTTCACCGGCCCGACCGGCGCGCGCTTCCCGGCGGCGCTGCAGGTCGGCTTCCCGACCGGCATTCTGGGCTTCTACGGCGCGACCGGCACGCTCCAGCCGACGGGCCTCGGCTCGACCGGCAGCGCGGCTGGCGGCGGCGTGACCGGCACCACCTTCTTCGACATCCGGTCGAATGGCGGCACGGGGACCAACTTCTACACGATCACCGACATCGTGAACGCGCTCAAGCTCGAAGGCCTGCTCGCCAAGTAGTAGGCTATGTCGACGATATTGAGAGAAATCTCGGTCGCCCTCGGCCTCGACGTCGATGCGGCGTCGTTCGCCGAGGGTGAGCTCGCGGCCAAGGCCATGGAGAAGGGCCTTGAGGGGATCGTCGAGATCGGCAAAAAGGCCATCGAGTTCTTCGTCGACGTCGCCAAGGAAGCCGTCCTCGCCACCGACGAGATCGACAAGAACGCGCAGGCGGTCGGTCTTTCGACTACAGCATATCAAGAGCTGACCTACGTCGGTGGCCTCGCTGGCGTCTCCGCCGAGGAGATGAGTCAATCGTTCGGCCTCCTTTCGCGCAACCTCTACGCGGCGTCAAAGGGAGGAGAGGAACAGGCAAAGGTCTTCGCGCAGCTCGGGATCCACGTCAAGGGCGCCGACGGCAAACTGCGCGGCGCCGACGATGTGCTCAGCGACATCGCCGAAAAATTTAAGCAAATGCCCGATGGGGCGCAGAAGACGGCGACGGCGCTGGAGCTTTTCGGACGCGCTGGTAAGCGCATGATACCGCTTCTCAACGAAGGGTCAGAGGGGCTGGCAGAGCTTCGTCAGGAAGCGGAAGATCTAGGAACGGTTATTGACGAACAAACGGTCAAGCAGGGCGCCGAGATCAAGGACAATGTCGAGCGTCTCCAAGCACTATGGGCGGGCATCAAAGGTCGTGCCGGTACTTCCATCTTTCCCGTACTCAAGCAGCTCACCGACAGCGCCATCGCGTGGGTGAAGGCGAACAAAGAGATCATTCGGCAAAGGCTGGAGGTCATCCTCAAGGGCATCGCCCGCGCCGCGCGCGTGCTCATCGACGCGTTCGACGTCGTCTACGGCTCGCTCAAGTTGGTCATCGGCGCCGTCGTCGACTTGATCAAGTGGTTCTGGAACCTCGACAGCGGCATCCGCGCCTACGTGACGGGGTTCATTATCGCCGGCACCCTGGCGGCCGCGCCGTGGCTTTTGTGGGCGACGGCGCTCGCCGGGATCTTGCTCATCCTCAATTCTATTCGGCGGTTTCTCGAGGGTAAGGACTCCCTCTTCGCTGACTGGATGAAGATGCTTGACGATTGGGTGCAGCCGAAGAAAGACGACCCTTGGTGGCTGGCCGCCATCAAGTCGCTCGTCGAATATATGGAAAAGGCGCTAGGGATCGCCGACAAGCTCGACGTGCGCTTCGGCCCGAAGAAGCGCGGCGGCGCGCCGGCTCCCAGCAGCGCGAGCCGCGGTCCGGCGGTCACGTCGGCGGAGTCGACGGCCCTCGATCCGAACACAGGCGCCCCGGTGGCGCTCGGCGGCCAGGAGAATCCGTTCAACAGCTTGCCGCCGGACAGCTGGGTGCATCGCCTCCGGCGCTTCGTCGGTACCGAGCCGCCGTTAAGCAATACGCCCTCGCTCCCACCGGGACAGGGCGTGCTGCGCGCGCCGCAAATCAATCTCTCGCGGCAATATAATATCTATCCGCCCAACGGGGTTACCGCGCAGGACGTTTACAATCTCATCCAGCAGCACGAGGACGCGGCCAACGAAGAGGCGGCCGCGGCACTGGGCGATTAGCTGTGGCGCAGCAGCGGGTCACGGTCATCCAGCGCGGCGGGGTCATCACCGCCGACACGACGACGATCACCATGCACGCCGTGGTGAGCGAGCAGCACACGCTCACCAACACGATCACCGACCACCCCGTCGAGACGGGCTTCAACGCGAGCGATCACTCGCGCCCCAACCCCGACCTCGTGACGATGGACTGCCGGATCTCCAACACACCGCTGTCGAGCGGGCAGGCGACTGAGGCGGTCAAGGCCGGCGCGTTCACCATCCAGACGACGACCGCGGCCGCGCAGGCCGCCGGCGCCATCGGCGCCACCGACGGCTACGCGCAGGGCGAGTGGGCCAAGCTGCGCAGCCTCCGCGACACGGGCGCCATCGTCACCGTGGCCACGACCATGGGCGACTACGACTCGATGGCGATCGAGTCTCTGTCGCTGCCCCGGTCGGCCAAGAACTACGACGCCATCGCGTTCTCCATCTCGTTCAAGCGCATCCGCGTCGTGCAGAACAAGCTCACGCGCGGCGTCGTCTCAACCGACAAGCGCGTCGGCAAGAAGAAGTCGACGGGCAATAAGACGACGAAAGACGCGGGCAAGGACATTGATCCATTACGCCCTGTTGCGAAAGTAGTGAAAGATGCAGGTAATCAGATTCTAAAAGGCTTCGGTGGGTCAGCCGGTGATTGATGCCTCTTGAGATCGACATCCCGCTCTCCGAGGGCGCTCCGCTGCCTTTCTTCGACATGCAGGTGAGCCTGGAGGCGGTGACATACACGCTCCAGTTTCGATGGAACGTGCGCGCGTCGGCGTGGTACATGGACGTCCTCGACGAGACCGGCGCGACGTATATCACGCCCGGGCTCAAGCTCGTCGCCGATTGGCCGCTCGGCGCGTACCGCTTCGACCACCAGCCGCCGGGCGCCTTCGCCGTGGTCGACAGCGCCGGCGAGGGTCAGGACCCGGACGACGTGAGCCTCGGCGTGCGCCACAAGCTGGTCTACTTCGCGTCGACCGAGCTGGGGCTGTGACATGGCGAACACGCTCTACGACCGCCGCGCGCGGGTGACCTTCTCCTCGCCCACGAGCTTGATCACCAGCGCCAACTTCGTCACCACCACGAGCGACGTGCTCGTCATCGAGGCGGGCGAGGGCGGCGCGCGGCCGGCGGGCCTGCGCGTCTCGTTCAAGGTGTCCAAGACCGACGGCAAGGAGCCCAACACGGCTGAGATCGTCGTAACCAACCTGAACGACGACAGCCGAGGGCTCATCCAGAAGAAGGGCGTCAAGGTCACGCTCGAGGCGGGCTACGCCGCCACGGGCGTCTCGCGCATCTGGCGCGGGGACGCGCGCACGGTCGACAACGTGCGCGACGGGGCCGATTGGAACTCGACGATCAAGGGAGGCGACGGCGAGCGCGCCTACAAGCTCGCGCGCGTGTCCGAGAGCTTCGCGCCCGGGACGCAGGCGGGCTCGATTCTCCAGTATTTGGCGAACGCTAGCGGGCTCCAGGTCGGCAATACGCCTGGCGTCGTCCTGAACTTGACGCAGTCGTTCGACCAGGGTTACGTCGTCTCGGGCCAGTGGGCGCACGAGATGGACCGCTTCCTCAGGGGCACGGGCTATACGTGGAGCGTGCAGGACGACACGCTGCAGGTGCTCTTGCCCGGTCAGGCGTCGACGGCCGAATTCCCCGAGATCTCGCCCGACAGCGGGCTCATCGGCTCGCCCGAGTTCGGCTCGCCGGAGAAGAAGGGCAAGCCCGCGCTGGTCAAGTTTCGGAGCCTCCTCCAGCCGTGCGTCCCGGGGGCGAAACTGGTCCTGCGTTCTCGTCGGTACAACGGCCCCGTGCGAATCAAGAAGTGCTCGTTCAGCGGGGATACCCACGGCGCCGAATTTTATACCGACTACGAGGGCGTGCTACTCTCGTCTACGTGAGAGTCAACGCGTGGGAGTGAAGTTGCTCGGCCGCAAGACCTACAAGCTGCGTAAACGAGGGCAGAAGGCGCCGGCGCCGCAGAACGCGTCGGCCGGCAAGCGCAAGCGCTGCCCGACCTGCGGGGCGGCGCGGTGAGCGACCAGGGGCGCGACGAGGAGGTCCGGCGCCCGCGGCGGCAGACGGTCATCGCCGCCGCCGTCGAGGCCGCGCTCAAGCGCCTGCCGCGCGCGCTGCCCGCGCGCGTGACCAAGTACGAGGCGGACAAGCAGCGCGTCTCGTGCAAGGTGCTCGTCATGCGCCCGTTCTTCGACGAGGAGGACGAGCGCCAGGTCGAATCGATTCCCGTCATCCCCGGCGTGCCGGTCATCTTTCCCGGAGGCGGCGGGTTCCGCGAGACCTATCCGATTAGTGACGGCAACCTGCAGATCAACGGCGCCCCCGTGGCGGCGACGACGGGACTGCTCGTCTGGGCCGACCGCTCGCTCGACAAGTGGCTGACGGGCAAGGGCGACGAGGTCGATCCCGAGTTCGACCACGTCAACTCCATCTCCGACGCGTTTTTCCTACCCGGCCTCAACCCCTTCGGCGCGCCGCTGTCGAGCGCACCCACCGACCACATGACGGTCGGGGCCGATGGGGGCGTGCAGATTCACATTCACCTAACGCAGGTGGGCGTGGGCGCCGACGCGTCTGATTTGGCGTCAGACGCCGTAGTGACGAAGAAGGATCTCCAGGCGCTCTACTTCGCCATCAACTCCTCCGGCATCACGCCCATGGACGGCGGAGCCACGCTCAAGGCCGCCATCCTTGCCGCGCTCGGTGCGGCAGGATGGTCTTCGGGGCCGCCGGACGGGCAGCTCGGCTCGTCGGTGGTGACGGCGAAGCGTGTCTAATTTCACTTATCCGACGGGCGTCGCGGCGGGCTATTCCGGGCTGGCGAGTACGCTCGCTACGCGCATCGGGAATGTGACGGGTCCTAGTGGAACAGCGATCACGTTTCCACCCGGTAATGACGGTATTCTACAGGCAGTTTCCGACGGATTTTTGTCTTATTTGTCTGTGGCAACATTCATCGAAGTGCAAGGTGGGGTTGGCTTCCAAAATAGCTGGGCTAATTTCGGTAGTACCGTCGCCACCGTGGGCTATTACAAGGACTCATTCGGTTTTGTCCATTTGAAGGGCACGGCGAAGAGCGGCACCATAAACACGACTATGTTTACGTTACCTACGGGATTTCTTCCGGCAGGCGATTCCATCTATGCCTGCGCGAGCAACAACGCGTTTGGTCAGGTCAACATCAATGCCACGAGCGGGGCCGTTACGCCTCAAATAGGCAGTAACGTCTTCTTCAGCCTCGACGGTATTGTATTTCTAGCTACACATTGATGCTGATTTCGAAAATCGGGTAGAATCGGCCCTATGGCCGATCCGGTACGCGATTTTGCACTAGATGCCGACGACGACATGGCGGTGGCCAACGGCGACCGCGTCGCAATCGCCGGGCAGGACGCCGTCGCCCAGGCGTGCAAGGTCAAGGTCAAGGTCTTCCTCAAAGAGATCTTCCTCGACCAGTCGCTCGGCGTCGACTACTTCGGTGTCGTCTTCGTCAAGAATCCCGACCCCATCGTCGTGCGCGAGGCCATCCGCGCACGGCTTCTTACGGTGGCGGACGTGACCGAGGTCGTCAGCGCGCAGTTGCTCTTCGACGATCCTTCCGATCCCCGCTCGGCGAGCATCGCCTACTCGATCCGCACGAGTTACTCGCAGACGCCCATCTCCGACACGGTGAGCCCGTAGCGTGGCGACCATCTACGGGCTCACGGCCGAGGGCTGGGTTTCCAAGCCGTTGTCGGTCATCGTCGACGAGTTGCAGACCGATTACCTCAATATCCTCGGCAACAGCGCGGGGACGGAGACCGACGGGACGATCCCGCTCGACTCGCTGGCGGGTCAGGAGATCACGGTCCTCTCCGACGGCTTCGCCGCGATGTGGGACCTCGGCGCGGCCATCTACTCGAGCTTCGACCCCAACGCGGCCTCCGACGCCGCGCTCGACCAGGTCTGCGCGCTGACGGGTACGACGCGCGACCAAGAGTCGTTCTCCGAGGTGACCGTGACTTGCACGGGCGCGCCGGGGACGTCGCTCATCGTCGGCCGGCAGGTCAAGACCAACGACGCCACCAACTCCGTGTTCGCGTCGACGGCCGCCGGCACCATCGCGGCGCTGACATCGTGGGCCTCGGGCACGACCTACTCGGTCGGCGACCGGCGCACGAACGCCAGCCGGACCTACGTCTGCATCACAGCTGGCACGTCGGCGGGCTCGGGCGGACCGACCACGACGGCGAGCGACATCACCGACAACACCGCGCACTGGCAGTACATGGGTGACGGCACGGGCGCGGTCGACGTCGCCTTCGAGGCCGCCGTCGCAGGCCCGGTGGGCGCGCTGGCGGGCGTCCTGACCAGCATCGTCACGCCGGTGTCGGGCTGGTCGGGGGCGATCAACCTCCTCGACGCGGTCGCAGGCGCGCTGGCCGAGACTAACCCGGCGCTTCGCGCGCGCCGCGAGGCCGAGCTAGCGGGGCAGGGCGGCTCGACGGCCGACGCGATCCGCGCGGCCATCCTCAAGGTTAATGAGGGCTCGACCGATCCCAACCACGAACCCCCGACTTCGTGCACCGTCTTCGTCAACGACAACGACCTGACCGACGCCAACGGGGTCCCGCCACACGCGGTCGAGATTCTGGTCCAAGGCGGAACCGACCAGGACATCACCCAGGCGGTGTGGGACTCGGTCGGTGCGGGCACGGCGACGTACGGCAATCAATCGGGAACGGCGATTGACTCGCAGGGCAATTTTCAAATTGTCAGCTGGTCGCGCCCGGTCGCGGTGCCGATCTACGTGACGGCGACGGTCAACTACGACGCGACGCAGTGGACGAGTTCGACGCTCGCGGCGCAGGCGGCCCTCTCGGCATTACTCACTTACGGCGACGCGATCGGCATTGGCGTCGACGTCCGCTCGTCCGTCCTCTCGGGCGCGATCCTCTTCCAGCCCTCGGCCCTCGACTCCGACGGCAACGCGGTCGTGCCGGCGCCGTCGGGCTCGGTCGCAGCGCCGGGCATGCTCGAGGTGTCTACCATGCTGATCGGAATTGCTCCGAGCCCGGTTAGCTCGGCATCAATCGCCATATCGACCCGCCAGCTCGCTACGTTTGATTCATCCAGGTGCGTGATCACGGCCGTCGCGGAGACGCCGTAGCATGGCGCTGACGATCGACTACGTCTCAGACTGGCAGACTCGCCTGCGCGGGCGCATCTATTGGCAATTTAAAGGTAAACCCAAGATCCAAGCTTGGGTTGATATGGTAGCGAGGCAATTTTCGGACATCGAAGACGCGTTGCAGACGCTCTTGACGTTGCCGAGCATCGACGACTCGGCCGGCGCGCAGCTCGACCTTCTCGGTCGTCTTCTCGGCCAAGCGCGCGGAGGCGTCGACGACGACACCTATCGAACCTATTTATTCGCCACGCGCTTTGCCAATAAATCGAGCGGGACCGCGGAAGACATCTATCGCGTGTTCGCGGCGTTATTCGCGAGCCCCATGTTGATTCTGTCGTCTCCGGTGAAGAGTTTTCGCCTGACGTTATGGAACATACTGACGCCCGATCAGGCCGCGGTGGGCCTGCGCTTCTTGCGCAAAGTGAAAGAGGCTGGAGCTAGAGCGATTCTGGAATTCACGACGATTTCCGACGACAACATCATGCGTTGGGACGTCGAGGGCCATGGTTGGGACGTGTCCACCTTCGGCTCGGCAACGCAGGCGTAAGGAGTTTCTCCAATGCAGATCCGTCCGACCAGTTTTGCGACATGGGCATCTGGAGCCAGCGGCTATGTTACTGAGCCAATCACGGCCGACAAGACGCAGGGATTTCTGCCGACGGGAATCGCGAGATCGAGTTACGTAAATTGGTTGCACGGGCTTGCTGGTAATTGGCATCAGTACCTCGATGAGGTCGGCCCCCAGGGATTGCAAAGCGTCGCCGCGCTGACGGTGGGGCCGACGCATTCCCTCGGTGTGACTGGCGCTCCGCCGGGCTCGGCGCGTATCAACAATTTCCTCACCGTCGGACCAAGCGGCGTCGCTGCCGCGACCGGACCTACTGGCTGCATCATGGTGTCCGCCAGCCTCGGCGGGACCAACGTTTCGACGGCCGTCGCGCGAGGGACAATCGCGAAAGAGTCGATGCTCTTTGCGGCCGCTTCGATCAATGGCGGCAAGACGATGCTGGCCTGTTACAACATCTCGGGGTTCACGAGGACGGCGACCGGATCGATGACGCTGACGTTCGGTCAGCAGGCGTCGGATTTTTTGCGACTCTGCAGCGCTGGCATGCTGACGACCGCGGCGGGATCTATTTCTGCGCAGGCGTTGGGCGCGACGTCGATTACGCTGACGACCAGGGACTCGAGCGGCAACCTGATCGACTCGACGTCAAACTGGATTTTTCACAACCTCTAGCCTAGTCGTCGCGCCCGCGCCACCCGGCGACGACTGGCAAGTCGCCGCACACGGCGTCGATCGAGAGCGCCCACGCTTTGTCCAGCGACGTCCAGCTGTCTAGTTCCCAGGTCAGTACGCCATCGCAGTGCTTGTCGCCAGGAAGCCAAGCCGTGGCTGCGTCGCCGAGGTCATACGAGTTGCCGGCCGCGGCGCGGGTCCGGTCGACGTCGATCGAGATCATGAAGTCCGCGTCCCGTTCAAGGTAGCGCAACTGCAGCACGTCGGCGAACGTCGAAACGTTGCAGACGATGGACGCCGGTTCGGACCACAGCTGGCTACCGCGAAACGACCACGGCTGGGTCATGTCGACAACGCAGGTGGGCGGCGGTCCCACGACGCCAGTAGCTGCCGCGGGCTTCTCGACCGTCGCCGGGCCACCGCATCCCACCACCAGCATCGCCACGCCAATCAGCACCGCGCGCGAAAGTCCAGCGCGCCCCCAATAGAGCCACGCGGCGATGCTCATCCAGGTCGCGCACACGATCGCCTTCGCCGTCAGCTGGTCCATGGTCGTCGCCTCCACATCCCGTAATCTAACATCG
>Ga0335069_10015068_pt1 | contig 10812 bp, 8 predicted proteins | sample Lox_Sample_11_FD_206714 | JGI IMG/M metagenome (GOLD analysis project Ga0335069, IMG submission 206714) | Soil microbial communities from Loxahatchee National Wildlife Refuge, Florida, United States - Lox_Sample_1.1 | ecosystem: Environmental > Terrestrial > Soil > Wetlands | place: USA: Florida... | reverse complement strand
TTCGCGGTGCTTCAGGTTCGCGTAAGGCTTGCCTCCGATCATTCACGTCCTCGCTGATGGACGGCTCACCAACGAGCTGTATGCAGCTCGTATGATGCAGCTGGAGTAAACTCTCCTGACAACGCGCGCTCGTGTAGTTCCCAAGACGAGGCGCCTGCCTTGCGCGCCGCGATCATCTTTTCAGGATCGACATTGACGTGGAGGCGAGAAGGTAGATGCTTCAGCTGCTCTGTGACGGTCCAATCACTCGTGAAGTTGTTGACGTTGAGTTCGATGATGTTCCCATCCGGGTCTTCGTAATAAAGCGCCGTCTGAATGAACTGGTCCGCGGCCCACAGCAGCGGAATCCCGAGTTTAGTGAGCCGAACATAAGTACCGAGCAAGTCGTCAAGCGTGTCGTACGTGAAAGCGACATGCTGCACTCGCGCATGACGATCTCTGTCGTTGTCGACGGCAAGGCCCGGCGTCTCAAAAAACGAGAGACGATGGTTGACTTCGTCGTTGCTCGCAAATGCCACAGTCTTGAACGGTGATCCGGGTATCGCTGCGACGCGTACATTCACAGTCATGCCAAGCACCTTGCCGTACCAATCGAGCATGGCGTCGAGGTTCCCTGTCGTGAGTCCGCAGTGCTGGAGCTTCGGGTGGATCGTGATCTCGGTATTCATTCGATTCTTCCTTTCATTGAGAACGTAGCTTATTGAAGGCCGCCCGACGCCCTGATCCAGGATCCAGTCACCCAGGCAGCATCATCAGAAGCGAGGAAAACCGCGACTCTCCCGATGTCTCCCGGTTGACCAAGACGACCGAGGGGCGTCTGCGCCACGAGATGTTTTTCAAGCTCGCTGCCAATTAGTCCAGCGACTCGGGTCGCATCGGTGTCAACTGGACCGGGTGCAATTGCATTGACCCGGATCTTTCGATTTCCGAGTTCCATAGCGAGCACGGTCGTGATCGTGTTCACGGCGGCTTTGGTTGCAGCGTAGATACCGGAACCCGGCGTCGGGCTGCCGCTGACGACGGAGCTGATGTTGATGATGCTGCCGCCGTTTGGCCCGAAGTGCTTGACTGCTTCTTGGATCGTCAGTACGGTGCCGAGTACGTTGGTGTCGAACAGCCGACGGTACTGCTCCTCCGTTACGGCCTCAACAGGAGCGAACTCTCCAATGCCAGCGTTGTTCACCAGGGTGTCGATGGTTCCGAACGCCGCTTTCGTTTCGGCGAACAGCTGGCGGACATCCGCAGCCTTGGATACATCTCCCTGGACGGCAATCGCCCGGCCACGCCTGCTGATGATCTCGTCAACAACGCGCTGCGCCGCCTCCTTGTTGCCGGCATAGTTCACGACGACGGCCGCACCCGCTTCCGCCATCGCTTTGGCAATCCCGGCCCCGATACCCTTGGACGCCCCCGTCACCAACGCGACCTTTCCATTCAAGCTACTCATAGCTTTACTCCTAGCTCATGCTGTCTTTGCGGCGGGTTGCACCAATGGTTTCGGAAGGCTTGAGAGCACATCTCGTAGCGTCTGGGTGTCACGACCGATCAGCTTGTGAAGGTCGCGGCTACTACTATCCAAGTCACCGCGCGCGATTGCGAGGTCCGTCCCAACAAGGAGATCGAGAAACATCTCCGGAATGCCTGCCTTCGCCAGTGCCTCTCGGTACTCCAAGGCCGGAAGATCGTGGTACGGAATGGATCTGCCTGCCCAGCCAGAAACGGCTTGCGCGAGCTCCTTCATGGTGAAGGCATGGTCGCCGGCGAGCTGGTAGGCCTTGCCTTGGTGTCCATTCGTCGTTAAGACGTTGACGGCAGCAGCCGCATAGTCTGCGCGTGTGGCAGCCGCGATACGCCCGTCCCACGCAGCGCCTATGAATGCGCCGTGCGCGAGAGGCATGGCGAGATTGTCCGTGTAGTTTTCGATGTACCAGCCGTTGCGGAGAAGGACGTAAGGAATGCCGGAGTCACGGAGTAGCTTTTCCGTGGCATGGTGCTCGCCTGCAATCGGCAAGGTGCTGGAGTCGGCGCGCAGCAAGCTCGTGTAGGCGATAAGTTCGACACCGGCTGCCTTCGCCGCCTCGATTACGGCTTGATGCTGCTCGACGCGCTTGCCGAGATCCATGCCCGATATGAGCAGCAGGCGCTTTACTTCAGCAAGCGCCGGAGCCAGTGTCTCCGGGACGGAATAATCTCCGCGGCGAACTTGAACACCTCGTGAGGCGAATCGCTCAGCCTTTTCGGGGCTGCGAACAATGGCAACGATCCGCTCCGCCGGCACGGACTTGAGCAGTCCATCGATGACGAGACCGCCAAGTTTTCCTGTCGCTCCAGTAACTGCAATCATCTTTCTTATCTCCTTTGACTGATCGTTAATTTCTGACGCGCTCGTCTCGGGTGATCCGCTATTGCTGCCAACCGCCACCCAGGGATTGGTAGAGTTGCACGAGAGCAAGCAGTTCGTTTCCATTTGCCTGAGCCAGGTTAAGCTCGGCAGTGAATGCATTCGTCTCGTTCGTTAGCACTTCAAGATAGTCTGTTTTTCCGGCTTTGAAGCGCACCTGCGAGAGCTGAGCCGCGTCCTGTGCCGAGGCGACCAGTTTCTCCTGCTCGATTCTGAACTCGCGGGTTTTGCGGTAGCCGACCAGGGCATTGGATACATCGCGGAACGCGCCTTGGATGTTTTGTTGATATGTGAGCAGCAATTGTTCCTTCTGCGCCTCTGCAAGCCGCACGTTGTTCTTGAGCCTTCCGCCCTGGAAGATCGGCTGAGTAAAGGATCCGGCCATACTCCACAGCCCAGCAGGGCCGGTGAAGAGGCTATTCAGTGCAGAGCTTTGAAAACCGGCATCAGCAGTCAACGAGATCTGCGGAAAATACTGTGCCCGGGCGACACCGATCTGAGCGTTAGCCGCGATCAAGTTATCTTCTGCTGATCGAATGTCCGGCCGCCGCTCCAGCAACGCGGAAGGAATGCCCGCGGGAACTTCTGGCGCGTGCGGTTGTTCGGTCAGGGTCAACCCGCGTGGAACGTCGCCGGGATTATTACCCAACAGAATGCTGATGTTGTTTTCCTGCTGAGTAACTTGTCGCTGTAGGTCAGTTACTGACGTCTCGGCGGTGTATACCAATTGCTCTGCCTGGCGTACGTCGAGCAAGGTGGCGAGTCCATGTTGTTCGCGGGTTTGCGTAAGTTGCAGGGAGTCTCTGCGTGAGGCCAGAGTCCGTTGAGAGATTTGGAGTTGAAGGTCGAACTGGCGAAGCTGGAAATACGAACTGGCAACGTTCGCGACGAGTGTTGCGATAACCTCCTTGCGTGTCCACTCGTTCGCCAGCACGGTTGCCCGTGCTGCTTCGGTGGCACGACGGTAGCGACCCCAGAAATCCAAATTCCAAGCAGCCGAGGCGGTCAGTTGCCCCAGCGTGCTTTCAAAAGCTGGGAATGGTGGAAGCGACGATCTCTGATTGGTCATACTGCCGCCCGCGGTGAGCGAAGGCAATTGATCTGCCCGGGTGATACCAAGTTGCGCTTGGGCCTGAAGCACCCGCGTCGCCGCGATGCGCACGTCATAGTTTTTCTGCAGCGCCGTGCGGATCAGGCTCTGCAGTTCTTTGTCCTGAAATACCTCCCACCACTTCTCGTCGCCGAGGGAGGCGGGCGTTGGCGCTTGCGATACTTGTGAGCTTTGTTCTTGCGTTGCTGGCTGCGGCCGCTGCGCCTGAGCAGCGGATGACTCTTCAGGCGCCACCCCGCGATACGTGCCCGGGACATTGACCAAAGGTCTCTTGTAGTTCGGGCCTACTGTACACGCGGCGAGCGTCAGGATGGCTATCACGACCGGCGCTGCGAGCAATCGACGCTGTTTGAGGTTATTCATGTCAGTCTGCAGCCTCCACGTTGCTTATTGCCGAAGCGGGATCGGCCGCTACAGGCGACGGTTTCGAATGGAAGAACGGAATGTGGTCGAGCACCTTCTCCTGGAATTCTTCGAGCGAGAGGTAAATGGCCGGTGTGACAAAAAGCGTGATGAACTGCGACACAACCAGTCCGCCGATCACCACCAGGCCGAGCGGCCGACGTGACGCACCATCCGCGCCGTAGCCAAGGGCAATCGGAAGCGCGCCGAGCAAGGCAGCCATCGTAGTCATCATGATCGGACGGAAGCGCTCGAGGCTTGCCTCGTGGATCGCTTGGTCATCGGGAACACCCTGGCGCACCCGCTGCTCGGCGAAATCGACGATCATGATTCCGTTCTTCTTCACGATACCCATCAGCATGAACATGCCGATGTAGGCATACAGCGAAGCTTCCGCGCCAAACAGCCAGAGCGTTAGCAAGCCGCCCACAAGCGCGACCGGCAATGACGAGAGCACCGTCAACGGGTGCACGTAACTCTCGTACAGGATGGCGAGGATCACGTACATGACAAACACTGCGACCAGCATCAGGATCGCAAGATCAGAGACAGTGTTTTGGAATGTCAGTGCTTCCCCTTGCAGAGCGCCCTCGACTCCGGGCGGCAGGATCTGCTTCGCCGCATCCTCCACAAACTGAGTAGCCTGTCCGATCGTGTAGCCCGGCTTGATGCTGAAGAAGAGGGTCACACTGGTGAACTGGTTGATGTGATTGACGGCCTGCGGTCCGACGACCGTCTGCGAGGTTGTCACGGCATTCAGCGGAATCATCCGCTGCCCGTCGTCGCTCTTGATATAAAGCCGGCTCAGGTCCTGGGGCTCGGAGCGGTCTTTGTCTGCGACCTCTACGATGACCTGGTACTGGTCGGTAGGCTTCTTGATCAGGTAGCTGTAATTCTCCGAATAGGCATTGTGCAGCAGCGTGAGGATGCGGCTTTCGGAGATGCCGTAGAGCTTCGCCTGCTCGCGCAGAAGGTCAACCCGCAGATTGGGAGTGCGGTTATACAGATCGGAGTTCACGAACAGGAATCCCGGAAACTCCTGCATTCTGGCCATCAGCTTGCCGGCTGTGGCATAGACTTGGTTCGGGTCAATGCCGGAGATCGAGTACGCGAACTCGCCCTGCTGGTTCGCGGTGGCTCCCGTACTAATCTCAAGCACCGGGTTGGGTTGGAGAAACGCGACCGCCCCGGGCATACTGGCGCGAATTTGTCCCATCAACTGTCCGGCAACCTGGTCAATCGGAGGACGTTGCGATGGATCCTTCAGAAACGCGACCAGGAAGGTCTGGTTCGACGGGAGAAACTCAGGCTCGCCCGAAACGCTGATGGTCGCCTTCACGGCAGGATTTGCCCGCATGATCTGTTCCGCCTGGCGTTGGTATGCCTGTACTTGCTCGGGAGAAGTTCCTTCCTGCACCACCATCACGCCGCGAATAAAAGAGCTGTCGCCTTTTGGCAGGAACGACTTGGGGATGGTGTAAAACAAGTAGCCCGTGCCGGCAAGGCAAACCAGCCAGATCGCGAGGGAAATCCAGCGCCGCCGGAGAAAGAACCAAAGCGATCGGCCGTAGACATCGAGAAAGCGACGCTCCAGGGAGCCAACACTGCGCTCCATCCAGGTCTTCTTTGCTCCAGCGCCGCGGTTGGCCAGCAGCCGCGAGGTCATAAGCGGGGTAAGCGTGAGCGACACGATGCCGCTGGCAATGATCGCGATCACGATGGTGATCGAGAACTCACGAAAGATGCGCCCCATCAGGCCGCCCATGAAGACTAACGGAATGAAAACGGCGGCCAGGGAAAGCGTCATCGCCATGATCGTGAAGCTGATCTCTTTTGCCGAGTTCAGCGATGCTTCAAACGGTCCCTGTCCTTCCTCCATCAATCGGACCGTGTTTTCAAGGAACACGATCGCATCATCAACCAGGAATCCGATGGCAAGCGTGAGCGCCATCAAGGACAGGTTGTCGAGGCTGTAGCCAAGAACGTTCATGGCCACGAACGTTAGCAGCAAGGACAGCGGCATCGCGACAGCTGGAATTAGCGTGTCCGTTGCCCGGCCTAAGAAGGCGAAGATCACCAGCACGACAAGGAAGAACGCTATGTACAAGGTCGTCTGCACGTCCTTGGAGTTTTCCACGATCCCCTGCGAGCGGTCGTAGATGGGAATGAGGCTGACGGAGGTTGGGAGCTGCTGCTGAATGCTCGGCAGCGTGTCTCGCACCGACTTGGAAACGGCGACGGCATTGGCTCCAGCACGGCGAAAAACAGCAACAACTACCCCGGTGGGCACCGACTGGTATCCGCGTGCCCAGAAATGCATCGTTTGCCGCTCTTGCTGAACGCTTTGCGTGACGGTCGCAACATCTTTCAAATAAACGGGCGCACTGTTGGTTTGCCCAATGATGAGCTGCTCGTACTGTTCCGGGGTGGTCAGCTGTCCTTGCGGCTGCACGAGGAACGTTCGGTGTGGGCCATCGAACTGCCCGGCGCCGGTATAGCTGGTGCCGTTCTTGATCGCGGTGGTCAGGTCGTCTAGCGTGATGTTCCGCGAAGCCATAGCGGAAGGATCGGCCTTGATGCGGATCGCCGATGGCGAGCCGTAGATGCTGATCTGGCTCACGCCTGGGAGAATGGTGATGCGCTCACCCACCTGCGTGTTCGCGTAGTCATACAACTCGCCTTGCGTGACGGTATCGCTAACCAGTGCGAGGTATTCGATCGGCTGATCGTTTGGGTTAGTCTTGGTGAACGTTGGAGGACTAGGCAGATCAGTCGGTAATTGGCCCTGCGCCCGCGTGATCGCGGCCTGAACATCTGTTGCGGCCGTGTCTACGCTCTTCGCGAGTGCGAATTGCAGCACGAAGCTGGAGTGCCCTTGTGTGTTGTTGGACGTGACCAGCTCAAGCCCCGGGATCTGCATGAACTGCCGCTCCAACGGGGTCGCCACATTATTCGCCATGGTGTCCGGGCTCGCTCCCGGATAGTTCACCTGCACCTGAATGACGGGATAGTCGACTGCCGGCAGATCACTCACTGGCAAACGAAAGTACGCGAATACCCCGAACAGGATGACCGAGACGGTTAAGGCCACGGTCATGACGGGCTTGCGAATGAAGCTTTCTGAGAGGTTCATGGCTGGGCTCCCAACTCTGCGCTTCCTGCCGGTGCGGGAACTGCAGGACTCTGGCCGACGTGCACTTTCTCGTTCGGCCGCACCGCCATCTGCCCCGCGACTACCACGCGCTCGCCTGCTGCTAATCCTGAAGCGATGACGACATCTGTGCCCTGGCGCTGGCCGAGCACGACGGTCCGCAGTTCGGCGGTGTCATCCGGTTTGACAACGAAGACGAAAGGCCCTTTTTGACTGATCTGCGTGGCCTGGTTGGGGACTACCACGGCGTCCTTTTCCGTGCTTAAGACCAGCTTGACTTTGACGAACTGACCAGGCCAGAAGTGATGATCAGCATTGGGAATTGTCGCCCGCAGATTGACTGTGCCGGTCGCGTTCTGCACAGCGTTGTCGAGGAACTCGATCTTGCCCGACCTGGCACCGTTCCCTGCATCGGTCGGCAGCGACACCATGGCTTTCAGAGTGCCTCGTGACATTTGTTGTTGAACTTCGGGGAGGTCTCGTTCGGTAATGGTGAAATTCGCGTAGATGGGGTCGAGCCGCTGGATCGAAAGAAGCTGCGTGGTATTCGCTTGCACGACGTTGCCGACGTCCACCAATCGGGCTCCGGCGCGACCGTCGATAGGCGAATGGATGTAACAGTATTCGAGGTTGAGCTTCGCGGTTTCGAGCGCAGCTTGTGCCGCTTGTACTTGTGCCTGGTCGACGTCGACCGCGTTCTTCTTGGTGTCGTAATCTTCCCGTGAGATGGCGCGCGTGTTGACGATGTCGGCATCGCGCTGCAGCTCGATCTTCGCGAACGCAAGCGCTGCCTTGTTCTGCGCCAGCGTGGCTTGGGCCGCATCGACCTGGGCCTTGTACGGACGGGGGTCGACAACGAACAGAAGTTGGCCCTTCTGGAGGTTGTCGCCGTCCTTGAAGTGCCGCTCGACGATGCGTCCGGCGACCTGCGGAGTCACAGTTACGGCCTCAAAAGCTGTGTTTCGGCCAATCTCGTCCAAGTATCTCGGCACGTCCTGCGCCGTGGCCTTGGCAACCGTGACCAGCGGAGCCGGCGACGTAGGCGGCATTGTCTTGGCGTTGCCGCTGCTGCAACCGACTGTGCACAACAGCAACAGAGCTAAAAACAAAGCTGCAGAAATCCCTTTCATCTGCGCGTCCATGCGAATGGGGTTCAAACAGGTCATGACGTTAGCTCCTGAAAGTTCGCGTGTGCTTGCGCGCGAGTTGGTTCAAGACCTCTTTGGCTAGTACGCCGCTGCAGCGGAACTTCACGCCTTCGTTCATCAGCGAAGCCAGCAGGTTTTCGCCCTCCTCACTGATGACTGTCAGGTTCTTCAAATGGACAACAAGCTCACGGCCATCGAGGTCTTCCCATGCCTTTTCGCAGGCACTTCTGAGTTCGGTTGTCCAAGGCGTAATGAGCTTGCCTTCTAAAACCAACCTGCGCTGACTGGACGTGTCGATACTGGAGATCTTCAACATGCGTCGCTCTTACATGGGACATAAGGGCAAGGCGCGTGCCAAACGGGTGAACGCCGTAACTTGATGAGGCTTCGAGGTGTTATTGAAAGCAGTGGTGTGAAAAGTCAAAACTGTCAACGAACTCTGACAGTGTCCCGGAGCGGGCAGCGCCTTTCGCCGAGCTACTTTGTCGGCCCCAAAAGGTCTGTTCACCTTAGCGGGGGCGTTGCCTAAGCAGTTGCATCCCAAGCGACATGCGCCATTCTTGGCCGCCGAAACATCCGACACGCGACTAGCATCAAATCGACGTGTCAGCCATGGATCACGCATTTCGGCACGCGCAACCATGTCAGCCGTTGCAACAGCAGAATGACCGGCTGCAGTTGCTCCTGAAATTGACCAACAGCATCACCTCGCAACTGACATTGAAGGAGGTGCTACGGGCGATTTCCGCCAGTATTCGCGAGGTGATGCACTGCGATGGGGCTGGCGTTACGCTTCCCGCCGCGGAACCTGGAACTTTCCTTCGTTATGCGGTCGATTTTCCCGGGAGCAGAGGTTTTACCAAGGAAGAGCAACTCATCCGGTTGGAGGAAAGCGACCCCGCGAGGCGGGCGTTTGACACCTTGAAACCGGTAATCGCTATAGCTGACGAAGGTCCCTCCAACAGTTTCCATCGAAAGATATGTGCTGCTGAAGGCTTCAAGACGGCTTGCTTTATACCGCTCGTGAATCGTGGCCGAGCGCTCGGGATACTGGCGCTTGCGCGCGTGACCGAGGACATGTTTTCACAACCAGATGTCGAATTCCTCAGCCAGGCTGCGGGCCAGATCGCTATCGGCATCGAGAACGCGCTCGCCTACCAAGAGATCGTACAACTCAAGAACAAGCTAGCCCAGGAGAAGCTATATCTCGAAGAAGAAATTCGCAGCGACATGAATTTCGAGCAGATTGTTGGGAACAGTCCGGCTCTCAAGCACGTCCTGCAACTGGTCGAGACGGTGGCGCCATCGCCGAGCGACTCCACGGTCTTGTTGCTCGGAGAAACCGGAACGGGGAAAGAATTGGTCGCCCGTGCGATTCACGATCGCAGCCAGCGCAAGGAGCGAACCTTTGTAAAGCTCAACTGCGCCGCAATCCCTACGGGCCTGCTCGAAAGCGAATTGTTTGGCCATGAAAAGGGAGCGTTCACGGGTGCGATCAGCCAAAAGATCGGGCGGATGGAACTGGCGGACCAAGGCACTCTGTTTCTGGACGAAGTCGGAGACATTCCAACCGAGATCCAGCCGAAGCTGCTGCGCGCATTGCAGGAGAAGGAGTTTGAACGCCTGGGCAGTACCAAGACCCGCAAGGTGAACGTACGCTTGATTGCGGCGACGAACCGCGATCTGGAGCAGATGGTCGCTGACGGCGAATTCCGCAGCGATCTGTTTTACCGATTGAATGTGTTTCCGATTCGTATTCCGCCGCTGCGCGAACGCCGTGAAGATATCCCATTGCTGGTGAGTTACTTCGTCCAGAAGTGTGCCAAACAGATGCAGAAGAGAATTGAGGTTATTCCTGTTGCTGTAATGAAGGGACTCACAGCCTGGGAATGGCCGGGAAACATCCGGGAGTTGGAGAATTTCATTGAGCGCGCGGTGCTCCTTACCCGCGGCAAGTCGCTCGAAGCACCGCTCGGAGAGCTACATCAACACAAGAATGAGAAAGCAGCTCGTGACGTTGCGCAGCCGACGGAGGACAACATCACGCGAATCGTAAAAGAGACGATCGGCGCTCTAAACGGCAGAAGAGATTTTGCCGAAGACTTCGCCAGGAAGCAGCGCGAAGAAATCGTGCGCGCACTCACGGAAAGCAAGGGACAGGTTGGCGGCCCGCATGGGGCTGCCGCAAGAATGCACATGAATCGTACAACCCTGCTTGCCAGAATCAGGAAGTTCGGCATCGACCCCAGGCAGTATGCCGCCTGAACCCCATCTACATGACTAACTCGTTCGAATCGATGCTGCGCCAGTTCGACTTATGGAGTTCCCTCCCGAATTGCTTCATTTGCCAGTCGCGTTGTCAACGACATTGAGAATTCGGTAGTGGTGCAGTTTGGATTTTCACAGCCCTTGCGCTGTTCTGAATTGGCCTTACACTTGAAGCATAAAGAACAAGAATATGCGCGACCTCGAAAAGCACAATGCACAAGTGAAAACCGACATTCCCCTCATCAGCTAAACTATCTCAACGTGGAGTCAATGGCCTAGACGCTCTAATTGATGAGGCGACCGGGTTATCAGTATCAGCGTGCGGAGAATG
>Ga0335069_10015067_pt1 | contig 10812 bp, 6 predicted proteins | sample Lox_Sample_11_FD_206714 | JGI IMG/M metagenome (GOLD analysis project Ga0335069, IMG submission 206714) | Soil microbial communities from Loxahatchee National Wildlife Refuge, Florida, United States - Lox_Sample_1.1 | ecosystem: Environmental > Terrestrial > Soil > Wetlands | place: USA: Florida... | reverse complement strand
CCGCAGTAAGAAATCGACGGTATCTTTGGTAATAAGGGGAGAGAGGTAGGACTCTCCGCGTAGGACACGACGAACCGCGATACTCAATTCATCGGCACTGCAATGCTTAAGTACGTATGCAGAAGCCCCACGCCGGAAGGCTTCTGCAGCCACTTCGGGAGATATACTCATGGTAAGAAACACGAGCTTGATCGCCCGGTTCTTTTGCTTAATCTGTTCGCCCGCATCCAGGCCATTGAGTAGCGGCATGGCAATGTCCACGATCACCACATCGGGCCGCAGTTCCGCTGTGGCCTGTAGTAGAGCCCGTCCGTCCACAACTACGCCCACCACATCGAATTCAGGTTCGAGGAGCTTCTTACATGCGTCCGCAACTAATCTGTGATCATCTGCGATGAGTATGCGGCAACGAGCTGCCATGGCGATCATCCTTCTAGCAAACGCCGCGCCGGCTTACCGAAAGCGAGTCTGCTGTCATTTCAATAACGTTACGGTGATCGGAGTCACATGAGACACCTCCACCCCGGCTGAAGACTAGCCTCCGAACAGATCCCTGTCTGTTCAAAATTGATCACGTAAATAGCCGACACTGCCCCTCGTTCGCCGCGTCTGAATCGAACCAAATAAGGGTATGCGCGCTGAAACCAGTTCCGTATATCTACTGATGACTGACGCATTCGTAGTGAGTCGGGTAGCAGCGTATGCTGAAGAGGGGGAAATAATGGACGGGTCTCTTCATTGGCCGCAAGTGCGGCGACCAACGCACCCGCAAATTCATCCGGGACGGCGTCGCCGCTGGCTATTCTTCGCTCTCCTGATCCTTGCAATGATCGGGTTCGGCGGTCGGACGTGGCTGTCGTATTACGTCGACGCACTCTGGTTCGGATCGCTCGGCTATGCCGATGTGTTCTGGAAAACACTGCGCCTTCAGTCGATGATGTTCACGGGATTCGTCGCGGTCACATTCGTCATTTTGTATGGAACGTTTCTGGCCCTCAAGCAAAGTCGCGAGATCGATTTCTCGGACGGGCAGACAATTTTTATCGGCCAGCAGGCCGTAAACCTGCCGGTCGAGCGCAGTCTGCGGGTCGTCGGACTTGCTGCATCCCTGGTCATCTCTGTCATGACCGGCGCGATCATGGCAGCACAGTGGCCCACCTTCGCGCTGTATTGGTATGCGCCACATGGCGGCGTGACGGATCCGATCTTCGGTAGACCGTTAAACTTCTACCTGTTCACCCTGCCGGCGTGGCAACTTATTTCAGGCTGGCTGCTGGGGCTCACAGTAATTACCTGTGTTGTCGCCATCTTCTTCATCCTGGCTAGCGGAGGCGCCCGTATGCTACAGGGGCCTCGTGGCGGCCACACCCAGTTGCCGTGGCGCGGCCTCTCCATAACTTTTTCGTTCTTATTATTGGTAGCTGCGGCGCAGGTTTACCTGGGCCGTTTCAGCCTACTGTTCGAAGACCACACGATCTTCGGCGGTGCGACCTACACGGATGCGCACGTGATGATTCCCGGCTTGCTGGTCATTTGTGCCGCACTTGTGGCGGGCGCAGTGATTGCAGCCTCCAATGCCGTTACGGCGCAACGCGGAAGAAGGCTGCTGGCAGCGCTCATTCCGGCCGTGATTTGTTATGTGCTCCTTCAGGTGTGCGCGTGGTATGTCACGAGCTTTATCGTGAAGCCGAACGAACTGGTTCGCGAGCAGCCGTACATCACCAACAACATAAAGATGACGCGCCAGGCATACGATCTGGATCGCTTGACGCAGCGCGAGTTCCCCGCGGAGACGACTGTCGCCGCCGCCGATCCGGAAAACAACCAGGCCACCCTCCAGAACATCCGGCTCTGGGACTGGCGCGCACTCCAGGACACGTTGCGGCAGATACAGGAAATCCGCACCTACTACGACTTTCCGGACATTGACATTGATCGCTACGAAATCAACGGCCAACTTCGCGAGGTCATGCTCGCGGCGCGCGAGTTGAACGTGGAAAAGTTGCCAGAGAGCAGCCGCAACTGGATCAACGAAAAGCTCGTCTACACCCACGGCTACGGCATCACCATGAACTCCGTTAACGGGTTCACTCCGGAAGGCCTGCCCACGCTGTTGCTGAGTAACATGCCGGTCCAAAGCACCGTGCCCGGACTTAACGTCAGCCGTCCGGAGATCTATTTCGGCGAGCTCACCAACACGGATGTCTATGTCAAGACGAGGCAGCAGGAATTCAACTATCCGCAGGGCGAGACGAACAGCTTTACCTCCTACGAGGGCCGCGGTGGCATCGTGCTCGGTGGATTCCTGCGCCGCATACTTATCGCCATTGACCGCGACGACCTGGGAAAGCTGCCGTTCAGCGACGACGTGAACAGCGAAAGCCGGCTGCTGATGCGCCGCAACCTGGTCGCGCGGGTCACGGCTTTGGCCCCGTTCCTTACTTACGAGCCGGATCCGTACCTCGTTTTGGGAGAGGATGGCCGGCTGTACTGGATGATGGACGCATATACCACCTCCGACAGCTATCCGTATTCCAGCCACTATCGCTTGGGCGAGAATTCCATCAACTACATGCGCAACAGCGTGAAGGTTGTCATCGACGCCTACGACGGAACGACTACGTTCTACGTCTTCGCTAACGAGGATCCGATCATCTCGGCGTATCGCAGCCTGTTCCCAACCTTATTTAAAGATGCTGGCGAAATGCCAGCGCAGTTGCGCAAGCACGTGCGTTATCCCGAATTGCTGCTGCAGATGCAAGCGCAAGTTTACGGCCTCTATCACATGACGGATCCCGAGGTGTTTTACAACCGCGAGGATCTGTGGACCGTTGCCAGCGAGGTAGCCTCGGACAACGGTGAGCAAAAGACTCAAACCATGCAGCCGAACTTTGTGCTAATGAAACTGCCAGGCGAACGCAGCGCGGAGTTCGTGGAGATATTGCCGTTCACGCCAGCCAATCGCAACAACCTGATCGGCTGGATTGCCGGGCGCAGCGACGGCACGCAATACGGCACATCGGTGGTTTACGACTTTCCCAAGACCAAACTGGTCGACGGACCGCTGCAGATCGAGGCGCGAATCGATCAAAACGCGCAACTCTCCGGTCAACTGACTTTGTGGAATCAACAGGGATCCCATGTCCGCCGGGGAACCCTGCTGGTGATTCCGATCGGAAAAGCATTGTTGTATGCAGAGCCGATTTATCTGCAGGCCGAGCGGAGCCCTATGCCGGAGTTACGGCTGGTCGTGCTCGCACTGCAGGATCGGCTGGCGTATGGACCAACATTCGAATCGGCTATGTCGGCGCTCTTTGGAGCGTCTGCGCCGACGCTTGCCGCATCAGAATCGGCAACAGCGCCACCAGGACCGAGCGTGCCAACGCCTTCCAAGCCAGACCTGGATGCGCGGATCGCAGAAGCCGCAAAGGACCTTGCCGACTATCAGCGGCTTACCGCAGAGGGCAAACTTGCCGAAGCCGGGCAGAAGCTTGAGCACCTGAAACGCACGCTCGATGAAATCACCTCACGTAGTAAGTGAGTTGCGCGAGCATCGTTGAACTCAGACTCCCACGACGATTCCGCGTTTGACAACACTGGTGACAAGAGTATGCCTGTATTACCTGCAAGGAAGATGTATTCCTCTTTTTTCAACTGAGCTTCTTTCCAGAGCCGGAATTGCTATCAGCTATTTCGATTTAACGAAGCAATTCAGATCCCCCGGCGAGCCACACAAGTGCATTGCCCTCGGGAGCTAACACGATCACGGCGACGTACAGCGGGAGTGCAACTGTTGCGGGCAGTTCGGCGACGTTGACACAGCAGGTGAATTAGCAAGAATCGGAGGGCTCGGCTGCGGCTTTTTCGGGCACGGGGCGGGTCTTCTTGCGTCAACGCGCCCGTCAGTTCAGAATCAATCCCCGCGGGGGCTCGAAGCGATTTAGTGGTGAACGGAGACCTGATCAAATTCAAGGGTGCAACAACGAGCGTGACCGGCGTCACTGCCAACGGCACGCCAACTATAGACGATTGGCGTTCCGAGTCCAGAATGGAAACCGCTGTTGAGCACCGCGTGGAGAATTCAGCGCAACCCATCGAACCATTATGCAGTTACACCAACAACCTCATTATCGGCGCGCTGGGGTTCGCGACACTCGTGCTTCACCTCCTCACGAATCTCTACCTTATGGCGAACCCGCGCTACGGGTTTCATGGCGACGAGCTGTATTTCGTCGCCTGTGGTGACCACCTGGCTTGGGGCTACGTCGATCTGCCGCCGCTCGTACCGTTTCTCGCCAGGGTTTCGCGCCTGCTGATGGGAGACTCTCTTCTTTCTATCCGATTCTTTCCTGGCTTGGCACATGCGGGTCTGGTGTTCTTCACAGGATTGACTGCTCGGGCGCTCGGCGGCGATCGCTTTGCGCAAGTCCTGGCGGCGCTGTCGGTGCTATTCGCGCCCGTATTTCTCCTGCCCGGTAACTTCCTTACCACCGCCCTCGAGCCGATGTGGACGGTCTGCGCTTTCTTGCTGATCGTGATTCTGCGCGATCACCGATCGAAGCTGTGGCTGGCGTTCGGAATCGCGGTTGGCCTCGGCTTCCTGAACAAACATTCCATGGCTTTCTGGGGCATCGGCCTGGTCGTGGGGCTCCTATTAACCGCGAGAGACGAATTCCGCTCTCGATGGACATGGCTGGGAGCAGTATTGGCTTTGCTGATTGTATTGCCAAATCTTGTGTGGGAGCAGCGTCACCACTGGGTCACGCTGACTGCGCTGCGCCAGGCCCGCGATTTCAACCGGTTGCCGTTTTCGTTCTCAAACTTCTGGTCGACCCAAGTGATGCTGAATGGACTCGCCGCACTTCCAGTCTGGCTGGCTGGACTCTTCTTCTTCCTGATCTCAAAGGAAGGGCGACGCTACCTGGCGATCGGTATCGCCTTTGTCGCGGTGGTCGCGTTTCTGACATTGGAGAACGGCAAATCCTATTACCTTTCACCGGCGTTTCCAGTGATCCTCGCCGGTGGAGCAGTTCAAATTGCCGCCTGGCTGGGCAGATTTCAAGCAAAGTGGCTGCGTCGCGCACTCGTGGCAGCGTTTGCGGCATGGGGTTTCATCTGGATGCCCATGGCTCTTCCCGTACTGTCACCCGCAGACCTGGTTCGCTATCAAAACCTGCTGCGGTATCATGGCTCGAAGTTCGAGAAAAGCGACATCGGCGCCGAAATTCCGACGTACTTCAGCAACATGATTGGCTGGCCGGAAGTCGTTCAGGCCGTGGCGCAGGCGTACGGGAAGATTCCGCCAGCCCAGCGAAGCCAGACAGCGATCCTCGCCAACAATTACGCCCAAGCCGGGGCAGTCGATCTATTGGGGACTAAATACGGTTTGCCCAAAGCGATCAGCGGTCACGAGAACTATTGGTTCTGGGGGCCTCGCGGATATACGGGAGCGAAAGTCATTGGAATCGGCTTCTCGCCTGAAGCGGCTAGAAGGAACTGCGCGACGGTCGAAGTCGCCGCTACGGTGGATGTGCCCTACGCACCTGACTGGATTAATGGCCCAGTCATCATCTGCTCCGATCTGAGACCGACCTTGCCGGAGCTTTGGCACGATCTGCAACGGTTCCACTGAATTGGGCGATGCGGAACTCTCCGCAACGCCGCGGCGAGGCTCAATTCACGATTGACGCACAAACCAGAAACCGAAACGAGCGGACAATCAACTTCAGGTTTGCCGACCATACGGACGCGTCAGGGAAATTGTCCGTTTGACCGTGCGTCAATGAGAGCCGCGCCCACTTACTTGATCTTCGCGGATTCCGATTTGGCGGCAACGAGGATAGGAATGTCGGGGTCGGCATCCTTCCAAAGCGTCAGGAAGTCTTGATAGCCACTGCGAGCATGGGTGGTGTCATCCTCCAGCACATAAGCGCGAGCCAAGCCAAGCCGCGCCAGAGCTGCCAGGGGCGAATTAATCACGACGCCCTTGTGATCCAGAAACTTCCGGAACTCGGAAGCCGCTTTAGTCCCCTGGTGCAGCGTCAGATAAGCCTGACCCCTGAGATAGACGGGATAACACATCTCACCAAGTTCGGGCTGTGGTCCCGCCGCCCCCAGTTCATAAGCAGTCGCGGTCTGTAGGATCTCAATTGCGTGTGTGGGATCGTTGCGGCTCAGCGCAATGGCGGAACGGACCGTGGGCAGCCAGTACACATTAAGCTTCGTATTTTGCGGATTTTGCTCTTCCAGTTCGTCGGCTATCTTCTGCGCACGTTCAGAATCGTGGGTTCTCGCGAATACCAGGGCTGCGAGAACTCGGGTGCTGGGCGTGGATCCCAGCTTCAGTGCAGCTTCGGCCTCACTGCGCGCCGCAACGACATTGCCGAACTCCACTTCGCGAAGCGCTTCGTTCAGCTCACGTTTCGCGGCTGTCTCCTTCTCACCCGCCAGACGCGCAGAATCAATGGCACGTCGAGACAGTTCCCGCGACTGGTTTAAATGTCCGGCGAAGGCCTCGGTATCAGACTGATAAGAGAGCAGAACGTCTTCCCGCCCCGCTTTCCCTGCGGCCCACTCTACCTGGCGCTGCATTTCCGCGGAATCACCCTCCAGGAAAGCAACGCCATACCGATAATAGTGCAGGTCCGGATAATCTAATCCGCGTTGCACGGCATGCTGATACGTCTCTTTTGCTTCCTTGAAGCGATCCAGTCGACAGTAGAATTCAATGACACTTCCGTAGGTAATGCCGCTGTCTGGATTCAGGCGACTCGCTTCCAAGCCCTCCGCCAGCGCTTTGTTCCACTCTCCGAGGGCGGCATAATTCCCCCCGAGATTGTTGTGCGGTACCCAATTGCGCGGGTACGCTTGCGCGTATAACTCATAGGTTTGATCCGATTTCCCTAGGTCGCCCGTGACATCGTTGTAGTAATACGCCGAAATTGCATAATCTTCTCGCGCGCTTACCCGGCCGCGCAGATCGTAAGCCTTCTTATAGTTCTGCTTCGCCAAATCGGATTCCCTCAGATTCGCGTAAGCCGTTCCCAGACTGGCATAGGCGAGCGCAAAATTCGGATCGAGTTCGATCGCGCGCTCAAAAAGCGGAATCGCAGCCGTCTCGCCTTCAGTAATCAAGGCCTTGTTTCCCATGGAGTAGGCTTTCAACGCATCAAGAGAAGACGTTGTAGCATCGGCCAACGGGACGTCGAATTTCTGCACCGAAGGCAGCGACTCACCCAGTTCACTGCGCAGTCTCGCGGTCGCGTGCCCGAGAGCGTCAATCACTTTCTCCTTGCTGGACGCCTGTACCTGTTCTCGCGCCAGCGAATCGCCGCTCGAGCAGTTAATCGCGTTCAGCCCGATCACGTAATCACTCCCCAGACTGCTAATCGATCCACTGATGAACGCCTTGCTCGCCGAGCGTTGGCACACCTCGCGCGCGATTTCATCGGTCAGCCGCTCATTCGGCGAACGCGTCATCTGTTGCAAGGTGTTACGGACGTTGGCATCGGAGACGATATTCAAGAACGGCGATTGGCTCAGGTCCACGGCCAGCGCCTGCTTCAACGTGTCATCGAACACTGCGTCGCCGGTGCTGTTCGCAAAATCCGCGAGCAGTACCGTGTCTCTTTCGCCCAGGGCGTGCGCCCGGTGTCCCGTGAACAGCCACACTCCAATCCCCATAGTGATGAGTAAGGTCGCAGCCGAAGTAAACCATAGAGGGCGGCGACGACTCTTCGCCACGCCAGCCACAGGTTTGGCTACCGGCTCTGTAGATCGAACCGGTGCCGGACCGGCGGCCACGGCCGAGGGCTGCGCTGAAGATGCAGCGACCGGAATCGGAAGCGTGCTGATCGCTGACGCCCCAGTCCGACTGTCGCGCTGCAATCGCTGCAAATCCGAGCGCATCTCGGCAGCGGTCTGGTAACGCAGGTTGGCGTTTTTCTCCAGCGCCTTATTAATAATGTGCTCGAGTTCCGCTGGCACTGCAGGATTGAGCTTCATCGGGCCGGGCGGAATTTCCTGAACAATCGACATCAGCAAGATGCCTGTCGTATCTCCCCGGAAGGGGCGCCATCCGGTCGCCATCTCGTACAGGACGATTCCGAAAGAAAACAGATCGGCACGCGCATCTAACGAGAGGCCCAGCGCCTGCTCGGGAGACATGTAGGCCGCCGTCCCTAACGCTTCGCCACTCGTGCTGATAGGTCCTTCCATCTTTGTCGCATCGTCAGTCGAGGCCTGGGTGGCCGTGAATTTAGCAAGTCCGAAATCAAGAATCTTGGCGGCGCCCTGCGAGGTAACGAAGATGTTCGCCGGCTTGATGTCGCGATGGATGATCCCGCGCGCGTGGGCCGCTTCCAGACCGTTGATTGCATCGAGGCTGATGCTGAGTATCTTTTCCAGCGGCAGCGGCGTGTGGGTGTCGTCCAAGAAGCTCTGTAGCGACGTTCCCTCCAGATATTCCATGGCGATGAAAGCTCGGCCGTCTTCATCACCGATGTCGAAGATGGTACAGATGTTGGGATGATTGAGTGCCGATGCGGCGCGGGGCTCACGCCGAAATCGTTCGGCCGCCTGTGAATTGTTCACCAGTTCATCGGGAAGAAACTTAAGCGCCACAATCCGGCCGAGGCGAATGTCTTCTGCCTTGAAGACCACACCCATACCGCCGCGCCCGATTTTATCGAGGATCCGGTAATGCGAGATGGTGCTGCCAATCATGATTGTGGTCGGATGGCTATATTACAATTCCGGCCAAGGTCTGTGATCAACGGCCCAAAACAGCAGCTAAAAAGCCCGTTGTACAACAATTGAAGAAAAGATTTGGGCACACTAGAACGGTAGCCACTGACTACCGAGGATCTCCTGGGAACGTTAGAGGGCTTTAGCCGCCGTTGCCGGTTTAGGCCACCTGCTGTTCACCGCGGGCCTTGGCTAATGCTGCCTGCGCTCGGTGAATCGGGCATGTTCCCGTGCCGTTGTAGGAGTCACAAAAGCCCTCCCACGGTGATCAGATCCTGTTGGTTCACTCCGGCCATGAAGACGGCTACTTTTTGGCGCACGAACGCTGATTGCACAAGCGCGCCGATCAATCCAGCTAGGAGTCGAGATAACGGAACATCGGGCGGGGCTCCGACCCCGACGAGGATCCCCTTGGGATTCAAGACGCGTCTCCATTCCGAAAAAGAACGGTTTCCAACGCAATCTAGAATGACATCGTAACGTTGGACGGTCTGGGTGGGATTCTGTTGGGAGTAATCAATGACCCGATCCGCGCCGATAGATCGAACCATATCCACATTCCTCGTGCTGCATATTCCGGTGACATCGGCGCCAAAGGACTTGGCGATCTGCACCGCGAACGTGCCCACGCCTCCCGCTGCGCCGTTCACCAGGACCTTCTGCCCTGGCCGAACTCGTCCCTTGTCGCGAAGTCCCTGCAATGCAGTCAGCGCCGCCACCGGTGCGGACGCAGCTTGTTCATGTGTCACGGTATCCGGTTTGATTACCAACACAGATTTCAAGCCGCTCGCAGACTTGGTCACCGCAAACTCGGCAAATGCTCCAGCGCAGGTGCCGAACACCTGGTCGCCCGGTGAACCGAAATTATGATAAACAACGGCTTTCATATTCTTCCTCATGTCAGCGGTGGCGACATCCCACTCATCGAAGGTTTCGGATGCAAATCCATTTGTCTTTGGAGTTCGCTCGCGAACCCGGCTATGAGCGTCAACGCAAAGAGTGCCAGCATTGGGTAACTAAGAATGAGATTTAGGTTCGTGAGAGTTGGGTGTGGGTCATTCTTTATGCTGAAAATGTACCCAGCGATGAATTCGCTAGGCGCCCACAACAAAGCCGCAATGAGGCAACTTGGCCATGCCTTCGCGAGGATGCGCGTTAGATTAGACGAGAGACGGAGTCGCCAGCGTGTCAACGGCTTACCAATCCAGCCCGAGGCAACCGAAGCTGTGATCAACAACGTTATCGGTCCGAACCCTCCACCAACAAGGATAAGTATGACCGAGAGCAGAGATAGGACCCTGGCGCCATTCTTCTGATGTACAAACACCACTGCCCACACAATAATCAACAGGCCGACAATCATCGCGAGAATGCCAGTCACCAGGAAATTGGGGACGATGGTCATGGCGGGTTCGTGGCCGAACGGGAACGGCAGTTCAGCCAAACTCGCTCGTATCCGAGTGCCAGCTGGCACTACATTTCCCTGCAGGGTTTCAAAGTAACCGTGTTCCAGGCCAAGCACACCTGCATAGGTGCCGAATACTGAGGCCGTTATTCTGAGTGCGCCCGTATTGTGCCGAGTCATCTTAAAATAGACGAAATACACTCATTAGTTCTGAGGGGTCAGAAGCCCGGCAGATGTGTGAGTGACGGTTCTAGAGGGGAATGTCACCGAATCCGAATAACACAACATGTCGACAGGAGTCAGTGTGCTGAGTCACACACACCGCACGTCACGTACCCATTTGGCACTCGCCAAGGACGCCCCCGATCCGCGCGCGATCATGGCCCATGGCAAGATCGTTGTGATTCCACAGGTCGGCGGCTTGCACCACAGCTATGAGCGCCCCGCCGCGTGAAAAGGGAGTCGAAAATGGACACGCTGAACCGGTCAGCCATTGTGGTAAAACCCAAGCTGCCCTTCTTGGCCTGGCTACATGCCGCTGATCCCACCAGCCTGCACCTGACGTTGCGAAACCTGCTACAAGAGCCGACGATCTACCTCATCCCGGAATGCGATACGGATGAGGACGTGGCCGAGGTTCTCAGGGACTTATGCGGGGAGAT
>Ga0335069_10015066_pt1 | contig 10813 bp, 10 predicted proteins | sample Lox_Sample_11_FD_206714 | JGI IMG/M metagenome (GOLD analysis project Ga0335069, IMG submission 206714) | Soil microbial communities from Loxahatchee National Wildlife Refuge, Florida, United States - Lox_Sample_1.1 | ecosystem: Environmental > Terrestrial > Soil > Wetlands | place: USA... | reverse complement strand
CGATGGAGATGTCAGCCATCCAATTGCTGATGCAAAACCGGGAAAAGTATCCAGCCGAATCTCAAGATAAGATTCTGAGATTATTCACTCTTGGCACAACGGATGACGCGGCATTGGCCATTGATCTGGTACCGGAAGAAGACGGTGTATCAGACGATAAACAGGCTGCAATGAACGCGTTTGGGACCATGATGGTGGGTGGCGAATGGCAACCGTCCAAACGGCAAAATCTGTTGGAAGTGACAAGAATTCTGATTGGGCAACTGGCATTGTCTGTGAAACAAACCAATGCAACGGGCGGTATGCCATCTCAGGACAGGCTGATGGGTATGCAGAATGTGTTGAAACACATCAGCGAATTCATAGCGCAAATAGCCGAGGACGATGCCCAGAAAGAAGTTGCCAAACAATTGGCGGATACCAGCGGGAAACTGGCCAATCAAGTGAAGGCGTTCGGTCAACGACTGGCGCAAGCGCAGAAAGCGCAGGCACAAAACAACGGTAACGGTGGCGCGGACAAGGCGAAGATCATGGCCACATTGATGACGGCCAAGGTGAAAAGCGATAATGCACGGCAATCGCACGCGGACAGAACTGCACAGAAACAGTTGTCATGGGAAGCCGAAGAAAAGAGGAAACAACAGGATCACCAGTTCGAGATGCGACGCAAGATACATGACGTGGCTGTGGACACCGCCGCCAAAGACCTTGAAACAGCAGCTAAAGTGAGAATGGAAAAGAAGAAACCCAAATCGGGTACTGCCGATGCCTGAATTGTGGACCACAGGCGACGATAGCTCATTGCCGGAAGAACAAGACGATGAGTGACGATCTATCAGGGAAAACAGTATTGGTCAGGGGTCATGGATTGGACATTCCGTTAGCTCGTAAACTCTCGCAATCGTTCGGGCGTGTTCTGTACTTTGCTGATTGGGAGGAAGGATTTTCCAGCATTAAAAAGTTCAGTATCGGCAATGGCTTTCCAGACATTGAACGGTGCGAAGACCTGTGGCACGCCAAGAAGGATGTTGACCTGTTCCTGTACCCGGACATTGGCCATAGCGGTGAACAACTTGAACTGGAATCTCAAGGATACAGGGTATGGGGATCACGGTTGGGCGATGAACTGGAATTGGACCGTGAACTGTTTTTGGGCGTGTTATCTGATCTTGGTCTGGAAGTGCCGAAATACGAGGTTGTGGTTGGTCTGGAACGGCTCGGTGACGTGTTGAAAGACAGGGAAGATTGTTACGTGAAGATCAGCCGGTTCCGTGGTGACATGGAAACAACGCATTGGCGATCATGGGACTTGGATGAATGGGTGTATCACGGTTGGGAAGTGAAATTCGGTCCAGCCGGTACCACCATGCGATTCCTGTTATTCGATCCAATAGATACACCACTGGAAATTGGCGGGGACACATACTGTGTGGACGGTCAATGGCCAAGCCTGATGTTGCACGGTATCGAATGGAAAGATCAGGGTTACTTCTCGTTTGTGACCAAACGCGACGAAATGCCGGACGCGATAAAGGACACACTCGACGCGTTCGGCCCGGTGTTAAAACAGTATCGGTACCGGAACCAATGGTCGATGGAACTACGGGTGAAAGATGACAAAGCCTATTTTATAGACCCGACCTGTTTTAGTGATGATACGGATGTTCTAACAATGAACGGATGGAAAAGATTTAAAGACCTTTGTTCTAACGACCTTGTTTGCACTCTGAATCCAGAAACCCGCGAAATACAATATCAGCATCCAACAAGATACGTGTCCTACCATTACGACGGGGAGATGATTTCTATTAGTTCTGCAAAGAAAACATTGGACCTTTTGGTCACCCCGAATCATTCGGTCTGGTCAGTAAAACAGTCAGGTAAGTTAGTTGAGGAAAGGGCAGACTCACTTCATGGAATTGGGGTAATACCTAGGACAGGAACATGGATTGGGGAAGAAAGATCGACCTTCACAATTCCAGAATATCGGCATCGTTGGAAAAGCGGTAAGGGGAAAGGAATGTGGAAGGAAAAGGTTGAGTCTAGAAAAGAGATAAACATGGACGTATGGCTGAGATTCTTAGCCATCTTTCTATCAGAAGGACATGCAAGAAGATGGCAAACGGTAATATCTCAAGTGAAATACAAGGATGAGGTAAGAACCGTTCTGTCCGAATTGGGGTTTGGGTTTACTGAACAGAGTTGTGGTTTTACAATCAATTCAGTTCAACTTAGCACCTTTCTTAAAAATACTGGCACCAGAGAAGCTAGAGATATACCTAGATGGATTCATGGATGTTCACCAAGACAAATACGGTTGTTCTTGGACTTCTATATTCTTGGAGATGGACGTATTCGAGGAGGGGATAGAGCGATTACCACTACGTCAATAAAAACCGCAGACAGTCTTCAAGAATTGTTTTTGCTTGCCGGGTCTGTTGCTGATGTTGTTGTTATCAAAAAAGCCGGAAGTCCTGTAAAAATTAGTGGAGGCAAATATACCACTAAGCATGATTCCATTGAGATTAGGGAACGCCTTGTAAAACGATCCTATTACTACGAGGGGTGGAACATATCTAGACACCACAGAAATCTTAAAAGAGTTTCTTACAAGGGGATGGTTTATGATGTGGAAGTGCCAAACCATATCATTTTCGTAAGACGAAATGGTCGGGCGTGTTTCTCTGGAAATTGTCGGTTAGGTCTTCCAAGTACATCCAGTCAGATGGAAGCATGGGGGAACCTACCAGAGATATTCTGGCACGGTTCAATGGGCGAATTGATTGAGCCTGAGCCATTGGCCAAGTTCACTGCTGAGGCTGCTGTGTGCATGAAAGGTGATAAAGGGCATTGGGGTATAACCGAGGTACCGGATGAATTGAAGGATTGGTTGAAACTATCGTGTTGTTGCGAGGTGGACGGGCGCATCTGTTTCCCGCCTGATGACAGTCACGGTGAAGAAATAGGGTGGCTCATGGCTTTGGGTGATACACCACAGGAAACGATTGAGACCTTGAAATCCTACGCAGCTATGTTACCGGACGGTGTAACGGCCAAGACCGATTCGCTTGTGGACATAATCAAGGAGATTGACAAGGAAGAAGCGGAAGGTATTAAGTTTACCGGACAGACCATGCCTGATCCTGCCATTGTGATTGAAGATGCCTGACGACTTTCCATTACCACATTACGCCATGCCACCTGGCACGGCAGGACCAACGCCCAAAGGCATACCGATACCAGAACGACCGGATAAAATGGCCAAAGGCATTGTAAAGATAGCCAAAATGCCGCAGTTAAACCGGGCCATTCGCCATCTCAAAACCAAACGGTTAAAGAGATTCTTCTGATGAAAGTGTTCTTGATACTGCCGTTCTTATCGTTTGCAATGGACTTGACTCGCTGGAAACAGGGCAGGGTCCTGACCATAAACCATCCAACAGGCAAACCGGCCATTAGTTATGTCTGGGGCTGGTTCGAGTTAACGTGGCGTAATAGGTGGGTGAAAGGTGCTGTGGCATGAATCTACAACCTAAAAAGAGTTTTCACGAGAACGGTGTAGCCGTCAAACAACACCTTGAAACGGTGGATTCCGCGTCGTTCATTGAAGCGGCTAAAGTCACCATTTTACAGATTGTCATGGAACTACCTGAAACACCTGATCCAACACAGGCTTTGGCTGCGTACCATCGGTTGATCGGTGCGCGGGTGTATATGAACGGGTTATTGAATCTGGCTGAGAAAGTGGAACCACCAAAGCGCGAACCGGACCCGACCCGGCTCAATTACCAAGTGAAATGATATGCCTGATGTAGCTGTTGACCCGCCGGTCGATACAATCAAATCGACACCCACAATTGAACCGGCAAAATTTCATGTACCAACCACACCGGTAAACACACCGGTCAAAGCGGAAAGAGCAACCCGCCAAGGTGTGCTCAAAGGCTTACGAGCGCAGGCAACCACAATGGCGGAAGCCGACAAGGAAAATGAAAATGGTTCACCCACTAACAAGGCCGGAAAGCCTGTATTTGCGAAGGCTGTTGAACAGGACACGCCGCCAGTTGAAACAAAGCCTGTTACTGCACCGGACAAGTCCGTTGTGGACAAGTTACCTGACAAAACTGGATCACCTGTGCCGGGTAAGACAGACGAGACTAAACCGGATGCTCCAGAAAAAGGTGACAAAGCACCGAACGCCTGGAAACTTGTTGAGCAATACAAGAAAACGGTCAAGACCTACGAGAAAGAGACGGCAGAATTACGGGAACGATTAGCCACAGTAGGCGAGACAGAAACGTGGAAAGCCAAGGCTGAGAAGGCCGAGGCGCGTGCCAAGGAATTAGCTGAAGAAATCCGGTATGTGAACTACCAGAAATCCGATGAATACCTTGAGAAATACGATAAACCGTACAAGGATTCGTGGAACAAGGCTGTTAATGACCTGAAAGAATTGACGGTGACACTCGAAGATGGGTCAACTCGAACCGCTACTGCCGGTGATTTGATTACCCTGTCCAACATGCCGTTGGGTGAAGCGCGTAAGACAGCCAAGGAATGGTTCGGGGACGCTGCTGATGATGTAATGGCGCATAGACGTGTGCTCAGGGACATGGCTGATGCAGCCAATAAAGCCGTTGAAGAAGCCAAGAAACACGGCAGCGAACGCGAGAAACAGATGTCAGAAACACAGAACGAAGCCCGTAAACAAGTGGCTAAACTCTGGACACAATTCAACAGTGAAGATGAAGCCAAGTACGATTTCTTGAAACAGAAGGAAGGCGATGACGAATGGAACAGTCGCCTGACCAAATCCAAGACACTCGTGGACGGTGCGTTTTCAGCCAACCCGCATGACCCGAAACTAACGGCTGAACAACGCGCCAAGGTGGTACGGGATCATGCAGCGGTCAGGAACCGGGCTATAGCCTATTCGGTCAGGACATTGGAATTGGCAAGGTCCAATGCGCGTGTGGCAGAGTTAGAGAAACAACTCGAACAATACAAGGGTGCTGAACCTGGTAACGGCAATGGCCGACCATCAGAACAACCGACCGGCCAACCTGTGAACAGGATGCAATCGGCCAAGAACTCGTTGCGAAGCAATAGGTACGTGACCAAAGGTGTGATATGAACGACCGGTTCAACCTTACCTTGGGTGTTGGGCGACGGGACAAGCGCGTTATCATACGTGGTGAAGGCCGGGATTTAGCCACGTTAACGCCATCTGACGCTGTTGCGCTCGGTGCGTTATTGATCAAGCACGCTGCATCTGTGATAGCCGGTGAATGTGACAAGAACCCGGACCAGAATGGGGATGAAGGGACGGAATGAAACAAGAGACAATAAAGAGTTGTAGTCTTAAATTTGAAGAAGAATTGGAACAATTGCTTCACAAGCACGGTGTAGGTTTGGAGCTTGAGGAATCGCCCTACATTCTAATGCTGTGGTGTCTTGGTAATCTGGAACGGTACCGTTCTTGGCGTGATGCAAACAAACGGTTGACACCCGAATCCAACGAGAGTATCAGTCCACTCAGTCAGCAATAGCTTCGGTCTGACTATAAAGAACCGTATAGCTTCGGTTAATGGCCAGAGGTGGCCGCAAGTGAACCGACTTCTGAGGCTTTAAGGCTTCTGAAACACCTTCCCGTAAGAGAATTGTCCGCGTGTGCGGCTATTTCGTCTTCGGAATCATTTAACATGAAAACGTTTCAGAAGTTATGGCTAGTCCAGGCGATATTATCAGTGCATCGGCGTTCACTCAATTTCTCGTTGATCAACAGCCCGTCTATGACGAGCTAATCCTACAAGACATCCGGCCAACCGATTCGTGGATTGGCAACGTGGCCACAGGCGTATTCCCGGCTCACGAAGGGGTGTCAAGACGGCTTGACCGGTTCAAACACGTCTTTCCCAACACCACAAAGGTCTGGAACGCCACGGCTTACGCCTCGTGTATCGGCCAGCCTTGTGACAAGACCGAATACGTCATTGGTTGGGGATCGGAACGTGTCACCTACTCGCTTGAGGAACAATCATGGCAAACGCCGTTATTGTGCTTCGACCAGTTGATGCACGTCACTCATTCGGAGGAACAATTCGAGCAGATCATCACCAAGATTCTGCGACCGGCAACGTCGGCTATCATGTCGATGTTCCTGCGTAAACGGTCTTTGTCCAATGCCAGCAAGCTCTTTCAATGCAACAAATCCATGCCACAGTTCACGTTCATCTGGCGAACTGTTGGTGACGAAGAATATTTCTTCGATTGTTCCTGTGCGCCTAGCAACACGTTCAAGCTGGTGCCACAGATGTTGCAGCAACGGTTCAACCCGCTCATGCGCCTTGGGTACGCCGGTGAAAATCCGTTCTCTGAAACATCACCGTTCATTGAATTGGTGGCTGGAATCGAGACGGCATGGGAACTGGACAAACTCGGTGGATCAACCGGTGTGGGTGGCACACCTTCAACGGCGTCCAACTGGCGGTTCACGGAATGGTCCGCAGCCGATAAGTACTGGAGATACGGTTATTCCGGGCAACTCGGTAATTTCATGGTGCGCACGGATTGGGCGCAGTTACGGTTCAATTTCGTGGCTGATCTGGGTGCGGGTGCTGGTGCGAACCGGTATCGGTATCAACTGATCATCCCGTATGTGAACAAAGCCACAGGCGGTGCCGGTGGCGATCCTGGGCTTGGTTCGGATTCAAACCCGGACTTTGATAATGCCCATTTCTGTATCACGTTCATCACCCACAAAAAGGCTCTGACAGCCTTGGTGGCAGACGCGACACCGATCAATCCCGAAATGCCGTTTAGCGCCCGTGATTTCGGTGGGCGCTGGCAATTCGTCATGGACAATCTCGGTGCGGACGTGAGCGGTACGACCATCGAGAACAAACGCCGGAACAAAGGTCAGTTCATCGGTGATTTCAAGCTGGCGATTCGCCCTGAAATGACTGAATTCCTGAATGCGTTCTTCCATAAACGGGAACCGTTGTGTGTGCCCGAAGTGGATACGTGCAGTGCTGATCCTGGTTATCCGAGCCAGACTTACACCAGCAAGAACAACGTCTGCTAAGTGAGCCGATTACCAAATGGACGTGGCACCCTTAACCGGGTGCCCGTCCGATTCATGGAATCTGACCTATGGACGATGACTATTATGATGAAGGGGCAGACACCAAAAAGGACGTGGAAGAAGATGTATCGTCAACGGCATTACTTCCTAAATCCATCCTTCTTGGCAAAACCTTCAATGTCGGTGACGAGGTTGTTCTCAAGATAACCGGTATTCACGACGACGAAGTACAGGTCGAATACGCGTCAGGCGAAGACACAAAGGAACCTGAAAAGGAACCTGAACCTGACATGGAACAACCGGATAAAGGCGAAGACCTTGAACCGGAACCCGCCACGCAATCGGATGGCATGTATGATTAGGAGACAACATGGCCGCAATCGTCACCCAAACCCTGATCAACAACGCCAAATGTTACATGAACTGTGTGCCGGATGGCATGGTCAATTACCTGATCCTGGCACAATTACTCAGTGGAGGCGCTGTGACTGACCCGCAAACACTCGTTACCCAAGCCAACTGTCTGATGTGCACTTTGTCACCCGGCATGGTGCCTTACCTGATCTTGGCGCAACTGGCATCAGGCGGTGTCGGGAACCTGACCGGATCAGTTAATCCGAATGGCACGGTTACAGGTGCAATCGGCCAGATTTATACTCAGGTAGTAGGCCAAGTGACAACGATTTGGGTGAACACAGACGGTGGAACAACTTGGACCTAAACTTGAATGAGAACATTTCTTTGCGGGTTACTGGTGTTATTGTGTGCCTGCATCCCGGCTTACGGCCAAGCCATCAGTTCATCGGGTACAATTGCCACAAACCAAATCGGCATTTTCGTTGATCAAAAGCACCTGAAAGGTGCGGTCATTGGCACCGGACTGAGCTATGACGGGACAACCCTTACCGGTGGTATTGGAACGAACCTGAGCATTGTCGGTGTGAACGGTACAGCCGTGAACGGGCCTAACCTGACCAATAACACGACAATGGTATGGTCCAATACGAGTACCAACGTTCAAGGGTTTCCGACTAACATTGCTGATGCACAGATTGTGGCTGGAGCGGCCATTGCCAAGAGCAAGATCAGTTCAACCGGGACATGGAACACGAATGAGATCGGTGTTGGACCGGCTGAAACTTACAATTTCCTGCGTGGTAACGGTATTAACACGGCAGTTTGGACCAATCAACTTACCGGCACCCAGATAGTTGATAATCTATGGGGGAACAACCTGACATTCACAAACTCGGTTAAATCAGGTAACTCAATAACGGCAACATCAGCGTTCCTGCTTGGTACAGATAACCTGTATGCGCTGATTGCCGGGGCTAACATCACGTTCACAACAAATTCAACGCGAGTGACAATTGCGTCAACGGGTGGAAGTGGTTCATCCGTGTATATCGGGTCATCCAGCATTTCCAGTCCAAGTTTCAGTCAAGGCCAGTTCTATACCTTGGCCACTACAAACGTGATCTATTCACAAGCCGAAGCGCAACTAGGCACGATTGGTAACGGTGCCACAGCGAGCATTGGAAACCCGCTAACGAACAATTATCACCTGACCGCAAGTGGAGCCACGTTTAACATTAACCTGACCAATAACCCACCGCAATCAGGTCAATTGTGGACGATTACTGGCACCAATACCAGCGGTGGCACACAGATTATCACGATCCAGAGTAATGGCAGCACCTATAACCTGACATTCCCTTGGGGTGTCGGGAGCACAATCACGAATAATTCAGGAGCAGATTTCACCATTCAAGTGGCGGAATCGGGTGGTAGTTACCACTATGGTTATACCATTGGCGATGCCTACAGTCCTGCCGGAACAGGTAGTGGCAGCAGCGTTTATGATAACGGAACGCTTGTTACAAATCCGAACATCAAGGATTCGAGTGGCATTGTTTCAACGATCAACGCTTCGACCAATATCCAGTTTCAGTTGGCATCAGGATTTAGCGGAACCAATGGCACGCTGGTTGGAACGTCGCTAACAGGCCCTACCACGAACAATGGTCAAGTCGTGTATCCGGCGGCAGCGGTCAGCACAAACCTTGACTGGTCCTCGACCGCGAAACCGATTCAAGGGTTTATCAGCGCAACGAACTTCACGAACGCATTTCAGAACACGCCACCGCCAGCGGGATCATCGGCTTATTATTCGGTGAGCAATTCGTCCGCGTCCACGATCCAAGTGTTCTTCGCCCAGAACAACGCGGCCACAAACAATTTCTCAATCCACGACAAGACCAACATCACGAGTCACACCATCGCGGCGGCCAGCATTGCGAATTTCAACTGGACTTATGATGGGAACAAATACTACGTGACGATTGACGAGGTGCAGGGAACCGGGGGCACGGTGACGAGCGTGGCCATGACCGTGCCAACGGACTTTCAGGTGACAGGAACACCGATCACAACATCGGGAACATTGGCTCTGACTCTGACAAACTCGATTGGAACGAACGCCGTGATGAAGACACGCTCAGGTTTGGTGCGGTCCATAGACGTGCCTATGGGCGCATGGTTCTCGAACAACATCGCGAGTCCTGGCACACCACTTCAATTCACGAACGCGGCAGACTCATGGGGATTTGCCGATGCGGTGACGAACACGATTCGACTTCGCATGGCATTTCCAACCGAATGGAACGCGGGCGTTGTCCGCGCTCAATTCGTAATGTCGGGAATACTCACCAACAACACGACCAGCACGAACGTAGTCTATGGCATCAAGGCAGCGTCGATCCCGACGCTGACGGCAGAAGACGCTGCTCCCACGTTCGGCACCCAGATCACGTTCACGAATCATATCCATCGTCAGGCGTTCACATCGACCGTTTGCACGACTGGCGACATCACGGTGGGGAATACACCAGCGGCGAACAAAAACATCCTGTGGGAATTGACCCGGCTGACAAGTGACGCAACTGACGTGAATACGAACACGGTCTATGTGCTGGATGCACAATTCTTCTACACCGAGTCCACAAACGAAGCAGTGATGCCAACGACCACACAATGAGGATTCCACGCAGACAATTCGTCAAGGCGCTTGGCGCGAGTCTTTTCGTTCCAAAAGCGTTCGACATACTAGTGCCTTCGCTAAAAGCGCAACAGGCATTGACACCGAATCGTAGGCTGGCGTTCACAGCGTCTGCTGGTGGTGGAGGGAGTGTTACCTACGAGGCTCAAGAAACATTCGAGGGATCGAACAGCGGTTATGATCTGACCGGATGGTCAGCGACTGGCACAGTCAACCCGGATTACACGACTTCTCCAGCACCCTTGCAGGGAGCGCAATCATTGCAGATCATCAATTCGGCATCGCTTGGAAGCATTGACCGAACCGTGACATCCAGAACCGAGTATTGGATGTATCTGCTTTTAAACATCACGAGCTTCACCGGCACATGCTTCTTCATGAATTTGTATGCGTCATCGAGCGGTCAGTGGAACTTTGGAATCGATTCATCCGGCCATCTTCGAGTGAAGGACGCGATTGGCGGCGGTGCGGCGGTGACAACCAATGCTCTGTCCACGGGCACGACGTATAGCGTCTGGTTTCATGGTCGCGTCGGATCAGGATCAAATGCGTTTGGTGAGGCGGAATTCCAAACGACACCGACGATGATTGGATCGGGTAACAATTACACGTCGCTTTCAACTGGAACCGGGACGACGAACTATGACCGTTGGTTTGTTGGGACCGGCACC
>Ga0335069_10015062_pt1 | contig 10815 bp, 7 predicted proteins | sample Lox_Sample_11_FD_206714 | JGI IMG/M metagenome (GOLD analysis project Ga0335069, IMG submission 206714) | Soil microbial communities from Loxahatchee National Wildlife Refuge, Florida, United States - Lox_Sample_1.1 | ecosystem: Environmental > Terrestrial > Soil > Wetlands | place: USA: Florida... | reverse complement strand
GACATTCACGATCCTGCTGGATTTCATGGGGGACCCGAGCGAGGCGAACGCGCGGAATTATGGAGCGGACTATTACGTCGTCGTGTTCCCTTCTCCAGATCCGAATTCGAGCCAGCCGCTGAAGATGGAGCAGATCCGGCATACGTATTTGCATTACCTGCTGGATCCGATGGCGGAAAAGCATTTTTCGCACGTGAAGCGGCTGGAGCCGCTGCTGCAATCGGTGAAGCGAGCACCGCTGGAAGAAAATTTCAAGACCGACATTTCTTTGCTCGTGACGGAATGCCTGGTGCGGGCGGTGGAAATCCGGACGATGGGGAGCAAGCAGACTGCTGAGGCGATGCGCGTGCAGGCGGCAGACGACGCGGTGAGGCAGGGATACATTCTGACGAGGTACTTTTACAATTCGCTGCTGGGATTTGAGAAGGATCCTGCAGGATTGCGCGCCGCCTATTCGGACATTCTGGACGCGATTGATGTGAATCAGCAGCGTAAGGCGGCGAATGAGATTCAGTTCGCTCAGAACTCCGCGCCGGAGCTGGTGCAACTCTCGCGACTGGAAGACCGCCGGATGCTGGTGACAGCTGAACAACGGCTGGCGGCGGGCGATCCGAAGGGCGCGCAGGACTTGGCGCAGCAGGCGCTGGACAAGAAGATTGGAGACGAAGGGCGGGCGCGGTTCATCCTGGCGCAGGTGGCGGTGGCCACTCGGAATCGCGATGGAGCGGTGGAGAATTTCCAGAAAGCGATCCAGGCGACGAAGGATCCGAAGGTGCTGGCATGGTCGCACGTTTATCTGGGAAGAATTCTCGATATGAAAGAAGACCGGCAGGCCGCGATGAGCGAGTACCGTGCAGCGATCATGGTCGCGACCGATTTGCCCGAGGTGAAGGCGGCGGCGGAGAAGGGCTTGCAGCAGGCGTACGAGCCTCCAGCGAAGCCGCAGTGAGGCCACGAGTCCGGGAGCTGGCAGAAAATGTTCCGAAACTTCGCAGCGGATGTGTAGGTATTTGGATCGCAGGCGTGGGCGCCTGCGGCACAGCCGGCGAGACGCCGGCGCTACGATTGAGCTGGCTACGATAGAATGCTGCGTTATCAAGAATTGATCACCATCGTTGGTCGAGGAGAACGCATGAAGCGTATAGCGATCATCGCGGTCGTGTTGTCCGTTTGCATGTTGGCTTTCGGTCAAGACAAGTCGAAGCAACAAGGAACGGCGCCCGCCGGACAAACGCCGGCACAACCGGCGGGGCAGGTAGCGGCACCGGCTGGAAAGCGTCCCCCGCAGGCGAAGACGCAGCCTGAGTTTGAAGCCTACAAGACCGCGATCGCGCTCACGGATGCGGCGGCACAGGAGAAGGCTGCGGATGATTTCGCGGCGAAGTTCCCTGACAGCGAGTTGCGCGTTGTGCTCTATAAAGCTGCGATGCAGCGATATGGGAACACAGGCAATTCGGAGAAGATGCTGGAGATGGGGCAAAAAGCTTTGACGTTTGATGCAGACGATCCGGAAGCGCTGGTCGCCGTTGCACAAGTCTTGACGGAGCGAACGAAGGATACCGCGTTGGATAAGGATCAGCGTCTGGCGGAGGCAAAGAAAGATGCCGAGCATGCGCTGGTGACGGTTGATACGGACGTGCCGACGGCAGGTTATCCGGCGGATAAGGTTGATGAGTTCAAGCGATTTGTGCGGTCCGAGGCATACGCCATTCTGGGCACGTTGGCCACGAATGCCGAAAACTATCCGGAGGCGGAAACACAACTCAAGAAGTCGATCGAGGTTTTCCCAGAGCAGGTGGATCCGGTTGCGGTAATACGATTAGCGATATCCCTCGATAAGCAGAACAAGACAGCAGACGCTTTGAAGTATGCCAATCAGGCGGTAGACCTAACGAAGGATCAGCCTGATGGACCCGCAGGCAAGGCGGCGCGGGCGGAACAGGACCGATTGAAGGCCCTGAGCAGTGGTACGGCACCGGGGCAGACCGCTCCGGTGAAGAACTAGGAGTTTCAGTTCTGATAAGTCTGAGATGAGGAGGCGGGCTTCGCTCGCCGGACAGCCGAGGGCGGCTGTCCCCACATGGGTTTTGCTTCCCGGCCTTACCTACTCCCCACCAAAATATGAAAGAACGAGAAATCACGGCGTTGGAGCAAGGCCTGGGATATCACTTCCGGCGCCGGGCCGTGATCGAGCAAGCGGTCACGCACAGCTCGCAGGCGCGTGAGATGGAAGCGCAGCAGGCGGGCGAGAGCAAATACAAGGTCCGCGATAATGAGCAGCTTGAGTTTCTGGGCGATGCGGTTTTGGCCCTGGTGACCAGCGAGGAATTGTTTCAGCGATTTCCTCATTTTCGAGAGGGAGAGCTTTCGAAATTACGGGCGCACCTGGTGAGTGAAAGGCATCTCATCCAAGTGGCGCAACAGCTTGAGCTGGGGCACTATCTGCGACTGGGCCGCGGCGAGGAAAAAAGCGGAGGGCGCGGAAAAACTGCACTGCTGGTCGACGCGCTGGAAGCCATACTGGCGGCCATTTATCTGGATGGTGGGTTGGAAGTAGCGCGGGAGTTTGTGCAGCGGAATGTGATCGCTCCGGAACTGGAGCGCATGGAGCGAGGCGGCGGGACGCTTCCGATCACGGATTTCAAGTCGGCACTACAAGAGGCGGTACAGAGCCTGGGCTTGCCGCAGCCGGTCTATGCTCTGGTGGAGGAGGCGGGCCCGGAACATAGCAAGACCTTCACGGTAGAGGCGAGATTGAACACGCGGGAAGGTAAACACCCGGAGTTCGTTGGACGAGCCAAGGGATCGACCAAGAAGACTGCCGAGCAGGATGCGGCGCGGCAATTGCTGACCTACTTGGCTTCGCGTCCGAAGGGTTCGGAAACGAAAGCAGCGCGATTGCCCCAAGCAGTAGATAATAAGTAGAGTTCATGGATTCTTCGAACCAGCCCACCGCGCCTGCGGCAGAGCCTATTGCTCCTCCAAGTCAGGTGTGCCCTCCAGTCGAGGCCGCGCCGTCGAATGGCTCTGCGGCCATCCCGGCCTTGAACTCAGAAAATAGTGCCCCGGCGCCTGCATCGGCAACTGCTTCCCGGCGTCGAGTGGTGAGTGACTTTGGCGGCGACTTGATCAGTTCGTTGCAGTCACTGGCCGGAACAGTGGTGATTGCGATTTTCGTGATCACCTTCATCGTGCAGGCGTTTCAGATCCCTTCAGAGTCGATGGAGAACACTCTGCTCGTCGGTGACTATTTGCTGGTGAACAAGCTGTGCTATGGCGGCTCGGGGCTAGGTGATCACGTGATGCCATATCAGAAGATCGAGCGCAAAGACATCATTGTGTTTCACTATCCCGTGGATCCGCGGCAGCACTTTGTGAAACGCGTGATTGGAGTTCCGGGCGATCGTTTGAAGCTGGTAAACAAGAAGGTGTATGTCAACGGCAAGCCTTTGGAAGAGCCGTATGTCCGGTTCATGGAGCCGCCGAACAATGTGTTTCGGGATGATTTCCCGCGCGTGGATGTCCCGGCGTACGGGCTCGAAGGCAAGTGGTGGCTGCAGATGCGGAAGCTGGTGGAAGATGGCGAGCTGATTGTTCCCGAAGGGAATTACTTCGTGATGGGAGATAACCGGGACGACAGCCAGGATAGCCGCTATTGGGGATTTGTGCCGCAGGAGAACATCATCGGACGTCCGCTGGTGATTTATTGGTCGGTGCGGGAAGCTGCAGATACGCCTTCTTCGTCCACGATCATTGGCCGACTACAACATTTGGCCTATGCGACAACTCATATGTTCAGTAACACACGCTGGAGCAGAACCTTGCGGCTGGTACACTGAATGGGCACCTCGGGGCTAAAGACCCTCAGAAATGATGCCATTTCGCGGCCCTGAGGGGCCGCTCTTCCACGGAAAGGCAAGCATCGAAAGTGGCGAAGAAGGAAGCGGTTTTAGACAAACACGAAGAAGACAAGAAGGAAGAGAAGCCGAAAGAGACGACGGTCGAGTTCCTTTCGTCGCTAGCCGCCGTATTGGTGACGGGCCTCTTCATCATCACATTCGTGGTGCAGGCATTTGAAATTCCATCCAGTTCGATGGAAGAAACGCTGCTGATCGGGGATCACGTCTTCGTGAACCGGGTCCAGTTCGCGCCGGCTACGAAATGGATCGGCTCGCTGATTCCGTATCGCGACGTGCATTTCCGGGATATCGTCGTTTTTCTATCGCCAGCTGAGCCCGGCCTTTATGTTGTGAAGCGGGTCATCGGGTTGCCGGGAGACCGAATTCATCTGCGGAACGGCGTCGTGTACCGCAATGGGCAGGCGCTCGATGAACCGTATATCGACCACGACCGCGACAAGACCGATCCTTATCGCAACAATTTTCCAGCAGTGCCTCCGACCGACGATCCAAATGTTTCTCCGAACTGGATGGTCGATTTGCCCAGCTACATTCAAGGGGACGACATCGTGGTTCCTCCGAATCACTATTTCGCGATGGGCGATCACCGGGGGGTGAGTCTCGACAGCCGGTATTGGGGATTCATTCCGAAGGAGAACGTCATCGGGCGTCCGATGTTCATCTACTGGTCGTTCGAGACGCCGGACGATCAGTATCGCAAGACTGACTGGAGCGACCGGTTGTTGTTCCTGGGCAAAGTAATTATTCACTTCTTCGACGAGACACGCTGGAGACGAACGCTCCAGATCGTGCGATGAGGCCCCTCGAACGTCGAGAGAGGGCGCGGTGAAAATCCTGTTTTCAAGGCGACGATGGATCCTGGCGGCAGCATTGGTGCTGCTAGTGCTTTTCCTGCTCAGGCCTGGGGTATCGCGACTCAAGTCCCGCATCATTACTTCGATCAGCGCAGGCGTCGGGCGTCCGGTGGACATCGGATCGGTGCATGTACGGCTACTTCCGCGCCCAGGATTTGAAATCGAAAATCTAGTGATCTATGACGATCCTTCCTATGGCGCGGAGCCTATGCTGCGTGCCAGCGATGTAACCGCGGACCTGCGGATTGTTTCGCTGTTCAAGGGACGGCTTGAAGTTGCGCGGCTCGATCTGACGGATCCGAGTTTCAATCTTGTGCACCGCGATGGCGGAGGCTGGAACCTGCAGGCGTTGCTGGAGCGTGCGGCGCATAATTCGACAGCTCCGACCGGAACCACCAGATCTCTGCCGCGGCCGCAATTTCCGTACATCGAAGGGTCATCAGGAAGGATCAATTTCAAAAGCGGTCCAGAAAAACATCCGTATGCGCTGACGAATGCCGATTTTTCGTTGTGGCAGGAGTCTGAGGACACCTGGGGCATCCGGCTAAAGGCGCAACCTTTCAGGACTGACCTGAATTTGACCGACGTTGGTCAATTGCAGGTCTCTGGAACGTGGAAGCGTGCTCAGACCTTTCAAGAGACACCTCTGGAGCTGAGCGTGGAGTGGAGCAAAGGGCAACTGGGCCAGCTCACGAAATTCTTTGCAGGAATGGACAAAGGCTGGCGTGGCGATGTTCAGCTGGATGCAAGCCTGAGCGGCAGCCCTGCGAAGTTGAAGATCAGCAGCACCGGTTTGGTCGACGATTTCCGCCGGTTTGATATTACCAGCGGGAAGGCGCTGCGTCTTGCCGCTCGTTGCGACGCGGAATACACCGCTGAGACGTATGGATTTCATGATGTGTCATGCACCGCTCCGATCGGAGAGGGCGGACTGACGATGACGGGAGAGATGGGACTTCCTGGAAGCCACCGCTACTCGATTGCCGTAAAGGCCGAGAACATTCCTGCAAAAGCAGCGGTAGCCCTGCTTGCACGTGCCAAGAAGAACATGCCCGACGATCTGGTGGCCGATGGAATTCTGAGGGGCGCGATCGGGATCGAGCAGAATGCTGCGGAGGGCATGCCGTTTCGTTTCCACGGTCAGGGCGAGATTGGTGAGTTGCGACTCAGCTCAGGAACAACGAAGGCAGAGGTAGGTCCAGCCACGGTCCCGTTCCGGTTGGTGAACGATTCCGCAAAAATTGGAATAGCGCAAAAGCAGAAGAGCCACTTGGGCGTGGTATTTCCAAAAGAACCGCATGTTGAAATTGGCCCGATCGTTTTGAACGCCGCGCACGGACCGAGTGCAGCGGGATGGTTGACGCGTAGCAGCTACAGTTTTTCGGTTGTTGGGGAGAGCGATGTCATCAGGATGCTGCGACTGGCACGCATGATCGGGATTCCAGCACCTGCCGTGAATCCGGAAGGAAGTGCCCAGTTGAACCTCCAGATTGCCGGGTCATGGCTTGGACTCGGCGGCGAACTTGGGGTGGGCTTCCCTGCTCCACAAATCACAGGTTCGGCGAAATTGCGAAATTTGCGAGTCGATGTCCCGGGAGCGAGCGGCCTTTTGGAAATCTCCAGTGCGGAAGTGCAGCTCACTCCAGAAAAAGTTCACGTCACGAGATTGGCAGCCAACACCATGGGAGCGGCCTGGGCTGGAATGGTGGAGCTGCCACGAGGCTGTGGAACCCCTGACGCGTGTGACGTCCACTTCTCCCTCAACACGCAGGAGTTTGCTCTTGCGAAACTGACGGAATGGGTGAACGGGCGCGCAAAATCTCGCCCGTGGTATCGAGTTTTGGAGTCACCCAGCAGGTCGGGACTCACATTTTTACGGCGCCTGCATGCTTCGGGAGAGGTTACAGCGAACCGGCTCGCCATTCACAGTGTTGTTGCAAACAATGTGACCGCAAAAGTCACCATCGATTCTGGAAGGCTGCAGATTCGCGGGCTTGATGCCGACCTTGTGAATGGAAGGCATCAGGGAAACTGGCTTCTGGACTTTAATGGCGCGCCGGCAACGTGTGGAGGAAGCGGAAGCATTCATGGAGTGTCGCTGGAGAAACTTTCCGCCGACAAGGGCAGCGACTGGGCTACGGGAACAGCAAGCGGCAGTTACGAATTAAAAGGCCCCTGCTCGGGAGAGTTTTGGCAATCTGCGGAAGGAAAAATTCAGGCAGAGATGAAGAACGGCACCCTACCACATGTGCTGATCGGGGATGATCCTGAACCGCTCTCGGTGACTCGGTTGACTGGCGAAGCTCGCCTGCTTTCGGGGACGTTTGAGCTCAGATCTGTGAAGCTCACCTCACCCGCGGCGAATTACGACCTGAGTGGAACCGTGACTTTGGATCACGAGATCGACGTGAAGATGGTGCGTACACCTGCCGACACCGGGCACGGTGGATATTCAGTTACCGGAACGCTTTCGCAGCCACACGTATCGCTATTGCCAGGGACCGAGCAGGCGAAACTCAAACCGCTAGCCTCGAAATAGTTTCACGGAACATAGCCCGGGCCGCGCAAAACTTTACCTGGTAGAGCGGCTGTCATCTTGCCCTGATCGATTACGGGTACGCCATTCACAAGAACATATTCCATTCCTTCAGACAATTGATTGGGATTATCGAAAGTCGCGCGATCGTGCACCGTTGCGGGATCGAAGACAACGACGTCGGCCCACATGCCAGCCTTTAAAACACCGCGATCGGTCAGACGCATACGTTGTGCGGGGAGCGCGGAGAACTTTCGGATGGCATCTTCGAGGCTGAGCGCTTTGTCATCTCGAACATACTTGCTGAGGATTCGCGGGAATGTGCCGTACGCGCGGGGATGAGGATGGGCCTGTCCGAGAACTCCGTCGGGCGATGTGCCTTCCGAATCGTTGTCGATGGAGACCCAGGGTTGCTGGAGGGCGAGAGTGACATCGGGCTGAGACATGCCAAAGACGGCGACGCCAGTCGAAGGGTCCTGGATCAGGAAATCGCAGAGAGCATCGATTGGGTCTTGGTTCCAGAGCTTGGCAACTTCTGACAGGCGCTTGCCCTGAAGTGGCAGCAACTTGGGATTCTGGACGGCGCCAATCATGATCGCGTCAGGACCAGAAATCTCCTGCCATTCGTTGTCCCAATCTTTCGATGCAGTGAGCATGTCTTTGCGAATGCGGGCGCGGGTTGCCGGATCTTTGAGACGCGCAACGAGTTTCTCGGTTCCTCCGTCATGCGCCCACGGTGGAATAAATGCGGAGAAGTCGTTGAACCAGGCGGTATAGGCGTAAGTATCGGCTGAAACATCCGCGCCCGACGCTCGAGCAGCATTAATCTTGGCGACGATTTCGGGCATGCGTCCCCAGTTGGTTTTGCCGGCAACTTTCAGATGCCAAATTTCCACGGGAATATGCGCTTCACGGCCGATGCGAAGAGTTTCATCGATCGATTCGAGAATGGCGTCACCCTCGCTGCGCATGTGCGTGGCGTAGATGCCGCCAAATTTCGAGGCTTCGCTGGCAAGGGCAATCAGTTCTTCCGTCTTGGCGTAGGGGGCGGGCGCGTATTCAAGCGAAGTGGAGACGCCTACCGCGCCGTCTTTCATGGCGTCGCGGACGAGGGACTTCATCTGATCCAATTGCGCGGGAGTGGGTTGAACGTCGTTGTCGCCGAGCACCATGCGGCGGACCTGGGTTGCACCGACGTAATCGGCTACGTTGATGCCGATTCCCTGCTTCTCCAAGCGAGCGAAATATTGACGCAGCGTGCGCCAGTCGGGATTGATTTTGTAATGATCGTAGCCTTCTCGGTCGGACTGGATGATGGCGTCGTTGAGGGGAGCAATGGAGTTCCCTTCACCCGTGACTTCGGAAGTGATCCCCTGATAAATCTTTGAGGGTAGACGCGGGTCGACGAGGATCGTCAGCTCGGATTGTCCGAGCATGTCGATGAAACCAGGGGCGACCACTTTGCCGGCGGCATCGATGGTGCGCTTGCGTGCCGCTGCGGAGAGATTGCCAATCGAGGCAATTTTGCCCTCGCGAATACCGATGTCGCCGGAGTACCACGGCGAGCCGGTGCCATCGATGATGTGGCCGTTGGTGATGACCAGGTCGAACGTGGAGGAAGTGCTCTGGCCAAGCGAAGTTATCGGCAGCGCCAAAACCGCAGCAATGACAACAAGCAAGTGTTTCTTGACCATTATGATTCCATTTCTCTATCGAGATCGGCGGGCGATACGCCCGCCAGACAGACGCCGAGACGGCGACGCTACTTTCTTACCGCTGTTCCGATCAACACCCAAACTGCCAATGCCAGCCATTCATATCTCGTGAATGCGCCCGGAACTGCGGGCACGACTTTCATCAGGATCATTCCAGTCGCTACTAGAAGTCCCAACACTGCGATTGACTTTTCAAACGCCGATAGAGCAATGACGTTCGCTTTCGTCCGCGAGATCGCCAGACAGGCGGCACAAGCTGCCGTCCATCCGATGGCACAGGCGACTGAGCCGACTTCTGATATAGGAACGAGGATCGCGTCGCCGAGAAGCATACACGCTCCGCTGGCTAACCCGACGAACACAACTGCGGTGGACGGAGTCTGAAATGCCGGGTGTACGTTTCCGGCACGCGAATTGATCATGGCTCGCCGTCCGAGCGCGAAGATGAGGCGGCTGGCCGCGACGAAGTTTCCGTTGAAGCATTTCACCAGGGAGAGGAGCGCAGCGGCAAGGATGACATTGACGATCCAGCGCGAACCAACCGCCTGCTGAAAAGCCACCGCGGTCATAAATTTCTCGCCGATGAGATTCCTCCAGGGCGCGACGAATGCGACTGCAGCGACGATGCTCGTATAGAAGATTGTTCCGATAACGACAGCCATCCAGATAGCACAATAAAAGCCTCCAGCGCGGAATTCCGGGCCGGCTTCTTCGGCGGCCTTGCCGACGGACTCGAATCCGGTCATGAAATACGGGACGATTTGAACTACGAGAATAACCGAGACGAAGCTCGAATGTGTAAATAGCGGCGGGAAATTGGCAGGTGAGCCGCGAGTTACTCCTACTAACACAAAAATGACGAAGAGTATCAGCGTGCCGAAAGAAGTCCAGTTCTGGAAAGTGGCACTGAGTCGCACGCCGCGATAGTTCAGGATGGTGAGCAATGCCGTGAGTGCCAGGCCAACGGCCAAATGCGGAAGGTATACCGGACGTCCGGCAATGCGATAGAGTTCGATGGAATCCAGGCCGGGCAGGATGTAGGCTGCGATTCGACCGATCGCGACGGCTTCCCACGGACAGACGATGAAGTAGGCGAGGGTCATCATCCATCCGGTGGCGAAGCTGATTGTTCGGGGAAAGACTGCCGACGTGTAGGCGATTTCGCCAGCAGCATCAGGCATGGCGATGACTAGTTTGCCGTAGACCCAGCCAATCGGCAGCAGAAGCGCACCTCCGATCGCGAAGCCGAGGAGGGCCCCGAGTGCGCCACCTCTGGTGAGCCAGTCGTCCATGACAACCAGCCAACCGACGCCGACCATCGTGCCCCACCCCAGAGTGAAATAGTCGACAGTGCGCAGTTTGCGGGCGAGGGTGGTCACGGGTCCGGAGTGGGAAGCGGCGCGAATTATAGCATCCGGCTCTCGGCTTTCGGCTTCGGGCTTCCGGCTTCGGGCTCTTTAGCTAACCGCTAAAAGCCGAAGGCCAAGGGCTGTTCTGCATGGTAGTATCGAAGTTCAGCCCTGCATGCGATGTTTACTGCTGATTGGCATTAGTGCCGCTGCTTCTGTCCCAAAGTCTGTGCAGACAGTGCTTCCTCGAAAATGAATGCGCCATCGAAAACCCGCAAACGCGTGCTCAGTGGCATGCGTCCGACTGGAAAGCTGCACCTTGGAAACTTCGTCGGAGCGCTGCAGAACTGGGTTGGGATGCAGGACATCTATGAGTGCTACTTCTGCGTGGTGGATTGGCACGCGCTGACGACCGACTATGCGGATACCTCGAAGGTGAAG
>Ga0335069_10015061_pt1 | contig 10816 bp, 8 predicted proteins | sample Lox_Sample_11_FD_206714 | JGI IMG/M metagenome (GOLD analysis project Ga0335069, IMG submission 206714) | Soil microbial communities from Loxahatchee National Wildlife Refuge, Florida, United States - Lox_Sample_1.1 | ecosystem: Environmental > Terrestrial > Soil > Wetlands | place: USA: Florida... | reverse complement strand
CGGGACGAACGAGAAGCCCTGAACGTACAAATCGAATTTCAAAACTTCCGCAGCTTCGCCGGTGATGCCTTCGAGGGAAACGGGGATGGGTTTGGTATTGCCGGGGACAGTAATCGTTGGATTGATGGTTATTTCATTCTGCCCGCGCGCGACCGCAGCCGCAAAAAGCAAAATCGCCAGATAAATTTGAGACAGGCCAGAGTAGTTTTTTTTCATTCGAGCAATCGTTTGACTTGGGGGTTAAAATTGATGGTGTACGTCCGTTCCTTATCCGCCGTCCCATCCGGGAACGGGGCGATGAACTTCACCCGCTCCAACGTGCGCTGGACCGAAGCATCCAAACCGGCATCGCCGGAAGGGGTGATGATTCGTGCGGAAATGACCGTGCCGTCGTTGGCGATGGTTACACTGACTTTCGTGTTTGCGTTGTCACTGACATCCGCCGGCAAGATCCACGCCTGTTCGTATATGCTTTTGACGGCCGATGCATAATTCGCGTAGGCCACGCTGCTGTTGCCTGGCATGTCCACCGTGGTGGCTGAGGTCAGGTTGCGATTTAGATTTTTGAGGGCGGCGCGGATGGCCCGGGCGCGGGCGGCGTCATTGGCGTTGGCCGCCGGTTGCGGCGCCGCGTGGGTGACCGGTTTGAGGCTGATCTCCGGCTTGCGCGGTTCGGGTTTGGTTGTCTTGTCCACCGGTTTCAAATCGGCCGGCGAGAGTTTTTCCCGCGGGTTGACCGGTTCCACCTTCTCCACCTTCGCCGGCTCCGGTGGCGGTGGCGGAGTGACCACCGGCACGGGCGGCGGAAGCTGCGGGGGTGTGACGGGCGCAGGTGGCGGCGGCGCAGCGTTGGCGACGCCGCTGTTGAATGCCGCATCAACCAGATTGGCCGGGATCACATCGAGCACCGTCAAATCGTCCGCCTTGGGCCGGGGCGCGAAGAACGCCGGCCCGACGATCAGAATTGTCAGCAACAGCAGGTGAACGCCTGCTGTCGCGATGATGCATTTTTTTTGCAGACGGTTCATCTGGCCGGTTCGGTGCGCAGCGAATAGCGCGTGATGCCGCCGCGCTGGCAGCCGTCAATCAGCGCCGCGACGTTCTTGTACGGGCCGTCCTGGTCGGCGCGGATATAGACGATGACGTTCGGGTTTGAGCGAAACTCCCCCGCCAGCCGGGCGATTAACTGCTCCAGGCTCATGCGCTGCTTGTCGAGCGCGTAAACGCCGGTGACACTGACTTCCACGGTGCGGATGTTACGTTTGTCAATCCGCTGGTCCGGCTGGCCCATGCCCTTGGGCAGTTTGAGGTTGATGCTTTGCTCGAGCAGCGGGGTGGTGATGACGAAGATGATGAGCAGCACGAAGGCAAGGTCGAGCAGCGGCGTGATGTTGATCTCACTCAACGTCACGAGCCCGCCCCGTTGTGAAAATCGTCGCATAGCCGCAAAAGTTTATTCCTCCGCTAAATACTCCGCCTCCATTTTGGAGACCAGTTCCTGCGCGAAATTGTCCAGGTTGACGGTAAAAACCCGCAAGTTATGTACCAGCCAATTGTAAGCGAACATCGAGGGAATCGCCACCAGCAGTCCGGCGACGGTCGTAATGAGTGCCGCCGAGACGCCCGGGGCCATCGCCGCCATGGTCGCCGCTCCTTGCTGCGCGATGCCGGCGAACGTGCTCATCACCCCCCAGACCGTGCCCAACAGTCCCATGAAGGGCGCGCCGCTCACCGCGATGGCGAGCAAAATCAGGCCGGATTCCAGTTTCAACGATTCCTGGGCGACGACGTTTTCGATGGCGCGCTTGACGTGCTCCATGTTTTTGAGCGTGACGCTCTGTTTGCGCCGTTCGCCCCCGGGACCGCGCAACCGCGCATCGAGCTGCTGGCAACCCGTGAGATAAACCGAGTACAGCGGGCAGCCTTCGACCTGCAATTTGCGGTCGAAGATATCGAGCACGGAATTCTGCGCCTTGAACTCCTCGTTGAAATAGTGGTTCAGCCTCCGCGCCCGGCGCATCTGGGCGGATTTGTAGAACATGGTGGACCAGGCGATGATGGAAAAGAGAATGAGCAGGACGATGATGGCCTTGGCTTCTGGCCTCGCCTGTTCCCAGACATAGATGAGTTCCGCTTGATTGGAAGCGGCCCCCACGACAATGCACACGTATCCGTTAATCATGCCGACAGTTTTCCTGGTCGTGAGGAACCGATGTTGCGGCCAAGCGGCGGGGAGTCGAGCTGTTTCCCGCCGCGCTCATACTGCCCGGCCGGCGGGAAATTGCAACGCCTTTTTTTGCGGAACTATCTCCGCGCTTGCCACGCCGGGGAAATCGCCTACAAAGAAGCCCGATGTCGCAATCGCGGCTTATCGCTCTGTTGCTCGCGCTGGCCACGCTGCTGGTTTACCTGCCGGCGGTGAGTCATGGCTTCAGCCTCTTTGACGATGACGATTACGTCACCCAAAATCCTGTCGTCCAAAAGGGATTGACGTGGGCCGGAATCAAATGGTCGTTGACCACCTGGCACGCCAGCAACTGGCACCCGCTCACCTGGTTGTCACACATGCTGGACTGCGAACTGTTCGGATTGAATCCCGGAGCCCATCATCTCGTCAACATTCTGTTTCACGCGTTGAACACGGCCCTCCTCTTCGCCCTGTTATTTCGCCTGACCGACGCGCTGTGGTCAGCCGCCTTTATGGCCGCCCTGTTTGCCTGGCATCCGCTTCACGTCGAGTCCGTCGCCTGGGTTTCCGAGCGCAAGGACGTGTTGAGCACGTGCTTCGCGCTGCTGACGTTGCTGGCCTATGTCCGTTATGCCCCAAAGCGGTCGAGGGTCCAGAGTCGAGAGTCGAAGGCGGTTCCGGCCCTGGACACTCGGCCCCGGACGCTCGACTATGTCCTTGCCCTGGGCTGTTTCGCCCTCGGCCTTCTGGCCAAACCCATGTTGGTCACGTTGCCGTTCGTGATGCTGTTGCTGGACTACTGGCCGCTCGAAAGGCTGTCGAAGGTCGCGCGTCGAGGGTCGAGCGAGGCTTCGGTTCGGGCTCTCGACGGTCGGCTCTCGACGGTCGGCTCTTTGGTGTTGGAGAAATGGCCGTTCTTTCTCCTCGCAGCCGCCTCCTGCGCGGTCACCTTTCTGGCGCAACGCCACGGCGGCATGGTCGTCTCGTTGGAAGAAATGCCGCCGGCGTATCGTTTGGGAAATGTCCCGCTGGCTTACCTCCGGTACCTGTTCAAAATCATCTGGCCGGCGCATCTAGCGGTTTTTTATCCCCTGCCCAAAACCATCTCCCCGGCGGCTGTACTCGGCGCAGTCGTTCTTTTGCTGGCCGTCTCGGCCGCCGTCTGGTTCGGTCGCCGCCGCCGCCCGTATGGGCTGGTCGGCTGGCTCTGGTTTTTGGGAACGCTGGTGCCGGTCATCGGCCTGGTGCAGGTCGGGCAGGCGGCCATGGCCGACCGGTACTCCTACTTCCCGTCCATCGGCTTGTTCATCGCCGGGACGTTGGCCGTTTGCGATGCGGCGCGAAGGATTCAATTCCCACCGGGAGTTTTGAAGGCAATTGCCGTTTTAATCCTCACCGCCTGCGTCCTGCTTGCCGAAAACCAATTGCGCTATTGGCGCAATGATGCGTCGCTCTTCTCCCATGCCCTCGGTGTCACCCGGGACAACGAACCGGCCCACCTCTGTCTGGGGCAGGTGTACGAATTGCAGGGGCGGAAGGCCGAAGCCCTGGCCGAATATCGTGTCGCCTTGAAGCTTAATCCGCGCCGCGTCAAGACCTACAACTCGGTCGCCCTGCTGCTCGCCGGCACCGGGCACACCAACGAGGCGCTGGTCCAGGCGCAGGAGGCGTTGAAATTATTTCCGGCGGACGCCGCCACGCACGATACCCACGCCAATCTGCTCGCCGATTCGGGCCACACCAACGAAGCGTTGGCTGAATTTCAGCAAGCCGTGCGCCTCGACCCCGCGCAGGCGATTTACCAGAAAAATCTCGGCGCTTGGCTCGTGGAGATGGGACGCTGCGATGAAGGGCTGATATGTTACGCCGACGCGGCGCGATTGGACCCCGCCGACTGGCGGACACCCTATCTGACCGGGAAAGCGTTGCTCAAAGAAGGTCATGACCGGGAGGCCCTCGCGCAGTTCCAGCAGGCGCTCCAAAACGATCCTGACAATCCCCAGGTGCTGGCCTTCCTGGCCCAAGTGCTGGCCACCGACGAAAATCCGGAAGTTCGTGACGGCCACAAGGCATTTGAGCTGGCCTCCGAAGCCAACAACCTTTCCGGTGGCACTCAACCGGTGGCGCTGGATGCCCTGGCGATGGCCTGCGCCGAACTCGGCGATTTCGAGGATGCGCAAACAGATGTACAGGAAGCCCTCCGGCTCATGCGGGCCGAAGGTTTGACAAACCAGGCAGCCGTCGTTCAAAAACGACTGCAGCTTTATCACAATCATCAGCCGTTTCGACAATCCTTCGCCCTGAATCCCTGACCGCGGATTAATCTCCGCGCTTGCCACGCGGGGCAAATCGCCTACAAAGAAGCCCGATGTCCCGTCCGCGGCTCATCGGTTGGTTGCTTGCGCTGGTCACACTGCTGGTTTACCTGCCTGTGTGCCGCTACCAGTTCGTGGTCTATGATGACAACGATTACGTCACGGAAAATCACGTCATCCAGCAAGGGCTGACGTGGACGGGCATCAAATGGGCGTTTACCACCTGGCACGCGAGCAACTGGCATCCGCTCACCTGGCTCTCGCACATGTTGGATTGCGAACTGTTCGGGTTGAGCCCCGGGCCGCATCATCTGGTCAATGTTGCGTTCCATGTGGTGAACGTGGTTTTGCTGTTCACCTTGCTGCTGCGACTGACCCATGCGTTGTGGCCGGCCGCCTTCGTTGCCGCTCTCTTCGCCTGGCATCCGCTCCACGTCGAATCCGTCGCCTGGATTGCCGAGCGCAAGGATGTCTTGAGCACCTGCTTCGCCTTCCTCACCCTGCTGGCCTACTCGAGCTACGCGCAAAAGCGGTCAAGCGTCGAGGGTCAAGTGTCGAAGGCCGTTCCGGCTCTCGACCCTCGACTCTCGACCCTCGACTATTTTCTCGCCCTGGTTTGCTTCGCCCTCGGCCTCTTGGCCAAACCGATGCTGGTCACCTTGCCGTTTGTCATGTTGTTGCTGGATTATTGGCCGCTGCAACGGCTCTCAACGCTCAACCCTCAACCATCAACCCTCCTCCGCCTGGTGCTTGAAAAGTGGCCGTTCTTTCTGCTCACGGCCGGGGCATGCCTCGTCACTTACCTGGCCCAATCCCAACGCGGCGGCAGCGCGGTCGTTTCACTCGAACACATCTCGTTGCCGTATCGGCTGAGCAACGCCGCGACGTCCTATGGGCGTTATTTGTTGAAGGCGCTTTGGCCGGTCGACCTCGCCGTGTTTTACCCCATGTCCGAAGATGTCGTCCACGTTCGGATAACCGGCGCGGTGACCGCCCTGGCCTTGGCTGCGGTTTCCTGGTTGGCTTGGCGGCAGCGGCGGTCTTGCCCCTATTTGCTCGTAGGCTGGTTCTGGTTTTTGGGAACGCTGGTGCCGGTCATCGGACTGGTGCAAGTCGGCAGCGCTGCCCTGGCGGACCGCTACACCTATTTCCCGCTCGTCGGCCCATTCATCACCTTGGCGTTTGGCGCCCGGGACCTGATCCGCCACTTTCGCCTTCCCCAAACGGCCGCGGCCACCGTTGCCGCCCTGCTGCTCGCCGTCTGCCTCCTGCTCACCGCGAACCAGCAGCGCTACTGGCGTGACAGCGAATCGCTTTTTGCCCACGCGGTGGCCGTCACCACAGACAACGCGTTTGCCCTGAACAATCTCGGGGTGGCGCTGGAAGAGAAGGGCCGGCCGGAGGAAGCGATTGCCCGATATCGGGAAGCCTTGCGCATCGCGCCCGAACTCATCCAGGCCCAGTACAACCTGGGGAACCTGCTCGATAAACTGGGCCGGCCGGAAGAGGCCCGGGCAGAATTGCACCGGGCCGTGCTGCTGGATCCGTCGCAGCCATACATCCATAACACGCTCGGAGCCGTGCTGGTCAAACTCGGCCGGTACGACGAAGCCCGGGGCGAATTCATCGAGGCCGAGCGGTTGGATCCCCATTACTCGTGGGCGCCGTTCAATCTTGGCGATATGTACCTTAAGCAGGGCCGCGACGCCGAGGCGATTGAAGAATTTCGCCGGGCCCTGCGGCTCGACCCGGATAATTATCAAATCCTCGCCTCCGTAGCCCACGTGCTGGCCGCCAGCGAAAATCCCCAGGTCCGCGACGGCCGAACGGCGCTGGCCTTGGCCATCAAGGCCGATGCCCTGACCGGCAGCAACCAACCGGTTGTGTTGGATGTGCTGGGCATGGCCTGCGCGGAAGTCGGTCGCTTTGACGAGGCACAACAAGCTGCACGGCGGGCCTTGGATCTGGCCACCGCCGCCAAAATGAAGAAGCTCGACCCGCTCCGCCAACGTCTCCAGCTTTACCAGAATCATCAGCCGTGGCGGGAATCGTTTCTGGCCACCAACGCGCCGCCAAAGGAAGTTCCGAAAACCTAGGTCAGGCTTCAGCCAGGGCCCGCAACGTGTGCCACACTTGCGTATCCGTCAGTGCTTTGTCCCCCATCCATTGTGCGCCCAGCCACGGCAGTTCGAAAATTCTTTCTGCATCAAAGAACTCCGCCAGAAATTTCGCGTTCACAGCGGTGGCGACATCCGGCTTGGGCGGCGACATCAATACGATCCTGGCCCAAGTGCGGACGTTCTTTGGCAGCGCCTCCAGCGTCAGCAAAAGGTGGTTGATCGCGCCCAATTCATTTTGCGCGACGACGATGGGCTTCGCGCGCAAGGCGGTGATCAAATCGCGCGAATCGAACGCTTCACCCAGCGGGCTCAACAACCCGCCGGCGCCTTCCGCCAGGACAACGTCAAACCGCTTCTGCATTTTGTAAATGTGTGACAAGACGGCGAACAACTCGACCCGTCGCCGCTCCTGCCGGGCGGCCAGCAACGGCGCCAGCGGCGCCCGGAAATGCCAGGGGTTGATTTGGTCAAGCGTGAGCGCGCCGTCCAAAGCAGCGTACAGCGCGCGGGCATCCTCCCGGCCGCCGGAAGCCACCGGTTTCAACGCCGCCACGCTGATTCCACGCCGGCGCAAATGGCGCGCCAGCAGCGCGGTCAGTGCGGTTTTGCCGACTCCGGTGTCCGTGCCGGTGATGAAGAACACGGGTTGCATTTCCACACATCAAAGCGGAAATGCACCTGCCAGGCCATCAAAACCATTGACGAAATCCGCGCGGTTCACCTATGCTGCACGGCTCGCTGACCAGCGAAAATTATTGTGAACATCACCGTCGAAAATCTGGCTCCGTGCAAGAAATTGCTGCGGGTGGAAGTGGACGCGAAGACCGTGGACGAGGCCTTCGAAACCGTCGCCAAGGACTTTCAAAAGTCAGCCACCCTGCCCGGGTTCCGCCCCGGCAAAGCGCCGCGCGCCCTCGTGCTCAAGAAATACGAAACCGACATCAAGGACGAGGTCAAACGCAAGCTCATCGGCGACCATTACCGGAAGGCGCTGGACGAGAAAAAGATCTCCGTCGTGGGCTACCCGGACTTCGAGGAAATCCAGTTCGGCCGCGGCCAGGCGCTGCAGTTTGCCGCCACCGTCGAGACCGCGCCGGAATTTCAGCTGCCGGAATACAAGGGCCTGCCGGCCAAACGCGAAGCCAAGTCAGTCACGGATGCGGACGTGGAGCGCGCCCTCGGGATGCTCGCGCAACAGCACACGAAATTTGAAACGGTCGCGCGCGAGGCGAAAACGGGCGACATCGCGGTGGTGAACTACACCGGCACCTGCGATGGCAAACCCATTCTGGAAACCGCGCCGACAGCCAAGGGGCTGACCGAACAGAAGCATTTCTGGGTCGATATCGCACCGGGCTCGTTCATTCCCGGCTTTGCCGACCAGCTCATTGGCGCCAGGGCGGGGGACAAGCGGACCGTCACCGTGGATTTTCCGGCCGATTTCGCCACCAAGCAGCTCGCCGGGAAGAAGGGAACCTATGAAGTCGAAGTGGTCGAGGTGAAGGAAAAGGTTCTGCCGCCGGTGGATGATGAACTGGCCAAAAAATACGACGCGGAAAGCCTGGCGAAGCTCCGCGAGGGCGTGCGCCACGACCTGGAAAACGAGTTGAAGTATTCACAGGGCAAAGCCATCCGCGGCCAGATCGTCCGCGCGCTGCTCAACGCCGCAAATTTCGAGCTGCCGGAATCCGCCGTCGCGCACGAAACCCGCAACGTGGTCTATGACATCGTGCGCGAGAACACGCAGCGCGGCGTGGGCCGGGATCTGATTGAGAAGCAGAAGGACGAAATCTATTCCGCCGCGGCGCAAAGTGCCAAGGAGCGTGTGAAGCTGGCGTTTTTGATCCAGCGCGTCGCCGAGAAGGAAAGCATCCAGGTGTCCCAGGACGAGGTGTTGAAGCGGGCCCAGTCGCTGGCCCTGGCGTACCAGATTCCGCTGGATAAATTCATCAAGGACCTGCAGAAGCGCAACGGCGTGGCCGAGCTGTACGACCAGATCGCGCACGAAAAAGTGCTCGCGTTCCTCGAACAAAACGCCAAAATCGAGGAAGTCCCCGCAGCCGGCGCGAAAGCCGGCTGAACCGGAATCCGGCCGCAATCTTGATTGGGGCCGTGATTTTTATTTGCCGGCGCGGTCAGATTAACCAAACGGTTACCTTCCGGCGCGCCGGCGCGTCTGGAGTGGGACAAATTCGGGCGAAAGCCTGCAATGGCAGCATCATGAAACGTTTCAGCGTTCTTTTTATTTTGACTCTGGCGACCGCGTCAGCCGTGGCCCAGGCAGATACTAATGCCGCCGCCGGGGCGGCGGACACCAACAAGCCGGCCACGCAACCGGCCACGAACCTGGTCTTTGCGCCAAACAGCAAGATGGCCGCGGCGGCGCCCCGTCCGATGTCTTTGACGGACTGCATTTCGGAGGCCTTGCGCCACAACCTGGACGTGCAGATTTCGCGCTATAACCCGCAAATCCAGCTTTTCAACGTGCGCGCGAGTTATGGCGGTTGGGATCCGATCCTTGATCTTGCCGGCACACACCAGCGCAATGTCAGCGCCCCGACGATTGAAAATGGTGTGATCGTGGCGGGTTCATCCTCTGACCAAAACACATTTACTCCGGACCTGAGCGGCACCTTGCCTTGGGGCATGACCTACAACATCAACGGCACAGTTACGGACACGCGCAACCTCACCTTTTTGAACGCCACGAACATCTCTCCGGAAAGTGCCAGCGGTTCAGCGAGTGCAACGCTCACGCAGCCGTTGTTGAAGAATTTCTGGATTGATCAGACGCGATTGAACATTCACCTGGCGAAGAATCAGCTCAAATCCGACGAGCAGGGATTACGCCTGCAGCTCATCAACTCGGTCACCTCGGTCGAAAACGCCTATTACGAACTCATCTTCGCGCAGGAAAACGTGAAAGTGCAGCGGGATGCGCTCAATCTGGCCCAGACCCAGCTCGACCAGGACCGGCAGCGGGTGCAAATCGGCACCATGGCCCAACTGGACGTGCAGCAGGACGAAGCGCAAGTGGCTACCAGCCAGGCCAATCTGATCGCCGCGCAGTACACGCTCGCCCAAGACCAGAACACCTTGAAGAACCTGCTCGCCGATACCAATTACACCGTGTGGCACGACTTAGAAATCCAACCCACGGACGTAATCACCAATGCCCCGTTGCAGTTGTTTGATTTGCAGGACAGTTGGAGCAAAGGTCTGACCATGCGGCCCGATCTGATTCAGTCCCGGCTACAAGTCGAAGCGCAGGGCATCCAGTTGAAGTACGACTACAACCAACTGTTCCCGGAACTCAATTTGAGCGGCAGCTACGGTTTCGTCGGCGGCGGGGGCAACTATAATGATGTGTTCAACATGGTCGAAAACCAGGATCATCCATTTTATTCCTATGGTGGCGAACTGAAAATGCCCCTGAGCAATGCCAGCGCGCGCAACAACTACAAAGCCGGCAAGGTCACGCTGCAGCAACTGCTGCTGAAAATGAAACAATTTGAGCAGAACGTCATGGTCGAAATCGACAACGCCGTTAAAAACGCCCAGTCCACCTTCCAGAGTGTTGCCGCCACGCGCCAGGCGCGCATCTATGCCGAGGCCGCGCTCGACGCCGAGCAGAAAAAATACGCCGTCGGCAAAAGCACCACCTTCACCGTGCTGCAACTGCAAAATAATTTGACCTCGGCCCGCTCCCAGGAAATCCGCGCGCTGGCCAATTATTACGAGGCCCTCGCCAACCTCGCCCAGCAGGAAGGGTCCACGCTGGAACGCAACCGCATCAACCTCGAGTTGCATTGACGCCCGGGTTTTCCCGGCCGCCTCCGGAAGATTCTTTTCTCTACCAGAACTGCCAGGCGCCGCGCCAGACGATCCACAGCCCGAGCAGACAATTCGTGATCGCGTGCGCTGTCATCGCGTCGCCCAAACGGTTCTTTCGGATCACCAGCCATTGATACGCCGCGCCGCACAGGATGCCCGCCAGCCATTCGTTGTGGGCAAATCCGAACACGGCGGCAGTGGCCAGAAACGGAGTCCAGGCGAAATGATTGAGGGGCACGGCTTGGAAGTCCGGTTTGGCGATGTAGCGATACAAAAACGAGCGGTAAAAAACCTCTTCCAGGGGCGGCACGACCAGTGTTGAACCGGCCAGCCGCACCCCGATCATCAGCCACGCCAGG
>Ga0335069_10015060_pt1 | contig 10816 bp, 10 predicted proteins | sample Lox_Sample_11_FD_206714 | JGI IMG/M metagenome (GOLD analysis project Ga0335069, IMG submission 206714) | Soil microbial communities from Loxahatchee National Wildlife Refuge, Florida, United States - Lox_Sample_1.1 | ecosystem: Environmental > Terrestrial > Soil > Wetlands | place: USA... | reverse complement strand
GTGGGTGCCCTGCTGGACGATCCGGCCGCCGTCCATGACGACGATCGTGTCGGCGTTCCGGATCGTCGACAGCCGGTGCGCGATCACGAAGCTCGTGCGGCCTCTCCGCAGGCGCGCCATGGCCTCCTGGATGAAGACCTCGGTGCGGGTGTCGACGTTGCTCGTCGCCTCGTCGAGGATGAGGATGCTCGGGTCGGCCAGGAAGGCGCGCGCGATCGTCAGCAGCTGCTTCTGGCCGGCGGAGATGTTCGCGGCGTCCTCGTCCAGGACGGTGTCGTACCCGTCCGGGAGCGTCCGGACGAAGTAGTCGACGCGGGCTGCCTCGGCGGCGCGGACGATCTCCGCGTCGGTCGCGCCCTCCTTGCCGTAGGCGATGTTCTCGCGGATCGTGCCGGCGAACAGCCAGGTGTCCTGGAGCACCATCCCGAAGGCGTGCCGCACCTCCGCCCGGCTGAGCTCGCGGTAGTCGATCCCGTCCAGAAGCAGGCGTCCGCCGTCGATCTCGTAGAACCGGACCAGGAGGTTCACGAGCGTCGTCTTCCCGGCCCCGGTCGGGCCCACGACGGCGACGGTGCTCGCGGCCGGGACGTCGAGCGTGAAGTCCTCGATCAGCGGCTTGTCCGGCTCGTAGCGGAAGCGGACGTGGTCGAAGGCGATGCGCCCGACGACGGGCCCCGGTCGCGCCGCGACGACGTGATCCGGCGCCTCCTCGACCTCGTCGAGGAGCTCGAAGACGCGCTCTGCGGAGGCGAGGCCGGACAGGAGCGCGTTCGCCTGCGCGGCGATCTGCGTGAGCGGCATCGTGAACTGGCGCGAGTACTGGATGAACGCCTGGACGTCGCCCAGCGAGAGCGCGCCGGTCGTGACCTGCCAGCCGCCGAGGACGGCGATCGCGACGTAGTTGACGTTGCCGAGGAACATCATCGTCGGCTGGATGACACCGGCGAGGAACTGACCCCGGAAGCTCGCCTCGTACAGGCTCCGGTTCTGCCGGTCGAACTCGGCCACCGTCGCGGCGCGCCGGCCGTATGTCTGCACGAGGGTGTGTCCGGTGTCCGTCTCCTCGACGAGGCCGTTGAGCGTGCCGGTGCGCTCCCACTGCGCGGCGAACTGGACCTGCGAGCGCCGGCCGACGCCCGAGGCGAGCAGAACGGCGGCGGGGATGATGAGCAGCGAGACCCCCGCCAGGAGCGGCGAGATCGAGAACATCACCACGATCACTCCGACGACCGTCAGCAGCGACGTGAGGAGTTGGCTGAGGCCCTGCTGCAGCGTCGTCGTCAGGTTGTCGATGTCGTTGGTGACCCGGCTGAGGATGTCGCCGTGCGGGTGGCTGTCGAAGTACCGGAGCGGAAGACGGCCAAGCTTCTCCTCGACGTCGCGGCGCAGCCTGAACATCGTCCGCTGGGTCACGCCGGCCATGAGGAAGTTCTGGCCGAAGGCGAACGCGGCGCCGAGCGCGTAGACGAGGGCCGCGAGCGCGAGCCACCGGCCGAGCTGGGCCGTGTCGATGCCCGTGCCGGGCGTGATGTGCATGTGCGCGACCATGTCCGCGGTCCGGCCGCGGCCGTGCGCGCGCAGCTCTGCGACAGCCTGGGCCTTGCTGACGCCCGGCGGGAGTCGCTTTCCGACCACGCCCTCGAAGATGACGTTCGTGGCGTTGCCGAGGAGCCTCGGCCCGAGCAGGAAGAAGGTTACGGAGGCGACGCCCATCAGCACCGCGAGCACCAGCCGGGCCCGCTCCGGCCGCAGCCGGGCGAGCAGGCTGCGCAGGGTCCCGCGCACGTCCTTGCTGCGGCCGCCCGGGCGGCCGCCGCCCATCGTCGGCCCGGCCCGCAGCGGGCCGCCCCGACCGGGCCCGATTGCGCTCACGCCGCTTCCTCTCCGTACTGCGACTCGACGATCTCGCGGTACGCGGTGCACCGCGCGAGAAGCTCCTCGTGGCTGCCCGTCCCGACGACGCGCCCCTCGTCGAGGACGAGGATCGTGTCCGCGTCCATGAGCGTCGACACGCGCTGGGAGACGACCACGACCGTCGCCGCGGACGTCTCGGCCCGCAGCGCCGCCCGCAGGCGCGCGTCGGTTGCGGCGTCGAGAGCCGAGAAGCAGTCGTCGAGCAGGTAGACCCTCGGGCGCTTGACGAGGGCGCGCGCGATCGAGAGCCGCTGCCGCTGACCGCCGGAGACGTTCGTGCCGCCCTGGTCGATGGGGGCGTCGAGGCCGCCGGGCATCGCCGCCACGAAGTCGCGGGCCTGCGCGACCTCGAGCGCGTGCCACAGGTCGGCGTCGGTCGCGTCCGGCCTCCCGAGGCGGAGGTTCGTCGCGACCGTGCCGCGGAAGAGGAACGACGCCTGCGGCACGAGCCCGATCCCGCTCCAGAGCTGCTCGAGCTCCTGCTCTCGCACGTCGACGCCGTCGAGGAGGACGCTGCCTTCGCTGGGGTCGAAGAAGCGGGGAATCAGGTTGAGCAGCGTCGTCTTGCCGCTGCCGGTGCCGCCGATGATCCCGCTGGTCCGGCCGGGCAGGAGCGCGAACTCGAGCTCGCGGAGGACAGGCAGCTCGCTGCCGGGATAGCCGAAGGTGACGTGGTCGAACTCGACGAGCCCGGTCCGGCTGCGCGGCCGCACCGGCCGCTCCGGCTCGCCGACCGCCGGCACCGTGTCGAGCACCTCTCCGATCCGCTCCCCGCTCGCCGACGCGCGCGGCAGCAGGATCGTCAGCATCACGGCCATCATCACCGAGATCAGGATCTGCAGGATGTAGGAGAGGAACGCGATCAGGTTCCCGATCGGCAGGGACCCGTCCGCGACGAGCTTGCCGCCGAACCAGAGGACGGCGACGCTCGAGAGGTTCATGAGCAGCATCACCGAGGGAACGGCGAGCGCGAAGATGCGGTTGACGCGCAACGTCGTCGCCGTCAGGTCGGCGTTCGCCTCGCCGAAGCGCTCGCCCTCCGTGCGGGTACGGACGAACGCCCGGATCACGCGGACGCCCGTGATCTGCTCGCGCAGCACCTGATTGATCCGGTCGATCTTCACCTGCATCGTCCGGAACTGCGGCACGATCGCGACCACCACGGCGGCGATGAGGAGCAGCATCGCCGGCACGGCGACGGCGAGGAGCACCGAGAGCTGCGAGCTCTCCCGAATCGCGAGGATCACGCCGCCGACCGCCGTGATCGGCGCGATGACGATCAGCGTCAGCGCCGCCTGGACGAAGATCTGGATCTGCTGGACGTCGTTCGTGTTCCGCGTGACGAGCGACGGCGTCCCGAACCGCTGCATCTCCGGGGCCGAGAACGTCTGGACGCGCGCGAACACGGCGGCCCGGAGGTCGGCGCCCGTGCCCATCGCCACCTGAGAGGCGAAGTAGACGGCGACGATCGAGATGACGCCGGTCAGGAGCGCCACGCCGAGCATCACCGCGCCGGTCCGCCAGATGTACCCGAGGTCGCCGGTGACGACGCCGTTGTTGACGATCTCGGCGTTCAGGTTCGGCAAGTAGAGGTTCCCGAGGGCCTGCGCCGCGAGCAGCACCACGACGAGCACGACCCGGCGCGTGTAGGGACGCAGGAAGCGCCGGAGCAGCCGGATCAACACGGGCTCAACCGTACGCCCCGCTGCTGCCGCCACGGTGCCACGGGTGGCAGCCGGCGCGCGCCGGGCGGCAGCGCCGCGGCAGCGGCGGGGAGGACGCTCCAGTCGCAACCACGACAAAGGAGTCGAACATGAGCCCGTCCACCACCGAGGATCGTTCCCAGGGGGACGACCCCAAGAAGGGTCCCGAGATCGGCAAGCGCGAGATCGGTGCGTTCCTGTTGCTCCTCGCGATCAACTGGACGCTCGTATTCCTGCTGTTCGGCGCAGCGGCGCGGCAGCGGGTCGCGATTCCGTACTCGCCGACCTTCCTCGCGCAGGTGCAGAGCGGCAACGTCGTCACGGTCACCGCGCAAGAGGCAGCCATCCAGGGCACGTTCAGGCACGCGATCCGCTACCCGACGAGCGACAAGAACGTCAAGCCCACGACCGAGTTCTCGACGCGGGTGCCGGACTTCGCCAACACGGCGGCGCTCGACAAGCTCCTGCAGGAGAAGCACGTGGTCATCACCGCGAAGGCGCCGGCGGGGACGCCGTTCTGGGAGACGCTGCTCGCAGGGATCCTCCCGACGATCCTGTTCATCGGGCTCTGGTACTGGGTGATGAAGCAGTCGGGCAGCGGCAGCATGTTCTCGTTCGGAGCCTCGAAGGCGAAGAAGTACGAGCCGACGACGGAGAAGGTCACGTTCGCGGACGTGGCCGGGATCGACGAGGCGAAGGAGGAGCTGACCGAGGTCGTCGACTTCCTGCGCAACCCGGACAAGTACACCAAGCTCGGCGCCCACATCCCGCGCGGCGTGCTCCTGAGCGGCGAGCCGGGGACGGGGAAGACGCTGCTGGCTCGGGCGGTCGCCGGCGAGGCGAACGTCCCGTTCTTCTCCATGTCCGCGTCCGAGTTCGTCGAGATGATCGTCGGGGTCGGCGCGTCCCGAGTGCGTGACCTGTTCGCGCAGGCGAAGGCCGCGGCGCCCTCGATCGTCTTCATCGACGAGATCGACGCAATCGGCCGCTCGCGCAGCTCGGGCGCCTACAGCGGTTCGAACGACGAGCGCGAGCAGACGCTCAACCAGATCCTGACCGAGATGGACGGCTTCGACGCCTCCACCGGCGTCATCGTCCTCGCAGCGACGAACCGCGCGGACGTGCTGGACTCGGCTCTGCTGCGGCCGGGACGCTTCGACCGTCGCGTGACGGTGCAGGCGCCCGACAAGGACGGCCGCAAGCAGATCCTCCAGGTGCACACGCGTGAGATCCCGCTCGCCGCGGACGTCGATCTCGACGCGCTCGCTGCGACCACCGTCGGGATGGTCGGAGCCGACCTGGCCAACCTCGCCAACGAGGCGGCGCTGCTGGCGGCGCGCCGCAAGCACGAGCAGGTGGGGATGGGCGACTTCACCGACGCGCTCGAGAAGATCGAGCTCGGCGCCGCGCGCAAGCTGGCGCTCAGTGACGTCGAGCGGCGGCGCACCGCGTACCACGAGGGCGGCCACGCGCTCGTCGGGATGCTGACGCCCGGCGCCGACCCGGTCCGGAAGATCTCGATCATCCCGCGCACGATGAGCCTGGGCGTGACGGTGTCGGCGCCCGGGACCGACCGCACGAACTACGACAAGCAGGAGTTGCTGGCCCATATCAAGGTCGCCACGGGCGGGCGCGCGGCCGAGGAGGTCGTCTACGGCGACGAGACGACGGGCGCCGAGTCCGACATCCGCCAGGCGACGCAGCTGGCACGGAACATGGTCGGCCGCTTCGGGATGAGCGACGAGATCGGGTTCCTCTCGGTCCTGCCCCAGGACGGTCAGGCGGCCTACGGCTACCCGGAGGTCTCCGAGCGCACACGCCAGCGCGTCGACGACGAGATGCGGCGCATCGTCGGCGAGGCGCACGAGCAGGCCGTGCAGCTGCTCACCGACAATCGCGACCGCCTCGAGGCGCTCGCCGAGGCGCTGTTCCGTGCCGAGACGCTGGAAGGCCCGGAGGCGTACGCTGCCGCCGGGCTCACGCCCCCGTCCGACGCGACGGCGCCGGCCCCGCAGCCCGTCGGGACCCCAAAGGAGGTCGCTCATGCCTGAGGAGGCTCACGTGCACACGATCGAGCTGACGGACGACGAGCTGAAGCTCGTCCGCCAGGCACTGCACTCGTTCCTCGACGACTTCAGCTACCACCAGAAGGACGTCATTCGCGCGATCGAGGCGTTGCTCGCGAAGCTCCCCACGACCGAGGGCGAAGTCGATCAGGCGGCCGGCTCGGCTGGCTCGTCGCGAGTGCCGACCGAGGCCGAGAGCTCCTGACGAACCAGGTCGTACGCCGCGAGAAAAGCCCGCCGCGAGCGGGCTTTTCTCAGGCGTGACGGACCGGCACGAGACCGCTCGGCGCGACGGCAGCAGGCCGCGAATGCGTGGCAGCCGCCTGGCAGCCACCCCGAGCAACGTACGTGGACGTTACGTCAGCTCGGAAATCAGGAGGGAGAAGAAGTGGAGTCGGTATCGGATCGCACTGCACGGATCGGGACGAGGACACCCGTGCCGTCGCACTGACGGCGCGCGGCCCAGGCCGAAGCCGGAGCGACGGGATGAACGCGAGCAAGGATCCGATGCGGATAGCAGCCCGGGCTACCGTGGGAGCGGTCGCGGTGGTCGTGCTGACGCTCGGTCTCTGGCGGCTCAGGGACATCCTCATCCTCCTTCTGCTCGCGCTCACCCTCGCCGCCTCCCTGCGGCCCGGGGTGTCGGCGCTCCGCCGTCGGAAGGTGCCCGAGCCGATCGCGATCTTCGTCTTCTTCGCGCTCGCACTGGGCGTGCTCGCGCTCTTCTTCTGGCTCGCCGTGCCGCCGGCGCTGCACCAGGTCGAACAGGCGCTGGCGCACCCCGTCCACACAGGCTCCGCGCACGGCGTCCGCCACGACGTGCTCGCGTGGGTCCAGCGCCAGCTGCGGAACCTCCCGTCGGGCGCGGCAGTCCTCCACCCGGTCGCGACCTACGGCAAGAAGGCGACCGAGGTGGTCGCCGGGGCGTTCTTCACGCTCGCGGCGACCTGGTACTGCATCTCGGAACGCGACCAGCTGATCGACCTGTTCACCTCGCTGGCACCCGAGGAGAAACGAGAGCGTGCGCGCCGCACGCTGGTAGCGATCGACGAGCGCCTCGGCGCGTACGTCCGCCTCATCTTCATGATGGTCGCCGCGGTCGCGGTCGTCCTCTCGACGGGGTTCTACCTCGTCGGACTGCACTACTGGCTACTGGTCGGCGGATTCGTGAGCATGCTGGAGGTCATCCCTGTCGTCGGGCCGTTGATCGGCGTGTTGCTCGTGGCGGTGGTGGGGCTGTCGCAGTCGGTGCACGTCATGGTCCTCGCCCTCGTCGTCGTGATCGCGGTGCGTCAGATCCAGGACTACGTCGTCAACCCGCACGTGATGGGCGGCTCGGTGGGCCTCTCGCCACTCACGACGCTCGTGACCGTCGCCGCCGTCGGCGTCCTCTTCGGGCCCTTCGCCGTCATCCTCGCGATCCCGGTGACCTCGACTGTTGCGACCCTCATCGACGTGCTCGTCCTCGGCCACGAGCCGCCGGAGACGAGCGGACCCCGGCGCCGCCGCCCGCGGCGCGCGTCCACGCAGGCGTCCGCGGGCTCGATGCTGCCCGAAGGCGCCTCGCCGAGCTGCGACGAAGAAGGCACGGTGACGCGATGAGCCCGGCCGAGTGTCTCACTGCGAGGTAGCTCGGGGCAGACGGCCCGACGGCGAGACGCCCGGATGGCGAGAGGAGATCCTCACGCGGAGCGCCCGGGCACGTATCACGAAGTCGAGCGGCGGCTGAAGCTCGACGGCCTCGCCGTCGATGCCGGCGTGCACCGGTGCCGGTGCATTCACCTCGAGACGGCTGACTCGCCATGCGGTCCCGCGAGGATCGAGGCTGGGAGGAGGCGGGTCGAGCACCAGGATTCCCAGCTCGCCGGTGTCCAGCCTCGGCCGGGTCCCGGGGGCGAGGGGCTGGTCGAGCGCGTACGGGTTGTTCGACACGAGCACGACCGCTGGGCGGCGGTGCTCGCGGCCGGCGTCATCGACGAGGTTGAGCTCGGGGAGGCCCTCGCTCGGGCCGAGCACCGCGATGGCCGTGTCCACGAGCGTTCGCACCTTCGCGTCGCGGTACTCCGGTTGGCGCACCGCCTCGCCGTAGATCCCGAGCGAGACGTTGTTGAGGAAGAGGCGCCCGTTCACCTCCGCGACGTCGATCGACCGCTCGACGCCATCGGTGAAGGCGTCGAGCGCGCCGACCAGGTCGTGGCGGTCCACCCCGACGTCGATCGCGAAATGGTTGCGCGTACCGGCGGGAACGCACACGAACGGAAGGCCGTGGTCCCGGGCAGCCGCGGCCACGACCGCGAGCGAGCCGTCGCCGCCCGCGACGCCGAGCGCATCTGCGCCGTCGGCCAGGGCTCCACGAACCAGCTCGGCAAGGCTCTGGCGCGAGCGCAGGACGATGACGTCGATCCCGCGTTCGCTCGCCCGCTCGGCCACCTCCGCCCGCGCTGCCCTCCCGGCGCCGGAGAGCGGGTTGACGAACAGGACCGGCCGGCACGGCGGGTCGACGGGGTGCCAGCCGTAGCGCGACAGCTCCTCTCTCATCACCGCCCGATCCTACGAGTCGGGAGTCGGAATCGCGCACGGCACGTTCGCGTGCGCCTGTGGCAGTTGCCGATCGGTTGCGTGAGTCGTGGCAAACGCGAAGGCTCTTGCGCTCCGCACGTTCCTTTTGCAACATTCTCAGAGCCGTCAGACACGCATCGGGGGTTTGCCGTGGGCGAACAGAGGTTGGGCACAGGGAAGACCGAGGGTCTCAGCGGTACGCACTTGGATCTCGTCACCCGGTACGTGGCGGAGGCGCAGGGGCCGCCGTCGCGGTCGCCGCTCCGCTTCTGGATCGACGGCGAGTGGGTCGAGATGCCGTCGCATGAGCCGGAGCCGTCGGTGCACGCCCTCGTGGCGCCGGCCGAGCCGGAGTCGGCGGCGCAGGCGAGTCTCCTTCCGGTCGAGCCCGAGCAGGCGCCGACGCCACCCTCTTCGCGCACCGACACGGACATGCCGGACCTCCTTCGAGAGCTGGATCTGCCCGTCTATCGATGGGTTCAGGCCGCAGCGGGCGAGAGCGATCCCGGTGCGCCCGAGCCGGACTGGCCGCGGGCGCTCGTGCGCGGAAGCGAACGGCGCGCGCGGTCGTCGTAGGGCTGCGCTCCGGCATGTCGCCCGCCCGCCGGGTCGAGCCGACGATCCGCACGAAACCTTTACCCATCGCCAACAACTTCGGAGGCGCCGCGGCGTTTCAACGGGTACGACAATCGACGCTTCCCGAAAGGCGACGTGATGGAGACCTCCGCAGACCACCAGGCGATATTCGAAGAGCTGGCCGTCGAGGACGACCGGGTTGCGGAGTGGCGGTTCCAGCAGTTCTCCTCGCTCGGCTTCGGCTACGAGGACGCGCAGCTCCTCTCGGGCTCCGACGCCGACCTCCACGGCGCCCGGACGCTCGTGGCGGCGGGCTGTCCGCTCCACCTCGCCCTCCGGATCCTCCTCTAGCGTCGCCCGCCTCCGCGGGGGTCCTCCTACTGGAGGAAGACGTGAATGGTCGCATCGTTCATGACCTGGACGAACGTCGCGTACTCGACGATCGGAAGATCGTCGAAGACGAGGTCCTGCTTGCTCACTCGGAAGTGCCGCATGGAGGGGCCGCAGACGTAGATGTGCCCGCCGAGGCGGTGGAGCTGGCGGAGCTTCTCCTGCGCGGGTACGTGTCCCGCCCTCGCGAGGCCGTCTCGCGCGAAGCGGCTGAACGGCCGCCTGAGTCCCGGCAGCTTCTCCCGGAAGCCCCGTGCGAGCGCCTTCACGGCGGGCCCCTGGACGTAGACGTGGACGTCGATGCCTTCGAGGGCGGCGGCGAGGGCGAAGGCGAGCGGTGAGAGCAGCTGCTCGAGGCCGGGGTCAGAGACGACCATCGCGAGCTTCCCGCTCGCCTGGCGCGCCGGGCCCTTGACGAGCTCGTAGCGACGGTGGCCTCCCTCGGAGGTCGCGTCGCGGAGCTCGGTTCCCGTGGCGCTGCACCAGGCGTGGAGGTCGTTGTCGAGCGGCTCGTCCCGGTCGGTGAGGACGGTGAGGCCGTCGCCTTCCCGGAGCCCGGCGAGCCTCTCGACGATCGCGTAGAGGACGAAGGTGCTGATCGTCCTGCCGCGCACGTCGAGCTGTTCCGGCGCCGGTGCAGTCTCGGGGAGAAGTGACATCGCTAGTCCGGTCCTGCCAGTCGCCGGAGTCGGTGGAGGATCTCCGCCTCGGTGACCGGCCGGCGGAAGTGGACGACGAGAGCAGTGACGGCGACGTAGAAGCCCCAGGCGAGCGCGACCCAGATGATCCAGGGGCTCCAGTCGCCCGGATTCCCGTTCGAGCTCAACCGCTGCGGCCAGCCGCCCGAGCCGAGGTACTCGCCGACCGCCCAGACGGGAGTGAGCACGAGCATCGCGAGCACGAAGACGGCGAGGCGCAGCTTCAGCCGGCGAGCGGACTCCACCTGCCCGCGTGCCCACTCGCGGAGGGCGTCCTCGTCTTCGCGGTCATGTGTGGTCATCGCCCGGTCTCCTGTGTCTGCCTCGTCCGGACGAACTCCTCGATCGCAGCGAGCGCGGCCGGGTCGGCCTCGCAGTGGACGGTCTGGCCGTGCTTGACGCAGCGGATGAGACCGGCCTGGCGCAACTCCTTGACGTGGTGGGAGACGGTCGAGAGCGAGAGGTCGAACTCGCGGGCGAGCACCGAGATGCTGCGCTCGAGTTCTGGCGCCGGCGCCTCTTCCCGCTCGCGGATCAGCCGGTAGATCGCGAGCCGGTTCGGATCGGAGAGGGCCCGGAAGATGGGGGCGAGCTCGGTCATGTCTCCTGCATCGGTGTCGAGGTGACTTCGATAGTTGTCCAACTGTCGGAGCTTCCCCTCGGTAGTTCGCCGCAGACGTGGCGCCCTTGACATATCGACGCATCTCGATATCGTTCATATCGAAAAAGCTCGATATGTTGTTGGAGGACGGAGATGCGGAAGCTCTTCCACAGGCAGGTCGGTGACATCGAGTTCTGCGAGAGCTGCGGCAGCGAGTGCGACCGCGCCTGTCGAGCGGACGCTGCGCGGCGTGAGGCGCGGCTTGCGTTCCTGAGGGGATGGAGGCCGGTGTGAGCGAGGCGCTCGCGC
>Ga0335069_10015059_pt1 | contig 10816 bp, 7 predicted proteins | sample Lox_Sample_11_FD_206714 | JGI IMG/M metagenome (GOLD analysis project Ga0335069, IMG submission 206714) | Soil microbial communities from Loxahatchee National Wildlife Refuge, Florida, United States - Lox_Sample_1.1 | ecosystem: Environmental > Terrestrial > Soil > Wetlands | place: USA: Florida... | reverse complement strand
CGCCGCGATCAGGGCATCGACCTGCTTGGTGTCGATGCGCTGCATCAGGTGCTGATAGGCGCTGACCTTGTGCGGCGTGTCGGCGAGGTCGGTCCACATGAAGTCGCGGGGCATGCCGAACAGCTCACGGGCGACGCGGCTGGTCAGGGCCGGCAGCACCGGCCGCAGCAGGACGGACAGCACATAGAAGCCGTGCAGGGCGCGCGAGCAGATGTCGTGCAACTGGATGCGCTTCGATTCGTCCTTGGCCAGGTTCCACGGTTCGGCGACGGCGATTTCGCCGTTGATGCGATCGGCGATCGCCATGATGTCGCGCAGGGCGCGGCTGTAGTCGCGTGCCTCGTAGGAGGCCGCCACCGTCCTGCCGCTGTCCAGCGCCGCCTCGACCAGCGCATTGACGTTGCCGTAGGCCAGCCTGCCGTCGAAAAGCTTGACGAGGAAGTTGGCGCAACGGCTGGCGATGTTGACGTACTTGCCGACGAGGTCGCTGTTCACGCGTGCCACGAAGTCGGCAAGGTTGAGGTCGATGTCCTCCATCGTGCCGTTCAGCTTGGCCGAGAAGTAGTAGCGCAGCCACTCGGGATTGAGACCTTCCTTCAAGTAGCTCTCGGCGGTGATGAACGTGCCGCGCGACTTGCTCATCTTCGCGCCGTCGACGGTGAGGAAGCCGTGCGGGAAGACGGCCGTCGGAGTGCGGAAGCCGGCGTGCTCCAGTTCGGCCGGCCAGAAGAGCGCATGGAAGTAGAGGATGTCCTTGCCGATGAAGTGGTAGAGCTCGGCCTGCGAATCGGGACCCCAGTACTGGTCGAAGTCCAGCTTCCGCTTGATGCACAGGTTCTTGAACGAACCCATGTAGCCGATCGGCGCATCGAGCCAGACGTAGAAGAACTTGCCCGGTGCATCGGGAATCTCGAAACCGAAATACGGGGCATCGCGCGAGATGTCCCAGTCGGTCAGCTTGTGCTCGCCGGGCCCGCCAAGCCACTCCTGCAGCTTGTTGGCGGCCTCGGGCGGTACGTGGTCATTGGTCTGGGTCCACAGGCGCAGGAAGTCCTGGCAGCGCTGGTCCGAGAGCTTGAAGAAATAGTGGTCGGACTTGCGCAACTCGGGCACGGCGCCCGATACCGCCGAGTACGGATTCTTCAGTTCGGTCGGCGCGTAGGCGGCACCACAGACCTCGCAGGAATCGCCGTACTGGTCCTTCGCCCCGCACTTCGGACATTCGCCCTTGATGTAGCGGTCGGGCAGGAACATCTGCTTGACCGGATCGTAGTGCTGCTCGACGGCCTGTACCCGGATCAGGTGCGCATCCTTCAGCTTCTTGTAGATGTCCTCGGCGTAGAAGCGGGTTTCCGGCGAATGCGTCGTGTGGTAATTGTCGAAGGCCACGTGGAAGCCGCTGAAATCCCGCACGTGCTCGCCATGCACGCGCTCGATCAGCGCCTCGGGCGTGATGCCCTCCTTCTCGGCGCGCAGCATGATCGGCGTGCCGTGCGTGTCGTCGGCGCACACATACCAGCAGTGGTGGCCGCGCATCTTCTGGAACCGGACCCAGATGTCGGTCTGGATGTATTCGACCAGATGACCCAGATGGATGGCGCCGTTGGCGTAGGGCAGGGCGGAAGTGACGAGGATATGGCGCGGCTTCATGGCGTTGGCTTCTGGCCAGCATCGGCCTTCGATTTGGACTGGAAATTCTAGCAAACGCCCCCAACTGACTACGGCCTGCGTTATATTAGATAAAACTAATCAACTATCCTGCGGAGTTCCCCATGTCGATTTCCGAAGCGCAAGTCCAGACCGCCCTCAAGGAAGTGGTCGATCCCAACACCGGCAAGGACCTCGTCACCTACCGCTGCGTCAAGAACATCAAGGTTGCGGGCGCCGATGTCTCTGTCGATGTCGAGCTCGGCTACCCGGCGGCGAGCCAGATCGACGGCATCCGCAAGCTTGCCATCGACAAGCTCAAGACGATTCCCGGCATCGGCAACGTCAGCGCCAACGTGTACCAGAAAATCGTGCCGCACACGGTGCAGAAGGGCGTGAAGCTCGTGCCGGGCGTCAAGAACATCGTCGCCGTCGCCTCCGGCAAGGGCGGCGTCGGCAAGTCGACTACGGCCGTGAACCTCGCCCTGGCGCTGGCGGCCGAAGGCGCCAAGGTCGGCATCCTCGACGCGGACATCTACGGCCCCTCGCAGCCGCAGATGCTGGGCATCTCGGGACAGCCGGAGTCGATCGACGGCAAGAAGCTGGAACCCATGACGGCCTACGGCCTGCAGGCGATGTCGGTCGGCTTCCTGATCGATCCCGAAACGCCGATGGTCTGGCGCGGCCCGATGGTCACGCAGGCGCTGACACAATTACTCGGCGACACCAACTGGCAGGACCTGGACTACCTGGTGGTCGACCTGCCGCCCGGCACAGGCGACATCCAGCTCACGCTCGCCCAGCAGGTGCCCGTCACCGGCGCGGTGATCGTCACCACGCCGCAGGACATCGCCCTGCTCGACGCGCGCAAGGGCCTCAAGATGTTCGACAAGGTCGGCATCCCGATCCTGGGCATCGTCGAGAACATGAGCATCCACATCTGCTCCAAGTGCGGCCACGAGGAGCACATCTTCGGTTCCGGCGGCGCCGAGAAGATGGGCAAGGACTACGAGGTCGAAGTGCTCGGCCACCTGCCGCTCGACATCAACATCCGCATGCAGGTCGACGGCGGCCATCCGACCGTCGTCGCCGATCCCAACGGGCGCGTCGCGGAGATCTACAAGGGCATCGCCCGCCGCGTCGCGATCAAGATCGCGGACAAGGCGAAGGACATGACCTCGAAATTCCCGAACATCGTCATCCAGAACACCTGATAAGTGTCTTGATTCCACAGCGAAAGAGCGGATAATCCGCTCTTTCTTTTTTTGGCCCCGCCCGAAGACGCCGCCAATGAGCATCAAATCGGACAAGTGGATCCGCCGCATGGCGGAGCAGCACAAGATGATCGAGCCTTTCACGCCAGAACTGGTGCGTGAGGCCAACGGCGCCAAGATCGTTTCGTACGGCACGTCGAGCTATGGCTACGACATCCGCTGCGCCGACGAATTCCGCGTTTTCACCAACATCAACTCGACCATCGTCGATCCGAAGAACTTCGATCCCAACTCATTCGTCGAGGTCTCGGGCAAGGGCTACTGCGTCATCCCGCCGAACTCGTTCGCGCTCGCGCGCACCGTCGAGTACTTCCGCATCCCGCGCAACGTGCTCACCGTGTGCCTCGGCAAGAGCACCTACGCCCGCTGCGGCATCATCGTGAACGTAACGCCTTTCGAGCCCGAATGGGAAGGCTACGTGACGCTGGAGTTTTCGAACACGACGCCGCTGCCGGCCAAGATCTACGCCGGCGAGGGCTGCGCGCAAGTCATCTTCTTCGAGTCCGACGAGGTCTGCGAGACGTCCTATCGCGACCGCGGCGGCAAGTACCAGGGGCAGGTGGGCGTCACCCTGCCCAAGATCTGACGCTAGCGCCAAACTTTTCCTCAATTCTCGCGACCCGCCGCCGTCGATTCGGAGCGGGTCTTTGCTTTTCAGGAGCACGCGATGCGCTTCCATTTTCCGGTCATCATCATCGACGAGGACTTTCGTTCCGAGAACGCCTCCGGCCTCGGCATCCGTGCGCTGGCGAAAGCGATCGAGGAAGAAGGCCTGGAAGTGCTCGGCGTCACCAGCTACGGTGACATGACGTCGTTCGCCCAGCAGCAGTCGCGCGCATCGGCTTTCATTCTCTCGGTCGACGACGAGGAACTGGCCAACGAGGAGGAAGAGACGATCGCCGAACTGCGTGCCTTCGTCACCGAGATTCGCGTCCGCAACGCCGAGATCCCGATCTTCCTGCACGGCGAGACGCGCACCAGTCGCCACATCCCGAACGACGTGCTGCGCGAGCTCCACGGCTTCATCCACATGTTCGAGGACACGCCGGAGTTCATTGCCCGTTATGTGGTGCGTGAGGCGCGCGCCTACCTTGACTCGTTGCCGCCGCCCTTCTTCCGCGCGCTTACGCACTACGCCGCCGATGGTTCGTACTCGTGGCACTGCCCGGGTCACTCGGGCGGCGTGGCTTTCCTCAAGTCGCCTGTCGGCCAGATGTTCCATCAGTTCTTCGGCGAAAACATGCTGCGCGCCGACGTCTGCAATGCGGTCGAGGAACTCGGTCAGCTGCTCGACCACACCGGGCCGGTGGCGGCCTCGGAGCGCAATGCGGCGCGCATCTTCAATGCCGACCACCTCTACTTCGTCACCAACGGTACGTCGACCTCGAACAAGATCGTCTGGCACTCGGCCGTGGCGCCGGGTGACATCGTGATCGTCGACCGCAACTGCCACAAGTCGGTGCTGCACTCGATCATCATGACCGGCGCGATCCCGGTGTTCCTGATGCCGACGCGCAACAACTACGGCATCATCGGCCCGATCCCGAAGAGCGAGTTCGAGTGGAAGAACATCAAGAAGAAGATCGCCGCGCATCCGTTCGCTTCCAAGGTCGAGGGCAGGCCGCGCGTGTTGACCATCACGCAGAGCACCTACGACGGCATCATGTACAACGTCGAGGAAATCAAGGAGATGCTCGACGGCAAGATCGACACCCTGCATTTCGATGAAGCCTGGCTGCCGCACGCGGCCTTCCATGACTTTTACGGCGACTACCATGCCATCGGCGAGGGCCGGCCGCGCTGCAAGCAGTCCATGGTGTTCTCCACCCAATCCACCCACAAGCTGCTGGCGGGACTTTCGCAGGCCTCGCAGATCCTGGTGCAGGACGCCGAGAGCAACCGGCTCGACCGCGACGTCTTCAACGAGGCCTATCTCATGCACACGTCCACCTCGCCGCAGTACGCGATCATCGCCTCGTGCGACGTCGCTGCGGCGATGATGGAGGAACCGGGCGGCAAGGCACTGGTGGAGGAATCGATCCGTGAGGCGCTCGACTTCCGCCGCGCCATGCGCAAGGTCGACAAGGAGTGGGGCGCCGACTGGTGGTTTCAGGTCTGGGGTCCGGACGATCTGTCGGAAGAAGGCATCGAGGACCGCGAGGCCTGGATGCTGAAGCCCGGCGCGCGCTGGCACGGCTTCGGCAGGCTGGCCAGGGGCTTCAACCTGCTCGACCCGATCAAGGCCACCGTCATCACGCCGGGACTCGACGTCGACGGTGACTTCGCCGACTGGGGCATTCCGGCCGCCATCGTCACCAAGTATCTGGCCGAGCACGGCGTCATCGTCGAGAAGTGCGGCCTTTATTCCTTCTTCATCATGTTCACCATCGGCATCACCAAGGGCCGCTGGAACACCATGGTGACCGAGTTGCAGCAGTTCAAGGACGACTACGACAAGAACCATCCGTTGTGGAAGGTGCTGCCCGAGTTCGTCGCCAAGCATCCGCGCTACGAACGCATCGGCCTGCGCGACCTCTGCCAGCAAATCCACGACGTCTACAAGTCGAAGGACGTCGCGCGCCTGACCACCGAGATGTACCTCTCCGACATGGTGCCGGCCATGCGGCCGTCGGAAGCCTTCGCCAGGATGGCCCACCGCGAAATCGAGCGCGTGCCCATCGACGACCTCGAAGGCCGCGTCACTGCCGTGCTGCTCACCCCCTATCCGCCCGGCATACCGCTCCTGATTCCCGGCGAGCGCTTCAACAAGACCATCGTCCGCTACCTGCAGTTCGCGCGTGCCTTCAACGCCATGTTCCCCGGCTTCGAGACCGACATCCACGGCCTCGTCAAGGAACAGGGCAACGGCTACTACGTCGACTGCGTCGCGCGGGAGTAGCCGGCGGAAGGGTCAGCCGTGGTGGCACGCCGAATGCGGTGTCAGAAGCCCAATCGAAGAGACAAACGCAGGCTACGCGGTTCCGAGGGATGGGTATGAATATCGTCGACCGGGGTTGCTTCGTTGCGCAGTTGTGAAGCGTAGTAGTAGTCGATGTCGCTCACCTTGCGGTCGAACAGGTTAAGCACATCGAGGGCGAGCTTCAGGTTGCGATCCGCCTTGTAGCCGATGCGCAGATTGACCAAGGTGGATGACGGCGACCGCACCGAGTTGTCCTCGATCAAGGGGCGCGGCCCGAAATAGCGAAGGCGCACGCCTCCGGACCACTTCGCGCCATCATCGTAGGAGACTCCGATGGAGGCGGTCTTCTCGATGGCGCCGGGAATGTAGTCACCTGGTACCGTGGCGTCGATCGTGGTGTAGCGGGCTCGCGAAACAGCGAAGTCGGCATCGATGGTCAATGCACTGGCGGGCGTCCAGTAGTTGGCCCACTCGATGCCCATGCGCCGGCTCGGGAAGCTCGGTTCGGTGGTACCGGCGTCACCGGCAAACACCAATTCCGAAGCCAGGTCCAGCCGCCACAGCGCCAGCGATGTTTGCAGCCGCGGCACAATGGCGCTGCGCACTCCCAGTTCGTATCCTTTCGCCCGCACCAGGGGAGTAGAAGGATCTGCCGGTTTGCCGAAGCCCGTGGCCGGATCGGTGTCGCGGAAGTCCGGATTGACCTTGACGGTGACGCCGCGCGCGTCGTTGCTGTGGAAACCGTAACCGGCGTTGACGTAGTACTCGGTCTTGTCCCATGGACCGAAGATCAGCGCCAGCTTGGGACTGGCAATGTTCGCCCGGACGCTGCCCGAGTTCTGGGGCGTGTTGCTGGTGACATCGAAGCTGTAGAAGTCTTCGCGCAGACCGAGGATGCTGCGAAACTTCTCCTGCCACTGAACCTGGCTCTCGCCGTACAGGCTGAGGTTGCCTTCCTTGACCTTGTCCTGGCGCACCGTGCCCCAGCGCTGCCGCGCGGTCGTCGCGTATAGCCCGACGTTGCCAATGTCGTCGTAGCGCGACTGCACGCCGAGCGTGAAGTCGGCGGCCTTGCCCAGCCAGTCCTCGTACCAGGTGCGAGCCACGTTGAAGCCATAGACTTTGCGCCGGTCCGCCTGCTCGAACTGGTCGCCGCGATTGCAGCTCCCCGTGAGCGCAATGTCGCTCAGGCAGAAAGTGAAGTTCGACCAGAGGTTGAGGTCGTAATCGATCATGAAGGCGTTGGCCCGCGTCCAACGGTTGTCGCCCTTCAGCGACCATTCGCCGGAAAGGCTGTAACGGTGGGTCTTGCCACCGTCGGTCGGGTCGAGGTTGCCGTAGCGCGAGATCAGGCCCTGATCGATGGCACGTTGCGGCACCTGATCGCTTGAGGACCACTTCGCCTGGTAGGCCATGGCCGCCAGCGACCAGCCGTTGTCTCTCGTCCCCTGGCTATACCGCAGGAGGCCATTGAGTTTGCCCAGGTCCTCCGGCAACGTCCATGGGCCTTGATTTTCAGTCCATTCGAGCGCGTAAAGCAGGTTGCCGTCACCCATTTGCGGCGAACCCGCCACCAGACCGCGGCGGTAGCCGTAGCTGCCGGCGGTGATATCGGCGAAGGAACTGTCGAGCTTGCGAAAATAGTCGATGGAAGCCGAACCGGCCGTGGCGAAGTCGCCGACATTGGCGGCGTACGGTCCTTTGCGGTACTGCATGCGCTCGACCAGTTCCGGGATCAGGAATTGCAGGTCGGAATAGCCTTGGCCGTGCGCATGCGTCGGCATGTTGGCGGGCATGCCCATCAGCGTGGTGGCGAAGTCGGTGCCGTGGTCGAGGTTGAAGCCGCGCAGGTAATACTGGTTGGCCTTGCCGTCACCGCTGTGCTGCGAAATGATGAGACCCGGCACCACTTCGAGCACTTCGGCCGGGCGCAGTAGCGGCCGGTTCTCCAACTGCTGCGCGGTGACCGTGCCCTCGCTCGCGGTGCCGGCCTGGCCGATCAGGTCGTCAGCCTTGGCGGTGATTTCCACGACCTCAAGGGTCTGCACGCCGCCGGCTGTCGCAATACCGGGGATGGCGCTGATCGCAAGCGCGAAAGCAAGGAGACGTTGGACGCCGGCAGCCGGGTTCGTGAGTCGCGTCGAGGTGGCGGACCAAAGTGCAGCGCGACGAATCATGGCCGTTCCGGAGATGTAAGAAGAATTTACAAAACATCATACCGCCTGTTCCCTGCGCATGGCAAGTCTCGGCAATCCGGGGCGGACGGCACCTGCGGCAAATGGCCGCAGTCTTGCCGACCGTTCCTGTGGAGTACCATCTTCGTGCCCATGCTTCTCCAAGAAAGAGAGACTCCCATGACCTCGATTCATGTCCGCGCTGCTGTGGGCCTGTTGACCATCATTCCTGCCGGCGTTGCCTCGGCTTGCGCCACATGCGGCTGTTCGCTGTCCTCGGATGCCGCCATGGGTTACTCGGCTGCGGCTGGCTGGCAGCTAAACCTGGAATACACCTATATCGATCAGGACCAGTTTCGCTTCGGCACTCACGCGGTATCGCGCGCCCAGGCGGCGGCAATCAACGACACCGGTGGCGAGCAAGAAGTCGAGGGCAAGACCACCACCCGTTTCGTGACGCTCGGAATTGGCTATGCTCCCAACGCGAACTGGAACGTCAAAGCCCTGATTCCCTACCTTGATCGGGACCATACGACGTACGGAGAGTCCGGCAACCCCCTCACCGCGGACGAGGTGAGCGGTGCGAAGTTCTCGCGCCTGGGCGACGTGAAGGTGATTGTCAGTTATCAGGGATTCCTGCCGACCCACAATCTTGGCGTCCAGCTGGGCGTGAAATTGCCCACGGGAGATTACGGCGGTCCCAACGCCGACGGCTCCGGAACCGTGGGCCGCCACCCGGTCGGATTCAACTCCGGCCCCAACGCACAGGAGCCGTCTCCGGGCAATCTGCTCGACACCAGCCTGCAGCCTGGAACGGGCAGCACGGACCTGATTCTCGGCGCCTACTATTACCAGCCGGTCAGCCAGGATTTCGATGCCTTCATCAATGGACAATTCCAGACTGCGGTCAAGGAAGCCTTGCACCAGGCCGGAGCCGACTACCGTCCCGGCAATCTCGCGACCGTGAGCTTCGGCTTGCGTTACGAGGCCAATCCGACGATCGTGCCGCAAGTGCAGGTCAACATGACCTGGAAGAGTCGCGACCAGGGGGCGCTCGCGGACGTGGCCAACAGCGCCGGAAACGTCGTCTACCTGAGCCCCGGCGTTACGGTTAGCGTGGCGAAGAACACGGAGATGTATGGCTTTGTCCAACTGCCTGTGTACAGCAATCTTGACGGCTACCAGTTGCTGCCCCACTGGACAGTGGCGATCGGACTGAGTCACGCCTTCTGACTTGGGCCGGCGATTGTCGCGCCGGCCGTGCCTTCAGGACACATCGGCGATACCGGATGATGGACGACAGCGAACGCACCGCACCGGTGCGACGGCGACTGGCACTCTCCCCCGTGAAGCTATCGCGCCGCACGGTGTTGAAGTTCGCCTCATGGCTGCTGGCGATGGCTGTCGCGCCTGGAAGTCGCTTGGCGTTGTCAAACGACCTGAGAGTCGGGCAACCCGCGCCGCCGCTCGAACTCCATACGCTCGATGGCCGGACCATCTCCACGGCGGAACTGAAGGGCCGCGTAGTCGTCGTGGCGTTCTGGGCAACCTGGTGCGACCCCTGCCGCGAGGAACTTCCGTTGCTCTCGGCCTACTTCGAACGCAACGCTGCGCGGGGTCTGCAGGTGCTGGGGTTCAGCCTGGACGGTGCGGACGACCTGTCCAAGGTCAGTGCCGTGGCGGCAACCTTGCACTTCCCCGTCGGGCTGCTTGGAAATCCATGGGCAGGCGGCTATGGTCGCATTTGGCGACTGCCGGTGACTTTTGTCATCGACAGAGCCGGACGCCTCGCCTACAACGGCTGGGAGGATCCGCAGCCCGCCTGGACGGATGACAAACTGCATCGCGTCATCGATCGTCTATTGACGGATCCGGAATGACCGGGTGGTTAAGCAGCGGCTCACACCCGCTCGCAGGTAACGAAGGCGTAATCCATGCCGGTGTCGGTGCGGTGCGCTTCGCGCCCGGTTTCGCGCCACTTGGTGCGGTCCCAGTTGGGGAACCAGGCGTTGCCTTCGAACTCGGCGGCAATTTCGGTGAGTTGCAGGCGATCGGCGAACTCGAAGGCTTGCGCGTAGAGTTCGGCGCCGCCGATGATGAACACTTCGTCGACGTCGCCGGCGGCGGCGATCGCGGCCGGCAGTGAAGTGACGACCGTGGCGCCGTCGGCCTTGTAGTCCGGATTGCGCGTGACGACGATGTGCGGCCGGCCGGGCAGCAGGCCGGGCAGCGACTCCCAGGTCTTGCGGCCCATGATCAGCGTGTGCCCCATGGTCAGCGCCTTGAAGTGCTTGAGGTCCTCAGAGAGTTTCCAGGGCAGCCTGTTGTCGCGGCCGATGACGCCATTCTTTGCGACCGCGGCGATCAAAGTCAGCCTTGGTGGTACGCCGTGCTGCGCGCTCACGTCCAGTCTTTCTCGTAGAGCGCAACGTAGCGGCCGGCGGACTTGGCCCAGCTGAAATCACGCCCCATGCCGTCGGCCTGCATGCGCTGCCACGTCTTGCCGTCGCGCCACGCGGTGACGGCGCGCTTGATGGCGGCGAGCAACGCATCGACGGTCGCCTCGCGGAACGTGAAGCCGTTCACGCCATCGACCACGGTGTCGGCCAGGCCGCCGGTGGCGCGCACCACGGGCGGCGTGCCGTAGCGCAGGCTGTACATCTGATTGAGGCCGCAGGGCTCGAACCGCGAGGGCATCAGGAAGATGTCGGCGCCGGCCTCGATCCGGTGCGCGAGACCCTCGTCGAAGCCGATGGTCGCCGCCACCGCGCCCGGATGGCGTTCCGCCATGCGCCGGAATG
>Ga0335069_10015058_pt1 | contig 10816 bp, 11 predicted proteins | sample Lox_Sample_11_FD_206714 | JGI IMG/M metagenome (GOLD analysis project Ga0335069, IMG submission 206714) | Soil microbial communities from Loxahatchee National Wildlife Refuge, Florida, United States - Lox_Sample_1.1 | ecosystem: Environmental > Terrestrial > Soil > Wetlands | place: USA... | reverse complement strand
GCACCCGGTTCCCCGACTTACCGGGCGCTTAGCGCGTTGCCATGTGTCATATACTCGAACTTTCATGAAATGCCCAATAGTGCCGTTAGCCTTGCTGCTCATCCTGATTGGATGAGGTGACCGAGGTTTGCAATCAGAGCACCATGACGAAGGCGAGCAGATAAATCCATCTTTGCACGTTCTCATCTCGCCGCAATTCAGTGTCGATGTACAGCTTTCCGAAGCAGTGAAAAAGAAACTCATCGACAGCAAAGAAACGATTATCATCGCCGCGTATTTCACAGGTCACCCGAAACAGGAGACGGAACCGCGGTATCTAGACATCAAATCGGGAGACATTGATTTGGGAGATGCTAGGCAAGAGATTCACCCTGGCGAGGCTGCAAAATTTAGTGGAGTAAATCTGAATACTGATGCATTGGCTCAAATTGACTCGCAGGGCCCTCACATTCTCATGAGCGTTTTCTCGGGACGAAAATCCACGAAAGACAACCTATTGCATTGTGACGACTACGCCGGGAGTTTTGAGTCGATTCGAGGACGAACAATAGTTATTCGTTGTCGACTAATCGAAGAGCCGTTCCCGCGACCGGGCGACTAGCCTCCGGTAGCACTCCGGCAGGAAATCGCAGCGCAGGCAGTCGCAAATCTTGCTGGCATCGATGCGGTCGTTTTTCTTTTTCGCGGCAGCGATGGCCCGCAGCATCAGGGGATGCGCTACCTTGAGAGCAGCGGCGTGCGGCTTGAGGTGATCATAAATCCAGCCGCTGAACATGGTTGCCTCCAAGGCGGCACTCCATGGCTGCGGCAGGTTTTTCATCCAGCAGTCCAGATCGTAGCGCGTGGCGGGAACTGACCCTTCGGCATAAAGTTGGCCACGGCTGTCTTTCACGCAGTAGCTGATCTTCCGCTTGTGTACATCCAAGCCGATGTAATACATAAGTTCCATGGGGGAGCCTCCTCGGTGTTTCTGAATCAGCGGGTGCTGAGTTCAGCTTTTCTACACCAAGCGCTCCTCCCTTGACCTATACATTCAAACTAATCAGATGGGATGAGAAGGCCGGTCTCCTGGCGGGATGCGATACGCTCCCAATGTTTCGACGTGCTCGAGGCACAAAGAAAAGGAGACCGGCGATGCAGAAGATTAGCACTATGCGCAGGAGCGGAAAAAACATTTTCCGTGGACAGCTGACCATCGGGTTGGATTTAGGAGATCGCTTCAGTGCGTACACCATTTTGAGTGAAGCAGGAGAGATCGTGTTGGAGCACAAACTGGCAACTACACCGGAAGCCATGAAGCTGGTATTTGGTAGCATGCCGCGATGTCGCATGGCGATGGAGACGGGGACACATTCTCCCTGGGTGAGCCGACTGTTGGCGGAGTTAGGGCACGAAGTAATCGTGGGCCACGCTCAGAAAGTACGTTTGATCACCAAGAGCCTGCGAAAAGATGATCGCCTGGATGCGCGCACGCTGGCGCGCCTAGCGCGAATCGATCCTGAGCTGCTGAGTCCGGTGAAGCATCGTAGTACGCAGGCACAGCTACACCTGGCGGAGATCCGTGCACGCGCGGGACTGGTGAGCGCGCGAACCGCGCTGGTAAATGCTGCCCGTGGGTTGGTAAAGTCTTACGGCGAGCGGGTGCGCAAGTGTGACACGCGACAGTTCCGTCGGGAGACGAGCGGGTTGAGCACAGGATTACGCGAAGCCTTGGAGCCGTTGCTGTCCCAAATCGAATCACTCAATGAAATCATCCAGAAATACGATCGGCGGATCGAGAAGATGGCCAAAGAGAGGTATCCGCAACTCCTGGACCCGCACTTCCCTCGTAAGAAGGAAGCAGAGAGGTCGCTAATCAGGTGGGCAGCACCTACTGAATCGAGAACACCCAACTGGCACCGGGCGAACATCGCTCATACAAGAGTGCGGATGGAAGGGTGGCGACAGAGGCGGCTTGGCGGATCGGAAAAATCGAAGAGCGTGCGCTATTTACCCTTGACCGGGACCGGCCTTCTCATGGAAGGAGCTAAGCAAGGAAATCCAGTTCAACACCGCGCCAGATTTACAATTACTACGATGAGAAGGGGCAGAGTATCAATGTGGTACCAGTGGTTTAGCGACTTCGGAAGCCGAGATTTGCCTCATGCGTGATGCCGATTCCTCGCGCCAACCCATAAATGCCGAGAACTCCTGCAGTAGGATCTCCCAGGCCGGTTCCTCGGCAAGAAGCAGGTGGTTGGCGCTGGGCAAAGAAGCGTAGCGGGCGTTGGGGATTTCGGCGGCCAACTGGCGGCCCTGCTCGGGCGAGACCACCTGGTCGTGATCGCAATGCATGACCAGCGTCGGGACTTGAATCTGTCGCAACAGCCCGCGGACGTCGATGTTTGAATCGATCTCAATAAGTCGCGCGGCATTTTCAGCCGAGGTTGACACCCGCTGCAGATCGTCGAACCAATTCTCGTGTACAGGCGTGGCGTTGGGCATGAAGCGGTTGGTGAACATTCTGCAGAACGCGGGATGGTGAAGTCCCCAGCCGAGCCGAGTCAGGCTGATCAGTGCCCGCCGGGCCTCGAGTTCCTCAGGGCTGCCGTAATGATAGAGGCCCATGGGAAAGGCGCCATAGAGCACGAGTTTGCTGACACGCTCCGGATGCTTCACCGCGTATGCGATGGCGATTGCGCCGCCTCTTGAGATTCCGAGCAGGGAAAAGCGATTGAGTTCCGCTGCGTCCACCACCGTTTCCAGATCGCGGACCCAGGTGTCAAAACTCACGTGAGGAACATCTCGCTGCGACATGCCATTACCGCGCTCGTCGTAGCGGATGACTCGATGGTGTTTGCTCAGTTCTGTCCACCAGTGCTGCCAGATAGGGCTTCCCCACTCGAAATCCAAATGTGTGAGCCAGTTCGAGGCCTTCACCAATGGCGGTCCGTCTCCAGTGCTCGCCCAGGCCAGGCGCACGCCATCCTCTGTAACGGAAAACCTTATGTCTTGGCGAGGCAGTGGAGCGATGGACTGGCCTCCTGCAGCCTTAGGTTGTGAGGTAGCTGAACGCACAGCGTTTCTAACTGGTGCAATAAATCGATAGCCGTGGCGTGGCACGGTCTCAATGTACTTTTCAGGGTGGAGCACTTTCCGTAGCTGTGAAATGCAATAGTCCAGATTGTTGTCTTCGACAACCGAGTCTGGCCATACGGACTCCATGAATGCGTCTTTGCGCACGAGCTTGCCGGCATTCTCCACCAGTACGCGAAGAGTGTCGAACAGTTTGCCCCGCAAACGGATTTCCTCGTTATCGCGAAGCAGCCTTCGGTCGTCTACATCCAGGAGATAACTACCAAATAGATATTTGACCATTGTGAAACTGCGACCCGCGTCGGTGGGAACAGGGAAGCCACGGCTCCCCCACACGTGTGCCAGTCCCGCCACGCGAAGATCGAATGAACTGCCGTGTGAAGATACCATATATGGGCGGCCCGCTGATGATAGTGTTACCGTTGAGCGCGTCTGTCCCCGACATAGTCCTTCATCTTAGGTTTCGTGCCTTTGCCAAAGTCAACGAGCGGGGTTTCCACGCGAGGCTCGGCTAGGTCCTGGTAAACGGGGTAATCGGAAACTGACCCACTAGCCAATTTGCAGCAGTTGATTCGCCCGCATTGTTTTCTGGCAGGAGACACGCTATAAACTCGATAGTGTCCGATTCCGCGATCATTCTGGATTCGCTTGAGAAATGGTTTCCGCCGGCCCTGGGCGGCTGGCGAGCATATCTGCAGCCCTTCACGCCTCACACTTCTCCCGCGCTTCGTGGAGTTTCTTTGCAAGTAAAAGAAGGCGAGGCGGTGGCCTTGCTGGGGGCGAACGGCGCTGGCAAAACCACGCTGCTGCGCATTCTCGCGACGCTCCTGCTCCCGACCCGCGGACGCGCTTCCCTCGCGGGGCACAACGTCATGCAAGCTCCTGCCGCGGTGCGCCGCCAACTCGGATACCACGCCGGAAGCGATCTGGGTTTTTATGCGCGTTTGACCGGCCGGCAAAACCTGCTTTTCTTCGGCCGCCTGCATCATCTTTCCGACGAGTTCCTTGGCAAACGCATCCACGAACTGGCGGAACGCCTTGGCTTGCAAGGCAGTCTGGACAGGCAGGCTCGCACGCTTTCCTCCGGCACCATTCAACGCCTCAGCCTGATGCGCGCGTTGCTGCACCAGCCAAGAGTGCTTTTGCTCGATGAGCCGACGCGCAGCCTGGACGCCATTGCCGCGGCGGAGTTTCGCCAGTTTCTCAAAACCGAAGTACTCGCCCGGCAAGGCACTTCCTTGCTCTTCGCTTCGCACACCATGCAGGAGATCGAACTGCTCGCCGATCGCGTCGCCGTACTCGAGGAAGGCAGGTTGGCCGCCTACGACACGCCCACCGCACTCCGTGGAGCTACCTCCATGCCCACGCTCGAGGGAGCTTTCGCCAAAATTACGGGGCGTCATCTCCATTCCGCCGCGGAGCACGATTCGTCATGACCCAATTCCTTCGCGACTTACTGCTCTTTTTCCGGCGCGACTTGCGCATCGCCAGCACTTATCGTAGCCCGTTTATTCTCGAAGCCATCGAAGCCCTGTTCGGCGCAACCACGTTTTATTACGTCGCGCGTTTTGTGGATTCGCCGGCGCTGCGCGAAGCGCTCCCGCAAGGCAAAACCTATTTCGCGTATTCCCTGGTGGGATTCGTGTTCTTCGACTATCTGAACGCGGCGCTCGATACCTTTGATCGTAGCCTGCAGGAGGCGCGCGATTCGGGCACTCTGGAGCCGCTGCTGGTCACCCAGGTGTCCTTGCCCGTGATTCTGGCGGGCTCGGCCTTCTATCCGTTTGCGGCCACAACGCTGCGCATCGCGGTCTATCTGGGTTGGGCCGCTGCGCTTTTTGATTTTCCGCTGCGCGCTGCGAACTGGGTGTCGGTCGTGGCAGTGCTCCTCGCGACCCTGTTGGCGTTCTCCGGCTTGGGCGTGCTCTCCGCGGCGTATCTTTTGTTGTTCAAGCGAGGGAATCCCGCGAAGTGGTTTATCCTCGGGGTCTCCAGTATCGTCGGCGGAATGCTATTTCCGGTGGATATCTTGCCGCCGTGGCTGCAGGTGATCGCGCACCTCAATCCGGTCACCTACGCCCTGGATGCCTTGCGCGGCGCGCTGCTGGATGGCGCGGGCATTCTGTCCATCAGCCGCTCGCTTTTGTTGCTGCTTGTTTTCGGCGCCGTGCTGCTGCCCGTCTCGATGCTCGTCTTTTCCTGGGTGCTTCGCCGCACCAAAGTCACCGGCACACTCACCCACAGCTAAAAAAGAACGGCCCCGCCGAAGCAGGGCCGTTGCGGTTCCCGTTTGGAGATTTTCTCTTTACGGCTTCTTTTTCTTGCCGCCGACTTTCGTTTCGATGCCGCCGGTCAGTTGTTGGAGTTGCTCGAGACCCTGCTTGGCCTGCACACCCCACTGGCCGTTCGGATCCAACTCGATAGCCTTTTTGTAGGCTTCCACAGTTCCGGGCCGCGGTGTCACCTCGATCTTGTCGCCAACGGTTTTGTAGATGCTGGGATCGGCTACCATGCACGCGCCCAGCAGATACCAGGCTTGTGCGTTTTTGGGGTCCAGCTCCGTCGCCTTCTGCAAGGGTTCGATCGCTTCCACCATGCGTTGCGCCTGGTAGAGGCTGATGCCGAAGTTGCGCCAGGCCAGCGCGGCATTTTGCGGATCGAGCTGTGCGCACTTGGTGTACGCGGCCTTGGCATCATCCAGCTTTCCCGCGCGCGCCAGGAGGTTGCCGAGGTTGTTGTAGTAGCTCGCGTTGTCTGGCTTATTGGCAATGGCCTGCTGGTAGGCGTTGATGGCCTCGTCGTTGTTCCCCGCCAGATCGTAAGCCTCGCCCATGCGCGCCCAGAACAAATGAATGTTGGGATCCTTTTCCGGAGCAGCTTTCAGGCCGTCCTGAAATGCGGCGACGGCCTGCGTGGAGAGATCCGTCACTTTGGTCTTGGCGGCATCTTTCTGGTCCGCGGGAGCCTTCTTCAAATCCGCCGCGGCGGCGCGTTCCTGATCGAGCAGTGCCACGCCCTTGGCGAACTGTTCCTTCATGCCGGCAAACTTCTTCTGCTGCGCTTGCTGCTCATGGTATTTCGCTGCGGCTTCCGGATTCTGTTTTTCGAGAATTTCCTTGAAATTCAGATTGAGCGGCGGTGTGGCGTCGCCGTGCACGTCCACCGGAACGTCGAAGGAATTGGCCATTTGCGGAGGCTGCACGGAGAACGTGTACTTGCCGTTCTTCAGGCCGGTGAACGCGAACTTTCCGTCGGGCCCGGTCTTGGATTCGAATACGGAGCCCTGTTCGCTCTTGATCTTGACGGGCAGGTTGGCGAACGGATTCCCGTCGAAATCGATCAGTTGGCCGGTAATTTTTCCATCTTGCTGCGCCGCCGCGCGCGTCGCCAGGCAGCCCGTCAGTCCCAGCATCAGGACGGCGGCGAGCACGCACGACTTCATAAATTTCATCATGCCCCATTCTCCTTTTGTATGGAGGAGCCCCGGCAGCGGTTCGCTGGCCGGTTTGCCCCATTATCTCTCATCTCGCGCTGAATCCAAGCCCATAGAAGTCATTCCGCGGCGTTGGCCCGAGCCATGGAGCGATACGCGATGGGATCCGGAATACCCGACTCGGCGAAGGCCCGCAGTCGCAGCAGGCAGCTATCACAAACGCCGCAAGCCAGTTCCCCGCCTTGATAGCAGGACCACGTCAGGTGCAGCGGCGCTCCCAATTCTATTCCGCGGCGAATAATTTCGCTTTTCTTCAGGCCGATAACCGGAGTCACGATTTCGATTTTCGTTTCCGGCTTCGTGCCGCGGCGGATCAACTCCTGAAAAGCTTCGTAATATTCCGGCCGGCAATCGGGGTATCCCGAGCTGTCTTCCGCCACCGCGCCGATGTAGATCTCGCTGGCCCCGATCGCTTCCGCCCAGCTCACGGCAATGCTCAGGAAATGCGCATTGCGGAAGGGGACATAGGTCACGGGAATCGCGCTGCCTTCAGGTCCCGGCGCTCCCAATTCGTTTTCCGGCACGGCGATCTTCTCGTCTGTCAGTGCCGATCCGCCGATCGCGCGAAGGTAATCCAAGCGCACCGCGAGCTTCTGTTCGATCCCGTAGAATTTCGCAATTTCCGAGAACGCCCGCGCTTCCCGGGCTTCCGTCCGTTGGCCATAACTCGCGTGGAACAATCCAACACGACCTGCACCGTGGACTTGAATCGCCTCCGCGGCAGTCACACACGAATCCATCCCACCGCTCAACAAAACGACTGCATTAACTCCTTGCGCCAACTTCTCTCCTCGAGGCAGACCTAAACGCCGCGTGTCGCCGGATCCCAGACGATTTTGTGGAGCTGCAAGCCCAGCCGCACCGGCAATCCGTCTTCCAGCATCCACTCCGCCAGCGTGCGCGGTTCGAGCCCCGTCCATTTCCCTTCCGGGTCGTCATGCACCGGCGAGAACAGTACCTCGCGCACTTTTTCCGCCAGGCGGTGCTGACGCGTGAACTCCCGCGCAAATTCATAATCGGTGCGGCTGGAAATCACGAATTTCACTTCATCGTGCGGTGTCAGTTCGTCGATATTTCGCATCTCAAACGTGTCCGGCTCTCCGGAATCCGGGCACTTCACATCCACAATCTTGATGACTTCTTTGGGCAGCCGGCCGGTAAACCGTTCGCCGCTGGTTTCGACCATCACGGTGTAGCCCATCGCCAGGAGCTGCTCGGCCAGCGGATAGATCTCTTCCTGCAGCAGAGGCTCGCCGCCGGTAAGCTCCACGAGGCTCACGCCAGCGGAACTTCCGTCCGCGCGCATATTCATCGCTTCGATCGCATCCATCACCTCGTCCACGGTCATCCTCTTGCCGCCGTGGAAGGCGTATTCCGAGTCGCACCACGTGCAGCGGAGGTTGCAGCCAGTCAGCCGCACGAAAATACACGGCAGGCCCGCGCGCGTTCCCTCGCCTTGAATGGATTTGAAGATTTCGGTGATGAACATTATTTATTTAGATGCGCTGGAATCCGGCACCGGATGCCGTCTAACTCCCGTTCTTGGCCTTTTTGCCGGAGCGCTTCGACAACCAGTAAATCCCGCCAAAAAAGAGAATCATCGCCCCAATCAGCCGGGGATACCCCGGTGGAATCCCCATCAGCCGCAACACCACCACGTAACCCGCCGCGACCAGCAGCGCCGGAATGAGAATGATGAAAATGGATTTGTTCATCGCACCCCTGCCCATAGAGCCCGAGCTTATGGCTGATAGCGGGCCATCGCCGTGTCGGTTTCCCAGATCACCACGTCTTTCAACTTCGCGCCCGGCGGCAACCCGGTCAACTGGCTGTTCAGCGAATCATAAAAATACTTCGCCAGATTCTCCGCCGAGGGATTAATGGTTGTGAACGGCTCCAGATCGTTGATGTATTGGTGGTCAAGCTTGGCGATCAAGCCGCGCATGGCGTGCTTGAGCTGTGTGAAATCGATCAGCAGGCCGATGTTGTCAAGCTGCGGCCCTTCCAGCGTCACCTGCACGCGGTAATTATGTCCGTGGGGGTTTTCGCATTTGCCCTTGTAACCGCGCAGGGCATGCCCCGATGAAAATGTATCTTCCACACTCACTTGAAACATGACTGGCTGCTTCTTCCTCTTCTTCCCTGGGACTTGGCCTGAGGGGCTTGGCAATTTCAGGCAGGGCTGGCCGCGGACAGGAACCGGGAAACCTCCCCCAACTCGCTGGTTTTCCGGTAGCGGGGCAGCGACTCCACGAAAATTTTACCATAGGGCATCCGCTGGATTCGCGTGTCCAGCAGCGCCAGCACGCCGCGATCGGTTTTCGCACGGATCAGCCGCCCGAAGCCTTGTTTCAGCGAAAGGACCGCCTCCGGCACTTGAAATTCGGAGAAGGGGTTGCGCCCTTCGTCCTGCAACGCGCGCACCCGGGCGGCGACGATCGGGTCGCTGGGCACGGCAAACGGCAGGCGGTCAACGATCACGCAGGAAAGCTGCTCGCCGGGCACGTCCACGCCCTGCCAGAAACTCGCCGTGGCAAAAAGGACGGCGTTGGGCGTGTTCTTGAAGCGCTCGAGCAGCACGGAACGCGGCGCGGTGCCCTGAATCAACAGAGGAAAATCCACGCGGTTGCGCACACGGTCGTAGAGATCGTTCATCTGTAAATAGCTGGTGAAGAGGCAAAACGCGCGGCCCTGGCTTAACTCCAGCAACTGCACGATTTCGTCGGCGGCTTTGGCGGGAAAGCCGGCATCGCGCACGTCCGGCATTTTCTGCGGCAAGTAGAGCAGTGCCTGGCTGCCATAGTCGAATTCCGGCGGCAGGGCGCACTCTTTCGAGTGGTCAAGCCCAAGGCGCTGGCGGATGAATTCAAAGCGGCCGGCCACGGTGAGCGTCGCCGAAGTGAGAATCACCGTATCGAACGCCTCGAACAGCTTTTCGCGGAGAATCTGACTGACGTCAATCGGCGTCGCCGCGAGGAACACACCTTTGTTTCGCCGCTCGAACCAGTAGACGAAGTTTCGTTCGTTGGACTCAAAAAGGAACGTCAGCTCCTGGCGAATTTCAAAGCTGCGGCGCGTGATGCGCGTTAGCTCTTCCGGTTTTTGGGTCAATGCGGCAAACTCTGTTTCGAGCGCCTTCAGCGAATTCAGCAGGGACTCGTAGGCTTCCCGGTTCTGCTCGAGAAAGGCTTCGCGCTCGGGGCGGGTAAACGGAAAGCGCCCGTCTCGCGGTGGAAAGCTATCAAAGAAAGCGCGGCTTTTTTCGCGGATGCGCTGCGTACGGCGCAAAAGCGCGGGCGAACCCGTTTTCGTCAGCCGCATCGCCTGGTCGGCATCGCGCGCCAGCTCTTCAAACTGGTAATTCGAAATCTGCTGCCCGAAATAGTCGCTGGCCACGTCTTCCATTTCGTGCGCTTCGTCGAAGACAACCGCGGAATATTCCGGCAGGATGCTGCCGAAATCGTCCTGTTTCAGCGCCAGATCCGCGAAAAACAGGTGATGGTTGACAATTATTAGGTCGGCTTCCTTAGCGCGATTCTGCATTTGCGTCAGAAAGCAGCGTTCGAACTCGGGGCATTTTTTGCCCGTGCAGGTGTCGCGGCGCGCGTCAATGCGTGACCACAATTCCGAATCGTCGGGCAAAAAGGTCAGCTCGGCGCGGTCACCGGCTTCCGTCAGCTTTGACCAGTCGCGGATTTGCCGGAACGCGTCCACCTCTTCCATGCCCTTGAGCATCGGCTGATCGGCCAGCGCATGCATTTTCGCAAGGCACAGAAAATTGCTGCGGCCTTTCATCACCGCCACTTTCAAATTCGGCGCGAAGTGCTTTTGCAGGAATGGAATGTCTTTCTGGTAGAGCTGCTCCTGCAGCGACTTGGTGGCCGTGGAAATCACCACGCGCCGCCCGCTGCAAATCGCGGGCAGAAGATACGCCAGCGTCTTCCCGGTGCCCGTGCCCGCTTCGACGATTGCGTGGTGGTGCTTGGTAAACGCGTCGTGCACCGCCTCGGCCATCTGCAGTTGCGCCGGCCGGTGCTCGTAGCCGCCAATCATGCAGCGCTCCAGGAAGCCGCCCGGGCCGAAAATCTCCTCCATGCTCGGTCCGGCGTAGGGAGCCCCCTCCACCTCCGCAGGAGCGGCTGCCACGGCCGAGCCGCCAATCCCCGCCACCCCGCGAGCCGCGCGTGCCGGTGCGGCATCCTCGCCATGCCCGCGTATTTCCTCTTCGAGGGGCACGTACACGCGCTC
>Ga0335069_10015056_pt1 | contig 10816 bp, 8 predicted proteins | sample Lox_Sample_11_FD_206714 | JGI IMG/M metagenome (GOLD analysis project Ga0335069, IMG submission 206714) | Soil microbial communities from Loxahatchee National Wildlife Refuge, Florida, United States - Lox_Sample_1.1 | ecosystem: Environmental > Terrestrial > Soil > Wetlands | place: USA: Florida... | reverse complement strand
GACGGGGAGTTCGGATCGTAGCCAATATGTCGGAACGTCTGCCTGCGCCAAGTGCCATGCGGAAAAGACCGCGTCCCAGGTGAAGACTTCCATGGCGCGCGCAGGGTTTCGAGCCGCCGATTCCGAATGGCTGGTAAAAAATCCCGACCTGTCGCTTCACCTGGGTGCTTACGATTACCGGCTTACTACGAAAGACGGCGACGTGAAGCTCTCGGTTACCGACGGGAGAGATAGCACAACGAAAAGACTGGAATGGGCGCTCGGGGACGGCAGCTTCGGGCAAAGTTATGTTTATCGGGAAGAGAACAAGTATTACGAAGCTCAACTGAGTTTCTACACGAGAATTCATGCCCTGGACACCACGACCGGGCACATGGAACCAAGAACGATCCAAACTGCCGCCGGCGGGCTGACTTCGCCGAAGACGATTCGCTTGTGCTTCGGATGTCATTCGACTGCATCCGCAACCAATGATCGGTTCGATCCCGACAAGGCTACGATGGGCGTGACTTGTGAAGCCTGTCATGGCCCTGGTGCGCAACACGTCGCGCTGATGTCGATGGAAGGCCAGAATGCAAAGGGATCGATTATGAATCCAGCCAGCCTGAGCCCTCCCGATCTGGTTGACTTTTGCGGCGCGTGCCACCGGACATCGGCGGATGCAATCCTAGCTCGAGCCGAGACGGCCGGCGTCAGCAGCGTGCGCATGCAACCCTATCGGCTGGAAAAGAGCAAGTGCTGGGGTAAAGGTGATGCCCGGATTACTTGCGTCGCCTGCCACGATCCGCATGTTCAGATCGTGCGGGATGCCTCAACCTACGATACGAAGTGCCTGCGGTGTCATGTGCAGAAAGGAGCCACACGCCTACCGGCAGGGTTTGCGCCGGGTTGCAAGGTGCAGACGAAAAACTGCGTGACTTGTCACATGCCGGAGATTGAGGTGCCGGGCACGCACACACTTTTTATAGATCACTGGATCCGCATCAATCAGCCTGGAGCCCCTTATCCTGACTGAAGTTGGTCCACACTTCCCCTCATAGATTCCAGATCTAGTGCTCTGACTTCGAGAGCGCCGGTTCCTCGAATTTTGCGTCGTCGACCGACAGGTTCCGCTCCATGTGCTCGATCTGGATAGTGAAACTACTACCGGGCCGCGCGATCGTCCATCGGAACGGGACTTTCATCCCATTCTCGTCGCGGTAGTCGCCATAATCCACCTGGGCCGGATTGAGACCGAGCGGCGTGTCGATATAGCGTTTCATCCGCAGGAGCAATCCCGAATCCTGGTCGAAGAACAACTCCACCGGCGGGTACTTCTCGCGTAGTCCCGCCAGCACGTACACCGGGTGCCCATCAATCTTCTCCGAGGGGCGCGCCTCGAATTTCGTGAAAATGCGTTTCGGATCCACCGAGAACTGCGGATCGGCATCCAACCGCGCGGCATCGAGTTCGGCGGTGCTCATCTCGTGCGTTCCCCGGCCGGGACTTGTCATCCAGCCGACGTGCGTATTGTAGGCGGTAATGTTGTCGCCACCCGGGAAACGGACCGTCGTCACGCGGTATTCCGGGCCCTTGGTCAGGACCTCCACCGGGAATTGCGCGGCGCCCACGGTCATGATCCCTTTCTCCAGGCTCGTCGAGAACTTAGGAGCGGAAGCGCTCGTCGACACGGCATGCAAATACCTCTCCAAAACCGCATCCGGCGCTGGAGGTTTGTCCGCGTTCGCTTCAGAATTCGGCTTGGATTCCCGCGTCGCCGTCGCGGGTTCGTCTCCGATAGCCGGCACCGCAAAGGGCTTGTTGGCTCCTCGATGACACGAATAGCAGGTAACTTCTTTTTCTCCCTTGAAGTTTTCCTGATTGATTGCAGACATCATCCGGATCATCTTGCGGGCTGTCTTTTTGGGTTCCTTATCGTCTTTATCGAATGCTTTCTCCACGTGGCAAAAATCGCACTGCACTCCAAGTGACGCACTTATGAACTGCATCGCCGGAATGAGTTGGTCGGCGGGAATTCCTTTCAGCGCCTGGATATTTTTGAACGCCTGCTCTGCGTTCTTTGGTAAAGGAGTGCTTGCCTCTTTGCCGGACTGCGCCAAGCACACCACACTCAGCGCCCACAGCGCGATGGATAGCCTTCTGGTCAGCAGCATCTTGATTGGCTCCATCGCGAGATTCTACCAGCGAAGCAAACCTCGCAAAGCTGGAAGGCGTCTCCGGGGAGCTGCGTCGGTTACGAATCAGGGAGGGCTGAAGTCCGGGCCGCGACGGCATTCATGCGCCGCAGCCCGGAACCAATGAGCTGAAAATACGCTAGAACTCGTAGCGCAAGGCGAATTGCATCACCCGTGGACTGGTGAGCAACCCGCTGAACGTTCCGAACGATCCCTGCTGGTCGATATTGTTGGTCACGGAATTCACGTCAAATTCCGAATGGTTGAGCACGTTGAAAACTTCCCAGCGGAATTTCAGGAGATGCGCTTCCGAATACGGCATCTTCCAGGATTTGCTGAGAGCAGCATCCAGACCGGCATACCCGGGTCCCCGGACCTGGCTGCGGCCACCGACCTCCCCCGGGAAGTCGAACCGGAAGGCACCGATTCCGGTAGGCCCGTTGGGATCCACAAACAGGTTGGGAACCTGGTTCGGGAAGCTGCTGCTTTGTTTGACGACGCCGGTGCGGACGGGACCGATCTGCGTTGCCGCACCGCCAAGCTGCCAGTTCGTCGGCCAGTTCCCGCCGTTGCCGATGGTCAGAGGGAAGCCGCTGGTCCAGCGTGCCAGGCCGGAAAGGCTCCAGCCTCCGATCACTGCATCCGCCAACCGGCCGGCGTCCCGGGCGAATGACTTGCCTTTTCCAAAGGGCAACTGGACGATAAAGTTTGTATTCAACTGGTGAGTCGTATCGAAGTCGGAAATCCCGCGCTGCAGGTTCGGATTCCAAGAGTTCACAATGTTTCCACTCACGCCACCGCCCGCACCATTCCAGGGTTGCACTCGTTCCCCGTTGGACGAAATGTCGATGGACTTGCTGAATGTGTAGTTGAAGTCAAATTGCACCCCGTGCGACATCTGTTTCCGCAGCGTCACTTGCAAGGCGTTGTAGTTCGCGTTCCCGACCGACCTCCAGGCATAGAGCGAATGGAACTGGTTGTTGAAGTAGGCGTGGTCTCCGAAAACGGTGGGGTAATAGTTCGCCGGGCAAGGCGCGCCATTGAAATAGGCTCCGCTAGGATCGCATTTGGTGCCACCGGTCAGCATGCCCGCAATGCCCGCGGTTCCCGCATTATTGAAATCGGAACCGGCGTAGTCCAGGCCCGAAAGCGCCGTCGTCTCGTTGAAGGTGAAACAACTGAATAGATCGTAAGCCGCCTGCAACGGATCTGTCGTGAAGAACTGCGCTCCTGAATTGATGCCGGGATTCGTATTTCCCTGGCAGGAGAGATTGTACTGATCACCGGGCTGTAACGGGGCGACCATGTTCTGCCAATACGCGGCGGTTTTCCCCACCAATGCCGGTGTGATCGCGCTTGTCGGAGTCCCTGCCGCCGCGAGTTCAGAGAAGCGGCGAGCCGCCGGGAAATAAGAAATGCCCGACTTCTTATCTACGAGGTTTAACGGCATCGCCAGATCTTCCTGAGCGAGTAACCGCCGGGAGAGACGGCCGACGTAAGAAACTTCCAAAGTCATTCCGTGCGACAGTTCCCGGCCAACGGACAGGTCGAGCGTGTACGAGTAAGGAGTCTTGAGTTGATCGTCGAGTCCCCAGAAGATCCCGAGGCCCGATCCTGCCGAAGGAGGCGTATAAGGGAAACCTCCCTGCGGCGTGGCTGGCGCAAAGGGTGTGACACCATCGAAAAGCGTCGAAGGCACCGAGGTGAGGCTGCTGACGCGGGGAGCATTGACCGCCGTCGGCAGTACTGAGTTCGTCAGGTTCGTCGAGAGGCCGAACGAACCGTTCTGGTCAAAGCTGGTCAACAGGCCGGGCCCGACGTGATCGTAAGCGATGCCGAAACCACCACGAATTACAGTCTTGTCGCCATCCCCCACCAGGCGCCGGAACCAGCCTTCATCTGGCCGCGGTGTGTAGGCAAACGAAATCTTGGGTGCAAAGTTGTGGTAATCCCAGTTGTAGTATCCCTTCTTTCCGTTCGCCGCTCCTGCGAGCGCGAATGATACGACGGGATCCTGATTCGAAGGGATTCCATTGACCATGTTTGCTTCACGTTGCTTGAACCATTGGCCCATGCTGAATGTCGGCGCCACTTCCAATCCGGTCGTCTCCCAGGGGGGCGAAAAAAGCGAGTAGCGCAACCCGAGGTTTACGGTGAGGTTCGGCTTCATGCGATAGGAATCCTGGGCATACCACTCATATTCGTTGAAGGCCCAGTGGCGCGGAACGGGTGCACCCACAGGTAACGCGTTCCCGTTTCTGTCGAAGTTGAAGTACGCGTTGTACTCGGTAACCATGCCCAGCATTGCGATCGCTGGATAGTCATATTGATTGTCGAAATCCTGGTCGACCGCCGGTAAGTTTCTTGAGCCGGGGTTGCTCTGATTTCCCGGGCTGAATGGGCTGGGAGTATTCGCAAATCCGGCCGTATCGAGCGCTGAGACGTTACCCACGCCGTTGGGAAAGGAATTGACGAAGTTGTTGCGGGGGCTGCGAATGAACCGAATATTGGTTCCAAATTGAAAAGTGTGTTTTCCCCGCGACCAGGAGAGATCGTCCGTGAAATTGTTCACGATGGAGCGGAAGTCCTGGCCGCGCGTGACCGCCAGGCTGGAATCGTTGGTTGTACTGTTATCGTTTAGCCCGCGGAAGAAGATCGCCGGAGTGGAGTCGTTGTTGCCCGGCTGCCCCCAACTCTGACGTGTGTAGCCCCAGTGGAAATTGTTCAGCAACGTCGGTTTCAGAGTCGCGGTATAGCCAACCGTGAATCCCTTGCTGTAATCCAGAAGGCTTGTCAGCGGAGCGGTGCCAGGAAGGTACGGCGCGCCCGACTGCGTATCATTGCGCAATGCCCCACGCCAGAACAGGCTGTGGTTGCCGTTCTGGGTGATGCGGTAATCCACGCGAGCGATGTACCAGTTCTTGTCGGTGGGAATGGGGCCCCGGAAGCGGTAGCCCAAAAAGTTATAGGCATCTCCTTGGGAATTATCGTTGGCATGAGGAAACGACTGGAAGTAACTTCCAGCCGCGCAGCAAATAACGGGATCGGGGCCGATGTTATGCGGGTCCATGGCAGCCAACTGGGCAGGGGTGACCCCGAAGATTCCGGCGGGAATGTTGTAGGTATTCCCGCTCGCGCCCGTAACAGTGGTTGCCGGGCACTGTGAAGCGTCTGCACATTGATACTGGATAATGCCGTCCCGCAGAGCATCGCTGGGTACGATACGAACATCACTTTCCTCTTCGCGCTGCCGGGCCGCCTCGAAATTAGCGAAGAAGTAGAGGCGGTTCTTGATAATCGGCCCGCCAATCGATCCACCGAAGATGTTGCGAATGAGCTTTGGAGGAACATTCGCCGAGTTCGACTGGACCTCGGCGGACTTCACGAAGTAATCATTGGCGCTCGTGTAAGTGTTGCGCAGATATTCGTACAAAGATCCGTGGAAATTGTTCGTGCCGCTCTTGGTAACCATCGAGACCTGCGCGCCGGAGGATCGACCTGCGTCAGCGCCGTAGTTCGTGGTGGTAACCCGGAATTCCTGCATGGAATCAAGGGTCACCGGCAGCACGGACGAGAAAGCGTAGCCATTGACCTGATCATTGACGTCCACGCCGTCGAGGGTGACGTTGGTCTGATCGCTGTGGGCGCCGTTCACTGAACCATTTCGCGTGTCATTCGTCTGCGCATTGAGGCTCTCGCGATGGCCGAAGTAGGTCACGCCCGCCTGCAGGGTCAACAGATCCGGAACGTTTCTGGCTTCCATCGGGAGTTCCTTGACCTGGATCTCATTGAAAGCGTTCCCGATCGAGGCATCCGTGGTGTTGATCGTCTCGCCCGTCTCGGTGACTTCGACAACCTCCGTCGATGCGCCGACCGAGAGCTTCGCATTCAGCGTGGTCGGAGTGTCGACGAGCAGCGAAACGCCCTTTTGCTCATACTTTCGGAATCCCGAGGCCTCGACCAGGAGCTGGTAAGTCCCGGGCTGAATCTGTAGGAATTCATAGGCCCCCGAAGGCCCTGTCTCTGCGGTGCGTTGAAACCCCCGGTCTGCGCTGACGAGCGTGACCTTTGCGTTGGCTATGGCTGCGCCGCTGGGATCTGCAATGGTTCCCCGCAGGGAGGTGGTCGCTGTTTGCGCCGACCCGAGCCCAGCGAAAATCAGGGCGAGAGCACACACTGAAACAGATACACAGAGGCCAGAACGCATGGCGAGCTCCTTTTCCCCTTAACGGGCATTACGGCAGTTTGGTTTTTGTCCCAGGCTTAGAAAACAGCAGGAATCCTGGAAATTATTGATGGGCGACCTGATGCAACTTGCGGGCCATAACACTTAAGGTCTAAGGTGCGTATTTCCCACCCTCGAAACATTCATGGACGGTCTAGACACACTGCGGCATATGTCAGATCACATTCGTGTTCCAGATTTGGGATGGCTGGTTGTTATTGCAGAAAACACGCGGGCTTCTACACAGAATAAATTTCGCTGGATCGTATCGAAATAACAAATCCGTCTAGCCCGCCTGTAGCCCGGCTCGCGGAAGAACGTCGGCCTTGCTGCCGAGTTGTCTAATGTACGCCTCGGCTCTCTTGCAGCCCCCCTGAAAACCCCGAAACATCGCGACGGTATCCTGAAGTTCGTAGTACCGATCCGGAGTCTGGCTGGCATGCGCGTAGCAGGCCGCTCTTTTCACATCAGCCGTTTCACTGATATCCACGTAGTGCGTCGGTGCTGCAAACTGACTTGTATCTTCTCCATCTGAGACCTCGTAGTAATACAGTGGAAAACGACGGTTCAGTTGTTTCCACGACTCATAGGTCAGATTGGCAATCGCGCGATGGTCGGCGTGATTATCAATGAGCCAGTGAGTGAAAACGGCATCCGGATTCTCCGACTCGATGATCTTCTGAAAGGCCTGGTAGTGCGCGTTATCCACAATTGCATGTCCGTTTGCCTGGTTCGCATAAGCAGGACGCGCTTTCAGGATCTCGCACGCCTTCTTTGCTTCCGCAATGCGCACTGGCGCAGAAGTTTCCCAAGCGCCGTCGTTCAGATACAGCAGGACGACTTCATGTCCCAACGCAGTAAACCGCGCGATCGTACCGCCGCATCCGTATTCGGGATCGCCCGGGTGCCCACCCGTCACAACAATCTTCAATTTCCGCGAAGGTTGCACCGCGCTGGAAGCGTTCTGGCCAACTGCTTTAGCAACTATCCCGGCTGCGAGCACGCTGCTCTTCAGGATCTGCCTGCGATTCATTCGGGTATCCTCCATGGCACGCCTTACTTCTCGGGAACCCAGAAGGGCTGAGAGGCTGGGACAAACTCCACGGGAATTTGCTTTACGAAACTCTTGAGCCATTGTGTGCACTCAAGCATTCCAGGCTGCTCGCTGGGCACGTGCCCGATAACGATGAGCGCCTTCTTACGGCCCTGAGCCACAGCATCTGCCACATACTCCACCGTTTCCCATTCGCGAGTCTCCCCGACCAGAAGCGCCTGTACATCATCGCGCTCCAGAGCATGAGATTCCGCTTCGAAACCCGCGGCCCCGGGGCTCAGGCCTACTTCAGTAAGTTTCATCTCCGGATTTCCCACCACGCGTACGACAGGCGAGTGCAACTTCTGCGCGACTTCCTGGGCCAACTGCTTGAGAGTCGTCTCCGGCATGACGAACAGGAACTGGTTCTGCGGAGTTTGAAAGCGCTCCCACCCCAGAGCACGCACCACACCGGCTTCGATCCCGTCAGGCTGGCGCATGTGCCAGTGATCGTGAAAGCGCCAGACTACCATCCCGTGTTTCTCGATAAATGCGCGTTTCTCAGCCCATACCGGATCGTTTTCAGGCATCCCCTCGGGTGTATCGAGGTGCGCATAAAACGTGGGCTCGTGCGTAATCACAAAATTCAAGCCCTGGGCCGATGCCCGCTGCAAAACATCCATAGTAGCCATCATGGTGACTGCGACTCCGGTAACGGAGGTATCCGGGTTACCGGCCTTGAAGGTATCGACGGTATTCTTCTGCCATTTCACCCCTACGTGCTGCTGAATCTCGGCTACGAGTTGCCTCGCCGTTTCCGCTTCCGCTGTCTGTTGTGCCTGGATCTCGGCAGCAGAGTAGAAAGCAGCCGCAAGCACAAGCCATCGAGAAATGCTCCGCATCGACACGGTGACAAACCTCCGTCGGGACTTCGTACCTGATTGCAAACGCAATCCTAGCAAGTTACAGGGGCTTTGAGTGATTTCCCTGAGTGCGAACGCGGCATCTAAGCCCTGTGCACCGGATCTCCGACACAGTTCAGCACGTCCTGAGTTCCTGGGGGATACTGGGCGCTACTGGCCGGCATCTTCGGCGAGAGTATTTGGACTGCCTGTACCCGGCGAGACGGTTCTGATGTTTGCCAGCTTCCTTACGCACAAGGAGCACAGACTTCACCTGCAATGGGTGGTCCTGGTTGGCATTGCAGCCGCCGTGATGGGAGACAATATCGGCTATTTCCTGGGACATCGCTTCGGGAAAACCTTCATACGATGGGCTAAGAAGCTACTGCGCGTGGATGATGATGACATCACCGCCGCGAAGAATCTGATCAGGACGCATGGAGGCAGAACCATCTTCTTCTCCCGCTTCATCTTCGGGTTGCGCACGATCGCCGGGCCAATGGCCGGCAGCCTGGGCATGGAGTGGCGGAGCTTTTTCAAATTCAATTTGCTGGGGGCAGCAACCTGGGTAGTGGCGATGTCTTTCGCCGGATACGCCTTTGCGAACGAATTCGACACACTGCTTGGTTACATCGAAAAAGCGAGTTGGGCTATCGCCGGAGGATTACTGCTGCTGGGATACTTGATCTGGCGCCGGGAGAAGCGTCGATACAGCGGCAAGGGCGGCGGGCAGAAAGCGGCTTAGCAAAGTACCGGGCAAGATCATCGACAGTCCACTTCGACCCTTATTATGCGGACTTGTCCTCGCCGAGAATCTCCTTTTTCACGCTTTCGACGGCAGCTTCCGCCGCCTGACGCCCAATCCGGCTTCCGATGTCACCCGCTTTCTCTTCGGCCGCATTCGCAGCTTGTTCCAGGCTTTCGCGTAAGTGACGTTTTGGAATTTCGACCAGATGACGCGCTTTATGCGCCAACTCGTGCCGAGTGGCTTCGCCGCGAACTGGCGCAAAAAGCACGCCCAGACCGATCCCAACTCCAAATCCAAGTAGAAACCGGATCGCCTTCATTGCCTCTCCTTTTTTCTAAAAACATGGAAAACGTGGACTGCCTTCTTCCATATGGTTCCAAGCGTTGAACCAGCACTCATTCTTTCGGAGCCACGCGCGCACTCGTGTTCCGGGTGGCTGGCTGCGCTCAGATCGGCGTTTCTAGAGCAATCAGGAAGTTCCCTTGCAAGGTGCAGTTCTCCCAAAGAACGCGGAGTCGTAACGCGTCGGCAGCAATCTTTCAGCGCCGGAGAATCGGCTGCATGTCCGGGCCGCCGGGCTCTGTCTCGCGCAGGTCAGGAATGGTGTACTCGCTCGATGACATGGAGATCACCTGCACTCTCAGACCTTCTTCCAGCTCCTGCAACGAAACCTGTTGTCCCTCGGCAAAGCGAAGGGCGTCCCGGAAATACGTTTCCGCACTGGTCTGGGTGAACACAACCTCCTGACTGACAGCTCGGATGCCGTGATCGCGTTCGAGCTTCTTCGGGACTTCCCGCATCCAGAGCCGAGCTCCAGGCGGTATGCAAACTGCGGTGCATCGAACCGGCGGTTCCATCAGCATCCACCAGAGTCTCTTCAGCAGATCCTTCGGTTTGATTTTGGAGTCCACCAGCCTCTGGGCGTCCGAACTCGATACGAATCCTTTCGCGCCCGTATCAAATCGATGAGCCACAAGCTCTTCGCCACAAACCGCTAGCCTGCTCGGTACTGCCATTAGAGAGTAGTCGCACATTTCTTCCTCCTGTATGAGGTTTGTCCGGTTTCAATCGGAATGGCGTACGTGTAGGATGATTCCCCCTTTACGAGGGATGCCGAGGTCGAGACGATGTCGAAGCCGGCTTCCAGCGAGATGCATCGCGTTGCGCTTACACTCGTGCGCCTTTCATATAGAATTTCGCCGCGTTCCAAGCCCATAAGAACAAGTGCGCATTCCGGGTTACCGCCGTGCCTTGACGTGGGCGTGATGCGCAATTAAGGTTTTCGAGAGAACAGGGGAAAATCTCGTCTTCTCGCGAGGATACGTTGGCCCATCGTCCCATCATTACGCTTACCACTGACTTCGGAACCAATGATCATTTTGTCGGCGCGATGAAGGGAGTGATTCTCGACATCGTGCCCGAAGCCGCTATTGTCGACATCTCTCATGCCGTGCAGGCATTTGATGTGCTGGATGGTGCGATCGCGATTTCCCAGGTGTATTCTCTTTTTCCGGCCGGCACCGTACATGTTGTGGTTGTCGACCCGGGAGTGGGCTCAATCCGCCGGCCCATCATCGCGTCCAGTGATGGTTATCATTTCGTTGCCCCTGATAATGGCGTGCTCTCGATGGTGTATGCCCGCGAAGAACGCATTCACGTTCGTCACATCACCTCCGATCATTATTTCCGGCAGCCGGTCAGCAATACATTCCATGGCCGCGACATCTTCGCTCC
>Ga0335069_10015055_pt1 | contig 10817 bp, 10 predicted proteins | sample Lox_Sample_11_FD_206714 | JGI IMG/M metagenome (GOLD analysis project Ga0335069, IMG submission 206714) | Soil microbial communities from Loxahatchee National Wildlife Refuge, Florida, United States - Lox_Sample_1.1 | ecosystem: Environmental > Terrestrial > Soil > Wetlands | place: USA... | reverse complement strand
GCTGGGGCTCGTCGATGCGATGAGCCAGGCGCTTCGCTTCTCGCGCGTGCTGGCGTCGGAAGGCCAATCGAGCGCGGCCGACCGCGATCTCGCGCGCGCCGCCGCGGCCACGCTCGAAGCCGTCGCGAGCGTCATGCAGGTCTGCGCCGAGGGCCGCGCGAACTTCGCGGCGCCCGGGGCTGAAGCGCTGGTCAAGGCGAGGCACGGGCACCTCGCGCTGCTCGACGCGAACGCCGCGCACGCGCTCGCCTCGGGCGTCTCCGGCGCCGACATCGTGGCGGCGATCGCCGACGTGTTCCCGGTGCGCGTGCTGTCGTACCTCGTCCTCGGGATGACCGTCGATGCGCTCGTCATCGCCGGGCGGCCCGTACGCATCCACGACGACTTCGCGATCGCCGAGCCCACCGAGGCGACCGGCACCATCCAGCACTGGGCCGACATCCTGCTCCCGCACCTGTCGACGCGCTCCGTGTGGATGCACAACTGCCTGCGCGCGGGACTCGCGCTCGCGCTGGCCGTGCTCGTCGCCAAGCTCACGGACATCGGCCACGCGTTCTGGGTCGTGCTCGCGACGCTGTCGGTCCTGCGCTCGAACGCGATCACGACCGGCGCGACCGTCTTGAGCGCGATCGCCGGGACGTTCGCCGGCTTCGTGCTCGCCACCCTCGCGATGTGGCTGCTCGGGTCGAATCAGGCGCTCCTGTGGATCACGCTGCCGCTGGCGGCGTTCCTCGCGGGCTACGCGCCGTACGCGATCTCATTCGGCGCCGGGCAGGCGATGTTCGCGCTGCTCGTGGTCGACCTGTTCAACATCATGGCGCCGGAAGGCTGGGAGGTCGGCGAGGCCCGCCTCACGGCGGTCGCGGTCGGCGCGCTCGTCGCGCTCTCGGCCTCGCTCATCATGTGGCCCAAGGGCGCATCGGCGGCGCTGCGCGAAGAGTTGGCCGCGCACGTACGCGCGGCCGGGCGTCTCGTCGCGGGGGCGTTCGACATGATCGTCGGTCGGGCCACGCCGGCGCACGTCGACGCTTCGCTCGGCGAGGCCGCCGCGGCACGCCATCGCGCCGACGAGGCGTTCGCGGCCTATCTGGGGGAGCGGGGCGCGAAGCGCGTGCCGCTCGCCACCTGGGGGTGGCTCTTCCGCGTCCCGATCGTGATGCGCGGCGCTGCCGAAGCGCTGATCGCGATGCATCGCTCCGGATTCGCGGCGGTGCAGACGGGGAACGCCGCGCAGCGCTTCGACGACGCCGTGCGCGCGGTCGCCGCCGCGTACGACGATCTCGCGGCGCGCCTTGCCGATCCGCACCGCGCCAAGGATGCGCGCCTCTTGGAGACGATCACCGACCTCGATATGGTCGGCGGCTCCGGCCTGCGGCGCGACGCGATCCTCGAGGCGGCGGCTGCGTACGTCGAGTCGCATCGCGGCGATCCCTCGACCGTCACGCGCGTCACGGCGATCGTGTGGGGTGTGGGCTGGCTCGCGTATCTCGCCCACGTCCGCGCCGCGAGCGAGGAGCCGCTCGACGAGGTCGCGGCCGGCGCCGACGTGCCTTGGTGGCGATAGTCATGGATCGCCCTTGGGCGCCGGCTTGACGAGCGCTTCGATCCACCGGCGCTGGAAGAAGCCCTTGCGCCGCGCCTCGAACCCAGGCGTGAACGCGTACGCGGCGCTCCAGGCGCGCAGCGCGAAGTAGGCGGCGCAGATCCAGGCAAGATCGCTCCACTCGAAGCTTACCGACCGCCACTCGAGCCTGCGCGCGATCGCGGGCTGCAGCGCGACGGCGGCGATGCCGAGGACGAGCGCCACGAAGGGCGTGAGGATCGTCAGGTTGACCGCGTCGCCGGTCACGGCGTCGATGCGCGCACGTGCCAGCGCGGGCTGCGGTCCGGCGACCGCGATGATCAGGAGCTGCATCGCAACGGCCCAAGCCAGGATGGGCCCCATCTCGGTGTTCCACGCGAGTTTCGCGAGCCCCGTCGCCAGGCCGAACACCGCAACCACGACGACGTAGACGAGCACGCGCCGCCACCCCGGCCCGTCGATGTAGCTCACGCCGGCGAACGCCCCGCCGAGCAGGCACAGCGGAAGCTGTGCGATCATGAGCGCCGCGAGCGAGAGCGAGTAGTCGTCGCCGAACTCGCCCGGGGCGAGGGCGAACTGCACGTATCGGTACGCTGTGTACGCCGGCATCGCGGCGTTGGCGACCAGGGCTGCGAGCGTGGCGGGGGACATGGCGGCGTCGGAGGCCGAGGCGGCTGAGCATTCTCCCGAGACCGTGGCCGGGCGGCAAGCCCGTCGGGTCGCCAACGCGAGCGGGTCGGCAAAGGACGGCGGCGTCCGCGGCCAGCGCGTTCGCCGCAGCGGAGCGAGTCCTGCCGCGCCCGGCACGGGCCGCGGCCGCGTGGGCCTACAGGACCTCGCTCAGCCAGCGCAGCGCGTTGAGCGCCGGCGCGTATCCGCTGTACGGCGCGGTCTGAATGATCGCCTCGCAGACTTCGTCGGTCGTCAGTCCGACGTTGCGTGCCGAAGGCCCGAACTTGCGCAGCTGATCGGCGAGCTGCAAGGCCGTGAAGCCGGCGAGCGAGACCATCGCGCGCTGCCGAAGCGAGAGCCCCGGACGCTGCCAGATCTCACCGTATCCGTACGGAATGGTCAGCGGGTAGAGTCGGCTCGTGAATGCGTTCTCGGGCGCGGCGTAGCCCTGCGTGGCGCGCTCGCCGTGCAGCTTCGCCATGACTTCGCGCCCGCGGCGTTCCATGGCATCGAGCGTCGCGTGGTCGTCCCGGGCTTGCGGCATCGCGACGCCCATCTCGCGATAGGCCGCTTCCGCGACCTCGATAGCCGCCTCCGCCGCCGCGAAGCCGGCGTAGATGCCGATCTGCATGAAGATCGTGACGGGCGCTTCCCTGTGCAGGCCGAGGTCGAGCGCGGCGCCCACGTAGCGGCGCAACTGCACGAGCTCACGAACCGCGCAGAGCGCGGCGAGCGTGCAGACCATGCGGTCCGCAAGGGCGAGACCGGGTCGGCTCCAGATCGAGCCGTAGGTGGTCTCGAGAAGATAGTCGTCGACGTCGCCGCGTGCGCTGCCCTTCGCCGAGTCGCCGAAGAGGCGTGCGCGCATGGCTCGGCCCCGCTCGCGCAGATCGCGCCGCGATGCCACGTCAGTTCACCGTGATGCCGGACCGCTTGACGAGATCAACCCAGAACTTCGAATCCTGGGCGAGGTAGCCCGCGAAGTCCTGCGGCGACTTCGACAGCAGCACCTCCGTGCCTTCCCGCGCAAGGACCGTCTTGATGTCGGGTTGCTGCACGGCCTTCGTGGCGGCGTCGAACACCGTTTGCACGACCGCGGGCGCGGTCCCGGCGGGGAGGAAGAGACCGTACCAGGACGCGAGGTCGTACGCGGGCAGGCCCGCTTCGGCCATGCCCGGGATGTCGGGCATGAGCGGCGAGCGCTCGCGGCTCGTCACCGCCAGTGCGCGCAGTCGTCCGGCCTGCACGAGGCTCAGCACCGTAGGCGGCGTCGCGAACGTCACCTGCGCATCGCCGCTCAACACCGACTGCACCGATTCCGCGCCGCCCTTGTAAGGCAGATGCACCATGTCCACGCCCGTGAGCTGCATGAACAGCGCCGCGCAGAAGTGCGGCGCCGAGCCGTTGCCCGATGTCGCGTAGTTGAGCTTGCCCGGGGCCTTCTTAGCTTCCTCCACGAGGTCCCCGATCGACTTGATCGGCGAGCTCGCGTTGACCACGACCACGAGCGGGGAGCTGCCGAGCAGCGTGACGGGCAGCAGGTGCTTCTGGTAGTCGAGCCTCGGATTGAGCGCCGGATTCACCGAATAGCCCGACGGCGGGCTCAGCAGCATCGTGTAGCCGTCCGGCGTGGCCTTGGACACCATGTCGGCGGCGATGCTCGATCCGGCGCCCGGCCGGTTCTCGACGACCACCGGCTGGCCGAGCTCCCTGGCGAGGGGAACGGCGAGCGCGCGCGCGAACACGTCGGTCGATCCGCCGGGCGCGAAGCCGACGACGAGATGCACGGGCCTGTTCGGGTACGTCTGCGCGGCGGCAACGCCGAAGGCGAGAACGAGTGCGCCGAATAGGGGCCATCGAAGCTTCGTCATGATGTCGCGTAAGCCCCCAGGCGATAGGACTCGTAAGCGGCCGCGCAGGGCGGCCCGTCGGTGAACCAGAGTTCGCCGGCGGTGAGGTCGGTCACGACGGACGCGACCGTCGTACGCGCATACAGCGGATGCGCGGCGGGATCCGGGTGCGAGCACACGCCGTTGGGCGCGTGGGCGTGGCTGCGCAGAACTTCCTGCATGCGGCCGACGGAGAGCCGCCCGCCCGCCGTGAGCCCGCGCCACATGTCGGCGAGCCGGGTGAGGCTGTGCGGGCTGTTGCCGACGTACGCGTCGATGGGCGTGAACGCAGGACACAGGAAGTGGTTGGCGTGCGCAAGAAGCCCCGCCTGCGGCCGCGTGGCGAAGATCTCGCTCTGGCCTCCCGCGATCGTCTCGAAGTTGGCCGCCTCGCCCGACTTGTCGGCCACGAGATAGTTCGCCGACAGCGCGCGCTGCACCGATCCGAGCGTGCGGCCCGCCTCGTCGACGGACTCGCAATCGAGCAGCGCGCGCAGCATCACGTGATACGGGACGCCGCGGCGGTCCGCGTCCCGCTCGCTTATGAGCGTGTTGGTGCAAAGCCCGAGGCCGGCGGCGTTGAGCCCGACCTTGGCGAGCATGCCGGCCTCGACGATGGTGGCGTAAGGCGGCTTGTCGTCGCGCTGCACGTCGACAAGCACGCACACGTCGCGCGCGAACGGCACCCAGTCCCAGTTCTGGCCGAGCAGCGTGTGACCGTTGGCACTCGCTTCCGGCGTCACGGCAAAGGACGTGCACTCGCCCGGGGGCGTCTCGCCTTTGCGTTTGGCCGCCGCGAACATGAGCTCGCTGCGGCAGTTGAGCACGAGGATAGCGTCGAGCGGGACGCCGGCGCCCTCGGCGATACCGCGCATCTCCTCGAGCGCCGCCGGCGAGAACTGCTCGATGTCGGGGAGGAACGTGCGGGCGTGCGCCGCGGCCGAATCCCATTCGAGTCCCGCGCGATGCTCGAAGACGTCGCGATACGAGGCGAGGCACCGCCCGATCTGCCGCGACGCGAGCCTGCCGTACTGGCGCCCGCGCACGCGCGGCGCACCTGCAAGGCGGACGCGCTCCATTCAGGGCCCTCTAGAGGACGCGCGGCCCGGTCTTGACGACGGTGGTGTAGTCGGCCGAAGCGACGCCGCGCGGCCCTTGCGAGAGCTCGAACACGTTCGTGTACGCTGCCGACGCGCGAGGGTGCTTCACCTGCAGCGGCCTGGTCGCCACGCGCGGGGCCTCGTGCAGGTACGCGAGGATCTCCTTGCAGAACAGATGCAGGTCGCTCGGCAGCCGCGAGGTGATGAGGTTGCGGTCGCGCACGACCGCCTGGTCGCGGTACTTGCCGCCGGCGTGGATGACGTCGTCCTTGACGAGCGCCACGCAGGTGAGCTCGCGGTCGCGAGCGATCTCCGCCGACGCGAGCACGAGGCCCGCATGGCACACGGCGGCGATCAGAGATCCCTGGTCGTGCACCTTGCGCACGAACTCGATGACCGCCTTGTGGCGGCGCATGTTCTCCGGCGCGAAGCCGCCTGGGATCACCACGGCGTCGAACGCCGCCGGATCGGCGTCGGCGATCGCGATGTCGGGCTTCACCGGGTAGCCGAGCTTGCTCGCGTACGTCTGCTCGGTCGGGCCGACCACGGCGACGTCGCAGCCTTCCTCGCGCAGGCGCATGAGGGGGTACCAGAGCTCGAGCTCCTGATACATGTTCTCTGCCAGCACGGCGATTTGCGCTTCCTTGAGATTCATCGCGAAAGCTCCTCGATCAGCTGACGCGTCCACTGCGGGACCTCGTCGGTGGTCTTCGCCACGAGCGCGTCCGGCGCGAAGCCGGCCGCCTGCGATGCCGCGGCGATGCGCACGCGCCCCGCGGCGGCATCGCGCAGAAACGCGCGGAATGCGCCGTTCTCGCCCAGTCTGGCGACGTCCCCGCCGGGGATCACCAGGGCGGCGTAGTCGCCGGCCTGGGTCTGCGACATCGCGACGTTCGGGACGACGGGATAACCCAGCACGCTGGTGGCGGCCTCGCCGCCTTCCGCGCCGATCACCACGACGTCGGCGCCGATCTCGCGCAGGCGCAGGACCGGGTACCAGAATTCCATCTCCTGAAACCCGTTGTAGAGAAGCACGCCGACCTTGCCCATGACATTCCGTTTGCGGTAAGCTGTCTGACAGGCTGCCGCCTGCCGCCGAGGCGCTATCCTACAGCGAGATTGGGCGGGTGGCCAGGGATTGAGAAAGGCACCTTGACAGGAACCTGTCTTACATGAGGCTGACGGTGGTCCCGGCGCGGCGCGGCGCGGTGGCCGACGTGCTCGCACGCCTGCAGGCGCAGATTGCCGCGGGCGACTACAAGCCGGACGCGCGCCTGCCGTCGGAGAGCGAATTGTGCAAGGCGTTCGGGGTCAGCCGCCCCGTCGTGCGCGAGGCGCTCATGAGCCTGCAGGCGCTGGGGCTCACCACCTCGCAGCCCGGCATCGGCACCTTCGTCGTCTCCGACCGCGTGCGCGTGCCGCTGCTTCTCGGTCGCTACTCGCCGGCTCATGTGCGCGAGGTGCGCCGCTGCATCGAGATTCCCGCCGCGAGGCTGTCGGCGGAACGGCGCACCGATCGCGACATCGGCGAGGTCGCCGCGATCATGGCGCGCATGGACGACGCCGACAATCCCGCGCGCCGCAACCAGCTCGACGCGAGCTTCCACATCGCCATCGCGCGCTCGTCGGGCAACCCGCTGATCGTCAAGCTCGTGGAGGACCTTCGCAGCGTCCTCGAGGAGCACTCGCTCGCCGTCGCGCGCGCCCCTTATCGCCGCCGCGCCGCGTCGGAGGAGCATCGCGCGATCTACGACGCGATCGTCGACCGCGATCCGGACGCCGCCGCGGCCGCGATGGAGGCGCATCTTGCCGCGGCCGAGCGCACGTTCGCCGAACCCGTCCCGAAGGAAGCGAAATCGAAATGAAGATCCGCACCGTCCTGGGCGACGTGCCCGCCGACAGGATCGGCCGCACGCTCACGCACGAACATCTCCTCTACACGTATCCGGGCGGCGAATACGACCACAATTCGGCGTTCGTTCTCGACGACGCCGTCGAGCGCATCGCGGGCGAGCTCAAGCAGGGGATGGACGAATGGGGCTTCGCCACCCTCGTCGACATGACGCCGTGCGAAGTCGGCCGCCACCCCGAGCTCATGAAGCGCGTCGCGCAGAAGACGGGATGCCGTGTCATCGCCGTCACCGGATTCTTCCCGGAAAGCATGGGCCTGCCGTACTGGTACAAGCGGCAGACGGTGGACGAGCTCGCCGATTTCTATGAGCGCGACATCACGCGGGGCATGGTGTTCGCCGGCACGCAGACCGACATCAAGGCCGGCGCGATCAAGATCGCGACGGGGCAGGAAGGCGTGAACCCCAGGCCGAGCCCGCTCGGTCCTGGAGGCCTGCACGTGAGCCCCTCCGAGCAGCGCCTGATCCGCGCCGCCGGGCGCGCGCAGAAGCGCCTGGGCGTGTGCATCAACACGCACACAGACCCCATGGACTACACGGTGACCAATCCGGGCGTCGAGCAGCTCGACCTCATCGAGGAAGAAGGCGGCGATCCCGCCAAGGTGATCATCGGGCACGCCTTCGTCGAGCCGCAAAGCGTCGAGCAGATCGTCGACGTCTGCAAGCGCGGCGCGAGCGTGCAGATCGACCACATCGGCATCCCGTGGCGGCACGACAGCACGGAGGAGCTCGACGAGGCCATCGCCAACCTCGCGTGCGAGGTCGCCGACCGCGGCTACCTGTCGCAGATGACCATCACCTACGACCGCTGGTTCTTCAATCCGCGCGGGCCGGCGACGGCGGAAAACCCGCAGCTTCTCAACCAGAAGGTCGGGCTCGGCTACCTGTTCGAGAGCTTCGCCCCGCGCCTGGAGAGGAAGGGCTTCCGCGCCAAGGACCTCGAGACGATGCTCGTCGACAACCCGATGCGCCTCCTCGCGTTCTGACGATGCGCCGATTCGTCGCAGCAGTCGCGATCGCGTTCTCCGCGCTGGCCGCCTCGGCGCAGACGTATCCGGCGAAGCCGATCCAGCTCATCGTCGCGTTTCCGCCGGGAGGCGGGGCCGACGCCGCGGCGCGCATCCTCGCCGCGTCGCTGGGCGAGCAGCTCGGCCAGACGATCGTCGTCGAGAACGTCTCGGGCGCCGGCGGCACCATAGGGACGGCGAAGGCCGCGCATGCCGCGCCCGACGGGTACACGCTGTTCGTCGGGACGCCGAGCACGCACGGCACCAACGTGGCGGTCTATCCCACCCTTCCCTACGACCCGGTGAAGGACTTCGCGCCGGTGATGCTCATCGGGACGTCGCCGTTCATGCTGCTCGCGTCCCCGGCATTCGAGGCGAAATCGGTGCAGGACCTGATCGCCGCGGCGAAAGCGAAGCCGGGCCAGATCAACTACGCGTCCTACGGCAACGGAAGCATCAACCATCTCGTCGGCGAGCTCTTCGCCTCGATGGCCGGCATCGACGTGACGCACGTGCCTTACAAGGGCAGCGCGCCTGCCATGGCCGACCTCATCGCGGGCCGGGTGCAGTACACGTTCGACGGCCCCGCCGCGCTCGGCCAGGTCAAAGGCGGCAAGGTGAGGCTGCTCGCAGTGACGAGCAGGACGCGCTGGTCCGTGTTTCCCGACGTCCCTACCGTGGGTGAATCGGGCGTGCCGGGATTCGACGCGATCACGTGGTTCGGCCTTTTCGCGCCGGCGGGAACACCGAAGGCGGTGATCGACCTGGTAAACGCCAAGGCCAACGCCGCGCTCCAGACGCCGGCGGCGAAGGAAGGGTTCGCGCAGCTCTCGGTCGAGGTGGTCGGCGGCGCCCCCGACGTTCTCGCGAAACAGGTGCGCACCGAGATCGACACGTGGGTCGGCATCGCGCGCAAGCGCAACATCAGGATTTCGGAGTAGGTGAACGGTAGCGGTCGAGCAGGCGCCGCGCGTTCTCCGATTCGATCTTCCTCAACACGTCCTCCGGCAGCCCCTGCGCATGCAACTCCGCGAGCTGATCGGCGCTCTTTCGCAGCGGAGCGTCCGTGCCGAGGAGCAATCGCGAGGCGTCGACGAATTGCAAGGCGGAACTCATGCCTGCGGCGTGCATGCGAAGCGCAGTGTCGTAGTGCAGCCTGCGCAGATGGGCGCGCACGCCGTCCGGCGCCATGGCGGCGAGCCGGGGATCGACCTGCGCGGCGCGAACGAGATGCTCGACGACGAGCGGCACGATGCCGCCGACGTGGGCGAAGACGAAGCGGATGTCCGGGCAGCGCGTCAATGTGCCGCCGAAGAGGAGGCTCGCGATCGTGCGCGCCGTGTCGACGGGAAACTCGAGCACCCAGTCGGGTATGCCCGGCAGCAGGTTGCGGCAGCAGTTCGCCACCGTCGGGTGCACGTACACGACGGCGCGGCGCCGGTTCAATTCGTCCATCACCGGCGCGAACGCGTCGTCGCCCAGCCACTTGCCGGCGTAGCTCGTGAGAAGGCCGATGCCGTCCGCGCCGAGCGTGTCGAGCGCGTACTCGATCTCGCGCAGGCTCGCCTCGACATCGGGCAGCGGCAGGCTCGCGAAAAGCCCGAAACGCGCGCCGTGGTCGGCCATCATCCGTGCACCGAAGTCGTTGCACTCGCGGTTGACGGCGAACAGGCGCTCGCCGGGAATGAACGCGAGGCCCGGCGCGGTGATGGAGGTGAACGCGGTGGCGATGCCTGCTGCGTCCATGTCATCGATCGACGTCCGCGGCGTCCAATGCCGCGCCACGCCGCGGGAGAGGTAGTGCTCGCACTCGGTGAGCTGCGCAACGAACGGCGGCGGGAACAGATGGTGGTGGACGTCTACGCGATCGCCGTGCATCGAGCTCTTATACAACGAAACGCGTGAAGATTGCATATCGACGCGAAGGCCGCGGTGCGCCGGTGCTGCTCATGCACGGCGTGGGCGGCGACTCGGACAACTGGGGCCCCATCGCCGCGCGGCTCCAGAGGCGCTTCGACGTTATCGCGATGGACCTGCGCGGGCACGGGCGATCCGACCTCATCGCGGGACCCGTGCAGGCGCACGACCTCGCCGGCGACGCCGTGCAGGTGCTCGACGAGTGCGGCGTGGACGCGTGCGCGGCCGTCGGATTCTCGCTCGGCGGCGCGGTCGCGCTGGCGCTGGCGCTCGACTTTCCGGCGCGAGTGGCAAGGCTCGCCGTCATCGGATCGCCCTGCGGGCGAACGCCTGAAGAGCGCGCGCGGGCCCTCGACCGCATCGAGTTCCTCAAGGCGCACGGCACGGCGGCCCTCGCGGAGGCCAACCGCGAGCGCTGGTTCACGGACGAATTTCGCAACGCGCATCCTGACGTCGTCGACCGCCGCGTCGGCAAGGTCAAGGCGTGCGATCCCGCGTCGTACCTTCACGCGTTCACGGTGTTCTGCACGGCCGATTTCGCCGACCGCCTGGCCGAGATCCGCGTTCCCACGCTGGTCGTCACGGGTGAGCACGACGTCGCGGCCACGCCGCGCATGGCGCAGCTCATGGGCGAGCGCATCGAATCTTCGCAAGTCTGCGTCTTGCCGCAGCTGCGGCACAGCCTTCTCATCGAGGCGCCGGCGCAAGTCGGCGAATTGCTGGAAGGGTTTCTCGGCAAC
>Ga0335069_10015054_pt1 | contig 10817 bp, 9 predicted proteins | sample Lox_Sample_11_FD_206714 | JGI IMG/M metagenome (GOLD analysis project Ga0335069, IMG submission 206714) | Soil microbial communities from Loxahatchee National Wildlife Refuge, Florida, United States - Lox_Sample_1.1 | ecosystem: Environmental > Terrestrial > Soil > Wetlands | place: USA: Florida... | reverse complement strand
CGAAGTACGGCGCGCCGGCTTTTGCGCTCGAGATGCTTGGCGAGGCGCATCGCTTGTCCGCCATGCAAAGCGGCGATCCGGGGTCCGACGATGAAGTTATAGGTCAGGAATGACACAATCGCGGCTTCGGGCGCACGGCGCATGGCGCCGAGGTAGGCGGCGTTCCGTGCGGCGTTGCGAAGGTTGAGAATTTCGATGTACGAATAATCCCAGATAATATCTGCGAGGACAGGAAATCGTAGGGGTCTCCATTCGGTACCACGACTTCACAAGGTGTAGAATCCGGCCCGGCGAACGATGCCTGGGATCCGATCAGCACCACCACCCGGCGCGCGACCTTGGATCGCTTACTGGGCACTCTCTTCCGACATTTGCAAGCCGGTACATGGAGGTGGAACATTGATCTCGATCAATGCGAAGCATGCCGCTTCACGGCGATATTGACCGCCGTGACGCTGGGCGTCGTGGTCGCGGCAGCAGTCCCAATAGTCAGCTGGATCGGCACGTCAGGACACGGGGCTGCGCCGATGTACTATCCACCCGCTGGCCGCACGCCAGTTGACATCCTCAAGGAGCGCTTTGCCCGTGGTGAGATTGACAAGGACGAGTTCGAGGAGCGCTGTCGCCTGCTAGGGAACTGAGGAAATCGCGTGGGTAAGGTGAAGGCTTGAGGAGCAGGCACCAATGAAACACATTGTCCTTCCTGTATTTGTGATTACGACGCTGATGGCCGGCGCCCTCATGGCTCAAAGCCCCATGCAACCGGGGATGATGGGACATGACGGATCGTCTGTGCCGATGATGCAGGGCGCCTCCCGAGGCTGCATGGAGCAGATGACGGGCATGGCCCAACACATGGAGGGCCGAATTGCCTTTCTGCGGGCCGAACTCAAGATAGCTGACGGGCAGTTGCCGCAGTGGAACGCTTTTGCCGAGGTCCTGCGTGCCAATGCGCGGCGGATGACCGAAATGCATGAAATGATGACTCAGAGCGGATCCCCAAGCGCGCCTGAACGCCTCAACCGCAGGGAAAAGATGATGGCAGTCATGCTTGAGGCGGTGCGGTCCGCCAAAGCAGCGTTCACCCCGCTCTATGGCGTCCTGAGCGACGAGCAGAAGAAGGTGGCAGACACTCTCGCCCCCACGGGGCTTGGCTGGGGCTGACCAAAAGGGCTGGGGCTGACCAAAAGGGCTGGGGCTGACCAAAAGGGCCGACCGTCGAAACAAGCGACGCGGACACTGCGCCACCAGAACGTGATGCCAGCGCACTGAGGGACGAGCCGCGTCGGGATGCGGACCAGGCCGCGGGCGGCAGCGACGGCCCTTTGCCGGCCGGCGGCGAACTGTGGCTGGCCCCCACCCGAATCAGCAGGATTCCGACAAATTCTCGAGAGTCGCGAGCATTCGCACGATTTCGCGAGAGTTCGAACACGGGAGTCAATTGGTATAAGTTACACTCGTCGTTCACTGGGAAGGAGACGGAGATGCTTGCTCCGCAACTGAAGCGGCAGAATAAAGAGCCCGTCGATACAACGCTTATCGCCGCGCTCCGCAGCAACTTCCGTGGCCAACTGATCCTGCCAACAGACTCCGCCTACGATACGGCACGGCGGATCTGGAACGGCAACATCGACAGGCATCCCGGCCTGATCGCCCGCTGCGCCGGAACGGCCGACGTCGTGCAGGCGGTCAAGTTTGCCCGCGCAAATGACCTGCTCGTGGCGGTCAGGGGAGGCGGCCACAACGTCGCCGGCCGTGCCTTGTGCGACGACGGCATCGTCATCGACCTGTCGGGAATGAGAGGCGTTTTTGTCGATCCGCGGCAGCGGACGGTGCGGGTGCAGCCGGGCGCCACGCTCGGCGACGTTGACCGCGAGACGCATCTGCATGGCCTGGCCGTGCCGGCGGGGGTCGTGTCCCGAACCGGGATTGCCGGCCTCGCGCTTGGCGGTGGTGTCGGCTGGCTCGCCCGGAAGCATGGCCTGACGTGCGACAATCTGCTGTCGTGCGAGGTTGTCACCGCCGACGGCGATCTGACTGCTGCCGATGATACCACCAATGCGGACCTTTTCTGGGGCCTGCGCGGCGGGGGCGGGAATTTTGGCATCGTGACCTCGTTCCTGTTCCGGGCGCATCCGGTGTCGATGGTGTTCGGTGGCCTCGTCGTCTATCCGCGGGATCAGGCACGCGCCGTCCTGCGCCGGCATCGCGATCTGATGCCATCCGCGCCGGAGGACTTCGCCGCCTACGCCGCGCTGCTCTCGACACCGGACGGCGTGCCGGCCGTCGCGATCCTCGGATGTCATTGCGGCGACCCGGCCGAGGGCGAGCGGATCTGGCAGCCGTTCCGCAGCATCGCCACGCCCCTGCTGGACGCAGTCCAGCCGCTCCCGTTCCCGATGATGCAGGGCCTGATCGACGCTGCGTTCCCCGAAGGGGCGCACAATTACTGGAAATCATCGTTCCTCAAGGAACAGAGCGACGATTCCATCGATCTGATTGTCGAACTCGGCAACCGGGCACCATCACCGATGAGCAGCCTCGTCGTCGAGTTCTACGGGGGCGCGGTGGCGCGGGCCGATCATCCCGACACGGCGTTCGCACAGCGTCGTCCCGCGTTCAATCTCGGCATCATGGCGCAGTGGACCGATCCGGCGGACACCGAACGCAACATCACCTGGGCACGCGATGCGGCCGATGCGGTCGCGCCGTTCGCCAGCGGCGGCTACCTTCTGAATTTCCTCGATGAAGAAGGCGCCGACACGGTTCGCGCGGCGTTCGGCGCCAACTACCCGCGACTGGCCGCGCTCAAGTCAAAATACGATCCGACGAATTTCTTCCGGCTGAACCAGAACGTCTTGCCAGCGCACTGACAAATCAGCCGCATCCGGGTGCGGAACAGCACGCGTAGCCGGCAACACCGACGGCCGTAGGGCGGATGCAATCCGCCGTCGCAAGCCGGCGTTCGAGCAGGGGGAACGACGTTGAGCGTGCCGTGACCATGTTGCGTCGGCGGATTGCATCCGCCTTGCGAGCTGACGGTGTGCCGACGCTTCGGTCCGCACCGATGCCAGGCCGCACGGGCCTCCCGCCAGCTCACGAGGCCTACGAAGTGATCGCTCGCCTTTGCAAACGAGGAGTATTCGCCTGGGATCTTCCCGAACTCGCCCCGTGGTCGTCCTCGCATCCGTGCCGGCCATCACCCAGGAGAAAGAGGGCGGCCGGCCCCATCGCCGGCCGCATCGCATGAGTGAAACGGTTAGAGTCTGGGCTGAGTGGCGCCTTGCGTGTTGACGTAGCAACCATAAAGCGACGTGCTGCCACAAATATAGAGCCGGTTGCGGAGCCTGCCGCCGAACGTCAGATTGGCGACCGTTTCAGGAATGTGGATGACGCCGAGCATCTCTCCCTGGGGGCTGTAGCAGCGGACCCCGTCATCCTTCGGATCGCCCCAGCCCATGCTGCACCATACGTTGCCGTGTACATCACAGCGCATGCCGTCCGTGAAGCCGGGCGAAAAGTTGTTGGCAAACACCTTGCCGTTGGCCACCTTCCCGGCATCGATATCGACATCGAAGACGCGGATCCAGGCGGGGTTGCCGGGGCCTTCCGTCACGCCGGTGTCGATGACGTAGAGCTTCTTCTCGTCCGGCGATAGGGCAATTCCGTTCGGCTGCACGAAGTCGTCCGCGACGATCTTGACGGCGCCGCTGTGCGGATCGACGACGTAGACGTTGTGCGTCGGCTGCTCGGGTTCTGCCTGGACGCCTTCGTAGTCACCTTTGATGCCGTAGGTTGGGTCGGTGAACCAAATCGTGCCGTTGGACGCCACCACGACGTCGTTCGGCGAATTGAGCCGCTTGCCATTGTAACGATCCGCGATGATGGTGACTTCTCCGTTGGCCTCTATACGGCTGACGCGCCGGCCACTGTGCTCGCAGCTCAGCAGGCGCCCTTGCGGATCGACGATGTGGCCGTTGGAGTTCATCGATGGCGAGAGGAAGACGCTCAGGTGATTGTCGTCTTCCGAGAGGCGCATCACGCGGTTGTTTGGAATGTCGCTGAACACGACGTAACGGCCAGCCGGGAAATACGCAGGACCCTCGGCCCAGCGGAATCCGGTCGCGAGCCGCTCCACCGCCCCGGTTCCCACGCTTCCGGGAAACGCGGCGTGCAGCTTTTCGATGTGAACGTCCGGGTAGCGGGTCTCGGGCAACGGGCCCAGCGGCTTTGCCCCGGCAGGCGGAGGCACAGGCACGCCGGTTTCGCCAAGCAGCTCCTCGGTTGCCGCGCTCGCGGCCTTTGCAGTCGCGGCGGTTGCAGCGGCCGCCGTGGCCGCCAGGAAATAGCGTCGGTTCATTCTGTCTCCTCCCTTCTTTCCGCGCCCCGATGAGATTGATGCTTATTGGGCGCAATGGGAGATTATGAGAATCCTCGTCAAAGATCCACAGCAGGCAATGAAACCGGTCGAGCATCCGCTGCGCGCTTCAGCTCGGTCCCGTCCCGAGCCGAACCCTCGCAAACCAGTCAGAGATGCGTACTCTCAGGTTCGTGACTGCTCGTCACTCGCTCGCGCAGCTACTCCAAACCCCCCGGCCCGCGGATCATCGCCAGAAACTCCCGCCGCGTGGCCGGATCGTCGCGGAACGCGCCGAGCATCCGGCTCGTCACCATCGACACGCCCGGCATGTGCACGCCGCGCGTCGTCATGCACTGGTGGCCGGCCTCGATCACCACGGCAACCCCGCGCGGCTGCAGCACCTCGTTGATCGTGTTGGCGATCTGGGCGGTCAGCTTCTCCTGGATCTGCAGCCGCTTGGCATACGCCTCGACCACGCGGGCGAGCTTGCTGATGCCGACGACGCGGTGGTGCGGCAGGTAGGCGACGTGGGCGCGGCCGATGATCGGCACCATGTGGTGCTCGCAATAGCTCTCCACGCGGATGTCGCGCAGCAGGACGATCTCGTCGTAGCCGTCGGTCTCCTCGAAGGTGCGCTCCAGCAGGGCCACGGGATCGACGTGATAGCCCGCGAAGAACTCCTCGTAGGCGCGCACCACGCGGGCGGGCGTCTCGCGCAGGCCCTCGCGGTCGGGATCGTCGCAGGTCCAGCGCAGCAGCGTGCGCACCGCCGCTTCCGCCTCCTCGCGCGTCGGCCGGGCGAGCGTCTGCGGCGCCGCCTGGTCGGAGGCGAGGTCGGCGGGGGAGGTGACGAGGTTCACTGGCGGTTCTTCCCTTTGTGTGCAACCGGTTCCCGACGCGCCATGTGGGAGGCTCCCGCCCCCGCGCAAGGCGCGCGGCGGCCCGCTCAATGCAGGCGCTTGTCGGCCTCGGGGCTGTCGAGGCTGAAGGCGGGGATCGCCACGTCGAACGCCTCGCCGCTGTCGGTCGTCACCATGTGATAGGTGCCGGTCATGAAGCCCGAGGGCGTGTCCAGCGGCGTGCCGGAGGTGTATTCGAACGCCTCCCCCGGCTCCAGCACCGGCTGCTGGCCGACCACCCCCGCGCCGTGGACGCGCTGGGTCTTGCCGCGCTCGTCGGTGATCAGCCAGGTGCGGCGGAGCAGTTGCACCGACTCGCGGGAGAGGTTGTCGATGCGGATGCGGTACGCCCAGACGTAGGTGCTCTCCTCCGGCCGCGACTGGTCGGCGAGGTAGTAGCTGCGCACCGACACGCGCACGCCGCGCGTGGTGGCCGTGAAGACTTCCTCGGTCATCGGGGCGGCATAGGGCGCCCAAGCGCAGCCCCTGTCCAGACGCAAGCGCGCGTCACGCCGCCCGCAGCGCGCGCAGCAGGTCTTCGGCGAGGTCGGCCGCGTCCTCGAGCCCGACGGAAAGCCGCACCACGCCATCGGAAATGCCGAGCCGCACGCGCTCCTCGGCGCCGATGCGCAGGTGCGTCGTGGTCGCCGGGTGGGTCGCGAGCGACTTCGAATCGCCGAGATTGTTGGAGATGCGGATCAGCCGCAGCGCGTTCATCATGCGGAACGCCGCCGGCTTGCCGCCGGCAAGCTCGAAGCTCACCAGCGTGCCGCCGCCCGCCATCTGCGCGGCGGCGAGCGCGTGCTGCGGATGGTCGGCGCGCATCGGGTAGAACACGCGCGCCACCGAAGGCTGCGCGGCCAGCAGGTCGGCAATCTGGGCCGCGCTGCGCTGCGCCGCCTCGACGCGCAGCGGCAGGGTCTCCAGCCCCTTCAGCAGCAGCCAGGCGTTGAAGGCGGAGAGCGTCGGGCCGGTGTTGCGCACGAAGGGCTGCAGCGTGGTGTCGATCCAGGCCTGCGTGCCGAGCACGGCGCCGCCGAGCACGCGGCCCTGACCGTCGATGTGCTTGGTACAGGAATAGACCACGACATCGGCGCCGAGCTGCAACGGCTGCTGCAGCAGCGGGGTCGCGAATACGTTGTCCACCACCACGATCGCACCCGCCGCGTGCGCGAGGCGGCAGACTTCGCGCAGGTCGATGATCTCCAGCATCGGGTTGGACGGCGTCTCCAGCAGCACGAGGTTCGCCGGCCGCGCGAGCGCCGCGCGCCACTGGCCGAGATCGGCGCCGTCCACGAACTCGGCCTCGATGCCGTAGCGCGGCAGCAGGGCGGAGACGATCCAGTGACAGGAGCCGAACAGCGCGCGGGACGCCACCATGCGGTCGCCGGCGCGCAGGTGGCTCAGCAGGGCGGCGTGGACGGCGGCCATGCCGGTCGCGGTGACGCGGCACGCCTCCGCCCCTTCCAGCAGCGCCAGGCGCTGCTCCAGCATCGCGACGGTCGGGTTGCCGAAGCGGGAATACTGAAAGTGACTCTCAGTGCCGGCGAAGGTCGCCTCCGCCTGCTCGGCGCTCGCGTAGACGAAGCCGGAGGTGAGGAACAGCGCCTCCGCCGTCTCGTCGAACTGGGTGCGTTCAGTGCCGCCATGGACGAGCAGGGTCGCGGGGCGGAGGTGGCGATGCAGGTGGTCGGGCATGAGCGGCGTCCTCGATCGATCCACCCGGCCGTGGACGCCCGAGGGCGACGCGGCCCACGCCGCCGCCCCCTGGCCTCTTTAGCGCGCTTGTTTCACCTCGCCGCAATCCGGCCGGACAAATCACGAGGGGCAGCCGCGGCCGCCAGCGGGCACGCATAGGCGCCCCCGCTTGCGCCGTCAACCACGCCTGCCTATACCGTCGGCCACCGCCGGGGCGCGGGTGTAGTTCAGGCGCGGGTGTAGTTCAATGGTAGAACGGCAGCTTCCCAAGCTGCATACGAGGGTTCGATTCCCTTCACCCGCTCCAGCCGCGCCTCAGGCAGGCTGAAGCGCCCGCCGCTCCACCGTCTCCACCGCCGCGAACAAGGCGCCGAAGGGCGGCAGCCGGGCCGTGTCGCCCTCGCGCGGCGGCGCGAAGCCGGTTTCCGGCAGCGGGCGCAGGTCCGGGAAGGCGCCGAGGTCGGCCGGCGTTTCCGCCTCCGCGAGATTGAACAGGGCGAGTACCCGTTCCCCCTGCCACTCCCGCACGAAGCCGATCAGCGGCGCCGGCAGGTCGAGCGGGATCAGCCGGCCGCGCCGCATCGCGGCACTGCCGCGCCGCCATGCGAGGAACCGCCCCCAGTCGCCGCGCAGCGCCGAGCGGTCGGCGGCGAGCGCGCGATGCGCCGGCGGCACCGGCAGCCAGGGCGTGCCGGCGGAGAAGCCCGCGTGCGGCGCCGCACCCTCCCAGGGCATCGGCGTGCGGCTGCCGTCGCGGCCCCGGAACTCCGGGTAGAAGGCGATGCCGAACGGGTCGCGCAGGTCCGCGAAGGCAAGCTCGGCCTCGGTCAGTCCCAGTTCCTCGCCCTGATAGACCGAGACGCTGCCGCGCAGGCTCAGCAGCACCGCCATCAGCAGCCGCGCGAAAGCCGGGTCGTGCCCCGCCGCCCGGCCGCGCGGATGCCAGCGGCTCGCCGCGCGCTCGACATCGTGGTTGGAGAAGCTCCAGCACGGCCAGCCATCCTCGCCGGCGGCGAGTTCGTCGAGCAGGCCGCGCAGCGTCGCGTGGTCGAAGCCGCCCCGCAGCGGGCGCAGCGTGTAGGCCATGTGCAGGTGCCGGTCGCCGGAGGTGAGCCGCCGCACGCGTTCGAAGGCGCCGGGCTGGCTCGAGATCTCACCCACCGCCGCCGTGCCCGGATAGCGGTCGAGCAGCCGCCGCACGCGGGCGAGCACGCCAGGCGTCTCCGGCTGCATCATGTCGTGGTCGTGGCGTTGGAGGCCGAACAGCTTGGCCGGCATCTCGCCGTGGCGCACCGGGGCGGGCGGATTGGGGCGCAGCAGCCGGTCGTGCGTCATGAAGTCGATGGCGTCGAGCCGGAACCCGTCCACGCCGCGCTCGAGCCAGAACTCGCCGCCCGCGAGGATCGCGTCCACCACGTCCGGGTTGTGCAGGTTGAGCGCCGGCTGCTCGCGCAGGAAGTGGTGCAGGTAGTATTGCCGCCGCCGCGGCTCCCACGCCCAGGCCGCGCCGCCGAACACCGAGAGCCAGTTGTTGGGCGGCGTGCCGTCCGGCCGAGGGTCGGCCCAGACATACCAGTCGGCGAACGATCCCTGCCGCCGCGCGCGGCTTTCGCGGAACCAGCGATGCTGCTCGGAGGTGTGGCTCCACACCTGGTCGATCAGCACCTTCAGGCCGAGCGCGTGCGCCCGCGCGACCAGCGCATCGAAATCGGCGAGCGTGCCGAACCGGGGATCGACGGCGAGATGGTCCGCCACATCATAGCCGAAATCCGCCTGCGGCGAGACGAAGAACGGGCAGAGCCAGATCGCGTCCACGCCGAGATCGGCGACATGGTCGAGCTTCGCGGTGATGCCCGGCAGGTCGCCGATACCGTCGCCGTTGCTGTCGCAAAAACTGCGCGGGTAGATCTGATAGATCACCGCGCCGCGCCACCAGTCATCCGTAAGTGTCATCCGGTTACTCCTCACGGCGGCGTGTACGCGTTCACGCATCCGTGTTCAACCGGAACTTATGGTTGAGTTTCTGCTACTCAACAGCACTCCGCAACGCTGCCCCCGCCGCAATCGGGCAGAACGGCAGGGCTGCAGCCAGCAGCGCGGCCAGGAAGAGCAGGTGTGCGCGCGGGGACTGGCCGAAGCTCGCCGCGTCCGTTCCCGCCGCGCCGAAGATGAGCACGGGGGTGGCCAGCGGCAGCACCACCAGCGGCAGCAGCACCCCGCCGCGGCGCGCGCCGAGCACGACCGCCGCTCCAACCGTGCCGAGCAGCGAGAGCAGCATCGTCGCGGGCAGCAGGCTCACCAGCAGCACCGGCAGCGCCTCCGGCCGGATGCGCAGCATCACGGCGATCGGTGCGGCGGCGACGAGCAGTGGCAGGCCAGTGACGAGCCAGTGCCCCACCGCCTTGGCGAAGGCGAGCAGCGGCGCGGGCAGTCCGAACAGCAGCAACTGGTCGAGCGACCCGTCCTCGAGGTCCGCGCCGAACAGCCGGTCGAGCGGCAGGATCGCGGCAAGCAGCGCGCAGACATAGACGATGCCGGGCGCAAGCCGGCTCAGCGTCTCCGGCGCCGGGCCGATCGCGAGCGGAAAGAGCGAGGCGGCGAGCAGGAAGAACAGCAGGGCGGCGACGGTGTCGCTGCCGTGGCGGATCGCGAGCAGCAGTTCGCGGCGAAGCAGCGCGAGGAATGCGCTCATCCGCCGAGCACCAGTTCATCCGCGCCCGGCAGCGGCAGCGGCAGGTGGGTGGCCGCGACCACGATCCCGCCGTGCGCCCGGTGCCGCGCCAGCATCGCGCCGAACCGCCCGACCGAGGCCGCATCGAGCCCGAGCGTCGGCTCATCGAGCAGCCACAGCGGCGCCGCCCGCATCATCAGCCGCGCGAGCGCAAGCCGCCGCCGCTGCCCCGCCGAGAACAGCCGCACCGGCAGATCGGCGAGCGGCGACAGGCCGACCGCGGCCAGCGCCTCGGCCACCGCGCCGCGTCCGCCCCAGGCGCGCAGGTTCTCGACCGCCGTAAGGCCGGGCTTCACCGCATCGAGATGGCCGAGATAGGCGACGCGCCTGGCGTGCAGGGTGAGGTCCTCCAACGCGTCGGCCCCCTGCCACAGCAGCCGCCCCGCCTCCAGCCGGCCCAATCCGGCGAGCAGGCGCAGCAGCGTGCTTTTGCCCGCGCCGTTCGGCCCGGTCAGCAGCAGCGCGCCGCCCTCCGCCACGCGGAACGACAGGCCGGCGAACACCAGCCGCTCGCCGCGGATCGTTGCCAGTTCCTCCGCCTGCAACACGCTCACGCCACCCTTGCTGCGATGCGGCGGCCGTCCGGTGGACGGCCCCTGCCCGGTGTGGTTTAAGCCCGATTCGCAGCAACACACACGCCCACTCGCCGGCGGAACGGCATCGCGCGGCGCGCGCGGCCCTGACCAAAGGCATTGGGGATGAAGACGATCGGACAGGACGGCCTGAACACGCGCCGGACCCTCACGGTGGAGGGCCGCGACTACGCCTACTTCTCGCTGCCGGAGGCCGCGAAGACGCTCGGCGACATCAGCCGCCTGCCGGTCAGCCTGAAGGTGCTGCTGGAGAACGTGCTGCGCTTCGAGGACGGGCAGAGCTACCGCGTCGCCGACGCCCAGGCGATCGCCGACTGGGTGAAGGCCGGGTCCTCCACGAGCGAGGTGCCGTTCCGCCCGGCGCGCATCCTGATGCAGGATTTCACCGGCGTGCCGGCCGTGGTCGATCTCGCGGCGATGCGCGACGGCATCGTGCGGCTCGGCGGCAACCCCGCGAAGGTCAACCCGCTGGTGCCGGTCGATCTGGTGATCGACCACTCGGTGATGGTCGATGTGTTCGGTACGGCGGACGCGCT